>Ga0194121_10006179_pt1 | contig 16135 bp, 15 predicted proteins | sample TA2MahCa50mmetaG_FD_148609 | JGI IMG/M metagenome (GOLD analysis project Ga0194121, IMG submission 148609) | Freshwater microbial communities from Lake Tanganyika, Tanzania - TA2015020 Mahale Deep Cast 50m | ecosystem: Environmental > Aquatic > Freshwater > Lake | place: Tanzania: Lake... | reverse complement strand
CATGTCGGCAAACGATTTCATCTGGCGCGCCGCCGACTCCATCGCCTTGCGCGCGGCCTCCGGATTGTCCGCGGCCTTTGCCATCCGATCCAGGGCGCGACGCATTTCCTCGCGCTGCTTGTCGGTAGGCCCTGGCTTCTTGCGCAGCCGTTCCGCCATGGCGCGCAGACGCGCGGCCGCCGCGCGCGGGCTCTCGTTTCCCGCCTGCTCGCGCTGGTCGGATTGCGCTCCCGACTGTCCGGGGCCGGGATTGCGGCGCGCCATCCCCCGCGACGCCTCCAGCGCCTGGCGGGCCTGCTCGCGGGCTGCCGCCACCCGGGCCAGCGCTTCGCGGCGCTTGACGCGGCCGCCCTGCAGGTCCCGGGAAAGCGCCTTCAGCTCGGACTGCAGCCGCGCAAGCTGTGGAGCCAGCGGAGGCGGAACGCTGGCCGGCTTCAGCTCCTCGGCGCGGGTGGATATCTGGGCCAGCTGCGCGCGCAGGGCGTCGCGCTCGGCGCGGTCCAGGGTGTCGGGAAAGAGGTTCCACTCCGGGAGCGCGTACAGCCCGACGCACCCCAGCAGCACCAGCGGCGTGAGCCACCAGCGACGCGGCCAGGTGAGCGGGAAGGCGGCCTTCGGCGACATCCCCCGCAGCGCCGCCGAGGCGTCGCGCAGCTGGGCACGGGCCATGAGCGTTTGCGGGCGGCGCCCGCCGATCCACTCCAGCGCGGTGGCCGCGCGCTCGTGCAGGCCTCCGATGCGGTCTACGGCGCGCGCCACGTCCATGGTGGGGATGGGTCGCAGCCACCAGGCGAGCGCCACGCCGCCGGGCACGAGTAGCGCGGGCGCGAGCGTGATGGCAGTCTCCGGCCACTCGATGCCGCAGCCCTTCGCGCCCAGCGCGGCGAGCAGGCTGAGCAGCGCGCCCCAGAGGGAGGCGCGGCCCACCGCCAGCAGCGTGCGCTGCCGTCGGTAAAAGCGGGTGAAGCGCGTGAGGGATTCCAGGATTTGGGTATCGTCCACAAAGCTCCTCGATGGAATGTCTCCACTGTCGGACCACGCATTTCAAGATGTACCCCGATTTTCCATTCAGCCGTCCCGGGCCGGAGGTATGACACCGGGGGGGCTTTCGAGGTTCGGGAGGATTGAATGGATTTTCGGAATGTTCGTGCGCCTGTACGACCGGGCGCGCTACGTCGGGAACGGTGTTGGACCGGCGCTTTGCAAGCGCATCGTGGAGCGGCATGAGGGGCGCATCTGGCTTGAATCCACGCCTGGAGAGGGTTCCCGCTTTTTCATGGCATTTTCGGCGCAATCCGAAGCCACTTGAGCGATGGCGCTCCGGGATGTTTACAAATCTGGAAGGACAGGGGTGGTGAGCCGTCGATAAGATGGAGGCGTCGGACCGCTCAAGGGACGAACAATCAAAGGAATCAGTCATGTCTTACGAAGCGTGCATGCACCTCGGGTTTGCAGTCACCATCGTCGCCTCCCTGGCGTGGGCGTGGTGGAAGTGTCGGTTGACTCCCGACGAGGAGAAGGAGCTGACCCGCCTCGTGCGGCCGTCCATCCTGCCACTGGAGCGGCGCGCCTCTTAGTCGCGAAACGTTAACCTCGCGGATCTCGCGCCGGCCGGGCCCGCGCCGTATACTCCAGGCGAAAGATTCTGCTTGGAGATACGCATGGAGCTTCGTGCCACCGGCACCCTTCCGTCAAGCCCGGAGATTCTTCGCTCTCGCGTCGCCAGCGGCGCGCCTCAGTACGTGCCCGCCGACTCGGTCACGCTGGGCTCACTGCCCGTGGCGCTGGAGCCCAGAGGATGGCGGGCGGCGGCGCCGCCGCTGGCTCCGGCCGCTTCTCCCACGGCGCGCGCCGTCGGCTTCGATCCCACCAACCTCGACCCCACCGTGCGCCCGCAGGACAACTTCTACCAGTACGCCGTCGGCGGACGCATCGCGCGCTCTCCCATCCCCGACGACAAGCCGTCCTGGGGCGTGGACGCCGAGCTGGTGGCGCAGACCCAGGAAAAGCTGCGCGGCATCCTGGAAGCCAGCGCGGGCCGGCGCAACCCGCTGGTGGCCACTCCGGAGCAGAAGATCGGCGATTTCTACGCAAGCGGTATGGACGTGGCCGCCATCGAGCAGGCCGGCGCCGCGCCCATCCGGCCCTGGCTGGATCGCATCGCGGGGATCGAGGACGCCCGCGGCCTGCAGGACGCCGTTGCCGCCATGCACGCCGACGGCATGCACGCGCTGTTCAGCTTTGGCGCCACGCCGGACGCGAAGGACTCGCGCAACGTGATCGGCGAGGCGTTTCAAGGTGGGCTGACGCTTCCCGAGCGCGATTACTACCTGTCCCAGGAAGAGTCGCAGAAAGACGTCCGCGAAAAATACCTCTCCCACCTGGAAAACATGTTCACCCTGCTGGGGCGCTTGCCGGACGCGGCGCGCGAGGCGGCGGAGACGGTGTTGCGGGTGGAGACGAAAATCGCGGAGGCGTCGCTGTCGCGCGCCGAGATGCGCGATCCCAACGCGCTCTACCACCCGATGGACCGGAGCCTGCTCAGGGAACTGACCCCATCGTTTGACTGGCAGTCGTACTTTGCGAACATCGGCCGCCCGGACATCGAGTCGATCAACATGGCCACGCCGGACTTCTTCATCAAGATGAACGGCCTGCTGCGCGACACCCCGCTGGAGGATTTGAAAACCTACCTCACCTGGCGCGTGGCCACCGAGAACGCGGAGTTTCTCTCTTCGAACTTCGAGCAGGAGGACTTCAACTTCGCCGGCCGCACGCTGAAGGGCGTGCAGAGCCAGCAGCCGCGCTGGAAGCGGGTGGTGAAGCACACCGACGATTATCTCGGCGAGGCGCTCGGCCAGAAATTCGTTGAGCAGAATTTCTCCGCCGAAGCGAAAGCCAGAGCGCTCGACATGGTGGAGAATATCAAGGGTGCGCTGCGCGAGAAGATCGTGACCGGCTGGATGAGCGAGGAAACCAAACGGGAAGCGCTCGCCAAGGTCGACACGATGGTGGCGAAAATCGGCTACCCCGACAAGTGGAAGGATTACAGCGGACTGGTGGTGGACCGCGGCTTGTTCGGCGAAAACGTGGCGCGCGCGCGGGCCTTTCACGCGCGCGAGAACCTCGCCAAGATCGGCAAGCCGGTCGACCCCACCGAGTGGGAGATGACGCCGTCCACGGTCAACGCCTACTACCATCCACTGAAGAACGAGATCGTTTTTCCGGCCGCCATCTTGCAGCCTCCCTACTTCGATGTCAACGCCGACGACGCGAGCAATTACGGTAGCATTGGCGCGACCATCGGCCACGAGTTGACCCACGGATTCGACGACGAGGGCGCCCAGTTCGACGCCCAGGGCAACCTGCGCAACTGGTGGCAGCCGGCCGACGAGGCCGAGTTCAAGCGCCGCGCCGACGGAGTGGAGCGGCAGTTCAACGAGTTCGTATACGACGGGCAGCGCACCGACGGAAAGCTCGTGAAGGGGGAATCCATCGCCGACCTGGGCGGCCTGGAGCTGGCCTGGACGGCGTACAAGAACGCCACCGAAGGCGATCCGGCGCCGCGCACCGACGACGGCTTCACGCCAGACCAGCGTTTTTTCCTGAACTACGCGCTGTCGTGGGCCACCAATCTTCGCCCGGAATACGCGCACTTGATCCTGAGCACGGATCCGCACCCCCTGCCGCAGTTTCGCGTGCTCGGGCCGCTGGCCAACCTGCCGTCGTTCCACGCGGCGTTTGACGTGAAGCCGGGCGATCCGATGGCGCGTCCCGAGGAGCAGCGGAACCGGCTCTGGGATTGAGCCGGATCGCCCTTGCGACCTGCTCGGCGCTGCCGGGGCTGGACGACGACAGTCGGCTTCTGCTTGACGCGCTGAACGGGCGTGCGGTGGCTGTCGTCTGGGATGATCCGGCCGTCGACTGGGCGTCGTTTGATGCCTGCCTGATCCGCTCGACCTGGGATTATCACCGGCGGCGCGAGGAATTCCTGGCCTGGGCGCGGCGCGTGGCGTCGGTGACCCGTTTGTGGAATCCCCTCTCGGTGGTGGAATGGAACACTGACAAAGCGTATTTGCGGCGCTTTCCCTCCATCCCCACGACGTGGCTTTCGCGCGGCTCGCGGGCCGAGCTGGTTCTGGAGGATGCGGTCATCAAGCCGCGGGTTTCCGCCTCCGGGGAAAATACCTGGCGGGTTCGCCCGGGCAAGCCGGGGCAGGCATTGCTTGACGCGCTGCTCGTCGAGCACGACGTGATGGTGCAGCCCTATATCTCAAGCGTGGAAACCGAGGGCGAAATTTCACTCACCTACCTGGCCGGGGAATTTTCCCATGCCATTCGCAAAGTTCCCCGCCCCGGCGAGTTCCGCAGCCAGGAGGAGTGGGGCTCGGAGATCCGCGCCATAACGCCAGGCGCGGAGGAGCGTCGTTTTTCCGACGAGGTGCTGGCCGCGGTCGAGGAGCCTCTGCTGTATGCGCGCGTGGACCTCGTGCGGGGAGACCGGCTGCTGCTGGCCGAGCTGGAGCTGGTGGAGCCGTCGCTGTATTTTCGCTTTTCGCCGGTCAGCGCGGAGAAGTTCGCGGCGGCCATTCAAAGGGGCTTGTAGTCGAACTCGCGCAGCTTCCAGTCGTCGCCCTCCACGCAGACGGCGGCGGTGTATCCCGCCTCCATTTCGAGGCCGCGCAGATCCCAGCGGTCGGCGCGGTCCCCGGGCACCCGGGTGGCAAGCAGGCAGGCCGGGCTGTCCAGGCTGACCTCGAACGCGTCCAGGCCGGCGTACAGGCCTTCGCCAAGCGCCTTGATGTAGGATTCCTTGCGGCTCCAGCAGTTGAAGAATCCGTGCACTCGCTGGTCTTCCGGCAGGCGCATGAGCGCGCCCACTTCGGCGGGTGCAAAGAACCGCTGCGCGATGCCGCCGGTCGCGCGGCTCGGCTCGATGCGCTCGATGTCCACCCCGAGGTCGCGGTCGCGGGCGACGGCCACCAGGGCCCGCGTGTTGGAATGCGACAGGTTGAAGCGCAGCCAGGTCACGTCCAGAAACGGCTTGCCCCGCGCGGCGTAGCGGAAGGCCACCTCGGCCGGGGCGATGCCCAGGTAGCGGGCGAGGACGTCGCGCAAGGCGCCGCGCGCGAGCGTGAACCGATCCTCCAGGCCAGGCACCTTGAAGCGGGCCGCCCGTTCCCGCTCGTCCGGGCTCAGCGCGGCGCGGCAGAACCTCAGCACGTCAGGCGGCGCGTCAAGCGGCACGCGCCAGACGTGGACCTCGTCAAGGGGAAGGGCGAGAGGACTTGCCATCTTCGGGGTAAATATAGGACCCTCGCTGATGCTGACCCTCCTCGAACAGATAGGTCTGCGCGTCCTGGCGCTCTTCGAGTTCCTCGGAGACGTGGTGTCCCTGTTCTTTGGAACCCTGTCCTGGCTGGGCAAGGGCGTTTTCGTGCTGAGCCTGACCGCGGTGCAGATGAACCTGCTGGGCATCGGCTCCTTGTTCATCGTCACGCTGACCACCACGTTCACCGGCATGGTCATCGCGCTGCAGCTGTCCGAGTACGCGGTGCGCTACGGCGTGGCGGTGTATGCGGGCGGTGGCGTGGCGCTGGTGATGGCCCGCGAGATGGCGCCCATGATCTCGGCCATCGTGCTGGCCGGGCGCGCCGGCTCGGCGGTGGCCGCTGAGATCGGCACCATGAAGGTTACCGAGCAGCTCGACGCGCTCCGCTCCATGGGGGTGTCCGCGACGCGCTACCTGGTGGTGCCGCGGTTTCTCGCCTGCACCTTCATGCTGCCCCTGCTGTGCATTTTCAGCGGGATTGCCGGCACGGTGGGCGGTGCCTTCGTGGCCAATAAATACGGCATCAGCTACGACACTTTTTTTTCTTCCATCACCACCACGCTGGTGCCATGGGACGTGACCGCCGGCCTGATCAAGGCGGCGGTGTTCGGCGGCGAGATTGCCCTGGTGGCGTGCAACCAGGGATTCCACACCGAGCGCGGCGCGGCCGGCGTTGGGCGCTCGACGACCCAGGCGGTGGTGCTCAGCCTGCTGATGCTGTTTGCCACCAATTACATTTTATCCGAGCAATTTTTCGGGAATTAAGTCAGCTCGCGTCGCGGACGTTCGCAGCTTTGACGGCCGGCAGGATCCTCGAGGCGATCAGTTCGGAGAATTCGTCGCCCTCGTCTTCCCGCGCGGCACTCGGCGTCCTGACCTCCGCCACGTAGTGATGGCGCCCTGGTGCGGCTGTCATGGGTGCCCCCTCGGTCAGCTCCCGTGCCTCGTCCGCATTGACCAGGCGGACCTGGAAGCCGTTGGGCGCAACGCCTTTGAGGTAGTCCCCCAGATAAGCGCTTTCGTGGCGGGTCCATTTGAGCGGCACGTCATCCTTCAGCGCCGCATACATTTCCTCGACATCCAGCGGGCTCTCGAATGACTGATCGCCCATTTTCGGGCGGCTCCCTTCTCCGCTTCGGACCTCATTGGTGATTGGAGTTAAAGCTGCGCGAATATTCATCTCGATCACCACACATAGTCCGACGGAGAGGCCGGCGGATTCGCCGGGTTTGTGCTGCCGACGAAATTGACTTCGCGTCCCAACTGATTGGACCACTTGTCGACAATCTCCTGCAATTCAGGAAACACCTTCATCATGTCCCTCGTTTTGAAAATAGCGGGAATATCTGGATGCGGCTTCATGCCCGCGTCGTGCATCTGCTGCACGAATCCTGGGCTCTCGATGCCGATGTCCACGTCGGCTGGAGCCGAGGGATCCTTGTCGAAGTGATGGCCCAGGGGCTTTTTCGGGTTTTCTGAATAGAACGTGGTTGACGTTCCCTTCATGCGCAGCGTGACGTCGCTCAGCGAGGCCCTTTGCAGGGCGTCCGTGACTTCCTTCTGGAATTGATTGAACTGCTCCGGACTGTCGAAGGACAGTGGACACTCATGATTGCGCATCATTTCAAGCGGGTTCTCAGTCACGCCGACCTTTTTGGCGTCCTCTTGCAGGTGGGTTTTGGAGTACTCGGCGTTTTCGGCCTGACGCTGCGCCACAGCGTTCTCGCCGGCAGGTTTTGAGGGCGCCACGGCGTCGGCGTCGCCGGTCGGCTTTACCGGAGCCGCGTCGGTGTCGGCGGTGGGCCGTGGAGTGGCCGCCGCGTCGGGCGCGTCCACCGTCGGCCGCGAGCCGCCACGTCCGGTAGGCACCTCCGGCGTATCCGCGGTGGTCGGCGCCTTGCCTCTGAATGCGTAGCCCAGGACGCCGCCGCTGAGGCCCCCAACGCCGCCGATGGTAAGGGCTTCCTCGCCGGACAACAGCCTCCGCTCGTTCACGCCTACCGTGTACTGCGCGCTGGCCAGGCTTCCCGCGGAGCCGCTCAGGGCGCCGCTGGCCGCGGAACCGCCCCCGTGCCCGAGCAGTTTGCCCATCACCGGGCCGGTGCCTTTAAAGACGCCGAAGCCGACCAGGTTTCCAACCGCGGCCGAGGTGATGTCGGTGCAGACGTCGCGCATCGATCCGCCGCTGCCGGCGGTGATCATGCCGGCCGCCGTCACCGAGCCCAGCGTGCTGGTCGAAAGGCCCACCACCGCCGAGCCGCCGAACGTGAAGGGAATTGCCGGGATGGTGGCCGCCACGGTAGCGACGGTCTTCATGGTGCCTCGGCCGCGTTGGTATCCCGGGCAAAGGCCTCGGCTTCGCTCTGCAGGTTTTGCAGATCGGTGCGGGTGGACATGTAATCCTTCACGAATTTCTCAGGATTGTTGGCGTACGCACCGGAATTTACCCGGTTTACGAAATCCTGGGTGGATTTGTGGTGGGCCGCGGCGGACTCTTGCATCTTCCCCATGGTGCCGCTGATGTACCTGGTGTAGAAATTGCCGCCCGGGCTGACCTGCGTGGTGTGGCTCATGTAGGCCGCGAGCCCGTTGTGGTAGCCAACCACGCTGTCCTTGAACTTGTCCTGCAGGCCGCGGTCCTTGAACGCATCCATCAGCGGGCCGATGGCGGCCGGGTCCCTGGCATCCATGCCGAGCGCGCCCACCAGGCTGGTGTAGTCGTTCATCAATTGAACGGCCTCATCGGCGGATTTAGCGTTTTTCAGCGCGTCGCCAACGCCCTGGCCAATCTCGCCCACGGCGGCCTTGCGCCCGGCGGGGGCAGTGCGAGCAAGCGTTCGGCAATTTCCTGCGAGGACAGAGACTTCGGAGGATTCTGATCGGCGGTCTGCGGATTTCCGCTGCTTGCGCCACCGGTGGGCGCCACGCCGAGGGATGCCGGTCCGTTCTCCCGCCAGCCGCCGCGTGCCCAGGACGCGAGGCTCTCGTAGAAACTCTCCGGCGAGTGCTCGGACGCCGCGGTCCTCTTGCCGTCCGCAGTGTCGCCACTTGTGGCGTCCCCGCTCTCCTCGCCGACGGTGGTGGGCGGCCGGCTGTGGCCGGCCTGGGAGCGCTCGACGGTGCTGGCTTCGCTGGTGGCTTCCTCGGGGGGCTGACCGCTGGCCTGGGCGTCATCGTCGTCCGGAGCGCCTGACGGAGCGGTGTCCGGGCGGTGCGTGGTCGGCTGCTCGTCGCCGGAGGGCTTCAGCCATCCGCTCATTCCCGACTTGAGAGAATCGCCCCCGCCGTCGACGTGCTTGACGCCGCTGTCGCGGTGTTCCTCGGGTCGAACAAGGGACTGGTCGGTCGCGCGGTTGGCGCGGGCCGCCTCGGAGGCACCGTGCGACTGAGAGGCGCGCTGGGAATTGCCCTGGCCTGCGTTCTGCCCAACCCGATTCTGCCCAACCCGATTCTGCCGAACGGGTCGCTGGACCGGACCGTTCTGCGGACGGTTCCGACGAATTCGCATGGGGGAATCCCCTCCACTAAATGGCTGAGTAAGTGGCTGAGGGGTTGGACAGCCCGGCATCGGCCGCATGCAGACGAAGTTTGTAACGATTTCGTGAACTGGGCGGGCCGGTGTAAACATTCTGTTGCCGGGATGTTGCCGTCGGACCGGCCGTGCGGCATGTGCTGTACCCGCTCGTGTGACACTCCACCCTGTGTGGTGTCAGCCCCAGACACTCCACGCCGTGTGGTGTCACGGTGTGGTGGGCGACCTCAGCGTGACGCCTTGAGCCAGGCGATGAGGCGGTCCATGCCTTCGTCGCTGGCGACTCGCGGGGCATAGCCGAAGTCGCGGCGGGCGGCGGAGATGTCGTAGTAGTGGCTGGTGCCCAGCTGCGCGGCGAGGAAGCGGGTCATGCGCGGCTCGCTCTTGAGGCCCAACAGCCGGTAGGCGCCCTCCAGCACCGCGCCGATGCGGCGGGCCGCGGCCATCGAGATCTGTTTTTTGATGGGCGCCACGCCCAGTTTCTCCAGGAGGCCGTTGATCCACGGCCAGAGCGCCACCGGCTCGCCCTGGCTGATGAAATACGGCTGCCCGTTCAGGGGGGAATCCAGCGATAAGGCGTCGCCGGCCTGGAGGTGCGCATCCACCGCGTTGTCCACGTAGGTAATGTCAACGAGGTTGCGGCCGTCGCCCACCTGCATGAGTCGACCCGCGCGGGCCGCCGCCACCACGCGCGGGATGAGGTGCGGATCGCCCGGACCCCAGATCAGGTGCGGCCGAATTGCGCAGGTCGCTACCTCGCGCTTGCGGCCGGCCTCGAGGATTTCCCGTTCCGCGGTGGCTTTCGTCAGGCAATAATCGTTCTCGAAACGGGACGGGTAGGGAAGCGACTCGTTCGCGTTCACCGCGTCGCCGCCGTCAAAGGTGACGCTGGGCGACGACGTGTACACCAGTCGCGGCACCCTGTGCTTGCGGCATCCGTCGAGGATATTGCGGGCGCCCTCCACGTTCGAGCGGAAGTATTCCTCGCGCGGCCCCCAGATGCCGGCCTTGGCCGCCACGTGGTACACCAGGTCGCGGCCCGCGCAGGCGGCCATCACGCGGTCCCGATCTCCGAGATCGGTGAGCACCATTTCGGCGCCGCGCCTGGCCAGCGCGTCATCGGAAGACCGCACCAGCACCGCCACCTGCTCGCCGCGCTCCATGAGGCGCTCGGCGATGCCGCGGCCAAGAAATCCCCGCGCGCCGGTGACAAGAATTCTCATTTGCGCAAAGTGTAGTCCTGCTTCTCCAACCGTGCGGCGTTCGTCCACTTCGCCGCCCAGCGGGCAAGATCTTCGCGATGGATTTTCGCGTTGTGCCGCGGGTCCACCGGGAAGCCGCGGTGGAAAAGCACCTTCTTGATTTTCGAATACAGCGGATGTGCCGCAAGCCGTTCGAGCACTTCACTGACGATCCGCGTGCGCTGCGAGCCACCGGGAATCTTGCCGCCGTGCGGCTCGACGATGAGCACCGGCTGCTGCGCGCCGCGCTTGCCCACGCCGACCAGGGCCGATCGCGCGACCTCCGGATGCCCGTCCACCATCCCCTCGCCGCACACCGAGAACCACATTTCTTCGCCGTCGATGCGGTGCGCCTTGCGCCCGCAGAACCAGAGCCTCCCGCGGTCGTCAAAGTATCCGACGTCGCCCATGCGGTGCCAGATGGTCGTCTGGTCCTGGATTTTCGCCAGCCGGGTGGCCTCTTTCTGGCGGTCGTAACGCCAGGTCACGACAGGACCGCGCACCAGGATCTCGCCGATCTCTCCCTGGCGCAACGCCAGATCGTCGCTCCAGTTTTCGATCGCCTCGTCGGTGATCCGAATAATTCGAATCTCGATGCCTGGTGCCGGCGCGCCAACGCATGTGCCAAACCCGCGCTCCGTCAGCGACGCGGTCTCCGCCAGGATCTCGCGGCCGCCGATGCTCGATACCGGCAGCGCCTCGGTGGCTCCGTACGGCGTGTGGATGTCCGCCTCACCAGACAAGATCTTCTCGCGCCAGTCGCGGATCAAATCCACTGAAATGGGTGCCCCAAACGTGAGGACGCGCTTGAGCGTGGGCAGCTTGATCCCGTTCCTCACGCAATACTCGCCGACGCGCTTCCAGATGGCCGGCGAGCCCTGGCACGAGGTTGCGCAAAACTGCTGGATGGCGGCCACCAGTTTTGCCGGATCGCACTTTGCCGGGCGGCTCGGGTTCAACTCCGGGATGAGGCACGTGACCCCGAGCGCGGTGGAAAACAAGGCAAACAGCGGGAACCCTGGCATGTCAACCTCGCCGTGCTGAAATGCGTACATTTCCCGCAGCGCCGCAACCTGCGCCTCGAAAATCGCATGCCGATACATGACGCCCTTGGCCGGGCCGGTGCTTCCCGAAGTGAACAGGATGGCCGCGTCCTTGTCGGGGTCGGTTTCCACCGGTGGGAAGACGCCGCGCTCCTTCGCCGCGATCTTCTCCAGCCGGGTGGCGCCGAACCAGCGGCCGCCCACCGAAATGTTGTGCCTGAGAGATTTGAAGCTCCCTGGAAACAACGTGCGGATGACGTGCACCGGCCGAATGGCAATCAACACTTCGGGCGCGAGCTGGCGAATGCAGGCGAGCGCCATTTTCAACCCCATGCCGGGATCGAGCAGCACCGGTATGGTGCCGATCTTGAACAGCGCGAAGGTGAGCGCCACGAACTCCGGCCCGCTTTTGACCATGAGCAGGGCCCGCTGGCCGCGCTTCACACCTGTGCCGAGCAGCCCGTGCGCGTAGCGGTTGGACAGCGCCTCCAGCTCGGCGAAGGTCATTTTCTGCCAGCGGCCGCGCCGCTTGTAGATGAGCGCGACGTCGTCCGGATACTGCGCGGCTGCTCGCGGCAGAAACGACGCCACGTTGAACTTGGGGGCGGCGGAAAGGGTCATACCCGGACGCCCGACAGAAACTCCCGCAGCCAGGGCAGGATGCGCTCGTGGGCGTCTTCCACCACCAGGTGCGCGGCGTCGTCGAGCCGGTGCACGCGGGCCGCCGGGAAGAATTTCAGGAACCCATCGAGGAAGGCCGGCGTGAACACCCAGTCGCGCATGCCCCAGATGAGCATTACCGGCCGGTCCGCCAGCAAGGGCAAGCCAGCCTCCACTTCCGCGAGCGTGGCGTATGACGGGTCGGAGGGCTTGAGGGGAATGTCCTGCACAAAGCGCAGCGTGGCGATGCGGTTGGCCCACGAGTCGTAAGGCGCGAGATATCCGGCGCGGACTTCCGGCCGCATGCGCTCCTGGTGGCCTATCGCGATGTACGTGGCGGCCAGCGCAAACAGGTTGCAGCCGCGGATCATCAGGTCGCCAAAGAGAGGGATCCGCGCCAGTGACAGCAGCGGTGGCATCAGCGTCGAGCGGAACCCCGAAGTGTTGAAAATCACCAGCCGGCGAAACCGCTCCGGATGGCGCACCGCGACGCCCAGGCCGATAGGGCCGCCCCAGTCGTGCACGCCCAGCGTGACGTCGCGCAGGTCGAGGCGCAGCACCAGTTCCTCCAGGTTGGCGATGTGCTGCGCCAGGCGATACGGATAGTGCTGCGGTTTGTCCGATCTTCCGCAGCCCACGTGGTCGGGCGCGATGACCCGCATGTGGGGCGACATTCCCTTGATGACGTCGCGATAATAGAACGACCAGGTGGGATTGCCGTGCACCAGCAGCAGCGGCTCGCCCTCTCCCTCGTCCACGTAGTGGTACTGGATCGGGTCGAGGTCGAGGTAATGCGGGGCGAACGGATAAAGCGCCGGGTCTACCACAGCACGTCCATCATCGCGCAGTTGAGCCCGCTGCCGATCCCCATGAGAGCGACGCGATCCCCTTTTTTCACCTTGCCGCGCTCGCAGGCCAGCGCCAGCGTGAGCGGCACCGAGGCCGGGCCGACGTTGCCGAGAAATGGAAAGGTCACGAACGACTTCGCCAGATCCAGGCCCAGGCCCTCAAAAAACATGCGGTGGTGGGTGGCGCCCACCTGGTGGCAGATAAAGAAGTCAATGTTGTCGCGCGTCCAGTCAAACGTACGACAGGCGAGCCCCCAGGTGCGGTTGGCGAGGGCCAGTCCGGCTTGCAGCAGGGTTTTCTGGTCGGTGACCATCTCGGTGGGCGTGCCCAGACACACCTTGCTGTAGCGCGTATCGGCCTGCGATACGTGTCCCAGAAGGCGGTGCTGGCTGCGCGAGATGGAGCGGTGGGTCAGGACGGCGGCCACGGCGCCGGAGCCCAGCGTGAGCGCGGCGAACTGCTCGCGCAGTTTATCGCCGTCGGTGGTCTCAGATTGCAGGCGCTTCACGGTGGCTTCGGTCACGTCCCGGGCGCTCTCGGCGTCGACCACGATGCCCGCGCGGATCTGGCCCTTTTCGATCATGCTGGCCACGATGGAGATTCCGTTCATGAACGCGAGGCAGGCATTTCCCACGTCGAAATTCAAGCAGTCCGGCCCCAGTCCCAATTCCCCGTGCACGAGACTCGCGGTGGAAGGCTCGATGTAGTCCTTGCACACCGAAGTGCTTACCAGGCAGCCGACGTCCGACGCGGGAACGCCGCTTGCGTCGAGCGCCTTGCGCGCGGCCTGGGCGGCCGGACGGTGCACCGGAATTCCGCGGTCCCAGAAGCGCCGCTCTTCGACGCCGGTCAGCGCCTGCAGCCCTTCCCAGGGAATGCGCAGCCGCTCCAGGGTGGCTTTCAGCAAATCAAAGAGCGTCTCGCTCGACACCACGTTGGGCGGGAGCACGTATCCCAGCGTCTCGATGCAGACGTTCTCGTGCCGCACGACGGCTATTTCCGGACGGGCGCCACCAGGCTCTCACCAAAATTCTCGGCATAGCGCTGGGAGAATTGTTCGAAGGTGTAGGCGTGGTTCTGCGTGCCGTAGTTTTCGATGCAGTAGGCGGCGGCGATGCTGCCCATGCGCATGCAGGTTTCCAATGGGAGTGAGCGCTGGTAGCCGGCCAGGAATCCGCCGCGCCAGGCGTCGCCGGCCCCGGTCGGATCGACCACCGCGGATACTTTTGCGGCGTCCACTTTCACGCTGCTTCCATCGCGCAGAAAAATCTCGCTGCCCTTTTCTCCGTAGGTTACGATGATCATTTCGATTTCCTGGAGAAGCTGCTCGCGGGTGAGGCTGGTCTTCTCCTGGAAGACGGCGAATTCATAGTCGTTGAGCACCAGCACGTGCGCGCCGCGGGCGCCCTGCATCAGCTTCTCCCCGTCGAGGGCGGTACACTGGAAGGAGGGATCGAAGATCAGCCGCACCCCCGCCTCGCGGATTTCCTTCGCGTGGCGCAGCATTGCGTCCGGATCGTCCGGCGCGACGATCGCCATCGACACGTTGTCGCCCATGGCTTCGCGGAAGCTGATTTCCCCGGCCCGCTTCATCGCGCCGGGATGGAAGCCGGTGATCTGGTTGCGCGCCTGGTCGGTGGTGATATAGCACGACGCCGTGGTTTCCCGGTCGAACACGCGCACGCCGGCGGTATCGATCCCTTGCTCGTGCAGCCAGACCTCGTACTCGGAGAAATCCCGGCCGGCCGCGCCTACGACCCGCGGCGCCTCGCCCAGCAGCGCCAGGGTGTACGCGATGTTGGGCGCGCACCCGCCTCGCTGCTTCCTCAGCTCGCCGACCAGGAACGAGATGTTGATGACGTGCAGCTTCTCGGGCAGGATGTGATCCTTGAAGAATCCCGGGAAGTCCATGATGAGGTCGAAGGCGATCGAGCCTCCCACGGCGATCTTGGGGCGCTGGTTGTCGGCCACGGCGATTGTCCTCCTCTATGATCCGGGGGGCCTACGGGGGGGCCTACGGGGGGGGCTGTGATCCGGGGGGGCCCGGCACACAAGCGCGAGGGATTCTTCATGAGGGGGCCGAGTCCTCTCCCTGGACGGAAATGAAGAACCCCGCATGTCCGCGGGGCTCAGAGGGAGAGTAGAGAGAGGACGAGGATTTTCATCCTGCGTTGGAGCCTTTTGCTCCTGGACTCAGGGTACCACCCGCGGCCCCTGCCCGACAGGCCGGAAGCTGCTCACTTTCTGCTCACTCCCGGGAGAACGCCTTGCCGCGGTGCTCAGGGCGTGATTGCCTTCCGCCCCACCAGGTAAGTGACCGGAATCGGGCCCCATCCCCACGCCTCGCCCGACCTCCACTCGTAGTCCTCGGGCGCGGCCTCGCGCGCCATGGCGAGCAGCTCGTCGGGGGTGTAGCTGCGCAGGCACGAGACCACGCCGTCGAACGCGCAGGCCAGCGGCACGACGGGGATGAGCCAGTGCAGCGCCAGCCGCAGCCAGCTGACAGGCCGCGCCGCGAGGGAAAGCAGCAGCGCGATGGGCGCGGTCGTCAGGCCGATGAGCAAAATCGTCGACCACCTTCGCCGAGTGATCTCGAAGATCGCGATTCCCTCCCCGGCCCGCACCGCGTCGCGCAAAATGGCGCGCGCCTTCGCGGGCGCGAAGTGGTGGAAGGAGGTGAACAGGGTGCGGAACCCGCGCAACTCGGGGGGCACGGCGGTGGCGTCCACCCGGGCGCCATGGCCGCGCACCTGGCCGCCGCTGCACTCGGCCGCGCGGGCAAACGCGTCGTGGTTCGGGTACCAGTCGGTCAGGACGACCGGCACGTCGACCTCCCGAGAAAAATCCACCCACGGCCCGCCGCCGCCAGAGCAGAGATCCACGACGCTCTGCGAGCCGACCACCGCCTCGCGCAAAAGTGGCAGCGCGGGCGCATACGGCTTGCCCAGGGCGAACAGCGTCCGCAGGTAGTCAGTCATGGCGTCCCGCACGACGGCGGGACACCACGGCTGGTCCTCGATCTCGAAGAGGTGCAGGCGCCGCACGCGGGCTCGTTCGGCGCCGCGCCCGCCTCCCCCTCGATCGAGCTACTCGGTTACCGACAGCGGTCGCTGGTCGACGCACCGCCACAGGCAGGCGATCAGCGCGCTGGTGATCATCACCGCGGCCAGCACTTCGGGGTACCGCGCGCCGCCGTCCAGCGAGAGATAGTAGCGCAGGTAAGGCGCCAGGATGGGAAGCGGCGCGAGGGTGGCCACCAGCGCCGCCACCCAGGCGTTGGCCAGCGCGCGCAGGCTGTAGTATCCGGTAATGGACAGCGCCGCCACGATGGCCGCGATGCCCATCGTCTGGCGGAAGGCGCCGCCCTCGAAGCCGCCGGAGACGACGCTGACCGTGAGGATGCCGAGCCCCGCGCCCAGCGCGCGATAGAGCCAGATCGGGCTCGCCTTCCGCGCCATCGGGGGGGCCAGCCGAATCG
>Ga0194121_10006177_pt1 | contig 16137 bp, 14 predicted proteins | sample TA2MahCa50mmetaG_FD_148609 | JGI IMG/M metagenome (GOLD analysis project Ga0194121, IMG submission 148609) | Freshwater microbial communities from Lake Tanganyika, Tanzania - TA2015020 Mahale Deep Cast 50m | ecosystem: Environmental > Aquatic > Freshwater > Lake | place: Tanzania: Lake... | reverse complement strand
CCGGCAGGCGGTGGCTACGCGACGGCGGCGGATCTGGAGCGCTTCGTCCGCGCCCTGGTCGGCGGCAAGCTCCTCGACGCCAAGCACACGAGGATGGCGCTGACTCCGCAGGCCCCTGGCCAGGGACTCGGGCCGCGTGGTGCGGCCGGGGCCTTGTGCTGCGGCTGGCTCGCCTGCCGCTCCTGCTGGCGCTGCGCCGCCGCCGCCTGCGCCGAAGCCTTCAGCTGGTTGCCGGCGACCGGCACACGCTTCCGGATCAGCTTCTCGATGTCGCGCAGGTACTCGCGTTCCTCCTCGTCACAGAACGAGATGGCGATGGGCCGGGGATCGGTGCGCGCGGTGCGACCGATGCGGTGCACGTAGCTCTCCGGGATGTTCGGCAGGTCGTAGTTGACGACGTGCGTGATGTCCGGCACGTCGATGCCGCGCGCGGCGATGTCGGTGGCGACCAGCACGTGCGCCTTGCCGTCGCGGAACGCATCGAGGGCGCGTTCGCGCGCGTTCTGCGACTTGTTGCCGCGCATGCCGCCAGGATGACCAGCGTGGTCTTGCGCCCCGGCGCGGAATGCACCAAGCTTCGGCGTGACCGCCCTTGTGTCATGCCAACCACGGCGCAACACCCGGCCAGGCCGGTCGTGCTTGCCGCCCTTCTAGAAGCGGGATACAGAACCCAACCATGACCCTCGAGAGCGAGCCGATCCGCGTCCCAGGAAATACGCGGATCTGCGTACTACCCTTCACTACACCGAGCATCGAGCCGAGCGGCGGGGTCCGCCTCTGCTCGGCGGCAAGCACATTCGACTACCTCGACGAGACCCTGATGGGTTCCGTGCGGGAGGGCGGGCTCGCTAAGGTCTGGAGCAACGCCAAGTTCCAGAAGCTGCGGCGGGCCCTGCTGTCGGGCAACGATCTGCCACCCTACTGCAACAAGTGCGACTACCGCTTCGAGGGACCGCCGTGGCTGTTGGTCCTCCACCTGGCGTTGCTGACCTACAACCGTAGCAAGCAGAAGGACGCCGACGTCGCCGACCTCATTCGCCGTTACGAGCACAGATACCCTGAGTACCGGCAGACCGCCGGCAACCACGGCCTTTGGGTCGAGCCGCTGCCGCAGAGGCTCGAGCGCACGCAACTGCAGGTCGTGGATCTGCTCGGCGGCAACCAACGATCACTGAATCTGCTGGGCGAGGAGACCTGGGCCGACCTCACGATCCCGCTGCCGCCGGGGTTCGACCAATTGCTCGGCCGCGCATCAGAAGTGTCGATCGCCTGGCGCAGCCGCGCCGGGAGCGCCGGCACCGTTTCGCCCAACTTACGGATCAGCCTCGAGGATGCCTCACCACAACGCACGCGCTACGCGTTCTTCCCATCCTCGCCGGCGACCGAAGGAAATGAGTCGCTGCGCCTCGAAGCCTTCCTGGATTCGGTTCCGGACCTCGATCCGCAGCGCCTCGTCACCCTCCGAATTGGCGGCTTCGGCCCACGCGGTTCGACGGTCGAACTGCAGGAGCTGGCCCTACTGCTGCCCGCGGACGCCAGGGAGTCCGCCACCAGTCCTGGCCTCGGCAAACTCGCTGAAGGCAGCATGCTGCCGGTTTCGATCGACCTCAACACGCTGAACCGCTGCAACGTGTCGTGCACCATGTGTCCCTTCGCAATCGACTACGACGATCGGGGAATACCGAAGCCGCCAATCTACCGGCTCACGCTCGAAGAGTACGACGACATCACCCGCGGCATGAACGTCGAGTCGGCGCACTTCGTTGGGGCCTACGCCGAGCCGCTGATGAACAAGGAGCTGTTCACGATGATCGCGAACGCGCAGGCCAAGGGCACTCGCACCGCCGTGACGAGCAACGGCATGCTACTCAGCCGCAAGTTCGCCGAGAAGATGGTCGACGCGGGCCTCGAACTGCTGACGATATCGCTGCACGGTGCCACCAAGGAAGTCGCCGAGAGCATCATGCGGGGCTCGAACTTCGAGACCGTGGTCGCCAATATCCGCACGCTGCAGGAGGTGAAGCGGGAGCGCGGCGTCAAGAAGCCAGTCATCCAGATCAACTACGTCGGTCAGCGGTCCAATGTGCGCGATCTGCCCGCCTTCGTGCGACTCGCCGACTCGCTCGACATCCGCATCATCCACTTCGTGCACCTCCTGGTGTCAGCGGAGGTCAAGGAGAGCGAGAGCCTCATCCATCATCCCGAGGCGCTGACCGTCAACGTGCGCCAGGCCGAGAAGCTCGCGAAGCAGCTCGGCGTGCAACTCTACGTGAGTCCGTCTTACACCGCGGCCATCGCCGAGTTCGACGGCGGCATGCGCGCCGGTTAGGTTCGACGGAACACCCGACGCAGCCGCGAGTAGACTGCGTAGGCGAGGTCGTGGAGCCGGCGCCCGACCGAGACCGGCGGGGCGCCGCGGAGCTGCGCAGCGACGGCACGGATGTACTCGCACTCAGCTCGCCACGCCGCCGCGATGAGCTGGGCGTCGCGGGCCGCCCTCGCAAGCCGATCCATGTCGGCGACCTTCTGCTCCAGCTTCATGACCTGGTCCCGCAACGCCTGAACGCCCTGCTGGTCGTACGCGAGCGCGTTACGGTCCATCGAACACGGAAACACCGTGAACGAAGCTGGGGCGACCGCACTTCCCCACACGCCGACGAAGTAGCTGCAGTTCTGCGACGTGATCGGAACATCGGCGGGCAGCGCAGCAGCCTCGGTCAGCGGCTCGACGTGGAACATGCCGCGTTGCGAACCGTCACCACCTCCCGGCACGAGCATCGGAGCCGTCGTCGCGACGTTGGCGAACCCCGATGCCGGAACCCCAAGCAGCAGCTGCGTCGGCGCCCCGAGCACGTCCTGCGTCAACGCCAGAAACTCGGCGTGCGTGTACTTGCGCAGATGGAACGGGTTGCCCTGGTCGGCCTGTGGGTAGTACCACCAGTCGTTAGGACACGACAGGATCAGCGTGCCATCGGACCGCAGTAGGCGTCGCAACGACGCCAGCAGGGCCCGCGAATCGCGCACGTGCTCCATAGTCTCGAGGCAGACGATCAGGTCGAACGTCGCCGGGGAGAATAGCGTCTCGATCTCCTCGGCAGGACGGCAATGGAACGTGATCCTCGGGTCGTCGAAGTTCTCGCGCGCCCGGCCAATCGCCTCCTCGGAGATGTCGATTCCGTGCACCTCGGCTGCGCCCCACTTCGTCGCCAGGAACGACGAGCCGTATCCCTCGCCGCAGCTGATGTCGAGCACACGCTTGCCGGAACACAGGCGCTGCGCGAGAGAGTAGCGACACAAGTGGATGGCCGCCTCGATGGCGCTATAGGACTCGGTCTTCGCAAAGCTGAGTCGCTCGATCATCATGCGTTGGCTCTGGCAATGGTCCCGGCCGGCCGCAGGCGCGCGTCCCGGCGAGCCAGACAGTTGTGAAAGTAGTCGACGAACGGCAACGCCTTGACGTCCCACCCCCACGTGGTCACCGATGCGAGGTTCTCGGCGGAAAGGCGCGCGAGAAGTGCCTTTTCGTCGAGCAAGCGCCGCAAGGCCTGCGCCAGGCAGGCGGCCGAGCGGTCTGCGAGGATGAACTGCCGCTGCTCCGCGCCGAAGGCGTCGCGCACGATGCCGACGTCAGTCGATACCACCGGAACGCCGCACGCCATCGCCTCGAGTACGGGGTTCGGAGTGCCCTCGATCTTCGACGTGCAGACCAGCACGTCGATTCCGGCGTAGTAATCGACCATGCTCGCGTGGGGTATGAAGCGCACCTGACGGTCGGCGAAGTCCGCGCGAACGCGGTAGCGGGCGGCCTGCAGGCGCTCGAGCGCAGGCTTCAGGATCGTGTGCACGCCCTTGAAGTCCTCGACCTCCGCCGACCAAGCGCTATTGCCGACCCAGCCAACGACAAGCTCGCGGCTGGTAGCGCCCGAGAGGCGCGTGAGGTCCTTCGGGAAGAACAACTCCCGATCCACGCCGTCCGGCAGCACCGCGGCGGGCTTCGGATAGTCGGGGATGCCGTCGTAGATCGCCTTCAGCTTGTTCGACGAGACGTAATACGCGTCGACTTGGCGGAACAACGGCAGGCGCTTGCGGCGCGCCTCGTCGTCGAGGAACAGATGATCGTAGACAGCCGTCGATATCGCCTTCTGCAGCACGAAGCGGTCAAGCCAAGGCGCGTATTCGACGCCGCCCCAGCCGAGATAGGCGGACACATAGTCCGTCTGGAGGATGCCCAGTGTCTCGCGCCAGAAGAAGTGTAGCACGTCGCAGTCCTCGGCGAGGGTCAGCGCCCGCGCCAAGTTGTCGACCACATCCATGGGAATGAAGCGGAACTCGAAGTGGTTTCCGAGCCGCCGCATCAACTGCCGCGCGATGTTGCCATAGGCCCAATCCTGCACGTCGACGATCAGGGCGATGCGCGGCTTCTTGGGTCCGGTCGCTGCCGGCCGGGCGGCTCCGCCGGCGGCCGGGACACGTGGGGACGACGCGCGAGCGCTCTCGCCACCGTCGACGCCCATGCGTTTCTGCGACGCCTTCAGCCACTCCGTGACCGCGTCGCTCCAGACCGTGAAGCCGTACTTGGCCTCGAGATGGCGCGCGCTCTTCTCGATGACGTCCGAGGCGAAACGGCGCTTCTCGTAACCGCGATCGTCATCGTTCTGCGGCGCCTGGTGGTCGTGCACGAGCGCCATGACGCCGCAATTGCCAACCTTCTGCCCGGCGCGGAAGAGCCGAATGGAGAAGTCGATGTCCTCGAAACCGACGAACATGCCCTCGTCGAAGCCACCGAGGGCCTGAAAGGTGCGGCGATCGACCACCGAAGCGCCGCCGAACAGGAAGGTAGAGAGGAACGGCGGCGTGTCGCGGTCGCCGGCCTTGGTCTGCGGGTAGACGGAACCGCCGCCAATGTGCAAGCCGTTCTCGAGCAGTGTCACGTAGAGATGGCCGCCACGTGCGAACGCCTTCTTGCCGTCGCCACCGAGCAACGGCAAGTTGAGGAAATGGCAACCTAGTTGCGCGATGTCGCGCTGAATCCGGCGCAGTGGGTCGCGGATGAAGTAGATGTCGTTGTCGAGGAACATCACCCATTCGGTCTTCACGAACGCCATCGTCCGGTTGCGGCCGCCGGCGACTCCGTGATTCCGCCCCAACTCCACGATCTCGCAGCGCAACCGGCAGCTGGCGACTGCCTGCCGCAACTGCGCCAAATCCGAGGCTACCGAGCCCTGATCGACGATCAGCACGGTGCCGGTGAAGTACGGGATCACCTTCTCGATCGACTGCAAGAGTCGCACAGAAAGCGTTGCCCGGTTCATCGACAGAAACGAGATCGTCAGGTTGGCGCCGGTGATCCCGACGTTGGCGCCGTCGTGGCGGTGCACGTCCGCGGCGAGCAGTTCGTGCAGGCGTTCGAACACATAGCCCGTCACTGACAGGCCGGCCATGGTGCTCGGGTCGAACTCGTCGGGGCTGCGCTGGTCTTTCACCGGGTTTCCAGGAGCCGCGCTCCTCGTGGGGCGCGTACCATCCCTGACCGGCACCCCGCGAGCAAGTCGAACTCGCGGGCCGAGGCACTCCTGCCCGCAGTAGCATCCAGCGGATGCCGAGCGCTTCACCTACCGGACCCGCCACCGCGAACCCGGTCCGCCGTCGGACGGTCGCCGCTCTCGGATCGGCAGCCGGAGGATTCGCGCTCCTGCTGGCTTGCTTCCAGCCCGGGCTGATGTCGTTCGATTCCTGGCAACAACTCGAACAGGCGCGGACGGGCCAGTACTCGGACTTTCATCCGCCGATCATGGCGTTCATCTGGGCCGGCATCGACCGTGCGGTGCCTGGCCCGTTCGGCATGCTGCTTTTCCACGGAGCGATGTTCTTCGGCGGGCTCGCGCTGCTGCTCGGCATGGCGATGCGCACCGCATGGTCATGCGCGTGGAGCGTCCTGTTCGTCGCGCTGATGCCGCCGGTGTTCGCCAACCTGGGAACGATCTGGAAGGACGTCGGCATCGCCGCAGCACTCGTCGCGGCGGGGGCGACGACGCTGCGCGGCGCCCGCGGCGGCTCCTGGGCTTGGCTCGCGGCAGCATTGCCGTTCCTGTTCTACGCCAACGCAGTGCGGCACAACGCCGCCGCTGCGGTACTGCCGCTGGCGATCTTGTGGGGCACGGTCTTGCTGGAGCGCTGCGGGGTCCGGCGGCGCCTAGCCGGAGCGGCACTCGGCGTCGCGCTCACCGGCATGCTCGTGGGCGGCGCCGCCGTCGTGGACGCCGCACTGCTCCGCGTCCGCTCGCACCCGGTCCAGACCCTGCTGATGTACGACCTGGCGGGCATTTCGGTGCGCACCGGGCAAGACCTGCTGCCGCCATTCGTCGCACGCGATCAGGGCTTCGACCTGATCGAACGCTACTCGCCGAAGTGGGGTGCCCACACCTTGTTCCACTGGCGGTGCAGCTACGTCGCACAGCCAACGCAGGCGCCGCCGCGCCTGGAGGCCGTGCAGGCCGACGCGGACGTCTCCCGGCTCTGGATCGCGTGGTTCGACGCAGTCATCGCCCAGCCGCAGGCGTACCTCGCCCATCGCTGGGAGCTCACCACGTGGCTGTTCGGGCTGCATTCGGGCCCGGTCGCGTATCCCTTCCACGACGACATCGCCGCCAACTCGCTAGGCCTGCGTTTCGATCCCAACCTGGCGACGCAGGCGATGCGCAGCATTCGCGATTCGCTGCGTGACTCGGTGTTGTTCCGTGGCTGGTTCTTCATCTCCGTGCTGCTGGCGGTGCTGGCCTTTCTGCGGTGGCGCTGGCGACCCGGGCGCGGCGTTGCGCTGACCATGGCCGCGAGCGGACTGCTTTACGCCCTGCCTCTGCCCCTCTGCTCGGTAGCCAGCGACTTCCGACTCCTGCTGTGGACGGTGGTCGCCGCGGCGATCAGCTTGGTGCTGTGCTTCGCCGAACTGCCCGGATCACCCAAGACGTTGGACGGGGCACCGCACGATGCGAATACTGGCGGAACATGTTGAGGATCGCGTTCTGCTGCCTCGAATGGGAGCCTGTCGCCGGCGGCGGGATCCGCACCTACGTGGAGAACGTCACGCGTTTCCTCACGGCTCTCGGCCACGAATCCCACGTGATCACCTACGCGCACAAGGGAGCCGGGCCGGACCGCGAGCGCCCGGGAGTGCGCCTGCACCGTGTGCGACTCACTTGGCTGCAGAAGCAGGTCTACCGCGCCGCGCTGCTTTTCGGACTCGGCGACATCGTGTTCCGCACCTTCTACTCACTGCAGGTCGCCCGCAAGATTCGCAAGCTGGCGACGTCGGGTGCCATCGACGTCGTGGAGTCGCCGGATTACGCCGCCGAGGGGTTGGCCCTGACTTGGCTGCAGCGTCACTTCCGTTCGTGGCGGCTGCTGCCGCACGTCGTCATGCTGCACACGCCCACCTTCGTGCTGAACGAGATCAACGGCCGCCGCTTCCGCCCGATCGGCTGGGTGCACGAGAAGATCGAGAACTGGAACATACGCCACGCGCCCCACCTGAGCGCACCGAGTCGAGCGCTAGCGCGCCGCGTCCGGGACGGGCTCGGCGTGACCACTCCGATCCATCACGACCCGTATCCCTTCAGCCTCGACACGGATCCGGCGACGGCGCCGCCCATGGTCCCGCCGGACGCGACCACGTTGCTCTACGTCGGCCGCATGGAGTACCGCAAGGGTGTCACCTTCCTGATCGATGCACTCAACACGTTGTGCGCCCGGCATCCGGGACTGCGCGCCGAACTGATCGGCGGCGACACGACGACGGCGCCCGGCGGCGGGTCGATGCGGCGCCACCTCCAGCGGCGGCTCGCCAGCGGCTTGCTGGACCGGGTACGTTTCGTCGACCGGATGCCGCGACCCGAACTGCTCGCCCGCTACCGCACAGCTGCGTTCTGCGTGTTCCCATCGGTCTTCGAGAACTTCGCCAACACTTGTCTGGAGGCGGTCGCATCGGGACGGGTCGTCGTGGTGCCCCGCGACAGCGGCATGGCGGAGATCGTGCAGGAAGGGGTCACGGGCTTCCTGTTCGAGAACGCCAGTGTCGCCGACCTGGTCCGGGCGATCGAACTCTGTCTCGCCCAACGCAACCGCTGGCACGCGATGGGACGCGCCGGCCAGGATTCACTCGCACGCGAGCTGGAGCCCATGCGCCTTGTCACCGCCAAGCTCGAGCACTATGCAACCCTGCGAGCCTGATCTGGTGAGCATCGTGATCCCGTGCTTCAACCACGGGAACTACGTCGCCGAGGCCGTCGACAGCGCGCTCGCGCAGACGTGGCCGAAGGTAGAGGTCGTAGTCGTCGACGATGGATCCACCGATTCGGCGACGGCCGCCGCGGTCGACCGGCAGGGTGAACGCCCGCGCGTGCGCGCTCTGCGAGTGGCTAACGGCGGCCTCGCCGCCGCCCGCAACCACGGCATCGCGCACAGCCGCGGTGAGTTCCTGCTGATGCTCGACGCTGACGACGTACTGGCGCCGACGTTCCTCGAGCGCACTGTGCCGGTGCTGCGCGCCGATGCGAGGGTCGGCATCGTCTACACCGACGTCGAGTACTTCGGGGCACGCAAGGGCAAGTGGCACACGCCGGAGTTCGACTTCGTCGAACTGCTCTGCCGCAACTTGATGGTGGCCACAAGCCTCTACCGCCGCGCTTGCTGGGAAGCCGTCGGCGGCTACGACGCTACGATGCGGGACGGCTTCGAGGATTGGGAGTTCTGGATCGCAATCGGCGAGCGGGGGTTCGCCGGCGCGCGGGTGCCTGAGCCGCTGTTCCGCTACCGCCAGCACGCGACCTCCATGCTCGCGGCCACCCAGAAGAAACGGGCGGAGATCTACCGCCACATCGTCCGAAAGCACCGCGACACGTTCGTGCGTCACCTCGAAGATGTGCTGACCCGCAAGGACGCCCTGTTCTTCGAGCAGTTGCAGGCCAAGTACTGGTACGAACACCGCTTCGGCTGGGTCGTGGGCCTGATCGCGCGCGCCCGGCGGCTGTTCGCGCGCCGTGGCCGCGCGACCCTTGGCGACCCATGAACCCCGAAGTCAGCATCGTGATCCCGTGCTTCAACCACGGCAAGTACTTGCGCGAGGCGATCGACAGCGTCGCCCGGTCGACGTTCGCGGACGTCGAGATCGTGGTCGTCGACGACGGTTCGACCGACGACACTGCGGCGATCGCCCGGTCCTACGGCGCGCGAGTTCAGCTCATCCAGCAGACCAACCGCGGACTTTCGGCAGCGCGCAACGCCGGTATCGGCGTGGCGAAGGGACGCTTGCTGCACTTCCTGGACGCCGACGACCGCATCGATCCGCAGTTCCTGGCCCGCATGGTGCAGGCCGCCGATCAGCAAGACGACGCGGCGGTTTTCTGCGGCGGCTGGCGCCTCGTCGATTCAACGAATCGACCGTTCGCGACCGGCAGCGTGTCTCTGCCGGCGAACACCTACCGGTTCCTTCTCGGCGGCAATCCGATGCCCTGCCACGCGGCGGTCGTGCGCCGCACGGCGATCGCCACAGTCGAGCTTTTCGACGAATCGCTCGCTGCCCTGGAGGATTGGGACCTCTGGCTGCGCCTCGCCGGGGCAGGGCACCGGTTCGTCGCGGTCCCAGGCGCGCTGGTGGACTATCGGCGCCACCCAGGCTCGATGTCGCGGGACATTGGCCGCATGCTCGCAGCCGCACACACCGTGCTCCGCAAGCACCGCGGCCATCATCCCACCGCGCGCTGGCGCGGGATGCGCGCGATCCGCTTCGGACAGTACTGCGAGAACGTCCTTCCCGAGGTGCGCCGCTCCGGTGCCAGGTCCATATGCCGCGCCCTTCTGCGCCATCCCGCGCTCGTCGAGAGTGCGCTGCTGTACAGCCTGTTCGCACTCTGTCCGCCACTGCGTCGAAGGCTGCGCGTTTCGGGGCTGCCGTTCGAGAGGGATCAGGACGGCGGGCGAGGCGACCGATCGGTGTAATGGGCAATGACATCGGCGGACGGCCCCTGCGCCGCGATGCGCCCCTTGTCGATCCAGATCGTGCGTTCGCACACGCGCTGCACCAGCGGCATGTCGTGCGTGACCAGGAACATGGTCTTGCCGCGCCTCTTGAATCCCTCCATAGTCTCCATGCACTTCCGTTGGAAGTCCTGGTCACCGACCGACAGCGCCTCGTCGACCAGCAAGACGTCGGGGTCGATGTGCGCGATCACCGCGAAGCCGAGGCGCGCACTCATGCCTGTCGAATAAGTCGACAAAGGTGAGTAGACGAAATCACCTATGCCGGCATAGGCTATGATCGAGTCGAGCTTCGCGTCGACCTCTTTGCGCTGTAGTCCGAGCAGGCTGGCATTGAGGTAGATGTTCTCGAGACCGGTCAGCTCGGGCGCGAAGCCGGCACCCAGTTCGAGCAAAGGACCAACACGGCCGTGCACGTGCACCTCGCCGCTCGTAGGATATGAGGTCCGGGCGATGAGTGACAACAGCGTGCTCTTGCCGGATCCATTGGAGCCGATGACGCCCACCGCCTCACCCTTCTGCACATCGAACGAGATGTCGCGCAGCGCCCAGTGTACGTCCGGCGGCCTCGAACGTCGCAACAGCGCCCGAAACAGCGTACTGGCCAAGAACGGCTGCTGCCGGACTATACGGTAGCACTTCGAGACGTTACACAATCGGATCGCGCAGTCCATCACACGAGGTCCGCGAAATCACGTTCGTGCTTCCAGAACGTACGAATGCCAAACCAGCCGACGACCAGCGTACCGACGACCGCCTGGCCGAACGGTACGAGCCCGGGCATGTGGCCGTGGAACAACACGTCGCGATACGACGTCAGCAGGCCCGACAGCGGATTCATGTAAAACAAATGGTAGAGCCACGGCGGCAACTTCGACAACTCGATGTCACTGTAGACCAACGGGCAGATCCAGAACAGCACGGTCAGCAGCGACTCGGTGATGTACTGCACGTCGCGATAAACGACGTTCAGGCCTGCAACCAGCAGCCCGACGCCGATGCACATGGCGAGCTGGACGAGGAAGATCGGCACGACCCACAGCAGGTGGAAGCCGAAGTGACCACCCTCGAGCGGGAACAGCAAGAGCATCAGCACCATCAGGAGCGACTGGATGCCGAAGTGGATCAGGTGCGTCGCTATGATCGCGATCGGCAGGATCTGTCGCGGGAAGGCGGACTTCTTGACCAACGACGCGCTGCCGGGGATTGCGTGCACGCAGCCGGTGAGGCAATAGACGGTGAAGTTGTACGGGATCAGCGCGACGATCACCCGTGCAGCGAAGCTGAGCGAGTTTCCGAAGACCACGACCCAGATCACCGTCAGCGTCGTGATCATCACGAGCGGGTTCAGCAGCGTCCAGAGCATGCCGAGCGACATGCTCCGATACATGACCTTGAGGTTCCTGCCGACGAGGTTCGAGAGGATGAACCGATAGTGGTAGAGCTCGAGGAGTGTCTGCACTGCGAAGCGTTCGGGCGGAACGACATCTACCCTTAGGGCTGTGGTGCTGGGGCGTCAACGATCAACCAGGGACGCCGTCAGGCACGGTAGTGCGCCGACCCGTGTGGGTTCCGTAAAGTCCTGCGCGGAGCGTGCCCGTGTCGACGGCGGCGAAGGTACCGGCCGCCGGGTTCGGCGGATGCTCACCGCCGAGGAGGTCGCTACAAGGTGCTGCGACCATCAGGCCGGTAAAGACGGAAGCCCGACGAACGGCGTGACAACCTGCCAGGCTTCCTACAACAACCGCTTCGGCAAGCCGCGACGTCTGCTCGGCGCAGTGTGGCGGATGGAGCGGGCTCTCGTCCAGTGCCTGGTGGCAGAGAAGTGCCACCGTGGACAGCCACCGCGTGTTCGCCTGCTGCAACTGCAGGGTGTTGGTCAGGGTGTGCTCGCGGTGCGACCGCGGCAACCGGTATTGCGCCGGGGGTTGTGCGGTGCAGCGTCGACGCGAGTCGCGCCGGGCAGCAGAACGTCGCTACCGGGAGAGTCCGCTCGGGCGCCGGAACAACGCCGCGCGGCAGCGGTGGCATCGGGAGCGCCGCCGTCGTGGCGCGGATTGCGTAACGCATACATCTCCCCCCGAAGCTTCGGTCCTGGTTGAAGCGGTGACGAGGCAGCTGCCTCGTCACCATGAACACGATCATCACCATTGACCCTCCTCCGTCCCGATGTAGGTGATGTCCGAGATCCACGCTCTGCTCGGCGCGGAGGCCGAAAAGTCGCGCTTCAACGAGTCCGGAGCGATCGGGTGGTCGTGCTTCGAGTTGGTGGTCTGGACTCGGAACCGCCGCGTCGCCTTCGAACGAAGCCCGATGCGCCGCATGATCTTCGCCACGCGCTTGCGGCTGCGGGACTCGCCGGATCTCCGCAGCGCCCCGTGGATCCTCGGTGCCCCGTAGACGAAACGGTGGTCGTCGTAGATGGCCCGAATCAGGCGATCGAGCCTGGCGTCCTCGAGGTCACGCGAGCATTCATCGCGATCCAGCCTTGCGTAGAATCCGCTGTGCGAGACCTCCAGAGTCCGGCACATCGACCGGACTCGGAACATCTCTGGTTGATCGCGGACGAAGCCGAAACTCACTTCTTCAGCTTCGCGAAGTAGCCAAGCGCTTTTCTCAAGATGTCGCGCTCCTCCTCGGCGGTGGCCAGCTTCCGCCGGAGCTCGCGCAGCTCCTCGGCGGCGGCGGTCAGCTTGCCATGGCCGCGAAACGCCTCTGCGCCCTCGGCTTCGATCTCGCTCTTCCAGCGGGGCAGCATGTTGCGGTTGATGCCCAGACCGTCGGCGACTTCGGCGACCGATCGCCCTGTCTCCAGGACCTGTCGAACAGCCTCGACCTTGAACTCACGCGTGTGCTTTCTGCGGGACGTGCCCATGGGATTCTCGCCTTGCAGAGCCTGACGGCTCCTTGGGTAGGTGTCCACTTTTCCGGGGCAAGACCACCCAGCCTGGCAGGGTCGACGCGGGCCCGAACTTCCCGCAAAAGACCTGGCCGGGCGATCACGCGGCTTCAGGACGCCAGACTTTCAGGAACCCACAGCCCCGCGGACGGCGGGGGACGTCAAGCGGCGGTGGGCGGTGTCTTCGGACGCTTACGATCGACCGGCCAGCTGCGCGTAGAGGTTCTCTAGGCGATCGACGACGGTGCCGATGGCGAAGTGGCGGCCGACCATGCTCCGGGCATTCTCGGAACGGCGCCGGAGCGAATTCACGTCGCCCGCGATCTCGGCCAGTGCCGCACGCAGCGGCCCGACACCCTCGTCGACGACGGCGCCCGCGTCTTCGATCGCGATCTCGGGCAGGTTGCACGCTCGTGTGACGATCGCCGGCAAGCCGCGGGCGGCGGCCTCGAGCGGGCCAAGCGGCAGCCCTTCGCTGCGCGAGGGCAACACGAACACGTCTGCGGCCGACCACAGGTTCTCGCGTTCGTCGCCCACGACGAGACCTGGCAGGTGGACGCGGTCGAGCACGCCGATCTGCGCAGCCCGAGCACGCAGCAGCTGCGCCATGCCGTCGTCGGGACCCGCGAGCACGAGGCGAGCGCGGCCGGGGCCGAGCAGGCTGGCAGCGGCTTCGAGCAGCACGTCGGGGCACTTCATCTCCGACAGCCGGCCGAGGAACAGGATCACGAACTCATCGGTAGGCCAGCCGAGGCGGGCGCGCGCCGTCTCGCGCGTCGTCCGTGTCGTTGGCAAGGCTACGCCATTCGGTATGACGTGAACGCAACTGACGTCAGCACCTAGTGCCAAGGCGTCATTTGCTTCCTTCTGCGTCACGGCCTGGATTGCGTCCGCATCCCGCAATGTGCGCCTTTCGAATAGCGCCAGAAAGACCCTCTTACGCAGCGCCTTGTCGCGGAGCCTCGTTGGACACAGCGCACCCTCGGCGTTGTAGACGTAAGGTACGGCATGCCGGACCGCAAGCCGGCGCGCCAGCGAGTTCGTCGCCGTCAATCCGACGTGCAGGCACAGCACGTCAGCATCCGCCATGCACGCTGCGATCGGATCTCGTAGCTGTGGCTGCCAGTACGGAGGAGCGCGGCCGAGAAGGCCGACTTTTCCGTACCAGACGCGGAAGCCGTCGCGCGTCGACCATGCGTTGCGCGCCACTTCGGCGGGTTGGTCGAGATCCGAGGTGACGACGCGCACGTCGTGCCCGCGGGCAGCCAGTTCCGAGCAGGTCGCCAGTGCTTGGGCCACGCTCCCGCCGCGGCGCAGGTGGAAGAACGGCATCACGCGGACGATCCGCAGGGACCGCTTCATGCGCGCGAAGCACTGGACAGCGGCCGGTCCCTCAGGTGGCACTGCACGAACAACCAGGTGGCGAGACTCGGCGGCAGCCACTTTAGGACGCGCTCGCCGGCCATCCGCAACCGATCTCGCAGGCCCATGTTCGCGCGCCAGTAGCGCTGCTTCACCCGCAGGGTGGCATCGAGCGTGGCGCGCAACCGCGTTGCCTTCGTGCTGCCCGGGTGGAGCCGGTATCGCACCAGCAAATCAGGCAGGTTGGCGAGCACGCGACCGGATCGGGCTATGCGCGACCAGAGGTCGTAGTCTTCGCCTGATCCGGCGTCGACGTCGTAGCCCGAGGCCGTGAGGAGGGCCGTGCGTCGGGCCATCACCGTCGGATGTGCGATCGGGTTGTATCGGCGCAGGGTCGCAGTGATGCGGCCGGGTTCGCAGGGATAGGTGCGGTAGCCCAGCGACCTGCCGGCGCCGTCGATGGCTTCGATTTGCCCGCCGCACAGGTCGACCTCGGGGTGGGCGCACAAGAATGCGACCTGGGCCGCGAGACGGTTGGGGAGGCACACGTCGTCAGCGTCGGCTATGGCGATGAACTCGCCGCGCGCTAGCGCCAAGCCCTGGTTACGCGAGACCGCGAGCGGCACACGTTCGACATTGACGACGTGACGCACGCGCGGATCGGCCCTGGTTGCGAGCGTCTGTGCGACACACACATCAGACGGATCCTCGATCACGAGCAACTCGAAGTCCTGGAACTGCTGGTCGAGCACGCTGTCCAGCGCCTGCCGAAGGTGGTCAGGGTCGGGTCGCCAAACCGACATGAGCACGCTGACGGCTGGTGGGTTGGACGTTGTAGGCATGGGGAGCATCAGCACCCGGCGTCAGGCCAGCACGGGCTCGGCGGGCAAATCGCGTTTCTGTGTGTTCCGTGAAGTCCGGCGCGGGGCGTTCCGGAAAGTCTGGCCTCTTGCGCAGGGTAGCGCGCCGATTCGGCAAGTCGAGCTTGGCGATGACTTGCTTGCGCACGCCGCTCGAATGCCCACGAGGGATCGCGGGCCAGGCGGAAGATGGAACTCTGCTGGGAAGCAACTCGATCGCCGACCTGGGGGCCAAAACCGGATGGCGCATCAGGAGGTCGTGTGGGTAGCCCCGCCGGAGGGGCGACCAACCGACCTCGGCAGCAGGCGCTGTAGACGGCGGCCTGAATCCGCCTGATTCCGACGGTCAGCGCGGTGGCGACGATCCGCGGACGCTGCGCCGCGCAACCATCACGGCGTAGGGAAGCCGAGCCCGCGCATCAGTTCGGCGACGCTGAGCGCGCGTCCCGCGCGCACCCGATCCTGCCGCCGCGGCACCGAGAGCAACTGCCAGACACCATCCGCTCCGCCGACGGGCCACGGCCGCATCGCAACGAGTTCGAGATCGAGCGCGGCGCTGACCACGTCCGGGTAGATCGCGTTGGTGCGGTGGCCGAGCGTCGCTGCGTCAGGCTACACCGACGCTGACGGCGGGACGGTCTTCCGCATCGTCGGTCATCGGACTCTCCGTAACCGTCGCGTGAAGCACATCTGGTCGCGGCGGCCGCAGTCGGCATCGTACCGGCATGCAACGACGCAAGGAGATGACCGCGCTACTGGCGCGGGGTGAGCGCGACGGCCTGAGCCTTCGCGCGCTGTCCGAGGCGACCGAGATCCCGTTCGGCACGTTGTCGTGGTGGAGCTGTCGGCTGCGACGAGATTTGGTCCATCACCCGAGCGACGAGCGGCGGCGTGCGCGCTGGTGCGCTCGGTGCTGGTGCGTGCCGTGTCGGGCTTCTATGAGCGAGCGGCAGGCCGAGCGGGCGTGCCGCGGCCGCGGACGGG
>Ga0194121_10006175_pt1 | contig 16139 bp, 13 predicted proteins | sample TA2MahCa50mmetaG_FD_148609 | JGI IMG/M metagenome (GOLD analysis project Ga0194121, IMG submission 148609) | Freshwater microbial communities from Lake Tanganyika, Tanzania - TA2015020 Mahale Deep Cast 50m | ecosystem: Environmental > Aquatic > Freshwater > Lake | place: Tanzania: Lake... | reverse complement strand
CATCTTTGGACGCGTATTATGCAGCATTCCGTCTTCCGGATTTTTTGTATAATTTAATTATTCTTGGTGCTTTGAGCGCAGGATTTATCCCCGTGTTTACGGAATATCTTGAAAAAAAGGGAAAAGGGGAGGCGCAAAAACTCGCTGAGCAAGTTGTGTCACTCGTATTTGTCGTCATGACAGCGCTTGCCTTGGTTTTGATTGTGCTTGCCCCAACGCTTGTCCCTTGGACGACACCTGGATATGAGGGCGAGAAATTGGATCTCACGATCACTTTATCTCGTATCATGTTTCTCTCCCCGATTCTCCTTGGACTATCCGGTGTGATGGGCGGTGTTTTGCAATCGATGCGACGTTTTTTGCCGTTTGCCCTAGCCCCCATTTTCTACAATATTGGCATTATCCTTGGTGCGCTTGTTCTTACCCCGCGTTTTGGTCTCCAAGGATTGGCCTGGGGTGTTGTCATGGGCGCGTTGTTTCATCTTTTGATCCAAACCTCCGTTGCAGGCATACGAAATTTGCATTGGCCATCCCTTAAACCAGACGGGGTTCGCCAGATCCTAAAGCTGATGGGTCCGCGCACCCTTGGCCTTGCGATGACGCAAATAAATTTAGTCATTTTGCTCGCGCTTGCCTCTTCCTTGCCCGAGGGATCGGTCAGCGTGTTTAATCTCGCAACAAACTTACAATCTTTTCCGATCGGGATTATTGGCGTTTCTTTTGCGATCGCAGCATTTCCTGCCTTGTCTCGGGCCGTTTCTCAAGTCAATACCCAAGCGTTCCGTGATTCGTTTTCGCATGCCGCGAGAAATAGTATATTCTTTCTTGTTCCTATCAGTGCCTTGTTTCTCCTCTTCCGCGCGCAGATCGTCCGTTTACTCTTTGGCGCAGGAGCATTTGATTGGACGGCGACACGGCTCACGGCGAACGTTTTCGCCTGGTTTACGCTCTCACTTGTCATGCAGGGGCTCATCCCGCTTCTCGCTCGTGGATTTTACGCGCTCAAAGATACCTGGACCCCATTGTGGATTGGTCTGATCAACGAGGTGATCCTTGCTGTTTCTGCGTATGTTCTTCGTAATTATTTGGGGGTCGAAGGGCTCGCTATCGCTTTCACCATCGCTTCAACCGTTCAGATGATCCTCCTTTTTATCTGGTTAAATCGTCGTCAACGAGCGCTTGATCTAAAAAATATTATTTATTCTACGTTTAAAATAATTCTTGCGACGCTTGCTCTTGGACTGGTCGCCTATCCCCTCCGTCAATGGATTGGGACGATGTATCCACTCGTAAAAGCTTGGCAAGTCATTTTGCAAGCAGTGGTTGGCGGCATGGGAGGTGTGCTCGCATTCTTGCTGGTGGCCTGGCTCCTGAAGTCTCAGGAGCTAACAGAATTCCTACGTGGTTTCAAAAAACGATTTGAAAAACATTAATACCGTCTTCGGCCGTGTTTTTGTCTCCGCATCGTCTGATTGACGAGCTTTTTCTTTTCGCGGATTTTTCCGGCCACGGCTTCCATGCCCGGGCCGTGCACGTTCCGCTTCTTTTCGGATTTTGCGATCGGGAGATGGCGTGCCTTGACCACGATTGGAGTTCCTTGAAAGCTAAATTTTTCGCGCAACCGTTTTTCAAAAAAGCGAATCCAGTTTTGATGGAGATTTTCCTTCTCTCCGTGGACGGTAATTAAAAAGGTCGGCGGAGCATATCCGACTTGTGCGACATCGTAGATACGAGGAGATTTTGGTCCATAACTCGCAAGCGGTTTCATGGTTTTGATGCAGGCTTTTAAAAGGCGATTGACGGCATTGTAATCAATGTGTCGATAGCGCTCCGCTTGAACCTTTAGTGCTTCATCTAAGAGTTTCGTTGTTCGTTGATGGGTGAGAGCGCTGGTAAAAATCATGGGAGCCCAATGCAGGAAAGGAAACAATTGACGGAGCAACGCCTCATATCGATTGGCTGTTTCCGGCGTCTTTGCCTCGACCAAATCCCATTTATTGGCAACTAAAATTAATCCTTTGTTGGACTCTTCTAGCATGCCCGCGAGGTGACGATCTTGTGATGTTGGATCGCTGGTCGCATCAAATACTAAAAAAGCCACATCTGCAGAGCTGATCGCCTGTTGATTACGGCGGATTCCCTCGTCCTCTAGTCCTTTGGTAATCTTTGATTGTTTGCGCATGCCTGCCGTATCCACCAACACCAGGTCTTGATCCCGATAAGTGATCCAGGTGTCCTGTGGTTCGCGCGTGGTGTGAGCGATGGGGGAGACGATGACCCGTTCTTCCCCAAGGATAGAATTGACGAGGGAAGATTTTCCAACATTTGGTCGCCCAATGACCGCGAGCTTTAATCTCTTTTTCCCTTCAGAAGGGATCGCAGGATGACCAAGTCGATCTAATTCTTGCAAACATTCTTCCAGGAAATCACCAACCCCAAAGCTTGTTGTTGCACTGATAGGGCGAGCCTCTCCTAGTTGAAGATTATAAAATTCTGGTTGATGAGCAAGAGATCGCCCGGCCAAGCGATCTGTTTTGTTTGCAAGGAGCCAAATATGCTTGTGCAATCCGCGAACTTCTCGTGCAAGATCTTGATCCTGAGGAAGAATGCCAGCCTGTGCATCGACGACGAATAAGACAAGGTCCGCTTCTTTGATCGCATGACGCGCTTGCTCACGAATCCCTTGTCCGATCACATCCGATTCCGTATCCATCCCACCCGTATCCACGAGCTCAAATAACATGCCGTTCCACAAAACGGTTCCATAGTTTCGATCACGTGTTGTGTGCGGCTGATCACTTACTAAAGCGCGTCCGCTTTCTGTTAAGCGGTTCCAGAGGGTCGATTTTCCCACATTGGTGCGCCCTACAAGAGCGACCAGCGGCAGCTGTCTTGTTCGTTTGATCATACATTACTAGTTACGAGTTACTGGTTACTAGTTACCACTTCCCAACCATGGAATAGCTCGCTTCCCCAAGAATCACGAGGAAGTCCGTATTATTAGACAAAACCTTCTCCGTGACAAGGGTGTGACTAAAAGAGACGCTTGCATCGAGTAGTTTGCGCAAACGAGCCAGCGAGGTTGGTTTTTTTCCACCCGTTAGGTCATAAATCACCGTTCGTTCATACCCGCGTTGAACAGCATTGCCAAAGGCTCCAACCTCAAATCCTTGTTTTTCCAGAGAAGCGGCAATTTGCGCCGCAAAACCTGTCCGAGCCGTTCCATTTTTAATTTCAATTTGAGCGATCTCAACCGGTGCGACCACGGCGGTCGTTGTCGCCTGTCTCATCGCAAATGGATTTTGCGCGATGGTGCGAATTTCTGACCAATCCTGCTTGCGGGGAAATAGCATATAGGCCCCATTGACGGTTGCCGAAACCAACTCGCCATCCGGCGCATCTGTCAGTACATGTGTCGTGACTTTTTCCATCGATAAATCCGCCGCGCGTGGCGCGAGAGTCAAAATATCCCATGGGCTTAAATCTGTTTGAATGTGTTTGCTGAGAACAGCGTAGATCTCTGCGATTTTGGTAGGATTTCCCAGCGTTCCAATGGATAAAAGTTTTTTGCGTACCGCTAACAAAACTAATTGTTGACGACGACTTCGTGCAAAATCTGATCCCTCCCCATTATTGCCATGTCGCGACCGCACGTACGTCAACGCGGTTGCTCCATCCATGCGCTGAACACCTTTTTTAAATGACACGGTCATCCACTTGTCATCGGTCGTTGGGAATTGTGGATCAGTAAATCCTTGCGGGACATCGATTTCAACTCCGCCAATAGCATCGATGAATTTGGCAAAACCTCTAAAGTCAACGCGGATGACATGGTCGATAGGTGTTTCAAGAAGTTTAGAAAATGCTTCGGCTGTGCGTACAGCTCCTTCCCCCGGATGCGCTTCTTCCGCGTAGGCATTAACCGAATTGATTTTTTCAAACTGACCTCCACCTAGAGGATAGGCCATGTCTCGCGGAATCGATACCATCGCGATCCGTTTTTCCTTAAGATCGACTGAGGCAAGTAAAATGGTATCCGTGAGTTGTGGGCCGTTGTGCCCATCGCCACCAACGCCAAGTAATAAAAGTGTAAATGCTGTTTTTTGGACCGGGCTTTTTTCTGTGTCCGTTCCGAGGACGAGCCGTCGTACCCCTGCAATACCTGGGACATGTTGTATCTCCGATAAAATAGTTGTTCCACGATTGGCCGCTCGATACGACGCATTGGCACCAATAGCCGCTATCACAGCAACCACGAGCACAAAAACAACGGCCACCAAATACGTTTGGCGGCGTGCGCGGCGTTCTGTCGATTGATCAACAAAATTGATGTGCAAGGGCGGATCTTTTTTAAACATGTGTGTAGTCAGCCTAACAGTTTTTTTCCACAGAGGCAACCCATGTTTCATGCTTCATGTTTCATGCTATAATGACTTCGTGCTTGTTATGAAGAAGTTTTTACAGGCGATGCATTTTTTTAATGTAAAACGCTTTTTGTTGGTGTTATTTGCGCTGGTTCTGGTTTCTTCTGTTTTTCTTCCAAAGACGTTTTCAGTTGAGGGGGAGATTGTGAAGTTAAAATCGTTGAACGTTGTTGCAGTAGAAAAACCCGAAGAATCTCTCCAGGAAATAAAGAAAAAAACAGAAGAAGCAGAAAAAAAGAAGGCAGAGGAAGAGAAGGCAAAAGCTACGGTTCCAAAGGAGGCGGGTGTGAACTGTAAAAATGTCAGCATTCTGAGCAACCCGGGGGCATCGATCGTCTGTTTTGTTGTTGATATTTTTACTTGGTTCCTTGGATTGATCATTAAGTTGCTCAGTTTGATTATTTTTATCTTGATAGAAATTCTATTAGCGTTTGCCAAATATAATGACTTCGCGAACGCAACACCGGTCGAGATGGGTTGGAAGATTGTGCGTGACATTTGCAACATGTTTTTTATCGTGATTATCCTTGTTTCTGCCTTCTCCACGATTTTGCAGTATCACAGCGACTTTCACTACACTAAGGTTCTTCCTAAATTATTACTCATCGCGGTCTTAATAAATTTTTCACGTACCCTGATCCAACTCCTGATTGATTTTTCACAGGTCGTCATGTTGACCTTTGTGAACGCGTTTTATCAGGCGGGTGCAGGAAACTTTGTGCAAGCCTTAGGACTAGCTCAATATTTGCAGGTGGCAGAAAGTACCACGGGCGGATCGGGAGAGGTTGCGGCTACCGCACTCAATGTTCTCTTGTCATACATGTTGGCCGTGATTTTGTTGATCATTACCGTTGGGGTATTGGTCATGTTTATTGGCTACATCATTGCTCGCGTCGTTGGTTTATGGATTGCGTTGATTTTTTCGCCCATCGCGCTTTTTGAACTAGCCGTTCCTGCAAAGCTTCAAAAAGGAATGAGCGCATTTACGACCAAATATTGGTCTCGCCTCTCGACGATGCTAGCCGGAGGGCCAATCATTGCTTTTTTTCTTTGGCTCACATTAGCAACAGTTCAAGAAACCGCTGGATCAGGAGCGTTTTCCCAGAGTTTGGGATTATTTGGTGCGGATAAAGGAAATGCAGGAGGATTTTTGAGCCAAATTGGTAACAGCCAGGGGATCGCCTCATTTATCATTGCGATTGCCATGATGTTGCTAGGATTAGACGCGGCTATGGAGGCGTCACAGGGGATGGGATCGACCATGGGAAAATTTGCCGCGGCAGTTAAAAGCCGAACGGAGGGCGCCGTACGATTTGCCGGCCGCCAGTTTGCAAAACCAGTGACAGTGCCGGCTGGATGGGCTAAAGCCGGTGGGATTGCGGCGGGTGGGTTTGGTGCTGGGAAATTACTCAAGGGAATTGGGAAAATGCAGCAATCAGATAACAAGGGTGCAAGAATTCTGGGTGCGATCGGCGGTGCAGCTCTCGCAAGTCCGCTTGTTAAGATGAAAAAGATTGATAATGAGCGTGTCAAAAAGAACCTAGAAGCCAAAGAAAAGGATTTGAAGGACCTGAGTTACGATGAAAAACTCGTCATGGCCAAGTCCAATATTTTGCCAAGCATCACGAAAGCGGAAAAACAGAAGCAGGCCAATTTGTATGCTGATTTAGGTTCTGAGAAATCGCAAGCAGACCAGACGAAGAAGAAAGCAAAAGAACATGAAGACGCATTACTTAAGGCGAATCCTAAAATGGATCCAATGGAAGCAAAACGCGAAGCAACTGCCCGAGCGATGTCGGATGTGGCGGCCGCGACAGCTGGTCACCTTGCTTCCGCTAAAGAAGGCTATAAGAAATTGGGCATGAGCGATAAGGTTGGAGAGATGGACAAGTTACTGGAAGCGAATCCGTCTCTCATTATGAACGATGAGGATCGTGAAGCTCTCATTCAGAAAAAGAATCTCGATCCAAAGTGGAAGGAGGGTTTGTCAGCCGATGCATTATCGCGCGCAAGTACATCCGCATACTTGTCTGATGCTTTTATTAGGGATGATAAAGGTAACTTTATCGGTGTTGATTCGGCAAAGAAACGAGCATTTCTGGAGAAGCACGAAGGAACGATGCTGGGAGATAACGTGGGAGCATTGTTTAATTATGTTGAGGGTGAAGCTGGCGCTGGGAAAACTGTCACCAGGAATGATATGAATAATTTGATGCTTCAGAAAGACGTCAAATCAGGAAAATCATTCTTATATGATCCAAAATCCGGACGCGTTAGAAGCGCCCCAGAGCAAAAGGCAGTCAGTGATTATAGGGCTTCTGTTGGGAGAGCAAAGACAGCGGTGTCGAGCCTTGGAGGGCATGAATTTTCAGATCCTGCCGTTATGAGCACTATCACGACGACGCTACCCAATATGTCTATGGATGAACAAATGGCACTTGCAGCCCAGAATGGACCGGAATACAGAAATGCAGTGGTGGATAGCTATGGGGAAGCTATTAATATGGAATTGGGAACTCTTACGACAAAGGCTGATCCGGTAACAGGTCGAGTGTCTGATGATGATTTAAAGTCCATTTTAAATCATACGACAGATATTGGTAGTCAGGTGCAGGGGTCTGGGATGTCGACTCCAGAGCGCATGAAGATCATTGCGGGTTTCGATGGAGGTATGGAGGTTTTGTCTAATCGTCAAAATTTGGATCGGCTAGGCAAGCGTAATGAAAGGATGCTTCAGCAGGTGCTGACCGTAGGAGCGGATCTCATGATTGATATTGATAAGAGATTAGCCAGAAAAGAAACGCTTTCGGATTTAGAAAAGGCGGTCAAGCGGGTTATGGATCAAGCACAAAAAAACCTCCCTCGAAGAAAAAATTCAGCGACCGGAGAAGAAGCGGCTCCGGCAGCTTACCGAAAGATTATTTATCGTGATTAACTATGGATCGGAGGACTTGGTTAGCGAATTTTGAGCAATCTCCCGCATCCGTGCAGGAGTATTTGCTTGATACGAAGGAAAGCAAGAACGAGTCCATTGCTCAAGACAAGCTCTCCTACGACAACGACGCCTGGGATCGAGTCATGGATGTGGTGTGGGATTTGGTGTTTACCAATCTTGCGCGCCAGGAATTCCGTGATCGGATTAAGGCGCTAGCGGGGGATCGCAAGCCTGAAGATGTCGAGCGCGCCGTTCTCTTTTATGTTGTTCTCCCATTAGCTGATCTTGTGTTTTGGGATGTGGAAGGTCGATTGCAGGAACTCGGTATGTCCATGGGGGATATTCAGGCTATTCCACGCATTTCACTTAGACCTGTTTCTTATGGTGCTGGTGTTCGTCGGATTGCCTCACAGGCCAAGTTGAGTATTTTGGCTGAGGAGATGTTGCGCCGTTTGCGTGAGTTATTCATTTCCTACATTAAGGGTGTGCGCACGATTGAGCAGATGAAAGAGATGCTCCAGCGCTCACAGGGCGATGGGGGAATTGGTTTAAGTAAGGATCAAGCAGATCAATTTTGTGAAACGATGGTGGCGTTTTTATTCACCACCCAAGTTTTGTCTGAACAAGAATATGCAGATTGGCTGACGAGTAAACAGAGGGAAAGCGAGACGCGAAACGCGGATCGCGGAATGCCAGATTCTAGGGCTCCGGGTTCCGAGCTTGGCGATGAGGAAGAGGTCAAGGCAACAGCGGCGAGCGGGCCAACGGGGGAGAGGATGATGATTGATGAAGTGGTCGAGCAGACCATGCAACAAATCGCTTTACCACAACTTGAGGAATACATTCAAAAACGTTTGCGCAACGTTATTTCCACGCGTCTGCGTGATGTGCGCAGTGCCATTCAAACCAAGTCCATTCTGGAACGTGAGGCTAAGGTCGGCGGAGTCGAATTATCCGCAGAGCAGGTCGAGCGTGTCGCGAGTATCATCGAACAAATGTATACGGGGCATCGCATTCCTATCGAGGAGGAGGAGAAAAAACGGATTGACGAGACCCTGGCCGCTCAGCAAACCAAGGTTGAAGAGAGAAAGAAGCGAGAAAGCGAGGAACATGCAAAATGGTTTCAGGAAAAAATTCAGCAAGTGCGTCCGGAGGAATTGTTGCGCAAGCAGTTTGAAGCGGCTAAAGCAATGGCGATGAACCCCGCCGCTGTTCCTCCACAAGCCACCAATGTTCCTCCACCTAAACCTCTCAACGTTGATACCATTCAAGCCCCTGTCAAATTGGTTGGTCTTGGTGAGGAGCTGGCGGGTATTACATTGGCGGAGTTTCGTCGTCTCTCTAAGGATCCAAATCAGGCAATAGAAAAACTTCGGCAAAAATTTGAAACGCTGAAAAATGAATCCTTTGATCGCTGGACGGAGGGGATCGAGGCGTGGAGACAGTCTCCATTGCAAAAACAGTACCTGACACTGGTCGCACAGAGTTTTGCCGCTGGCAAACCCGTGGCAGAACTTGTGGTAGAAAAGCGAGCCAAAGACCCATCCCTGCCGACACCAGAAGAACTAAGTGCTATCATTAAGCTGAACAGTGAAATACAGTTTTAGCTATGCCCGAGAAATTCGTGGTTCCACAATTTATTGATAACGAAGACAAGATTTTGGGCCCGATCACCGTCCGGCAGTTTTTGATTATGTTGGTGACGGTGTTTGTTATCTTTATTGAATATGCGATTTTGAAGTTTGTCTATCTTATTTTTGCTGGACTCATCACTGCGGGTATCGGCGCGGTCTTTGCCTTTGTGCGCATCAATGGACAGCCATTTCATATTTTTTTCGTAAATTTTCTTCAAACAAACGTACGACCGCCTCTCCGCGTGTGGCACAAGGAGTTGAGTGATTCAGATTTGCGACGACTCTTGGTGGAAAAGAAACAAGAAGTCGTGGCGAAACATGTCCGTAAACCCCCTCCCGCTACGACTCGTTTGCGCGATATGGCCCTCACGGTAAATACCGGAGGCGTGTATAATGCAGAAGATGATTATGCAGAGTAAAAAACTTTCAGGGTCAAAACCAGGGCTTCCTTCACAGAAGTTTTTAGATATCGCGGAGATTCGCGAGGACACGGTGATCATGAAGGATGGAACCCTGCGAGCGGTTTTGTTGGTCTCTAGCGTAAACTTTGCGCTAAAATCTGCAGACGAACAAAACGCGATTGTTCAAGCGTACATGCAGTTTTTGAATGGATTAGATTTTCCGATTCAGGTCGTGATCCAGTCACGCAAGATGAATATTGATAAATACATGAATCAATTGGCGGAAAATGAAAAAACACTGACCAATGATTTATTAAAAAAGCAGATCCACGATTATCGTGATTTCGTAAAACAGCTTGTTCAATTGGGTGAGATCATGCAAAAACGTTTTTTTGTAGTTGTGCCCCTGAATCCGGCAAATGATAAACAAAAAGGATTTTTTCAGCGTTTAACAGAGATTTTTTCTCCGAGTCTCGCCATTCATTTGTCGGCAGAACGTTTTAAAAAGCAGAAATTTGATCTTGGGTTACGCGTCAGTCAGATCAGCTCTGGGCTTTCTTCCATGTCTCTCAGTGCCGTGCAGCTTGATACACAGAGTCTGATTGAGTTGTTCTACACGGTGTACAACCCAGAACTTCAGGAGACGCAGAGATTGATCGATGTGAGTGAACTACAGCTGGAAGATTCGTAAGCATGATATAATAAATCCATGGCCTTTGAACCTCAGGAAAAAAAAGAAGGAATTGATGCCTCTGCTGTTCTGGCAGAGGGTGTTAAGTTAAAGAAAGGGCTGAGTAAGACAGAGCTCAAACAACAACAGGAGACACAAAGAGTGGCGCTGGAAGAAGAGCGCGTCTATCGAAAAGGCGTTGCGAGCATCAAGGATTTGATCGCGCCAGCCTCGATGAAGGTAGAGCCTTCCTTTGTTCGTTTGGGCGATATCTATTGCCGCACACTGTTTGTCGTGACCTATCCCCGGTATGTCTCTGTCGGATGGGCCTCGCCCATTATTAATTTGAGTGCGCAATTAGATATTGCCATGTTTTTCTATCCGATCAAAGCGGATATTATTTTGAAGCAACTCAAGAAAAAAGTGGGTATTTTGGAGGCAGAAATCTCTGGGAATGCGCAAACGGGCAAGCCACGTGATCCAATTGCGGAGACGGCTCTACGCGATATCGAGCAATTACGCGATGATCTCACGCAAGGGATCGAACATTTTTACCAGTTCGCTTTTTATTGCACCTTTTATTCATCGGATAAGGATGAACTCGAGCGCATTACCGCAAATGTGGAGAGCACCTTTGCCGCCATGTTGATCTACACGCGGCGCGCATACTTCCAGGCGGAACAAGGGTTCAATTCAACGCTCCCTGTTGGAAACGACGAATTGCAGATCACGTTTAACATGAGTACGTCGCCGATCGCTTCGTCCTTTCCATTCACCTCTGCAGAGCTCACCAGCGACAATGGCATTCTCTATGGAGTCAATCGTCACAACAATTCTTTGATTTTGTTTGACCGTTTTTCTTTGCAAAACGCGAACGCAGTTATTTTTGCCACCTCCGGTGCCGGAAAAAGCTATACGATTAAGCTCGAGGTAATCCGATCAATGATGTTGGGTGTGGATGTCATCGTGATCGATCCAGAAATGGAATATAAACATTTGTCCGATGCGGTCGGCGGCACCTATATTAATATCTCGCTATCTTCAAGATCAAAAATTAATCCGTTTGATTTACCCAGACCATCAAGCGAGTCCTATCAGGTAGAGGACCTGATTCGGAGCGCGGTCATCACGATTAAAGGGTTGCTGCGTTTGATGTTGGGCAAGATTACCACGGCAGAAGATTCCATTTTAGATCGAGCGCTGCTGGAAACATTTGCCAAAAAAGATATTGTGCCAGGTGCAGATATCACAACGCTTGAGCCACCGATTCTCCAAGATTTTCAAGATATCTTAGAGGGGATGGAGGGCACGGCTGAGCTGATTGTAAAGCTCAAGAAATACACGGAAGGGACCTTTTCAGGATTGCTCAATTCGCCCACCACGGTGCAGATGAATAATCAATTGGTGATTTTCTCTGTACGTGATTTGGAGGATGAGCTACGTCCCATGGCGATCTACACCATTGTAAATTATATTTGGAACGTGGTGCGCTCTGAGCGCAAAAAACGCATTCTTGTCATTGACGAAGCGTGGTGGTTGATGCAGTCAGAAGATTCAGCCAAATTCATCTTTGCACTCGTCAAGCGCTGTCGTAAATATTTCTTAGGCATTACAACCATTACACAAGACGTCAATGATTTTTTGACCTCACCTTATGGTCAGGCTATTGTGACCAACAGCTCGATGCAACTATTGCTCAAACAATCTCCAGCGGCCATCGATCTCATTGCGCGAACCTTTTTGCTCACCCAATCAGAGAAATATTTGCTTCTTGAATCCGGGGTAGGGGAGGGAATTTTCTTTGCGGGAGCAAAACATGCGGCGATTCAAGTTGTGGCATCGTATACAGAGGATCAGATCGTGACCACAAATCCCCAACAGCTTTTGAAAATTGAAGCGGAAAAGAAAGCCTTTGCGGAAGCGCAGAAGGAAAAGGCTGGGTAGCATTTAGCATAAAGCATTTAGCATGTAGGTTATGCAACGAAGAACTATCGCCATCTTGCTCGTCGCCATCGGGGCTCTCTTGATCCTCGCGGTACTTGTTTGGTTGTTTTTAGGCAATCGGAGATCAACACAGCAGCCGCCTCCCATTCAGCCTTCGCCAACGATTCGGACATCTCCTGAACCCAATCCGACCTCTACAGCCTCAGTTCCCGCTATTCCTCAGAGTGAACGCGAGCTCCAGGATCGTCTTAAGCGTCAAGCGAGTGATTTTGCCGCGCGTATGATGAGCTATGCAAGTCTCGATGAATTTATGGGGATGAAAAGCGTCTATGTAAACGCACAACCAGCGGTGCAGGCCTTTTTAGAAGGTGAGAGAAAGAAGCTGATCGCCGCGCATCCAGCCATTGGCCCGAGCTGGGGGCAGACCTCGCGTGCATTGACATCTAAAATTACATCACCTCTTCCTCTAGGAGCCAAGACCGAGGTTCAGTTGACGGTTCAGGTTCAGCAAACCATTGAGGATGGAGCAAACACAGAAGTGCAATACGCAGAAGTTGACATGACCCTGCAATGGCAGGATAAAACGTGGGTCGTTTCGCGTGTGTCTGCGAAACCGATCACGTTGTAATGCTTCAACACATTTTAGATGTCTTGTACCCACCCACTTGTGTAAGTTGTCAGAAGGCGGGTGAATGGTTGTGCGAAGATTGTCTCGCGAGTATTTATGTTGAGCAAAAAACGGAGAAGCTCCAGGGTTTCTCGTCGGTAACGGTTTGCGGTCACTACGCAAACCCAATCCTGCGTCGTGTGCTTACAACATTTAAATATCGATCTGCCTATTGTTTGCGAGAGGTATTGGGAGCGATCCTGAAGCGATTTCGTCACGAATATGTGTCACCGTGGCCATGGGCAAGGGAATCGTCCATGACGATTACCCCCGTTCCAACGGACCAGCGTCATGTGAGAGAAAGGGGATTTGATCACGCTGCTGTTTGCGCAGATGTGGTGCGAGAAATTCTCGTTCCATGGGGAACGCGTGATGAGCTTTTAGAGCGAGTAAAGCAGGTCACCGCGCAAGCCGCGCTCCCCGCCGATGAGCGGCGTCAGGCCAACATGAAAAATACGTTTGTCGCGAAGAAGTGTGTCACGACACCGGTGTTACTTGTGGACGATATTTTGACAACGGGATCCACGATACAAGAGGCGGCAAGAGCACTGCAGGAAAAGGGGATACAGGATATCCACGTATTCGTCTTTGCCAGAGGAACGTAGCATGCACCTAGGGTTTGGAAGGATAACGTACGACAAGCAGAAGACTGTCTTCTAGCGCTTCAGACTCGCATCCGCTGTCCTGGGCATCATAAAAAACAAAAAGATTGCCGGTCATTAATTTTTTCATATGCCTATCAGTTTTTTGGAGCAAAGCGTTCTATTAGCGACTCCTCAAAATGAATCGTCGCTCCGTAGCCCGAATCCAAGATTGCTGTTTCAAGCTTTTTGTCGTAACCGGTCAAAATAGCGATACCGACGAGAATGATCAATCCTGCAAATATTTGTTTGACACGAGTGGTTGCTCCCATGTGACTTGTGATCTTTTTCACTAGCTGTCCACCAAAATACGCAATGAGCAGGAGGGAGATCGCAAGTCCAATCGTAAACCCAAGGAGATAAATGAATCCTAGCAAAAATCCAGCCGGAAGAATCGTTGCGATGATAAACAGATACGTAGGGGAGCATGTCGTAAACACGGGTCCAAGTGCAAGGCCAATCAGCGCATCACCGGAATAACTCTTTTTTTGATACCCAGAACTTACCGCCCTGTTTCCTAAGGTGCTGAGTTTCTGTACAAAGGGGATGCGAGACCAAACGGAAGGAAAGAGAATGGCAAGTCCCACAAGGACGATAATCGTCCCTGAAAATACGTTCCAAAACGTCTGGGGAATAGTAATCAAAAGCGTTGATGCTTTCAGAAGAAGGGTAAATAGGACCACGGAAACAGAGAGTGAGCCCACGACCACAAGTGAGCGCCGCGATACACGACGCTCACTTGTCTCCGAAGAGCCGATGATGATAGGGAGAAGCGGCAAAATACATGGCGCAAGCACCGTGAGTATTCCCGCAAGAACCGCTATCAAAAAGAAAATCATATTACTGAATCTGCGAGAGGAGATTTTCTAGTTTTGAACCGCCACTCCACTTTTTAATGAGATTGCCATCTTTGTCTACTTGAACCAAGGTGTGTTGAGAAGTAACACCATACTTTTTCTTCAAATCCGTTTCTTTGTCATAGTCGGTTTTAAGAATGGTTACTCCGGCAGGAATTGTGCTCACATTTTTTTCTATATCTCCGTTGAGCGCTCGACAGGATGGACACCATGGTGCGTGGAAGAATAGTACCACCTTGCCCGTCGCCGCTAGTGCGATTTTCTCTGCGGCGTAGCCTACATAGGATCCTGCTTTCACTTCCGCTTGCTTCACTTCTGCTGGTTCGCTCTTTACATTTTTCTCCGGTGCTTTTACTTCTGGAGCTGGGGCCGTACTACTCACTTCCGTGGCGGGCATCTCTTTTTTTACCTCCGGTGGCTTATTGATCATTTCCTGACTTTTCTCCGTTTTATTAGGAGAGAGAGTAAAAAACGCTATCCCTGCGATCACGATAATGCCGATGATGATCCCAATATTTTTCATAGATGGATACATTAGATGTTTAAAAATAAATCAGATATCCGATAAAGAGCGTCAACAATAAATACCAGACTGTCCACCCCTTTGTTATAGGTACATATCTTTTGAAGAATCTGTATTTATTAAAATAATCTCTCTTGTTTGACCAGGCAATGGCATTAGCGATAATACTATCGACCAACAATAGCCAGAAAACAATTTTTATGATCATAGGCGTTGTTTTATTTTTTGCTTATAATTTTTCGATCTCCTTTAAATCCTTGTCAGGCAAATAAAGAATGATGAGACCAATCACAATACCACCGAACGCAGTCCAAGCGTGACTGCCATCAAAAAGCTGTTTATCGAACCAGTCCAAAATATACCAGATACCGCGCCAAATGAGTACAAGTCCAATGACAATGGAGATATTTTTTGCCAAATAGGGTAGGGTGATTTTGGATTTTGACACAAAGCTATTTTAGCATTTCTCCACCACTTTATGAATTAGATCGGGATACCAGCATCTTGACAGAACGTGTCTGTTTTCTGTTGGGGTTCCCATGAGCGAAGTTTTACAGGTTTTTAACGACATGTAATTCCTTAGTGATAATTCTGGCTGAATATTCTACATCCGATGGTTTATCAAATAGAAAAGCACCTCTAAATAATTTATCACCTAAAAAGAGAGGATACCAATACTCATCGTCCGACCACATCTGGGAAAAGGGGATAAGATCAAAAGAGAACCATTCCATCGACCGGCTCCAAACCCCCTTTTTTTCATACCAAGAAGAATTTTTCCGTCCTTCACGGGAATGCAAAGGGTTAATTGTTTTTTCATAAATTTTATTTTAACTATCTCATCAAAATCTACCATTTTTTACGCTCCTCGCTAGCTTTTCTCTCCTTTTAAGATTATTCTTTGATCAAAACCCCCCCCTTCTTCTCTCTTCTTCATTCGAACAATCTCCGTGTTCGTGTACTCCGACAATTTTTTGAGCGCTTCTGTCACTTCTATGATATCTGCCAACTCTTCTACACTGGAATCATCCGTAAACTCCTTTATTTCCTCGCTTAATTTTTTTATCAGTTCATCTTTGTACTCCTCTGGCGAGGCTACGTGCATTTCATACAACACGCCCTTTGCATCTAATATTTGAGGAATTTTGTCTCGAACGAGTTTATGGTATTTTTCATCTTTCTATTTTATCAAACCCGGATGCTTTTCCGCCATTTTCTTTTTAATCTCTGATAATTGCTTCACGTCTTCAATATCAACCTCACGTCCAAGTTTGATTTTATAATTGATGAGAGAATCTACTTTTTCTATCGGTACTTGTTTTCCGTATATTTCGACCATGCTTATATCTTGTAAATTGGAAACGGTTTTCTCCCACTGTTTCTCTTCCTGATTAAAAATGTTTGCTTCTGCGCAAGCAATATCAATTTCTTGACCTTCATTTT
>Ga0194121_10006174_pt1 | contig 16140 bp, 17 predicted proteins | sample TA2MahCa50mmetaG_FD_148609 | JGI IMG/M metagenome (GOLD analysis project Ga0194121, IMG submission 148609) | Freshwater microbial communities from Lake Tanganyika, Tanzania - TA2015020 Mahale Deep Cast 50m | ecosystem: Environmental > Aquatic > Freshwater > Lake | place: Tanzania: Lake... | reverse complement strand
CCGCCGAAGGTGATGATCTCGTCGGCCGAGTTGGTCGACTTCTTGAAGCCCGGAACGTCCGGAAACCCTGGGGGTGCTACAAAATCGACGTCGTTCGTGCCAATGATGACCGCCATCGTGTCCTCCCGCCGCTGGGCGCTCCACGCGCCCGCTGGCGACCATCAGAACAGCCTGATCTCCTTCTGGCTTCCCCCATTTAGGGTAAAAGCGCCGGCGGCGGCCCCGTGGCCGGCAGACGGCTCGCTTTGCGTTCGTCCCGGCTACTTCCGGGCGTAGCCGACCGCGCGCAGCGCGCTCTCGATCTCAGGCAGGATGGCGGGATCGTCGATGGTGGCGGGCATGGCATAGTCTTGGGCGTCGGCGATGCGGCGCATGGTGCCACGCAGGATCTTGCCCGAGCGGGTCTTCGGCAGACGGGCAACGAGGGTGCAGGTGCGAAAGGCGGCAACCGGGCCGATCTCCTGCCGCACGCGTGCCACCAATTCGCCGACGATCTCCCCGGGCGGCCGGTTGACGCCGGCCTTGAGCACCGCGAAGCCGAGCGGCACTTGGCCCTTCAATGGATCGGCGACGCCGATCACCGCGCATTCGGCCACGTCCGGATGGCCGGACAACACCTCCTCCATGGCGCCGGTGGACAGCCGATGGCCGGCCACGTTGATGATGTCGTCTGTGCGGCTCATCACGTAGAGATAGCCGTCGGCGTCCTGATAGCCGGCATCGGCGGTCTTGTAGAAGCCCGGGGAATCGGTCATGTAGCTGTCGAGGAAGCCCTGGTCGTTCTGCCACAAGGTCGGCAGCGAGCCCGGCGGCAGCGGCAGCTTGACCACGATGGCACCGGTGCGGCCGCTTGCCAGTTCCCGGCAGGCCTCGTCAACCACGCGGATGTCGTAGCCGGGCACCGCCTTGGTGGGCGAGCCGTATTTCACCGGCAATTGTCCCAGGCCGACGCAATTGGCCGCCATGGGCCAGCCGCTTTCGGTCTGCCACCAGTGGTCGATGACCGGGCGCTTCAGCTTGTCCTCGGCCCATTTCACGGTGTCGGGGTCGGCCCGCTCGCCGGCCAGGAACAGCGTGCGGAAGCGCGCCAGGTCGTGGTTTTGCACCAGCACGCCGTTCGGGTCCTCGCGCTTGATGGCGCGGAAGGCGGTGGGCGCGGTGAACATGGCAACGCAGCCATGTTCGGCGATGACCCGCCAATAGACGCCGGCATCGGGCGTGCCAACCGGCTTGCCCTCGAACAGGATCGACTGCGTGCGGTGGAACAGCGGCCCGTAGACGATATAGGAATGGCCGACCACCCAGCCGACATCCGAGGCCGCCCACCAGCACTCGCCGGGGGCGACGCCATAGATGTTCGGCATCGACCAACTGAGCGCTACCAGGTGGCCGCCATTGTCGCGCACCACACCCTTCGGTTTGCCGGTGGTGCCGGAGGTGTAGAGCACGTAGAGCGGGTCGGTGGCGGCGACCGGCACGACGTCCGCGGGCCTGGCCTTGGCCATCAGTTCGTGCCAGTCGTGGTCGCGGCCCTTGATGAGTTCGGCCTCCTCCATCGGCCGTTGCAGCAGGATGCAAGCTTGCGGCTTGTGCCGGGCCAGCTCGATGGCGCCATCCAACAGCGGCTTGTAGGCGATGACGCGGCCGGGCTCGATGCCGCAGGAGGCGGCGATCATCAGCTTCGGCTTGGCGTCGTCGATGCGGGTGGCCAGTTCGCGAGGGGCGAAACCGCCGAACACCACCGAGTGGATGGCGCCGATGCGGGCGCAGGCCAGCATCGCCACGGCGGTCTCCGGCACCATCGGCATGTAGAGAATGACGCGGTCGCCCTTCTCGACGCCCAGCGCCTTGAGCATGCCGGCGGCCGTCGCCACTTCCTTTTGCAGCTCGGCATAACTCAGCTTGCGGACGGTCCTGGTGACCGGGCTGTCGTAGATCAGTGCCGCTTGCGCGCCGTGACCGGCCTCCACATGCCGATCGAGCGCGTTGTAGCAGCTATTGACCTCGGCGCCGACGAACCAGCGATAGAAGGGCGCCCGGCTGTCGTCCAGCAGCCGGTCCCAGCGCTTGAACCAGGTGACGGCTTCCGCCGCCTCGGCCCAGTGTTCCAAGGGCGCCCGCTGCCAGCGCCGGTACACCTCGTCATAGCGGCTCGTCATCGCCTGCCCCGCCTCTCCCAGTGGGCGGCATTGTTGGGTCGCCCGGCCCGCTTGGCAACCAGGCCACGGTTGGCGCGGGCCGGGCAAGTTGTGCTAGAGCCAAGCGCGCCCCACAGGGAAACCCGCATGGCCAAGCGCAAGCCGTCCGTCATCGTCACCCGCAGGCTGCCGGACGCCGTCGAGACCCGGTTGATGGAACTGTTCGACACCCGGCTCAACATGGACGACCGGCCGATGAGCCAACGCGAACTGGCCGAGGCGGCCGGGGTGGCGGATGTGCTGCTGCCGACGGTGACCGACCGCATCGACGCCGCCGTGCTGGAGGCGGCGGGCGAGAACCTGCGGCTGATCGCCAGCTACGGCAACGGCGTCGACCATATCGATCTGAAGACGGCGCGCCAGCGCAATATCGCCGTCACCAACACCCCGGGCGTGCTGACCGACGACACCGCCGACATGACCATGGCGCTGATCCTGGCGGTGCCGCGCCGGCTGTCGGAGGGCGAGCGGGTGCTGCGCGCCGGTCGCTGGCCCGGCTGGTCGCCCACCTGGATGCTGGGGCGACGGGTGGCCGGCAAGCGTCTGGGCATCATCGGCATGGGCCGCATCGGCCTGGCCGTGGCCCGCCGCGCGCGCGCCTTCGGCCTGGCCGTCCACTACCACAGCCGGCAACGGGTGGCCGAAGATCTGGAACGGGCGCTGGAGGCGACCTACTGGGCGAGCCTGGACCAGATGCTGGCGCATATGGACATCGTGTCGATCAACTGCCCGCACACCGGCCAGACCCACCGCCTGCTCTCGGCCGAACGGCTGAAGCTGCTGAAGCCCGAGGCCTATCTGGTCAACACCGCGCGCGGCGAGATCGTCGACGAGGCAGCGCTGGCGGAGCTGTTGCAGCAGGGCCGGCTGGCCGGCGCCGGCCTCGACGTGTTCGAGCGCGAGCCAGCGGTCGATCCCCGCCTGCTGCAACTGGAGAACGTGGTGCTGCTGCCGCACCTGTCCAGCGCCACGCTGGAAAGCCGCGTCGAGATGGGCGAGAAGGTCATCGTCAACATCCGCACTTTCTTCGACGGGCACCGCCCGCCCGACCGGGTGATCGACGAGACGGCGCTGTCGAGCTGAGCGCGAAGGAGCACGCATGCTGACTGTCCGCAAGCTCTTGCACGTCGCCGAGACGACCTTCAGCGAGGCCGGCCAGGGGCCGGCGCGCCCAGTGCGCCGGGTGGCGGGCATCGCGGTCATCGACAATCCCTGCGCCGGCCGCTTCGTGCAGGACTTGGCCGAGCTGTTCGACTTCGGCCGCACCCTGGGCGACCGCCTGATGCCGGAACTGGCACGACTGCTGGGCGCGCCCGCCGTCAGCTATGGCAAGGCCGCGATCGTCGGCGTGAACGGCGATTTCGAGCATGGCGGCGCGCTGGTGCATCCCAAGCTGGGCAAGCCGATGCGCGCGGCGGTGGGCGGCGGCAAGGCGGTCATCCCCTCCAACGTCAAGCTGGCGCCGGCGGGCACGCCCGTCGACCTGCCACTGGGGCACAAGGACGAGCCCTGGTCGTTCGACCATTTCGACACCTGGACGCTGGCCGTGGCCGATGCGCCCAGGCCGAACGAGCTGGTCGTCATCATGGCGATCGCCGATGGCGGGCGCCTCAATCCGCGCTGCGGCACGACCCCGATCACCGCGTGAGCCGCCACCTGCATCTGGGCGCCTTCATGCGCCCGGTCAGCATCCATACCGGGGCCTGGCGCTATCCCGGCGCCGAGGCCGACACGAATTTCAACCTGCCGGAGCTCAAGCGCGCCATCCAAAAGCTGGAAGCGGCGCGCTTCGACGCCTTTTTCATGGCCGACCACCTAGCCGTGCTGAACATGCCGACGGAGGCGCTGAAGCGCAGCCATACGGTGACGTCGTTCGAGCCGTTCACGTTGCTGTCGGCCCTGGCCATGGTGACGCAGCGCATCGGCCTGATCGCCACCGCCTCCACCACCTTCGATGCGCCCTATCACATCGCCCGGCGCTTCGCCTCGCTCGACCATCTCAGCGGCGGGCGGGCCGGCTGGAACATCGTCACCACCTCCAATCCCGACGCGGCGCTGAATTTCGGCCTTGAGGAGCATATGGAACACGACCGGCGCTATCGCCGGGCGCGCGAGTTCCATGCCGTGGTGACCGGGCTGTGGGACAGTTTCGCCGACGACGCCTTCGTGCGCGACCAGGCAAGCGGGCTCTTCTTCGATCCCGAACGGCTGCATGTGCTGGAGCATCGCGGCGAGTTCCTTAAGGTGCGCGGGCCGCTCAACATCGCCCGGCCGGTCCAGGGCTGGCCGGTGATCGTGCAGGCAGGCGCCTCCGAGGCCGGCCGCCAGCTCGCCGCCGAGACGGCGGAAGTGATCTTCGCGGCCGGCAGCGCGCTGCAAGCCGGCCGGGCCTTTTATGCCGATGTCAAGGCGCGCATGGCGACGTTCGGCCGATCGCCCGCGCAGCTCAAGATCCTGCCCGGCGCCTTCGTCGTGGTGGGCGAGACCATCGTGGAAGCGCACGCCAAGCGCGCCAAGCTCGACAGCCTGGTGCATTACCAGAGTGCCATCGCCTCGCTGTCGATCGCGCTGGGGCACGATGCCTCGGGCTTCGATCCCGATCGCCCGTTGCCGGCAATCCCCGAGAGCAACCAGAGCCAGAGCGGCCGCCAGCGCGTGCTGGCGTTGGCCGAGCGCGAACGGTTGACGGTCCGCCAACTGGCGCAACGGCTGGGGGGCTACGGCGGGCTGGCCTTCGTCGGCACGCCGAACAGCATCGCCGACGAGATGGAGCAATGGCTCGCCAGCGATGCCTGCGACGGCTTCAATGTCATGTTCCCCTACTTGCCGGGCGGTCTTGACGACTTCTGCGACCGGGTGGTGCCGGAATTGCAGCGCCGCGGCCTGTTCCGGCGCGAGTACGAAGGCACCACCTTGCGCCAGCATCTGGGCCTGCCGCGGCCGGAGAACCGTTTCTTGCCGGGCCGCCCGGCCGCGCCGGCGATTCACACGTAGACGAGCTGTGCCTCGGCCGCGTCCATGAGCAGGCTGGCGAGACCGCCGCTCGCAAGGCCTAGATCGGCACGCAGATCGGCGATCGTCAGGCCCATGGCGCGAAGGCCCGCTTCGCAGACCAGGAAGCCGGCGCCAAGCTCGCGCAAGGCCGCCAGCAGCGTTTCGAAATCGGCAAGGCCCAGACGGCGGTGGCGCTGATCCAGGGCCGCGGCACCGGCCAGCACCTGCCAGCCCGGCCGGCCATCGGCCAACGGCCCTGTCAATGCCGCCAGCGCGCCGTTGCTGAAGAACAGCGTGACCTTGCGGCCGATCGCTCCCCCCGCCGCCGCGATGGCACAGGCATAATGCAAGCGCTCGAACTCGCGCGCGGTGACGATCAGCGCCAGCGGCCGCAGCGGCTCAGGCGGCATGGCGCGAAAGGTCGCGAATACTGGGGTTCTCGCCGCAGAGCGGGCAAGCGGGATCGCGGCGGACGCGCACCTTGCGGAACTCGGCCGACAATCCGTCGTAGATCAGCAGCCGGCCCGACAGGCTGTTGCCGACGCCGAGCAATTCCTTCAGCACCTCGGTCGCCTGCAGCGTGCCCATGACGCCGGCCAGCGCGCCCAGCACGCCGCCCTCGGCGCAGCTTGGTATGAGGCCGGCCGGCGGCGGCTCGGGAAAGATGCAGCGATAGCAGGGATGTTCCGGCCCGGCATGCGGCTTGAAGGTGGAAAGCTGGCCGTCGAACCGCAGCACGGCGGCCGAGACCAGCGGCCGGCGGGCAAGGAAGCAGGCATCGTTCAACAGGAAGCGCGTCTCGAAATTGTCCGAGCCGTCGGCCACCAGGTCGTGTTCGGCCACCAGGGCCGACACGTTGGCCGCCGACAGCCGCTCCGCGATCGGCCGCACCACCACGTCGGGGTTGAGCGCCGCCATGGTGAGGGCCGCGCTCTCCACCTTCAGGCGGCCAACGCGGTCGGTGAAATGGGCGATCTGGCGCTGCAGGTTGGACAGGCTGACCTTGTCGTTGTCGATCACGCCGATGCGGCCGACGCCGGCCGCCGCCAGATACATGACGAGCGGCGAGCCGAGGCCGCCCGCCCCCACCACCAGAACGCCCGAGCGCAACAGGCGTGCCTGGCCGATGCCGCCCACCTCTTTCAGGATGATGTGGCGGGCATAGCGCTCGACCTGCGCGTCGGTCAGTTCCAAGGGCGCGCTCGCGGATTCTTGCTCAACGACATGCGCTCGCGGCCGCCCGCTCAGAGGCCCTCGAACAAGGCGGTGGAGAGATAGCGCTCGGCGAAGGACGGCACGATGGCGACGATCAGCTTGCTGGCCGAGGCCGGCCGGCCGGCCACTTCCAGTGCCGCGGCCAACGCCGCGCCGGAGGAGATGCCGCAGGGCAGACCTTCCAGCTTCGCCGCCCGGCGCGCGGTCTGAAACGCCGTCTCGTTGCCGACGGTGATGATCTCGTCGATCACCGCGCGATTGAGGACATCGGGCACGAAGCCCGCGCCGATGCCCTGGATCTTGTGCGGGCCGGGCTTGCCGCCGGACAGCACCGGGCTGTCCTCGGGCTCGATCGCCACCATGCGCACCGACGGCTTGCGCGCCTTCAGCACCTCGCCGACGCCGGTGATGGTGCCGCCGGTGCCGATGCCGGAGACCACGATGTCGACCCGACCGGTGGTGTCGTTCCAGATCTCCTCGGCCGTGGTGACACGGTGGATGGCGGGATTGGCCGGGTTCTTGAACTGCTGCGGGATCACCGCCTTGGGCAACGTCTTGACCAGTTCCTCCGCCCGCTCGATGGCGCCGCGCATGCCCTTGGCGGCCGGCGTCAGCTCCAGCTCGGCACCAAGAAAGGCAAGCATGCGCCGGCGTTCGACCGACATGCTGTCCGGCATGGTCAGGATCAGGCGATAGCCCTTGGCCGCCGCCACGAAGGCCAGCGCGATGCCGGTATTGCCGCTGGTCGGCTCGACCAGCACGGTATCCCTGTCGATGGCGCCCGCGGCCTCCATCGCCTCGATCATCGATACCCCGATGCGATCCTTGACCGAACTCAGCGGATTGAAGAATTCCAGCTTGGCGCACAGCTCGGCCGCGACACCCGCATCGGCGGCAAGGCGGCGCAACCGGACCAGCGGCGTGTCGCCGATCGTGTCGACGATCGACTCGTAGATCCGGCCACGTCCCTTGGTGCTGCGCTGGGCGGCGGTCTTGCGAGCCAAGTCGTCCATGATGTGCTCCTTCTCTAGATCACGAAATCGCCGCCATCCTCGCGCTCGCCGCTAACCCCGGCGGCGCGCGCCTGCTCGCACAGTTCCTCGAGCGACAGGGCGTCCAGTTGGCGCATCGCGGCGTCGTGGATCGCCCGGTTGAGCGGTTCCACCACCGCTTGGCCGAGCGGTGATGCCATTGCGGTCGTCGCTTCCGCCTCGTGCTCGGCCAACGCCCGCACGATGTCGCCGACGCTGATCCGGCGGCGTTCGCGCGCCAGCCGATAGCCGCCGCGCGGACCGCGCACGCCCTTCAGGATGCCCTGGCGCACCAGCTTCTGCATGGCGCTCTCAAGGTAGCGGTTGCCCAATCCCTGCCGGCCGGTCAGCCGCTTGGCCTGCACCGGCTCGGCCCGCACGCCATAGGCGATGTCCAGCACCGCTTCCAGCGCCAGCACGGTCTTGCGCGGCAGGCTCAACATGGCCCTAGCGACCGCTGGAGCCGAAGCCGGCGCCGCCGCGTGCGGTTCCCGGCAACTCGTCGGAAAGTTCCAGTCTCGCGCGTTCGACCCGCGCCAGCACCAACTGCGCGATGCGCTGGCCGCGGCTCAGGCGGACCGGCTTGTCGCCCAGGTTGACCAGCAGCACGGCCACCTCGCCGCGATAGTCGCAATCGATCGTGCCGGGCGCGTTCAACACGGTCAGCCCGTGTTCCAGCGCCAGGCCGGAGCGCGGCCGGACCTGCGCCTCGAAACCCGCCGGCAGGGCCAGCGCGAAGCCCGTGGCGACCAGCCGGCGCTCGCCCGGCGCCAGCAGGATGTCCTGCTCGATGGCGGCGCTCAAGTCGAGACCGGCGCTGCCTGGCGTGGCATAGGCCGGCAGTGCCAGGTCGCGGCCGTGCGGCAGGCGGCGGATCGCCACGGGCGCAGCCCCGCCACTGTTCATGCGCCGGCCCGTTCCAGCCGCTCGGCAATGGCCAGCGCCAGCCGCTCGGCCACCGCCGTCTTGCTCATCGCCGGCCAATCCTCCACGCCCGCCTCGCCGACCAAATGCACGGTGTTGCACTCGCCGCCCAAGACGCCGGTACCGGGCGACACGTCGTTGGCCACGATCCAGTCGCAGCCCTTGCGCAGACGCTTGGCCTTGGCGTGCTCGACCACCCGTTCGGTCTCCGCGGCGAAGCCCACCACCAGGCGCGGCCGTTGCCGGTTATGCCGGGCGAGCGTCGCCAGGATATCGGGATTCTCCACCAGCCTCAGCGCCGGTGGCTGCCCGCTGCCATCCTTCTTCAACTTGCCCTCGGCCGCGTCCGCCACCCGCCAGTCGGCAACCGCGGCGGCGCAAACCGCGACATCGGCCGGCAGCGCCGCCTCCACCGCCCGCAGCATGTCCCGCGCGCTTTCGATGCGCACCGTACGCACCCCGGCCGGGTCCGGCAGCACGGTCGGTCCGCAGACCAGCACCGTCTCCGCCCCCAGCCGGGCCAACGCCGCGGCGATGGCGTGGCCCTGCTTGCCGGAGGAACGGTTGGCGATATAGCGCACGGGATCGATCGCCTCCAGGGTCGGCCCGGAGGTGACGATGGCGCGCCGGCCGGCCAGGCGCCCGGCCGCCGGAGCCGTCAATCGCGCGGCGATGGCCGCCAGGATCTCCGCCGGCTCGGCCATGCGGCCGGGACCGAACTCGCCGCAGGCCATCGGCCCCTCGTCCGGACCGACCGCCGCGATGCCGTCGGCGGCAAGGCGCGCCAGGTTGCGCTGCGTCGCCGCGTGCTGCCACATGCGCACGTTCATGGCCGGCGCCACCAGTACCGGCTTGTCGGTCGCCAGCAACAACGTGGAGGCGAGGTCGTCCGCCAGCCCGGCCGCCATCTTGGCCAGCAGGTCGGCGGTGGCCGGCGCCACCACCACCAGGTCGGCCTCGCGCGACAAGCGGATATGGCCCATCTCGCTTTCCTCGGTCAGCGAGAACAGTTCGCCATGGACCTTGTCCTCGCTCAACGCCGCCAGGGTGAGCGGCGTGACGAACTCGGCGCCCGCCCGCGTCAGCACCGCGCGCACCGCGGCGCCCGCCTCGCGCAGGCGGCGCACCAGGTCCGGCGTCTTGCAGGCGGCGATGCCGCCGGAGACGATCAGCAGGATGCGCTTGCCTTGCAGCAGGTCGGTCGCGGCGGCCATGACGGGGCGATCATAGGGCGGTCCGTCGGGCCGCTCAAACCCGCCCGGTCATATGCGCCAGGCCGAATGCAACGCCGCGATGCCGCCGGCGAGATCGCGGTGGGCGACCTGCGCCAGGCCGGCCGCGGCGATGCGGGCGGCGAACGCCTGCCGCCCGGGGAACCGCCGGATGCTCTCCACGAGATAGCGATAGGCCGCGCCGTCCTTCGCCACCTGCTGCCCCAGCCAGGGCACGAAACGCAAGGAATAGCGATCGTAGAGCGCCGCCAGATGCGGCAGTTCGAGCCGGCTGAATTCCAGGCATAGGAAGCGCCCACCCGGCCGCAGCACGCGCAGCGCCTCCGCCAGCACGGCATCGAGGTCGCTGCAATTGCGGATGCCGAACGCGATGGTATAGGCATCGAAGCTGCGGTCGGCGAACGGCAAACGCTGCGCGTCGCCGACCAGCCAGTCGACGCGGCCGCCATGCGGCCGGGCGGTCCCGCGGGCGAGCATGCTGGCGTTGATGTCCAGTGCCACGACAGAGCCGGCCCTACCCACCAGCGGCGCCAGGCGCAGCGCCACATCGCCGGTGCCGCAGGCGCAGTCCAGTATCCGCATGCCGGGCCTGGGCCTGAGCCAATCGATCAGCGCGCCCTTCCACAACCGGTGCAGGCCGCCCGACATCAGGTCGTTCATCACGTCGTAGCGCCGCGCCACGCTGTCGAACACCTGGCGCACGCGCCGCGCCTTTTCGGCCCGCGTCACCCGGGCGAAGCCGAAGTCGGTGTCGTCCGCCGGTTCCTGGCGCATGGCCGACCATAGCGGCGGCACGCGCCATCGGCTAGCGTCGGCGCATGCCAGAACTACCGGAAGTGGAAACCGTGCGCCGCGGCCTGCTGGGCCTGCTGGTCGGGCGCCGGATCGTCCGGGTGGAGACCCATCGCCTGGATCTGCGCTGGCCGCTGCCGACCGGCTTCGCCGCGCGCCTGACCGGCCGGCGCGTGGTCAGCCTGGACCGCCGCGCCAAGTATCTGCTGGCCCATCTCGACGACGGCTGGGTGTGGTTGACCCATCTCGGCATGTCCGGCCGGCTGTTCCTCGACCGCTCCAATCTGGGTCCGCCGGCACCGCACGAACACATCCGCATCGTCATCGAACAGGGCGACGTCGTGCGCTATCAGGACCATCGCCGCTTCGGCATGATGGATCTGGTGCGCGCCGACGAGTTGCACCGCCATCGGCTGCTGGCGGCGCTGGGGCCCGAGCCGCTGGCGGCGGATTTCGACGGCGCGCTGCTGTCGGCCCGGCTGGCCGGCCGGCACACGCCGATCAAGGCGGCGCTGCTCGACCAGAAGCTGGTCGCCGGGCTCGGCAACATCTATGTCTGCGAGGCGCTCTATCGCGCGGGCCTCTCACCCAGGCGGCTGGCCGCGAGCTGCGCCGGCCGGCGGGCCGAGCGCCTGGTCGGCGCCATCCGCGCCGTGCTGGAGGAAGCGGTGGCGGCCGGCGGCTCGTCCTTGCGCGACTATGTGCAGGCCTCGGGCGAGCTCGGCTATTTCCAGCACGCCTTCCGCGTCTATGACCGCGCGGGGGAGCCGTGCGGCGGTTGCGGCCGGCCGATCCGCCGGCTGGTGCAGGCCGGACGTTCGACCTTCTACTGCGCCTATTGCCAGCGCTGAGCGGCGCGGTTGATCGGCGTCGTCGGCTCCCCTAAACAGACGCGCCCCGTCCGCCTGGCGCGCGACGGGGGCGCGGGGGCAGACACATGGCTTATGCGAACATCCTGGTCGAGACCAAGGGTCCGGTCGGTCTGATCACGCTCAACCGACCCAAGGCACTGAACGCGCTCAACGCCGGCCTGGTGGCCGATGTCGGCCAGGCGCTCGATGCCTTCGCGGCGGATGACGGCATCGGCTGCGTCGTGCTGACCGGCAGCGAGAAGGCCTTCGCCGCCGGGGCCGACATCAAGGAGATGGCGCCCAAAAGCTACATGGATGTCTATCTCGCCGACTTCATCACGCAAGGCTGGGAACGGGTGACCGTGTTCCGCAAGCCGATCATCGCGGCGGTGGCCGGCTATGCGCTGGGCGGGGGCTGCGAGCTGGCGATGATGTGCGACTTCATCCTGGCGGCCGAGAATGCCCGCTTCGGCCAGCCGGAGATCAAGCTGGGCGTCATTCCGGGCGCCGGCGGGACGCAGCGGCTCACCCGTTTCGTCGGCAAGTCCAAGGCCATGGAGATGGTGCTGACCGGCCGCATGATGGACGCTGCCGAAGCCGAGCGAGCGGGCCTAGTCAGCCGCGTGCTGGCGAACGACAAGCTGCTCGACGAGGCGATCAAGGTCGCCACCGAGATCGCCAAACTGTCGCGACCGGCCACAATGATCGCCAAGGAATGCGTCAATCGCGCCTATGAGACGACACTGGCCGAAGGCGTGCGCTTCGAACGGCGGCTGTTCCATTCCACCTTCGCGCTGGAGGACAAGGCAGAGGGCATGACGGCGTTCGTCGAGAAGCGCGAACCGCAGTTCAAGCACCGTTGACCCGGCGCGCCGTCTGGCCGTATAAGCCCGCACTTCATCCGCACGAGAAACCGAAGCGACCGCCATGCCCAACACCCGCTCTGCCGAAAAGCGCGTGCGCCAGACGGCGCGCCGCACGGCCGTCAACCGCGACCGGAAGAGCCGCATGCGCGGTTTCCTGCGCAAGGTCGAGGAGGCGATCGCCAGCGGCGATGCGGTTGCCGCGCGGGCGGCGCTGAAGGCAGCCGAGCCGGAGGTGATGCGCGGCGCACAGAAGAGCATCATGCACAAGAACGCCGCCTCGCGCCGGGTGTCGCGTCTGGCCCAGCGCATCCGCAAACTGGCGACCGGCGGGTAAGGGATTTTTTCGCTGTTCTGGCTTCGTGCCGTTGCCGCGTTAACCTTACCTCTTTACGGTAACAACCCCAATACATGGGTCGCCAAGGTGGAAAAGTAAAGCAAAAGCACAAATAAGGAACAAGTCTTGCCGCCTGTCTGTTGAACATGCGGCGGCTTGTCGCAGAACTGGCGAGTTCTATCGGGCAGGGCGGGAGAACTGCGGGGGCCGTTTGGGGGCTTGATACAGGCGAGATCGCAGGGAAGCAGGGCATTCCGCCCAGCAAATGCAAGAATATGTAATCCGAGGGGGGGAGATCATGTCGTTATTCGCGCGCACGGCCAAGCTATCGCGGAGGATCGCCGGCGGCCTGGGCGCGAATGCGACGGGCGCGGCCGACTGCCGGCCGCGGTTCGGCCGCGTCGGAGCGGCCACCTTCGAGAGCGCGATCGATTACGGCCCAGAACGCCGCTAGGCGGATCGGGCCATGGCGCGGGATGCTGAGGCACAATGGCGGCGCGTGGCGGCGCGGCTGCGTGTCGAACTGGGCGACGCCGCCTTTCAAAGCTGGTTCCAACGGCTGGTCTGCGGCGAGGTGCGCGAAGGCAAGGTGACCTTGTACGCGCCGACGCAGTTCCTGCGCGACATGGTGGTCGGCCGCTACGGCGAGCGCCTGCGCCTGTTATGGCAGGCGGAGGACGAGGCCGTCCGGCATATCGAGGTGGCGGTGCGCGGACCGCAGGCCGAGCGGCCGCCGGCCGCGGACGAGCCGCGCGCGGTCAATGGCGGCGAGCGGCCGATGCCGGGCCGCCCGGCGGAACGCGCCGGCCAGGAACTGGAACGCGACATCGGCTCGCCGCTCGATCCCCGTCTGCGGTTCGACAGTTTCGTGGTCGGCCGTTCCAACGAGCTGGCCTATGCCGCGGCCCGGCGCGTGGCGGAGCAGGCGCGCCTGAAATTCAATCCGCTGTTCCTGCACGGCGGTGTCGGCCTGGGCAAGACGCATCTGATGCAGGCCATCGCCTGGCATATCCGCGAACACGATCCCGAGCGCCGCGTGGTCTATCTGTCGGCCGAACGCTTCATGTTCCAGTTTGTGCGCGCGATCCGCGACAAGGACCAGATGAGCTTCAAGGAGCAGCTCCGCTCGGTCGACGTGCTGATGGTGGACGATGTGCAGTTCATCAGCGGCAAGAACTCCACCCAGGAGGAGTTCTTCCACACCTTCAACGCGCTGATGGACCAGAACAGCCAGATCGTGATCTCGGCCGACCGCTCGCCCAGCGACTTGGAGGACATCGAGGAGCGCATTCGCTCGCGGCTGGGCGGCGGGCTGGTGGCCGACATCCACCAGACCGACTACGAGCTTCGGCTCAGCATCCTGCAGGCCAAGCTGAACGAGATGCCGGGCGCGCCGGAGGTGCCGCTCAAGGTGGTGGAGTTCATGGCCCAGCGCATCGCCTCGAACGTGCGCGAGCTGGAAGGCGCGCTCAACCGGCTGGTCGCGCACCTGACCACCTTCGCCAGCCGTACCGCCAGCATCGAACTGGCGCAGCAGGTCTTGCAGGATCTGTTGCGGGCCAGCGACCGGCGGGTCACCATCGACGAGATCCAGAAACGGGTGGCGAGCCACTACAACATCCGGCTGATCGACATGCAGTCGGCCCGGCGCGCCCGCAATGTCGCCCGCCCCCGGCAGGTGGCGATGTATCTGGCCAAGCAACTGACCACGCGATCGCTGCCCGAGATCGGCCGCCGCTTTGGCGGCCGCGACCACACCACGGTCATTCACGCGGTCAAGCGGATCGAGGAATTGCGCCAGATCGACTCCTCGCTGGCCGAGGACATCGAGCTGTTGCGCCGCAACCTGGAAGGCTGAAGCCCGGTTTCGCCGGGGTTGCCGTCCGTGGCATGATGGCGGCATGCGCGCGGTCCTCCTCACCCTCGTGCTGGCCGTCATGGTTAACGGCGCTGCCCGCGAACGGGCGCTCGCGGCCGAGCCGGCGCTCGAGTTCGGCAATTATCGCGCGTTGGTCATCGGCAACAACGACTACAAGCACATTGCGAAGTTGAAGACCGCCGAGGCCGACGCCAGGGCGGTGGCCGCGTTGTTGCGCGAGCGCTACGGCTTCAAGACCGAGCTGATGCTGAACGCCACGCGCTACGACATCGTCACGGCGTTCGGCCGGCTGCGCGCCGAGACCGAACCCAACGACAATGTGCTGATCTACTATGCAGGGCATGGCCATCTCGATCGCGAGACCCAGAGCGGCTACTGGCTACCGGTCGACGCCGAACCGGATAACGAAGCGAACTGGCTGGCCATCGAGAGCATCACCCGCGGCTTGCGGGCGATGCCGGCCAAGCATGTCATGGTGATCGCCGATAGCTGCTATTCCGGCACGCTGGTGCGCGCCGCGCCGGTCGGCCTGAAGACCGGGGCCGAACGCATCGCCTGGCTGCGCCGCATGGCCGAGAAGCGGACGCGCACGGCGCTGGTCTCGGGCGGGCTCGAACCGGTGATGGACGGCGGCGGCGGCGGTCACTCGGTCTTCGCCAAGGCGCTACTCGACACCCTGCGCGGCAATGCCGAGGTACTGGACGGCCACGGCCTGTTCACGCAGATCAGCCGGCTGGTGGTGGTCAATGCCGAGCAGACGCCGCAATATTCCGACGTGCGCGGCGCCGGGCACGAAGGCGGCGAATTCCTGTTCGTGCCGCTGGGCGCCACGCCCCTAGCGGGCGCGGCGCCGGCGCCCGCCAGCCCGGGCGGCAGCGTTGCCAGGCCCGAGGCCGAGGAATTGTTCTGGCGCTCGATCAGCGCCAGCGACAAGGCTTCCGACTATCAGGCCTATCTGCAAGCCTTTCCCAATGGCGTGTTCGCGCCATTGGCGCGGGCCCGGGTACAGCAATTGGCCGAACCGAAGCCCGCCAGCGCCGAGCCGCCGGCCAGGACCGCGGCCCCGCCCGCCGCCCCGACGCCGCCACCGCGGCCGCCGACCCAGGTCGCCGCCGCGGTGCCCTCGCAGCAGGGGTTCGCTTCGTCCGCGACGAAACCCGGTTTCAAGAAGGGCGACAGCTTCTCCTACCAAGTGATCGACGGCTTGGCGGCAAGCCTTGGGCCAGCATCAGCAAAGGTGCGCAAGTTCACGCTCACGGTGTCGGACGTGCAAAACGATATCGTCACCTATACTTCTAGGTCTGATCCAACAAACGGCGGGTCGGCGCCGCCGGTGAGCGGCTCGGGGACGGCGGACGGCTATCGTGAAGACATCGGCAAGGGGTTGCTGCTCTCGCGCTGGGATGGTAAAGGCCACCGCCGTTACAGCCCCGGCGTCAAGCTCTACGAGCACCCGATGCGCGTCGGCGCGCAATGGGAAAACCAGTACACGGTCGAGCACCCGGACTGGACAAGCGTAGTCGTGCGCCGCAACCGCGTGATCGGCGTCGAGAACGTTACCGTCCCGGCGGGCAGTCTGGCTGCCATCCGCATCGAAGCGACCTGGGACTATAATACGGTGCAAACCAACTCAGGCAAGAGCCGCAAGGGCACCGGCAAGGAGAAGTGGACCCCGGTTTTGGGACCAGGGGCTTGAGTGGAGCCGCGTTCTGATCCGTCATTGTGACGGAGGGAGCGATGGCGAAGACAAGACGGAAGTTTGATGCGGCATTCAAGGCGAAGATCGCCTTGGAAGCGCTGCGGGAAGAGGCGACGGTCGCCGAG
>Ga0194121_10006173_pt1 | contig 16144 bp, 20 predicted proteins | sample TA2MahCa50mmetaG_FD_148609 | JGI IMG/M metagenome (GOLD analysis project Ga0194121, IMG submission 148609) | Freshwater microbial communities from Lake Tanganyika, Tanzania - TA2015020 Mahale Deep Cast 50m | ecosystem: Environmental > Aquatic > Freshwater > Lake | place: Tanzania: Lake... | reverse complement strand
GCAGTATTACAACATAGTCTTTTTTCTGTATTGGATTTTTGCTTGTAGGATATGGTTTGACATCAAGCAGCACAAAAGAATATTCATCATTGATTGGAACTGTTGCATTTTCAAGTGATAGAATTATATTTCTTGATTCATTTTTGGTTTGGATATCTACTTGAATGGCTATTCTACCCTGCCACACACATGTTACATCAGATGGACATCTAGAATCTTCAACAATTTTGGAAAATATAATTTCCATATTTTTGTCTGCTATAACTGCAGACTGGTGCAGTCTTATCTCAAGAGGTTCTCTGTACGAGCTGTAAAATACGGCAGGCGGAGGCAGGCTCTGATCAGACGCATTATTGTTATCCTCAGTCTGCTGTGCATTAGCAGTTCCTATGCCAAGTGTAAGCAAAACCGCCAATGATGCTACAAAATATTTCATGATTTAGATAGATCTGAATTAAACCATTGAAAAGTTTTTCTAATCTTTGTTATGGAAAAATAACCTTAATTTTTCAAAAAATGCTCATCAGTAATGATAAATGAGTTAACTCAGGTTGCTTATCTTTAGCTCTAACTAAATCTACATAGATTTTAATAGGAAATATTTGCAAAATAAAATTGGTGAACAAGTATTTCAGTATCTAGCAAGAAATTAGACGCACGTGGACTGTTCTGCCCAGAGCCTGTCTTTAGAACAAAAATCGAGATAGAGCGAATGCAGGTAGGCGACATACTTACAGTACTAGCAGACGATCCTGCCGCAGAAGACGATATTTCAAGATGGGTAAAAAGAAATGGTCATGATCTCTTGGAAATGAAAAAAACAGAAAAAGACATTGAATTTTCAATTAAAAAGGTGAAGTAATTTTTGGCAACAAAGGTAGTTAGCGATGCCAAGGTCTTAAACCAAATTGGCAACACGCCACTTGTAAGACTAGAATCATTATCTAATAATCAAAAAACATACTATGCAAAGCTTGAAGGACACAATCCATTTGGCTCTGTAAAAGACAGGGCTGCATACTGGATGATTAAAGACGGCGAGGAACGCGGTGTCTTAAAACGAGGCGAGACAATAATAATCGAGCCAACATCTGGCAACACAGGCATTGCACTTGCTGGCATTGCACAAATGCTTGGATACAAAGTAGAAATCGTAATTCCAGAAAAGGCAAGTGATGAAACCAAGAAAATAATCGAGTCGCTTGGCGCAAAGCTGTACCAGACAAGCGATGATCTGTGTCCCAAAGTAGGGACTGGAACCGACCAGAGCATTGCACTAGCTACATCTATTGCAGCATCAAGACCTGACAAGTATTTTTCGCCAAATCAATATGCAAATGAGGCAAACTATCTTGGCCACTACAAGGGAACAGGGCCTGAAATCTGGAATCAAACAGATGGCAAGATAACTCACTTTTTTACAGGTGTCGGAACAGGCGGTACAGTAACTGGCGTTTCTGCATTCCTAAAAGAAAAGAATCCAAAAATCAAAATAATTGGAGTCCAGCCACAGCAAAACCATCTGATTCAGGGACTGCGAAACTTTGAGGAATCTGCAAAGCCTGACCTGTTTTTAAAACGGGAATATGTGGTTGATGACTGGATTACAATAAACAATGCAAAAGCCTTTTCTGCAGTAAAAGATGTTTTTGCAAAAGACAGAATGCTTGTCAGCCCGTCATCTGGTGCAGTCTATGCTGCAATGAAAGAATACAAAATTGATTCTGGAAATATAGTTGGAATATTTGCAGACGATGGACGTAAATTCAAGAGCCTATATGCTCAACAAAAAGTCTTTACAGAGTCAGAGTTTGATTCTGCACTAAAACAAGCAGCACACATGTCAAAAATTGTGTACATGTAACTAGTTTTCTGCTAGATACTTGTCAACATCGATTGCTGCCATGCAGCCAAATCCTGCAGCAGTAATAGCTTGTCTGTATGTGTGATCATGGACATCGCCTGCTGCAAAAACTCCCTTCACACTAGTCTCTGTTTTGTTTTTTAATACCACATATCCTTTGGCGTCAAGCTCAATTTGGTTTTGGAAAATCTTTGAGCTTGGTTCATGGCCAATTGCGACAAAAACACCTCCAACATTTAGTGTAGTTTTTTCACCAGTCTTTGTATCCTTTAAGGTGACACTCTGCACCTTTTGGTTTCCAGAAATTGCTTCAATTTCCTTGTTCCAGTGAAATTTTATTTTGGGGTTTGCCATGGCACGTTCCTGCATGATTTTACTTGCCCTTAGCTTGTCTCGCCTGTGAATCACATGTACAGTTGATGCAAATTTTGTAAGAAATGTTGCCTCTTCCATTGCAGAGTCTCCACCACCAGCAACAACTAGTTCTTGATTTCTAAAAAATGCGCCATCACATGTTGCACAGTATGATACTCCTTTTCCTGCAAAAGTCTTTTCGCCCTCAAGACCAAGCTTTCTATAGTCTGCACCCGTGCAGATAATTACTGCTCTAGCTTCGTATTCTTCTGATGCTGTTAGTACCTTGAATGGCTTGTGTCTAAAATCAACGTTTACTACCTCATCATCAATTATTGTTGCACCCATTTTCTCTGTCTGCTTTCTCATGATTATCATAAGATCAGGTCCCATGATTCCTTCTGCAAAGCCTGGATAGTTTTCAACGTCTGTTGTGTTTATTAGCTGGCCTCCAGGTAAGATGCCTGATAAGATTAGAGTATCATGTCGTGCTCTTGAGCAGTAGATTCCTGCTGTATATCCAGCTGGTCCTGCGCCAATGATTATTACATCATATTTTGTCTTTTTTTTGTCAGGTGACTTTGGCTTGTCTTTATCAACAAGTATTGTATTGCTTGCAGTAGCTGCCATCATAAAATAAAACCGATTTATTTGACATTTAAGTTATGCCAAGAATAATGGTAGGAAAATGCGATTATAAGCTATAATGAATCATTTTGAATAGATCAACTGAGCTGTGTTAAATTTTCTGATTATGGTAGTGTTGGAATTTTTGTCAAAAAATATCCTAGCACAAAAAGGCTAATAGAAATACCAATTCCTATATACCAAAGTTTTTTATTCTGTATTGAAAATTTTTTAAAGGAATTTTCTACATTGATTTCCACATTTTTATTCATATCGCTGGTAGCTGTTATAGTGCCATCAAACATGCCAAAAATTGTATCTATGTCAGATTCATTAGGTAATTGTACTTCAACATAAGATCTATTTCCATAATTTGAAACACTGAATCTTATATCTCCATTGAATGCTGCAAAACGATACTCTTTATCATGACTAAAATTTGCAAAAAATTCAACACTATTATCGAATTCGGTAACAATATCATTTTTTTCAATTCTAAACGTATTAAGAAAATCTTTTTCTGGAATTCCAGATTTAGTTAGGAAAAACTTATGAGCATTGTAAATAGTATCCGATTCAAATTTGTTACCATTAAATTTTTTTTGTTTTTTCAATCAAAAGATATACTAAGTATCATTTTAAAAACCTGCATGTAGGTAATATCAGATCTATTTACACTATGGATTATTATACAATGTAGACAATTGCTCTAATACCTTTTGATGTTTTCCACAGAGCTTGCCTTTCTCTAACTGCGAATACAAAAGATCACTTTGCCAGTGTGCGTTATTCAATCTACACTCTCGAGATTCACAAAAAGCCTCACCAGTCAAATAGTAAAAAATGACCTGAAGAACATATCCTTCTGAAACAGCAGAAAAGCGCTTGTCATTGTATTCAAGATATGTTCCTTGATACTTTTTTTTCATAGTCTCTACATTTACTCCCTGAACAACGTTTGAAATTAATTCAAGATAGTATCCTCGTGGTTTTGCAGGAGCCTCAACAATTCCTGTAGTGGATATTATTGCAGGATTTGAACAAATTACAGCCCTGCCATGATATCTATAATCAGAATCATCATAAGTACATGTAAGCTTGTTTGTAAAAACAATATGTAACTTATCAAGCGTTGTTTCATAATCTGAAATTAGCTCACTAACAATTCTTTGAAACTCAAAGCCATCATACATTACAATATTTTCTGTTTTTTTAGAATCATAAAACGTTGCAAGCTCAAACTCGATCTCTTCTTTTGTTGGAGAATGAGTCTCAAATGGTTTTCTTGTGTTAAATATTCTACATGATGCTAGCTTGCTAGCAGTTTTCTCATTTGCCAAGCTAAAGATGTTTTTTCTTTTCTCAACAGGTACAGAAAATGTATCTTGCACAAACTTGCAAAGCTCATCTACTTTAAGCTCAGGAACTGACGGCTCGTCGTAGAGAAAAATTTTTAATATCTTCAATAATTAACTAAAATCAAAAGCAGTTATTTGCCTAGCGCTTTAATTTTTGCAGCAGTAATCTCGGCTGCTTTTTTGCCAGAAAACAGCATTGCACCAAATGTAGGGCCCATTCTTGCAAGACCATGAGTCTCAGTTACAGTCATTCCTGCAACTACAAGCCCAGGAAATACTTCCCCCGTTTTCTCCACAACTGCATCTTCGCCTTGGTCAACCCACATCGGGTTCATTCCCTTCCAGTCTACTAGCTTTCTATCAACTAGTCTCTTTACTGCAACAGAGTCATGCCCTGATGCATCAATTACCATTTTTGCCTCAAGGGCAACAGGATCAACACATGTAATGTTTCTAGGCAATGCAGAAACAGGCATCCAGTTTACAACAATTCCTGTAACTCGACCATTTTTTAAAACAAGATCATCAAATTTTGTCAAATTCAAAAATTTCACACCCGCATCACATGCAGCTGCAATTAGCTTTGATGCTGCATGAGGGCCGGGTGTAATGTATAATCCATCAGAAACTTTTTTGTATGGAACTCCAAGCTCATCCCAGATTTTCTGGGCAGGTTCCCTGACAGTTACAGGGTTCATCATATAGCCGCCTAGCCAGTATCCGCCGCCAAGATAGTTGTTTTGCTCTATAATCAAAACCCTAAATCCCATCATTGCAAGCTCGCGTCCTGCAGTAAGACCAGATGGTCCAGCGCCAATTATAATAACATCAGAGTCTGCCCTGTCAATTAAAACAGAATTAAACTCGTTTGCAATTGCACGAGTAATCTCGACTTCGCTGACGTTTGTAAAGATCTTTTTTTCTGCCTTGACAGACTCTTGCATGAGATGCATCAGATTTAAAAGCCATTAATAGTTTGCCATGATTTTTTGCAGTTTACAAAAATGTTGATTAATAGTAGAATAATCTCAGAAACATAATTGACAAAAATTTCAACATTTGATGGCGCAGGATTTTGGAAAAATGCATTTGCACATCAAAGAGGCAAGCTGCTCAAAATGGTCAAAGTTCCAGATGACCAAATAAAGATTTTAGCAAACAAAAAATACGCAGAGCTTCCAGCACCATTGCGTTATGAAATCGAGACAAGCGGGATAAACAAAAAAGATCTTCTCTAGTTAGGTCATACTAACATGTCTCATTCTAGTTTTGTAGAACAAGCTAGGCAAGAATCACCAACAAATATGCAAATTATGACAAGAATTCCTTATATCAAAAATTTATATCCAAAATAAAGGAAATTTGCATTAAATTGACTGCAACTAATCTAAAACAATCAACAGAATATGTAAAGCCAAAAATGAACTGGGCAAAGCTAGAAGAGGCTGAAAACTTTGCAAATACGGTAAAACTATATCGTCAGGGAAAAATCGACTCTGATAATTTTAGGCGATTTAGGCTGCAGCACGGCGCTTATGGAACAAGGATGACTGATGATTATGCGATGGTTAGAATAAAAATTCCAGCTGGAGAAATTTATCCATCTCAGCTTGAGCGAATTGCACAGCTAAGCGAGGCTTTCTCAATTGGCAGTGCACATGTATCAACCAGGCAAAACATCCAGCTTCACTGGGTAGTGCTTGAAGATGTCTCAGAAATTATGCGAGGATTGGCAGAAGTCAGCTTAACCAGCAGAGAGGCTTGTGGAAATACTGTAAGAAATGTAATGTGCAGTCCACTAGCTGGTGTTTGTTCAGAGGAAGTATTTGATGCAACACCATATGCATTTGCAACAGCAAGGTTTCTACTTCGAAACCCAATGAATCAAAATCTTCCAAGAAAATTCAAGTTCAATTTCACATGCTGTGAAAAACATGGCATGGCAAGAATAGCAGATGTCGGATTAATTCCGCAGACAAGAGATCTTGATGGAAAGATTCAGCGCGGATTCAAGGTGTTTCTGGGTGGAGGGCTAGGAAACAAGTCGTTTGTTGGCCACCAGCTAGAGGACTTTACCCCCGAAGAGGATCTACTATACACATCAATTGCAGTCTTGAGGATCTTTGACAGACTGGGAAATCGAAAAAATATGGCAAGAAACAGGATGCGATATTTGGTAGATGAGATGGGATGGGAAAATTTCCAGAACCTTGTGTTAAAAGAACGAATGGTTGTAAGAGCTACACAATCAGTAATTGTAAAACTTGAAGTTGATAATGCTCCAAAGGAAATCAAAAGACCAATTAGAATAACAGATGCGGATGGAAGAGCCCCACCTGATGGATATTCAAGGTGGCTCAAGACTACGACATTTAAGCAAAAGCAGGCAGGATATCGTGCAGTCTTTCTAACATTAGAGTCTGGCGATATGACTGCAAACCAGCTGAGATCTTTGGCAAAAATATGCAGCGAGTTTTCAGCTGAAGGTTTTGCAAGAAACGGATTCTCACAAGATGTTGTGCTAAGATGGGTCTCAGAAGATGACTTGCCTAGATTGTACTCAAGACTATTAGAAGCAGGCCTTGCAAATCCAGGCTCACTAACAATGGCATCCCCTGTTGGCTGTTCTGGTACCACATCATGCAACCTGGCGCTAACAAACTCTCACAGGTTGGCAAAAGAGATTCAAAGAAAATTCCTAGAGCTAAAACTAGACGAAGACCAAACACTACATGATGCAACAATAAAGATTAGCGGTTGTCCAAACTCTTGTGGCCAGCACGAGATTGCAACAATTGGATTTTATGGCGGAGGGGGGCGCGTTGGAAAGGACATGTATCCTGTGTACCAGCTTTCACTTGGCGGAAGAGCAGATGGTGAGGCAATGCTTGGCGTAAACTGTCTTAGAGTGCCGGCAAAGCGCATAATTCCAATTATTTTAAAAATAATTGAGGAATTTAAGAAAAACAAAAAGCAAGATGACACACTAGCTTCATGGATTCACAGAATTGTCAAGGGAAACGAAAACTCGGAGATAAAATCTATAAATGACTTTAAGAAAATATTGGAACCACTTACAATACCTCCAACAAAAGAGCAGGACAAGGATTTCTATGCAGATTATGGAAGCGATTCAAGCTACCATACAAGAACTGGAAAAGGTGAGTGCGCTGCTTGAGCAGAGAAAAAACTCTGCGTACTACAATAGACGCAGACTCGTTACGATCCGAGCTTAGAGACAATAGTGTTAGAGTTATTGATGTAAGACGCGAAGAAGACTACAAGCAAAGCCACATCCCAAATTCTGCAAATCTTCCACTTGCAAATCTGCTTGCAGATGATAGCCCCGACAAGGTGCTAAAAATCGCACAATCATTTGGAATCGACGATGAAACTCCAGTTGTAGTGTATGATGATACATTTGGTGCTCTGGCATCAAGGGTTGCATGGACTCTACAGTACATAGGCCATGATGATGTATCGCTTCTTGATGTGACATATGGCCAGTGGAAGTCACTTGGCCTTGAAAATGACACAAAGGTTCCATCCTTTGGAAAAAAGGAACACTCACTAAAGATACATCCTGATATTTTGGCAACAGCTGACTATCTTGAAAAGGCAAAAGAAAAAGAAAATGTAATTCTAGTTGATAACCGCGAACGCCTAAATTATCTTGAACAGCACATACCTGGCGCAATAAACATACCATATCGAACGCTTGCATCAGCTGACAAAATTCTAAGGCCAAAAGATGAGCTAAGGCGACTCTTGCAGAATCGAAATGTCAAAAATAATGCCGAAGTAATTACATACTGTGGAAGTGTTGGAACATTATCAGGTCTTGCATATTATGCTCTAAAGTCAGTTGATCATCCAAATGTCAAGCTGTATGTACGTTCCTTTAAGGAGTGGAAAAACCTAAACCGACCAATAGTAAAACAAGAAAACGCAAACTATTGGGATCTTTCAGCAGAATAATCTAGCACAAAGGTTACACAGTTTATCAAAAGTTGTTTGTAACAAATGATTATTTTTTCAAAAAAAAAGTTCAATTGTTTTAGCTTGAAAAATTATAATTAGATTTTATTAACAACTTCTTGTTTTTTGTTGGCCCATTTGAGCAATGGATAAAATGCTATTAGAAAATCAAATCCCTTCTCTGTTAAACTATATCCAACTTTGAATGGCGGTTTTTTGCCAAACGATTCTTTATCAACAAAACTGGCAGCTTGTAAATTTTTAAGTGTGGTAGTTAGGGTAGAGGTAGAAATCCCATCAAGTGTCTTGAGGAGATCATTGTATCTGGTTTTTTTATCCCTTCGTAGCTCCAGCATTACACGTAGAGTCCACGGTTTTCCAACAATGTTATTTATTTCAGGTAAATAGTATCGCGCAAAATCGTTTTTTAGCATAAAATGCATTTGAATAGAGGTAGAAAAGTCTTCTATTTTCCTTCATAACTACTATCTAAAGTTTTTTCAAAAAATTATACCGAATTCTTTTCTAGTATATCTAAAAACGCAGCAATTCCTTCCTCTACAGAATCGCCAAATTCCAACTTGATATCTTCGATGATAGAGCCATATTCGTTTCCATATACTTCTTTTAGAGCATTTTTCAAATATTGTGGCTTGTCATAACAGTCTATAATTTCACAGCCATAGGAGTTTCTGAGTTTAAACACAAAATGATAATATCGGTCACCACCCCTCTTCATTAGTGCCACGTCAATGGCAAGTGCAACCGCCGTTCTGTCTTTATCCTGCAATTAGTCTCTTTAATTTTTCAACATCATAGTGATTTAACATTTTAGTTTAACATCGATTAATCGATGTGATCTCTTAAATAGAATTTTTTTAACAAAAAATCAAATGCCCCATAAAGATTATGTGTCAAACTCTATTTTTTTCTTTGTAAAAAGTGACAGAAAAACTGGAAAATAGTGACACCCTTGATGATAACCCGAAAAAACACAAATCTTAGAAATAATGGTAAAAAAATCCGGCAGATCGCAGTTGACGTTGACAAGGAAGTTCTTGCAAAATTTCGTGAGACAATATATCATAAAACAGGTCTAAAAAAAGGCGACTTTAAGGCAGCAATAGAACATGCTATGCTTGATTATATCTTAAAGTATTCTAAATCAAAAGATTCAATTGATTTCGTAAAATATATGAAAGAAAAAGGTTAATGTCTACAAAAACTACTTCAAATTTATGCCCACTATCAATGCGACAGTTGATGATAAAATTTTACATGAATTCAGAGATGTAGTCTATAGAAGAAAGGGACTACGCAAAGGAGATCTTCAAAAATCCCTTGAAGAGGCCATGCTTGAATATGTTATAAAATACTCCAAGTCAGAAAAGACAAAAGAGCTTGCAAAGCATGTAAAAAAAGAAAAATAAAATTTAGCATTTTTACCTGCTCAAGATTTGAATCGTCTCTAGGAATTTTTAAAAGCTAATGAAAAATGATCATTACCATACATGGTAACAGCATATTTGAGCACAAATTAAACCAAAATGCTTTTGCAATTATAACACACTAATCTTGACAAGTATACAAACATAAAATTAATCATTCAAACCAATTTTTCTACAAAAAATAACCTAAACTTTTATGCTACTTCGTTTCGTAGCATTTTTGTTATTGTGGCCTCTACATTATCAAAAAGATTAATCATTTTCTGCTTGTTTTCGCGCAAATAATCAATGCCCTTGTCCTTTAGTCTGATTTTCCAGAGCCTGATTTCTCGGTGTTCTTCAAAAAACTGCTCGATCATCTGTGGGCCAAACTTGGAAGAATCAATAAAAAGATCAAAATTGTTTATTGTCTTTTCAATGTCTTCTTCATCAATTGAGGTTCTGACGTCTTGTATTGAAAGACTAAGCTCTTTTAGATTTTTAATTGGGCTAGGCAGTCTTTTTTTGACACCAAGGAGGCCTTTCTTTTCTGTTCCAATTTTTTCTGCCATCTCTGGCACAAGATCATAGACATCAATTTTATGAAATGCCTGTTTTTTCTCATTTTTTACAATCAAGCCTTTTTCAATTAACTTTTGCAAAGCAATCTCAACTTCTTTTTTATCAATAAATGTAGTCCAAACTATGGCACCAATTGTATGATAGTTTTGTCTGATTGATTCTAAGACAACAACTTCAACAATTCTTTTGAATCCTTCTTCCAGTCTGACATTTGTAAAGTCCTTGTCTTTGACTGCCTTTCTTGCATTTTTTACATCAATCTCAATTGCACGCTTTAATGCTTCAAGCGATTCAGGGACTTGGTTTAGCAAAGAAAGAAAACATGCCTTGTTGTACCATGCCATGCCATATGTAGGGTCTGACTCGATTGCTTTTTCAACACAGTCAATTGCCTTGGCATAGTTTTTCTTTTCATAGTGAACAAGACCTTTGAGATTCCAGGCCTCTGCATTTGTAACGTCGATATCTAAAACTCTATCATAAATTTTCATTGCTCCTTCGTAATCATCAAGATGGAACTTGGAATATCCTAATTTTAAAAGCGAATCAACATGGTTTGGGTCAATTCTTAATACCTGCTCAAAAATACGTACAGCCTCATCCAGCTTTTCGTCTGCCATGAGGTTTATTCCTTTTTTGAAAAGCTTGTTTTTGTTATAATCTACATTTGTAAGGCTTGTCCCTTCCGGGGTTTTGTCTTTTTGAGGCTTTTTTGCAAACGGTTTTTTCATCAACCCAGCTATGGAAATTTTTCAGATAAATACTATTCTCAAGTTACAAAGTACAAAATTATAGGTACAACAACCACACACCAAATACAAAAATACTTCGTAATTACATCATCGATATTGCCAAAGCCTAAAATCGAGGTCCAGGGTGCCTCCCCCTTTAGTCAGGCATCTGGAGTCTTTGAAGTTGAAATTGCCATATCTGATTCAAGACCTTCAGACGAAAGTCTAATTGAAAAAAACTTTTCCTCGCTGTGGAAAGAGGACTTTCACCTAAGGGTAACAGATAGGCAGTTTAGCACCGTTTTAGGAAGTGATACCAATCCATTACCTGATGCAGTTTTTGATCTTGATGTTGTTTGGATAATTGTCTCTGACAAGTTTTCCTCATTATACACTGTTTTTGATCTTGATGTATCTGAGATGAAAAAAGAGGGCAAAAAGCCTCAAGCAGCAGAAAAAAAATCGGTTCCAAAAGATTTTGATATATTACAATATGGGACACGTGGCCCATCTGGTCCAAGAGGTCAACAAGGGCCGCCAGGTCCTCCGGGATCCCAAGGTCCAAGAGGTCCAGTAGGTCCACTAGGTGACAAGGGTCCACCAGGTCCTCCAGGTGATAAAGGAGACAAGGGCTTAACAGGTGACAAGGGTGCACGTGGCGACAAGGGCGACAAGGGTGACAAAGGTCCTACGGGTGATAAAGGCGAACGTGGTGACAAGGGTCATCCTGGCGAAAAAGGCGAACGAGGAGAAAAAGGCCCGCCAGGTGATAAAGGTGACAAAGGTGTAACAGGTACTCCAGGAGAACGTGGAGAAAAAGGTCCTACCGGCATTCCTGGCCCGCCAGGAGATAAAGGAATTCTAGGTGCTGCAGGAGAGCGAGGTTCTAAAGGACCAACAGGTGAAAAAGGACCTCCTGGTGAAAAAGGAACACAAGGCCCACAGGGGCCTGCTGGTGATAAAGGATTAACAGGAATTCCAGGACCACAAGGAGACAAGGGGCCACAAGGTCAAATCGGACCACAAGGAGACAAAGGAGTAACAGGCCCAGTAGGCGAACGTGGTGAAAAAGGTCCAAAAGGTCCACAAGGCCCACAAGGCGAGCGAGGTCCACAAGGTCCGCCAGGAGAAAAAGGTCCACAAGGTCCACAGGGCGTCCAAGGTCCACAAGGTCCACAGGGACAGCAAGGAGAAAAAGGTCCGAGAGGTCAACAAGGGGAGCCAGGAGAGCAAGGACTTCCAGGCCCTCCAGGTCCAAGGGGCCCGCCAGGTCCGCCAGGAGAAGCAGGACAAGCAGAAATTCCAGAAGAGTACAAGGCAATGTTCAAGGAATTGCTTGAGCATCTTACAGCAAAGAATATCATCACAACTGAAGAGCAAATCAAACTGATGAGCTATCTCTACTAGCTACTATCTTCAAATATACTCTAATCAGTAATAGCTATAATGAGTCAACCAAAAGACAAAATTGAATTCAAGATGCTTGATTACAAAAGAGTAGGGCAAGAACATGTATCATTTGAGCTAGAAGATGGTACAATAGTAAAAGTCAAGGTGGATCTAGACAGAGCTGGCGTTGCAACAAATCACACAAACCCCGATGGAACGCCACACTATGCAATAAACACATCAGTAAAACTATACGTTATTCCAAGCAACAAGACGTTTTCAGTTGACAAAACATCCGGTAAGGGAAAATCGTCACCTCCGCCAAGCCAAATGTTTTCTTGACTATTCCATCTCTTAAACAATAGTATTCTAAGTATACCGTGCGTAAAATCGGTATTTACAAGAAACCGTTGGTTAAATCTAGTTGTTCTAGTATATTCTCAATGCAGCGTTCGCTAATCCTGTATTACTCTGCTATAAAATCAGAAAAGACAAAGGAAAATTATAGAATGCATTTAGATAAATTTAGAGAGTATTTTATTATCAAAGATTTCGATTCTCTTACAAGAATTAAATCAGAAAAGATTCAAGAGATGATTGAAGATTACATCCTTTATCTAAGGAATCAGAAGAGATCTAAAAGCACTATTAAGAACATGATATCCTCACTCAGACTATTCTTTTCGATGAATGATATTACCTGCAATTGGATAAAACTGAAAAAAATGTTACCTGAACAGAAAAAACCTAGGGGGGATAAACCATATTCTACTGAACTCATTAGACAGATTCTAAGAATTTTTAGCAAGTCGCCGTTGTTTTATGCGATCACACATTTCATTTCTGCCAGTGGTGTTCGAGCTGGTTTTTGTGAGGAACTAAAAATAAAACATCTAATAGACATGTCAAACGGTTGTAAATCTATTAAGGTCTATGCTGATTCAAAAGATGAATACATTACATTCATTCATTCTGAAGCTGTTGAAGCATTAGAGGAATATTTCGCTTATAGAAGAAGAAATGGTGAAAAACTAACCCCTGATTCTTGGGTATTTGCAAAGACAACTAATCCTTCGAAATCATTGAGGACACAAGATATCACTGTTAAATTTTCTCATAGCTTGTCTAATAGGATAGATTTGGGTGAGGTTATTGGTAATCGTAGAGATATTATGTTAGTGCATGGACTACGTAAAAGGTTTAACACTATTCTCAAATCAAATCAAACAATTAACCCAAACCATGCAGAAAAGCTCATGGGGCATTCTATAACATTTCCCCTAGATGATAGATACCACAAACCTGCTATCGAGGTCTTATTTGAGGAATATCAAAAAGCCATTCCTGAGTTGTTAATATCTGAAACTGAAAGACAAAAAATTATTATTGAAAGACAAGAGAAGAAGATTTTAAAATTAGAATCTGATAAAGATATACGAATTAAAGAACTTGAAGAGAAGTTTGAATGTTTAACAGAGTTATTGAAAAAAGCTAATACCCAAGAGATTTAGATTCAGTTTTTAATTTTTCATGAAATAATATAGTGGAAACATTAAGGTCAATAAATTGCTTGATTGCTAACTGGGACGTAGGATCATCATTTTGATCAGAATATAGTTTTTCTATTGCATTTTTAATGATTTTAATGATAGTTTTTTGGTATGACTTTATCAGTTCTTTATCAGGAAAATCAATTTCCACAAAAGTAAAAGTTGCTGACCTTGAATACATTTCATTAAGTAACGTGAATAAATAATTGAGAGATTTCATAGCTTTTGGTTTTATTTTCCATGTTCTAGCTTCTGCAGGTCTCGTTTTTTCTACATAATTACTTTTTTTTAATTCCAAGTCAGGTTTTCCAACAAGTGTTTTTTTTAACTCCAAGTAGGATTCTCTATAATGTATTTTTTTTAAACCTGTCACAAGTGGCTTGGATTTTTTAAGAATTTCAAGTTGTTTATTGATAGTTTTTTGATATAATTTTATTTCATTTGGGAAACTGTGAACAAATTTTGAGATATTCTTATTCTGATCTGATATAACCAGAATTATTTTTTTCCCCTCTTCTCTCTTAGAAATGAGACCTTGATTTTCCCATTTAGGATATTCTTTTATCAATTTGTTTTTATTACATCGTGCTTTTCTGGCTAATTCGTTTATCCAAAGAGGACCATGTTCGTATAACGCAGCAACGATTTTCTCTTGAAAACTACTCATGAAATCGGTATCACTAGGATACCGTTGTATTTATGTATACAAGTCATACCTAAAACATGCCAAAAACAACCATGAAGTTATCAAAAGAAACCCATGACAGACTAAAAGAATATGGAAAGATGGGTGACTCTTTTGAAGATGTTGTAAACAGGTTGTTAGATCAAGTCAAATCAGTTGAGGTAGGTAGATGATGACTAACGCCTGCATTTTTTGTAAACGTAGCGTCTCTGAGCATACAAAACAAGAGGCGATTAATTGTGCGTTAAAAATTTGTGAGGGGGTGGAAAGGTAGGTTTCGCTGGAAGAAAGATTTTTTCTTTCCCCCAAAACGCCCACCAAGATCGAAATGATCTATTTTCTTAAACATCGAACTATCAAAAAAATGTTTTGTAATCATTGGTATATTTTGTATACTCAACATTGCGGACGAAATTTGCTTCTTTGTAGAAAGTGTAGAACAATAAAAGAGGAATCAGATTGAGTCAGTTATTTGATGAATTCAAAACGTATCCTGCGTTTAAGCGAAGTGAAATTTTTGATCAAATGCACGAGGCGTCTAACTGGTTTACTATGGAATATGATGGTTGGCATTTGCCCGCCACTCAAGAAAAAAGGGAAGATTGTGGCAAGTGGTTAACAAAAGGATGCCTAAATGTTCCAGCACATGAAAAAACAGATTATCCTGGTAAAGTCTTTATCAAAACATTTCAAAAGTCGTGTTACCGTGCAGATTGTGAGATTTGTTATAAAAAATGGATGGCGCGTGAATCAAACAAAGCAACAAGAAGAATTGAAAAATATGAAGAAAAATCTGGTAAACGTGCAAAACATATCATAATTTCTGTTCCTAGCTGGTTATACTATACACCAAAAAAAGAACTTAGCAAGCAAGCGTATCGAATCTTAAAAGCTGTAGGTTGTATAGGGGGAACTCTGATTTTTCATCCATTCAGATATCGTAAAGAAGTAAAACAGTGGTATTATTCTCCTCATTTTCATTGTATAGGCTTTGGATGGATTAGCCATGTAGAAGAAATTTACAACAAAAACGGGTGGATTGTAAAAAACAAGGGCTTTAGAGATTCTACTTTTGCTACTTTCTATTATCAGTTATCTCATGCAGGAATCAAAAAGCATAATCATTCATTGGTTTGGTTTGGGAGTCTATCATATAGCAAATTGAAAGTTGAAAAAGAGCCAAATCCTGATGTTTGTCCACTCTGTAGTGCAAAATTAAGGCCTGTTTTTCATTATGGATTGTTTGGAAGTGTGCCACCACCACAAACAGAGATAGAATTGTATGTAGAACCAGAAGGGTGGCATATCATAGAATCTAAACCAATTATCTCACAATTGACTAAAGATGAACGTGAAAAATACAGAATTGCAAAGGAACTTTACTCTGCAAACAAAGGATTTAATTGTATTAACTAAATCGGTTGTATGACTTGTTAGTGTCTAGACATTTACAATAATGCCCGTATTCTATTCAGGCATTTCTTAGGCTCTCGGTTGATTTCGTGTTCCCATAACCTTAGGACTTTGTAGCCTTGTGCCTCTAATCTTGTTGTAACGCTTTGATCTTTTTTGATTATCTTTTCAAAATGCTCGTTATTG
>Ga0194121_10006161_pt1 | contig 16172 bp, 16 predicted proteins | sample TA2MahCa50mmetaG_FD_148609 | JGI IMG/M metagenome (GOLD analysis project Ga0194121, IMG submission 148609) | Freshwater microbial communities from Lake Tanganyika, Tanzania - TA2015020 Mahale Deep Cast 50m | ecosystem: Environmental > Aquatic > Freshwater > Lake | place: Tanzania: Lake... | reverse complement strand
GTCGGCGCCGCCGTCGGTCCACTGGATGTCGAGCTCGAGATTGGCCTCTTTGAAGAAGCCCTTCTGCTGGCCCATATAGGGGAACGAGGTGTCCCAGTTGCCCTTCTGGCCGACAGCCAGTTTGAGCTTGTCCTGCGCCAGCGCCGGCGTCGCGCCGAAGAGGGCCAGAACAGCGGCCCCGACGAACCAACCTGCCATCCTTGTGCTCATGCGTTTATCCTCCTTCAAGCTGTCGTGCGTTCAGCGTCGGCCATGCCGCGGCTCGCCTCCTCGCGGAGATCCTGCCACAACAGGCCGACATAACGGCCGAACTCCGCACTGGCGATGATCTCGGAGCTGCGCGGACGCGGCAGGTCGATCTCCACAATGCGTTTGATGCGGCCGGGCCGGTAGGTCATCACGGCGACACGGTCGCTGAGCTGCACCGCCTCGGTGATGTTATGGGTGATGAGCAGCGTGGTCTGCTTCAGCTCGCGCCAGATCTGCAGAATCTTGTCGCCGAGCAGGATGCGGGTCTGCTCGTCGAGCGAGGCGAAAGGCTCGTCCATCAGCAGGATACGCGGCTCGAAGGCAAGCGTGCGGGCGATGGCCGTGCGCTGGCGCATGCCGCCCGACAGCTCGTCAGGGAATTTGCGCTCGAACCCGTCGAGCCCGACCAGCCGCACGAAGCGGCGTGCGCGCTCCTCGCGCTCGGCCTTGCCGAGACCCGCCAGCTCAAGCGGGAAGGCGACGTTGTCGAGCACCGTGCGCCAAGGAAACGTCGACTCCTCCTGAAAGACCATGCCGATGTCGCGGCGCGAGCCGTTGAGCGCATTGCCGTCCACGGCAACCGTACCGCGGTCGCCCTGCAGCAGCCCGCCGATGATCTGAAACAGGGTCGACTTGCCGCAGCCGGACGGACCGATGAGCGAGACGAACTCGCCGTCGCGCACCTCCAACGAGACATCGTCGAGTGCCTGGACCGACGCGCCATCGCTGGCAGCGAAGGTCTTGCTCACTCCGGCGACGCGCAGCGGCATGCCCCCGCTCCTAGCGGCCGACCCGCTGCATGGCTGAGGTCATGGCCGGGTCGTAGCCTGGATCGACCCGCACGTCGACGACGCAAGGACGGCCCTCGCGCACCGCGGCGATGCCCTGCTGCAGCGCTTCGACCAGCTTCCCGGGGTCGGTGACCGGGCCGATACCCACGCAGCCCTGGGCACGAGCGATCGAAGCAATGTCGATGTCGGGCTCGCGGATCGCCTGGCCGATCCAGCGATTGGCGACCGGCCGGCCGCGCTCCCTGGCGACACGCTCCTGGTGCAGCTCGTCGTTGAAGAACGATCGGTTGTTGGCCACGACCGTGAGGAACGGGATGTGATAGTGCGCGGCCGTCCACAGTGCCGTGCAGCCCATCATGAAATCGCCGTCACCGCAGATGGCGATGGGGATACGCTCGCTGCTCATGTCGCGCAGGGCCAAGGCCGCTCCGGTGGAGATACCGGGCCCCGAGCCGATACCGGCACCGCCGTCATAGCCGATGTAGTCGAGCGGATGGCGGAACTCCCAAAGATGGGTACCCCAGCTCAAGGTAAAGCGCAGAATCGTCGCTTCTCGCGTGCCTAGCGCGGCCCGCAGCCCGGTGGCCAGCAGCGGCACGTTGATCGAGGCAGCGCTTGCGAGCGTGGAGAGCGGCGGCGGACCGCCGCGGCCGTTGGAGGCCGGCAGCTGCGGTGCACTCGGCCGCAGCGCCTTGACCGCAGCCAGCAGCGGCGGCACCGCGACATCCGGTTCGGTCAGCAGATGCACGTCGACCGGCGGCAGGCCCTGATAGTCCATGATCGCGCCATTGTGACCGTGCAGGTCGAGCGAGATGCTGACGATCTTGGCCGTCACCGGCTTGTTGCCGTAGGAAAGCTTGAGCGCCCCGGCAACATCGACCCAATCGAGGTTGAGGATCACGTCGGCATCGAGCAGGAGCTGTGTCGCTTCCGGCGGCAGCAGGGTCGCCGGACCGGCGGCGTGCAGTGGGTGGCCGGTGGGAAAGGCCGCACCGGTCTTGAGATCGCTGATCACCCGGGCACCGATGGCTTCGGCCAGCTCGATGCGTTTCTGCCAGGCGGCCGGATCGCGGGAGACCCTACCGGCGAGAAGCACCGGCCGCTTGGCCGCGGCTAGCAGACGCGCCGCCTCGCGCAGGGGCTCGGCCGGCGGCTCGGGTGTCGCCGGCGGCCTGAAGCGCGCGGCCGAGGGTGTGGCCAGCGGCTCAGGCAGAAGCTGCTCCTGCACCGCGGCATCGAGATTGATATAGACCGGCCCGCGCGGCGCCGTGCAGGCAAGAAGGTGGCCACGCAGCAGCGCCTCCTGCGCCGCTGCCGCCGAAGCCGGCTGGTCGTCCCATTTGGTGAAATCGCGGATCAGCGAGCCCTGGTCGCGCGAGGTATGAATCCAGTCGATCCATGGTCGCCGCAAGGTGGCGTCGACCGGCCCGGTGGCGCCGAGCAGGATGAGCGGCATGCGGTCGCAATAGGCGTTGAACACCGCCATCGAGCCGTGCATCAGGCCGACATTGCTGTGCACGGCCGCAGCCAGCGGCTTGCCGGTGACCTTGGCGTAGCCATGGGCGATGGCGATCGCCGTCTCCTCGTGCAGGCAGAGCAGCATTTCCGGCCGGCGGTTGCCGAGATAGTTGACCAGGCTGTCGTGCAGGCCGCGGTAGCTCGCCCCGGGATTGAGGGCGATGTAGGGGAGATCGAGCTCGCGCAGCACCGCGGCGACGGCGTCGCTGCCCCATTGCTTGTTCGAGGGCTCGCCGGGGACCGGGCGGTCGATGTCCTTGCGTTGCGGAGCCGCGGCCTTGTCGGTCCGTGCGTGCACGTCGTCCCTCCCCGTTTATCACGCGATTATTCCGTACCCGGACTATGCCACGGCCCGCATGGGCCGACTAGGCGAGGAAGGCGGCCTGGGCGCTCTGCCGCAGGCGCGGCTCGGACGCCGGGCCGCGATCGACGATACGGCCGAGATGGAAGACGTAAGCGCGATCGGCGATGGCCAGAGCCGGTGCGGCGTTCTGCTCGGCCAGCAGCACGGCGGTACCGCCCTTGGCGATGGCACGTAGGCGGCTGAGCAGCTCGCCCGCCAGGCGCGGCGACAGGCCGAGCGACGGCTCGTCGAGCAGCAGCAGGCGCGGCATAGCCATCAGCGCGCGTGCTACCGCCAGCATCTGCTGCTCGCCGCCGGAGAGCTGCCAGCCAAGCGCGCCACGCCGCAGCGCCAGCGCGGGGAACAGTTTGTAGACGCTGTCGAGCCTCGCCTCGGGCTGCGCCGCGACGTCGAGGTTCTCCTCCACGGTGAGGCCGGGAAATACCCGCCGGCCCTCCGGACAATAGCCGAGGCCGCGCCGGGCCCGGGCCCAGACCGGCAACGCATCGATGGCCTCGCCGTCGAACCGGATGCTGCCGGCCTGCGCCGGAACGAGGCCCATCACCGCCTTGAGCAGCGTGCTCTTGCCGGCACCGTTGCCGCCGACCAGGGCGACGATCTCGCCCGCGGCGATGTCGAGCGAGGCGCCATGCAGCGCGGTCAGCGGCCCGTGGCCGACGACCAGGTCTTCGATCGTCAGGAGCGCGCTCACGGCGCCGCCTCGGAGCGGCCGAGATAGGCCTCGATCACCTTGGGGTCGGCCCGCACGGCGTCGGGTGCCCCGGAAGCGATCACCCTGCCTTCGTTGAGACAGATCAGCCGATCAGCGAGACGTGCGAGGAACGGCATGCTGTGATCGACCACCAGCAGGGTCAGCCCGGCCTCGCGCAGTGCTGCGAGGCGGTCGGCGAGGTCGATCTGTTCGCTCTCGCTCAGACCCGCCGCCGGCTCGTCGAGCAGCAGCAGGGCCGGCTGCAGGGCAAGAGCCCGGGCGATCTCCAGCCGCCGCGCAGCGCCGCGAGGCGGTCGGCGAGGTCGATCTGTTCGCTCTCGCTCAGACCCGCCGCCGGCTCGTCGAGCAGCAGCAGGGCCGGCTGCAGGGCAAGAGCCCGGGCGATCTCCAGCCGCCGGCGCACGCCGTGCGGCAAGGCGCCGGCTCTGGTCGCCGCCGCCTCGCCGATGCCCATGGTGTTGAGCAGCTGCATGGCATGGCGGCGCGAGCGGGCCAGGGCAGGATCGTGCCAGCGCGAGAGGAGCGCGCGGCGCAGGCCCATCTCCTCGGCCGGGACGCGCGCAACGGCGACGTTATCGAGCGCCGTCAGCGCATCGACCAGGTGCGTCGCCTGGAAGCTGCGCGCCAAGCCACGCCGGGCGATGGCGTCGGGATGCCAGGCCGTGACCGGCGTGCCGCCGAAGCGCACCATGCCTGCGTCGGGCCGTACCAGGCCTGTGACGACGTTGACCAGCGTCGTCTTGCCCGAGCCGTTGGGGCCGATGAGGCCGAGGATCTCGCGATGCCGGACGACGAGGCTGACGGCGGCCAGCGCCCGCACCCCGCCGAACGACTTCTCCACCCCCTGCACCGCTAGTAAGGGCCCTTCGGCCAGCGCGATGGCGCGGCGCGGCAAGGGCTCCGACGGCGGCACGGGGGCCGGCTGCGGCGGGAACCAGCGCTCGAGCGCGCCAACCAGCCCCTCGGGGGCAAGCACGATCATGGCCAGCAGGATCGCGCCATAGACGATCAGGTAGGATTTCTCGAAGACACGGAACCACTCCGGCAGGTGGACGAGCAGGAAAGCGCCGAGGATGGCGCCGGCCACGCGCGTGCGTCCGCCGACCACGGCCATGGCCAGCACGGCGACCATGACGTGGAATTCGAGCGCCTCCGGCGACACAACCCGGATCGTGTGCACAAACAGGCTGCCGGCTGCGCCCGCATAGGCAGCGCTGAGCAGGAAGGCGACGAGCCGCATCCGCGAAATGTCGAGACCGATGCAGACGCCGAGCAGCGGATCGTCGCGCATGACGTGGAACGCCAGACCGTAGAGCCCGCGCAGCAGCTGGCGCGCGACGAGTGCGCCCGCAACAACCCAGGCCCAGATGAAGATGGCCATGGGCAGGCCGCGAGGCACGAGGTTTCCGAAAATCTCCACCCCCGGCACGCCAGGAATGCCATTAGCGCCGCCGGTCAGCGGCTCCGCCATGAGGACGAGCAGCAGCAGAACCTGGGCGATGCCCAACGTAGCCAGCGCAAAGTAATGCGTCTCCAGGCGCAGGACCGGGCCGGCAATCAACGCGGCCAGCAGAACGGGTAACAGCAGCGACAGCGGGAAGGTCAGCAGAAAACCGAAACCGTATCGCGCACCGAGGATGCCGGTGACATAGGCGCCGAGGCCGAAGAAAGCGCCCTGGGTCAGGGCCAGCGCGCCGGCATGGCCGAAGACGAACTGGTAGCCGATGACCAACAGCGCGTAGATCCCGGCCAGGGTGAAGACGCGCAGATCGTAAGCCATCGAAAAGACCAGCGGCCAGAGTATGAGCAACGCCGCACCGACGGCGAGCGGCACGGCCATGCCAAGCCGGACGATCGCCTGCGGCAGCGTCGTCATGCGCGCCTCTGCACGGTCTCACCGAGCAGGCCCTGCGGCCGGGCCACCAGGACCGCTAGCAGGGCGAGATACAGCAGGATGGTCGCCATCGTCTGGGAGAACAACCAGGCGGCGCCGGGCACCCCGCCGAGAAACGGCAGGATCAGCGGCAGGGACGGGAAGACAACTTCAAAAAGAGCGATCAACAGCGCCCCAAGCAGCGCCCCGCCGATGCTGCCCCAGCCGCCGATGACCACGGCGATGTAAGCCTTGAGGATGTAGTTGGAGCCGTCACTCGGCGTGACGAAGAAAATATTAGAGAGCAGCAGCCCGGCCGCCCCAGCATAGGCCGCGGCGAAGGCGAAGGTGCCGGCGATCACCCGGTTGACCCGGATGCCCAGCGCCTCGGCCATCTCGCGGTCCTGGGCCGTCGCCCGCAACCGGCGCCCGAGCCGCGTGTGCTGAAAGACCGCGTATTGCGCGGCGATCAGCAGGCCGGCGACCACGATGATGGAAAGCGCCTGCCGGCCCAGGACGACAGGCCCGATTTCGACCACGCCACCGCCCAGCAGCGGCGGCCCTGCCCGCGGCTCGGCGCCGAACAGCGCGTTGGCGGTGTTCTGCAGCATGATGCCAACAGCGATAGTCGAGATGAACACGGCAACCGGCGGCCGGGACTTGAGCGGGAAGTAGGCGACCAGCGACAGCCCCAGCCCAAGCAGCGCCATCACCAGCAGGACCAGGGGCAGCAACACGATGCCCGGCACGGGCCAGGTGGTCGAGAGGGCGACCGCGAGCAGCCCGCCGGCCATCACCAGGTCGCCCTGGGCGAAATTGACGGCGCTGGTGGCGTTAAGGATCAGCACGAAGCCGAGCGCCAACAGGGCGTAGGCTGCACCCAGCGCCACTCCGTTGACGATCACCTGCAGCACGATATCCGCCGCATCGACGCTCCCCGCACGGTCTCCCCCGCACGGGTCGGCCGGTCAGTTGGACGGCGGCGCGATGTCGTCGTAGCGCTTCACGACTCGGGGGATACGCGTCCGGCCATCGTAACAGACGATCTGGGCGGAGTGGGCCATGTTGCCGCGGCCGTCGGATTTGTAGGTCATGGCTAGGCCGCGATGACTGCCGCTCTGCAGCGCCCGGGTAACCTCGGCCGGGCCTCGGGCGCCGCGCGCCACGGCCTCCAGCACCATCATGGTGCCGTCATACTGACCGAGCGCGAAGCCATCGGGCTCGCTGTTGAATTCACGCCGGTATTGCTCAAGGAAGCGCTCGAGGGCCAGATTGCCGCCGGAGACCGGCGAGGCATTGGTCTCGGCGCACACCCCCTTGAGCTCGGCGGGCTCCAGCAGCGCCGCGGTGGGTGGCTGGTGCATAGCCGAGCCGGCGACGATGGGGGCGCCGAAGCCCATCGCCGCCGCCTGGCGGACCACCAGGGCGGTCGACGGCGCGTGAAGATGCAGCAGCAGGGCCTGCGGGTTGGCGGCGCGCGCCTTGCCCAGCACAGGCGACATGTCGCGAACCTGGGTCTCCAGGCCTTCCTCGAAGACGATCTCCAGGCCCAGCCGCCGGGCGTTCTCGGCAATGTGCTGCCGGCCGCTCTGGCCGTAGGCCGTGGTCTGGTAGATGACGGCTAGGCGCCGGGCCCGCAGCTCTTCGGTGGCGTAACGCACATGCGCCGCCTTGACCACGGCATCGCCGGGAAAGAAGCGGAAGACATAGGGATTGCCGCGCTCGGTGATCGCCGCTGTGCCCGAGACGGTGACCAGCGGAACCTTCTGCTCGAGCGCCACTGGCAGCATGGCCAGCATCTGGGTACCGAGCATCGAGGCGACCACGGCCGTGACCTTGCCGCGGCTCAGCGCCCGTTCAAGCGCGTTCACCGCCACCTCGGGCGCCACGCCGGTATCCGAGACTTCGTGCACGACAGCGACCCCGGCCGGCGCGTTACGCAGGGCAAGCAGCGCGCCGTTGCGCTGGCTGGTGCCCTCGAGCGAGAGGAAGCCGGTGATGGGGACGAGGATCGGGATATTGGCCTCGGCGGCAGCGAGCGGTGCCGCCACCGGCAGCGCCAGGCCCAGGCACAGTGCCAGACCGATCAACCTACGCATGTCGAGCCCTCGTCCGCTGCCCGGGAGTGGGAGCGGCCCGATTGAAGGGCAGATTCAACCGCCGGTCAATTCGCCAAGATGGCGGCGCGGCGCAGCTGCATCGCCGAGTTCCGGCCATCGCCGGCCGGCTGATAGAAGACGGTGAATTCGTTGGTCGCCGCCACCCAGGCCTGCACCGGCTGACCCTGGGTGAGCTCGAAGGCGTCGAAGCCGCAACGCTGCATGAACAGGAGCTGGTCGCGCAGCACGTTGCCTGCGGCGCGCAGCTCACCCCGATAACCGTAGCGCTCGCGCAGCAGACGGGCCTGCGAATAGGCCCGGCCGTCGGTGAATTTGGGGAATTCGAGCACGATAAGCTCAAGCCGGTCGAGGTCAGGGGCGAGGTCGGCCACCGGGTCGGTGTTCGTCAGGCGCACGCCGACCGGCGCGTTGCGACCGATCAAGGTCTCGCGCTCCGCCCGCCAGCGGACGAAGGGCACGATGACCGGTCCATCGGCCGGCAAGGTCTCGCCGTTGGCGGCGCACTGCCAGCGGTCTACGGCAACGACCCCGCCCTTAAGCAGCGGCATAGAGGCGCTCCTTGAACGGGGCCATGCCGACACGGCGATACGTATCGAGGAAACGCTCCTGCGGCCGACGCAGCGACAGATAGGTCTCGATCACCGTCTGGACGGCATCGACGATGACCTCGTTCGGCACCGCCGGCCCGACGATGGCGCCGAGCGAGGCGTTCTGGTCTTCGCTGCCACCGAGCGTGATCTGGTAGAACTCCTCACCGCCCTTGTCGACGCCGAGGATACCGATGTGGCCGACGTGGTGGTGGCCGCAGGCGTTGATGCAGCCCGAGATCTTGATCTTCAGCTCACCGATGTCGTGGACCCGCGCTAGGTCGCTGAAGCGTTGGGTGATGCGCTGGGCGACGGGGATCGAGCGCGCGTTGGCCAGCGCGCAGTAGTCGAGCCCCGGGCAGGCGATGATGTCGGTCACTTGGCCGATGTTGGCTGTGGCCAGGCCGAGCTCGCTCAGCCCGCGCCAGAGCGCCGGGAGGTCCGCGCGGCGCACATGCGGCAGGACGAGGTTCTGCGTGTGGGTGACGCGCACCTCGCCGAAACTGTGGCGGTCGGCGAGCGCGGCCACGGCGTCCATTTGGTCCGCCGTCATATCACCCGGCACGCCACCTTCCGGCTTCAGAGACAGGGTGACGATGGCGTAGCCCAGCTGCCTGTGCGGCGCGACATTGACCTTCAGCCAGCGGCGGAAGCCGGCGTCGCTCAGGCGCAGCGCGTCGAACTCCGGCGTGAACACGGGCGAGTCGGGATAGACCGGCGGCGTGAAATGCGCCTGGATGCGGGCGATCTCTTCGGCCGGCAGGGCAAGCGGTCCGTCCTTGAGCGAGCGCCACTCGGCCTCGACCATCTCGGCCATCTTCGCCACTCCCAATTCGTGCACCAGGATCTTGATGCGCGCTTTGTAGATGTTGTCGCGCCGGCCGAGCTGGTTGTAGACGCGCAGGATCGCCTCGAGATACGAGAGCAGATGCCGCTTGGGCAGGAAGTCGCGGATCGTCCTGGCGATGATCGGCGTGCGGCCGAGGCCACCGCCGACCATGACCTCGAAACCCACCTCGCCCTCGGCGTTGCGGTGCATGCGCAGGCCGATGTCGTGGACCCGCACCGCCGCCCGGTCGTTGGGCGAGCCCGTGATGGCGATCTTGAACTTGCGCGGCAGGAACGAGAATTCCGGGTGCAGCGTCGACCACTGCCGGACGATCTCGCAATAGACTCGCGGGTCCTCGATCTCATCGGCGGCGACACCCGCCCAATGATCGGCGGTCACGTTGCGGATGCAGTTGCCGCTGGTCTGCAGCCCGTGCATCTGCACCCTGGCGAGATCGGCCAGCGCGTCCGGCACCTGCTCCAGCTTCATCCAGTGGTACTGAATGTTCTGCCGTGTGGTGAAATGGCCGAAGCCCTTGTCATAGCGGCGGGCGACATGCGCCAGTTGGCGGAGCTGCGCCGCTGACAGCGTGCCGTAGGGGATCGCCACCCGCAGCATGTAAGCGTGAAGCTGCAGATAGAGGCCGTTGGTCAGGCGTAGCGGCTTGAACTCGTCCTCACTCAGGTCGCCGGCCAGGCGCCGGCGCACCTGATCGCGGAACTGCGCCACGCGTTCTTCGAGGAAGGTCTGGTCGTATCCGTCGTAGACGTACATGGTGCGGTTCACCCCAGGGAGGCCGGTTCCCGTTCTTCGACGGTTGGCCCTTTGGCACGGATGGATTCACGGGCACTGAGTGGCCGCACGACGACACCCTCGACGCCGACTTCGAAAAGGTAAGGCGCGACGACGATCCGGTCGGCGGCGGCCTTGCCGGCAATGGCCATCAGCGCCGCCGCCGTCGCAGCGTCCTGCGCCACCGCACTGTCGCTGACCCGCGGCGACCATTGGCTATCTGCGGTCAGAAAGACCACCACCCCATCGGCCAGGCGATTGGCCGTGACGGACTGGGGGCCGGTGAGGTTCTTGTTCTTGATCATGCGCTCACCCTCACACGCTGGGCCTGCGGCCAGGCTGCAATGCCGGGTGCGATGATCGTCGCAATGCAATGATGGCGGAGATAGTCGACTTCCCTACTCCCGCTGCTCGCTACATCACCTGCATGCAGACGCAGCACCCGCTTGCCCACCGAGGCGTGCGCATGAAGAAGCTGATTGATCTCACCCCGAGCCAGAGCATCGCGGCTCGTGGTCTTGCCGATATAAGCCCGCTCGGCGTCGCGGCGCACACGGTCGAGGATCTCGGGCCCGATCTGCTCGTCATAGAGGACTACGTCCGCCTGCTGCATCAAGCGCAGCGCCTGGACGGTGAGCAGGTCCGGATCACCAGGGCCCGTGCCCACGATATGGACGACGCCGGTCTTGTCCTGCACCGCATTGTTATTGAGCAGCGGCAGCATGGCCTCACGCGCAGCCTGGTCGTTTCCGGAAAGCACGGCTTCTGCCACCGGGCTGTCGAAGAACCGCTCCCAGAAGCGGCGTCGGCTGCGCGCCTCTCCGATCAGGCCGCGCACCGCCGTGCGGAAGCGCGCAGCGAAGCGGGCGAGCTCGCCTAGACGGGCCGGCAGCAAGGCTTCCAGCCGGTCGCGGAGCAGGCGTGCCAGCAGCGGCGCGTTGCCACCGGAGGAAATGCCGACAACGATGGGCGAGCGATCGACGATTGCCGGCACCAGGAAACTCGACAGGTCGGCTCGGTCGATGACGTTGACCGGGATATTGGCGACCCGCGCCGCTGTCGATACCGCCTTGTCGTAGCCAGGGTCCGCACTGACGACGGCTGTACACCCATTCACATCAGACGCGACGAAGCCACGCCGCTCGAGCGTGATCTCCCCGGCCTCTGCGAGGTCGGCGATCTCGGCGACAGGCGCCTCGGCGATCACGGTCACCCGGGCCCCTGCCCCACGCAGCAGCCGCATCTTCTGCGCGGCCTGCTCGCTGCCGCCGACAATCAGAGCGGGGCGCTGGCGGAGATCGACAAAGAGAGGCAGGTAGTCCATCGGTCTTGCTCTTGAACGACATGGCCGCCACGGAGCCGGCGGTAGTTCACGTCACCGTTGTTGAAGGTCAGAGGGAGCTAACCGGCCGCACACCAGGGCGCCGGCCACAGGCTGTCGTCGGCCTCGGCGAGCGGGGCGCGGGCTTTGAGTGCCGAGTACGGGTCGCCGCGGGGGTGCCCCGGCTGGTTGTCCAATCGGTTGAACGAGATCAGGAACAGGCGGTGATGCGGGCGGTCGCCCGCCGGCCCCAGCACATAGGCCAGGTTGGCGTCCAAGAAGACGACACTGCCGGTCCCCCCGGCCACCGGGACCAGCCGCTGCGAGCCGCCCTGGGACAGCCCCTCCTGGCGGTGGGAGCCAGTGACGACGCTCAGGGCTGGCTCGTAAGCCGCATCCTCAAGCAGGACCGCCGCGGTGGCGGCGTGTGGCTTCCTCATGCCGTCCAGGGCCGCCCATGAGGAGAAGTCACGCACCAGCCGCCCCTCGGATCGTGCGGGAGCGCGCCAGGTCAGCAGCCGGCTTTGATGGATGTAGAGCTCATTGCCGATCAGGGCGCTGGCAGCCCCGAGAATACGTGTATGGCGGGCGAGACGGCCGAAGACGTCCTCGTTGGCGTCGGCGCCGTAGATGGTCCCTTCGGGAGCCTCGTCGGGCCAGGAGCCACGGGCGGTCGAGCGCAGTGCCACGGCTTGCGCCTCGTCGCGGACCCAGGCGATCTCGTCGAAAGCGAACAGGCCCGGCAGGGCCAGGAAACCCTGATCGTGGAACTGGCGGAGCTGCTCAGAGTCGAGACTGACCATGCCCCGATGCTACGGACCTTAAGCCACAACGCACGGCATGAATTCTAAGGGGTGTCTTTAGATTTTCTGCGCAGCTCAGCCGGGGACCGGTCAGGCTGCGGCCTCGGCCCGCACCCAGTCACGGAACAGAGCCACCTTGGGCAGGTTCAGCTTCGCCTTGGGGCAAACCACGTAATAGGCAAACCCCACCGGGGCATTGACCGGGAAGGGTTTGACCAGCCTTCCTTCAGCCAGATCGGCCGCCGCCAGGGTTGCCTTGGCCAGCGCTACCCCCTTGCCCAGGGCAGCCGCCTCGATAACCAGGCTGGACTGGTTGAAGCGGGGCCCGCGCGAGGCGTCCATCTCCACGCCCGCCGCCTTTAGCCACATCGCCCAGGTTGGGCAGGATTCGTCGTTGTCCGGGCTGTCGTCGTGCAGCAGCGTGTGGCTGCGTAGCGCTTCCGGCGTGTCGATCGGGCCCTTCTCCTTGAGTAGGCCCGGGCTGCAGACCGGGAAAACGGATTCCTCGAGCAACTTCTCGACGACGAGGTCGGGATAGCGGCCGGCGCCGTAGCGGATCGCGAGGTCGACATCGTCGCGCGAGAAATCGGTGACCTGCATCGAGGCCGAAACCCGGACGTCGATCTCCGGGTGCCTGACCTGGAAACGGTCGAGCCGCGGCACCAGCCACTTGGCGGCAAAGGACGGGGCGACGCTGACCGTCAACACCCCCGCCATACCCAGGGAGTCGATCTCATCGATCGCCGAGGCCAGCCGTTCGAAGCCTTCGCGGATACCCGGCAGGCAGGCCTGGCCCGCGTCGGTCAGCAGCAGCGAACGCCCGTCGCGGCGGAACAGCGCGACACCCAGATGGTCCTCGAGCGTGCGGATCTGATGGCTGACAGCCGCCGGCGTGACACTCAGCTCGTCCGCGGCGCGCGACAGACTCAGATGACGTGCAGCCGCTTCAAACGCGCGCAGCGCGTTGAGCGGCGGTAAACGACGGCCCATGCGCCCTCTATGGTCGACCCCGGGAACCTTGTCCTTTTAGTTTTTCTTGCCGGCAAGCGAAATTTCTCTCAGACCACGACTTCAGGCATCCATCCGCCGGTCCAGCCCGGCACGCCACTCCTCGCGAGACCTCGCGCACGAAGAAGCCGAGATGACTGAAGGTCAGCCGGAGCCAACTCATTGATCCGCCTCAAGCCAGACCATCGACAGTATCACGCCCGGTCGTCTAACGTCCGCCTCACGCCATGAAACGACGGCACGATCGCGTCCTTGTCGCGGGTGCGGGCCCTGTCGGCGCGATCACCGCGCTGATCCTGGCCCGTGCCGGCATTCCGGTCACCGTGCTCGAGCGCGAGGCCGGTGTCGTGATCGACTATCGTGCCTCGACCTTCCACCCGCCGACCCTCGACCTGCTGGAGGCCTGCGGCGCTACACAAGCGCTGGTCAGCATGGGACTGATCGCGCCGGTAATGCAATATCGCGACCGCCGGGCCGGCAAGATCGCCGAGTTCGACCTCTCGCTGCTGCGGCACGACACCGGCCATCCCTACCGGCTCCAATGCGAGCAGTTCAAGCTCGTGGGTTGGGCCTATGACCGTCTCAGGGAGATTCCTGGTGTCGACCTGCGTTTCGGGCACGAGGTCACGGGCATCGCCGCGGGCGACGACGGTGCGCGGGTAACGGTCCGGTCTACACGCGGCGAAGAACACCTCGACGCCGACTACGTGATCGGTACCGACGGCGGGCGCAGCACGGTGCGCAGGGCGCTGGGCATCGAATTCGAGGGCTTCACCTACCCCGAGCATTTCCTCGTCGCCGGCACGCGTTTCGACTTCAAGACGGCGATGCGCGACATCTGCTCCGTCAACTACACGGCCGACCCGGTCGAGTGGTATTTGCTGCTGGAAATCCCCGATATGTGGCGCTTCGTCACGCCGGTCGATCCCGGCACCGAGCCCGATGAGGCGATGCAGGAGGCGAGCATCCAGGCAAGCCTGCAGAACCTGCTGCCGCGCGCCGAGCCCTATGAGATCCTGGTCAAGGCGATCTACCGGGTCAGCCAGCGTGTCGCCGCAACCTACCGCAAGGGTCCGGTATTCCTGGCCGGCGACGCCGCCCACATCAACAACCCGCTCGGCGGCATGGGGCTCAACGGCGGGCTTCACGATGCCGTGAGCCTGACCGGGCGCCTGATCGCGGTCTGGCACGGCCGGACCGACGAGGCCCTGCTCGACGGCTACGAAGCCCAGCGCAAGCCGGAGGCGGTGAATGCCATCAACGCCATGACGGCACGTAATAAGAAGCTGCTGGAGGAGCGCGATCCCGAGACCCGCCAGCGGAACCTCGAGGAGTGGCGCCGTATCGCCGGCGGCCGGGACCTCGCCTATCAGCACCTGCTGCAGACCTCGATGATCGCCTCGCTGCGGCGCTCCGGCCTGCTTGCGGAGGGTTTCACCCGGCCGCGCTGAAGTGCTAGACACTCCTTTTTTCCGCCAGGCCTGTCCGATGAGGTGTGTATGCCGGCTGTCGTCTATGTCTTGAAGGATGGAAGCGAGCGTCGGGTCGACGTGCCCGAAGGAACCAGCGTCATGCTCGGCGCCATCCAGAACAACGTGCCTGGCATCGAAGCGGAATGCGGCGGGTGCTGCTCCTGCGCCACCTGCCACGTCTACGTGGAACCCGCCTTCGCCGACAAGGTCCCGCCGCCGGATCTCTCGGAAAGCGACCTGCTGAGCGGCGTTGCGGCCGAGCGCAAGCCCAACAGCCGCCTCAGCTGCCAGATCAGCATGACCGCAGCACTTGACGGCTTGACCGTACGGATTCCTGACAAGCAGTCGCTGTGAGCGCCGGCCTGGTCATCGTCGGCGGCTCCTACGCGGCGATGCAGATCGCCGCCTCGGCTCGTGAGGCCGGCTACGCCGAGCCGATCCGCCTGGTCAGCGAAGAGCCGGTCCTTCCCTATCAACGCCCACCACTATCCAAGGGCTATCTGACCGGCAAGTTCACGCCCGCCGCCCTGCCCCTGCGCGCCGAGGCGTTCTACCGCGACAACCGCATCGAGACCCTGCTGGGTCAGAGGGCTGAAAGCCTCGACCTCGCCGCCCGGCGCGTCTCGCTGGCGGGCGGCGGCAGCCTCGCCTTCGACCGCCTGGCGCTGGCGACCGGCACGCGACCCCGTCCGCTGCCGCTGCCCGGCGCCGATCTCGACGGCGTCCTCTTCCTGCGCTCGCTGGCCGATGCCGACCGCCTGCGCGAGCGGCTCGGCGGCGCCGGCAGCATCGTGGTGATCGGCGGCGGCTTCATCGGTCTCGAACTCGCCTCCGTGGCTGCGGCCATGGGCAAGCCGGTCGTCATCGTCGAAGCCCAGGAGCGCCTGCTGGCGCGGGGCGTCTCGCCGCAGATCGCAGCCTTCCTGGCGGATGTCCATCGCAGCCGCGGCGTCGCACTGCGCCTGCGCTCCACCGTGCGGGACATCCGCGGTGCAAACGGCCGCGTTCAATCGGTGGTCTGCGGCGATGGCGAGACCCTCGCCGCCGATCTCGTGCTGATCGCCATCGGCGTGGTGCCGAACACGGAGCTCGCCGGGCGCGCCGGCCTCGCCTGCCAGGACGGGCTCGTCGTCGATCGTTTCGCCCGCACGACCGATCCGCTGGTCGTGGCGGCCGGCGATTGCACCCGTCACCCCAGCGCGTTTGCCGGTCAGTTGCTACGGCTGGAGTCCGTGCAGAACGCCATCGACCAGGCCAAGACCGCCGGCGCCACGCTCGCCGGCCAGGAGAAACCCTACGAGAGCGTGCCGTGGTTCTGGTCCGACCAGTACGAGCTAAAGCTGCAGATGGTCGGCCTGGTGCAGGGATCCGACCGGCATGCCGTGCGCGGCTCCCTGGAGCAGCGCCGCTTCTCCATCTTCTATTTCCGGAGCGGCCGGCTTGTGGCGATCGACTCCGTCAACCGCGCTGCCGACCACATGCTGGGGCGCAAGCTGCTGGCCCTCGGCCGCTCGCCGACACCCCAGCAGGCGGCCGACGAGAGCTTCGACCTGCAGACTCTGGTCGCGGCCTAAGCGGGCAGCAGCGGGACCGGCTCGCAGCGCAGGCGCAGCAGGACGATCTCCGGCGGACAGTTGAAGCGCGCGCGCTGGCCGACGCCGACACCCCGCGAGGTGTAGCCGAGCATGCGGTCCCACTGCCATTGGCCGGCCGCGAGCCGGCGGTGGCTGTCG
>Ga0194121_10006159_pt1 | contig 16176 bp, 11 predicted proteins | sample TA2MahCa50mmetaG_FD_148609 | JGI IMG/M metagenome (GOLD analysis project Ga0194121, IMG submission 148609) | Freshwater microbial communities from Lake Tanganyika, Tanzania - TA2015020 Mahale Deep Cast 50m | ecosystem: Environmental > Aquatic > Freshwater > Lake | place: Tanzania: Lake... | reverse complement strand
CAGTCTTCCTCAGGCAGATGGACGAACGCATTGCACATCTGCTGCTCCCGGCTCTCCAAGACCAACCTCGTGGAAGGACACAAGCATCTCCTACGGTAGAGACAAACGACAAAGAGGCAGCCCCTCTACCGAAAGCTGCGTGAGACACCCGTTATTGTTCTCCAGGACTACCCAAAAAAAGTCTTTGAAAATTTCTCGATGTCCCTCTGTATATTTATGTTAACTATATGTACGATTGAGTGTCCGTGCGATCTTCTAGCGTACCTTCAAGCTGGAGGTACACTTGCTGCATCTGGGCGAGTAATGCAGCATCTGGCTGTTCCCAGAGGCCACGTTGCACGGCTTCTGTCAGACGTTCAATGATGTTCCGCAAGGCCCAGGGGTTCTTCTCCTGGAAGAACTGTTGCACCTGTGGGTCCAGAACATACTGTTCAGTGAGCTGCGTATACATCCAGTCTTCGACGACCTGCGCGGTGGCATCGTAGCCGAACAGATAATCCACCGTTGCCGCCATCTCAAACGCCCCTTTGTAGCCGTGACGTTGCATGGACTGCACCCATTTGGGATTCACCACGCGGGTACGGAAGACGCGCCGGGCTTCATCGGCAAGTTCACGCACACGGGAACGACCAGGGTCACTGGAATCGCCAAAATAGGCTTTGGGATTGCGGCCCGTGAGGGCCCGCACCGTGGCCACCATACCACCGTGGTATTGCATGTAGTCATCGCTATCAAAAATGTCGTGCTCACGGTTGTCCTGATTTTTCACCGCAATCGCCATTTGCGCAAAGCGCGTCTTGCATTCGCTAGCGGCTTCGGCACCGTACGTGTCTTGCGTATAGGCATAGCCTCCCCAGGCCACATAGACGGCGGCCAGGTCCTGGTCACTGCGCCAGTTCCGCTCATCGAGCAATGGCAGAATACCTGCCCCATAGGTTCCGGGCTTGGAACCAAACACGCGGTACAGGCTGCGGGCTTGCGCTTCTGCAGGGGCCATGCCTGCCGTGGCATAGGCGGTCTGGTCCGCCAGAGAATGTTTCCGGACAAAGTTCTGCTCCAGAGGTTCGTCGAGCTGCGCCACAGTCTGGATGGCACTATCGACAAGATGCACCAGGTTCGGGAAGGCATCACGGAAAAAGCCGCTGATCCGCAGCGTGACATCAATACGCGGACGGCCCAGCTCTGCCAGCGTAATCACCTCAATCCCGGTGACACGGCGGCTCTCGGTTTGCCAGACCGGGCGCACCCCCAGCAGGGCCAGCACCTCACCGATGTCATCGCCATGGGTGCGCATGGCAGAGGTGCCCCACACCACGATGCCCACGGATTCGGGATACGTGCCTTCTTCCGCCAGGTATTTTTCCAGGAGGCCACGAGCCAGATCGCAACCTACCTGGTACGCAATAGGCGAGGGCAGGGCTTTGGGATCGACGGAGTAAAAATTGCGCCCGGTCGGGAGCACATGCGCCAGCCCACGCGTCGGCGCACCGCTGGGGCCGGCAGGGACGTATTCTCCCCCCAGCGCACGCAACATGTTAGCGATTTCGTCAGGGGTGCGCGCCAGGCGTGGCACGATGACCTCACAGGCAAAGCGCAGCGTCTTGCAGACCTCAACGTCGGCACGGCCCAGGTGTTGGGAGACCAGCGGTGCAACAGCCTCTGGTGCCCAGTGCTGGGCATCAAGGTGCTCCAGGAGAGTTCTGGCCGCGCCTTCCAGACGGTCCAGCACATCGCTCTGGGTGTACACAGCGCTTGCAGACGTGCTGAGAAAAGGCGGGAGTGGCGCGTGAAAGGGAGCTCCGGGAGTATCGAGGATGGCCTGATAATGCAGACCAGCCATGGCAGCGAGAGCGCCGCGCAGGCTCCGTACCGGGCCATTATCCAGCCGCAGCATGGCCAGCACCAGCCCAAGCCGCTGTTCGCCGGCAGGAGCCTGCCCCAGGGTATGCAACCCATCGCGGATCTGTGCATCTTTCAGCTCGCACAGATACCCGTCCACGTGCAGCAAAAAATCGTTAAAATCGTCGGGCGTATCGGTTGCGTGCAGATCATGATGCAGATTGGCTTGTACAATGAGATTCCAGATCTGCGCCTGGATAGTCGGGAGCTTGCTGGGATCGAGGGTCTGCACCTGATAATACTCATCCATGAGCTGTTCGAGCCGGGCAATGTCATTGTACACCTCGGCACGCATCATGGCGGGGATCAGATGATCGACCACGACCGCATGGGCGCGTCGCTTGGCCTGCGTCCCTTCGCCCGGGTCGTTGATAATAAACGGATAAATCAACGGCAAGTCGCCCAACGCCACATCGGGGTAGCACGCAGCGGACAGTCCAATGCCCTTCCCAGGGAGCCATTCCAGCGTGCCATGCTTGCCCATGTGGATGAGCGCATCGGCCTGGAAGGTCTCACGTAGCCAGTGGTACGAGCCCAGATAATGATGCGAGGGGACCAGATCCGGGTTGTGATAAATGGCAATGGGATTGTCTCCAAACCCACGCGGTGGTTGAATGCCGATGAAGACATTGCCAAATTGCAACCCGGCAATCGTCATTGAACCGTTATGGCGGTACACGGTGCCAGGCGGTTCACCCCAGGCGTCGCGCACCTGCGCCTGCACAGCCGCGGGCCAGGCAGCATACCACTGCTGGTAGTCTGCAGCAGGAATCTGCCCAACCGCGGTGTGTAATTGCTCCTCGGTGAGGAATTCTTTGTCATACGTACCACTGGCGATCAGGGCCTGCATCAGGCTATCGCTATCCGGCGGCAGTGGTGCCGAGCCGAGATCGTATCCAGCCTGCTGCAAGGCCTGCAACAGATGCATCAAGGAGGCTGGGCTATCGAGGCCAACGGCATTACCAATGCGGGCCGCTTTGGTGGGATAGCTACTGAACAGGATGGCGACCCGCTTCTGGGCATTGGGTGTGTGTCGCAGGCGTGCCAGGCGCACCCCCATCCCAGCGACAAGCTGCACACGGTCCGCCACTGGGAGATAGCGGGTGACCGCTTCCCCAAGGTTGTGATCTGCCACGACGACTTCTTTGAACGACACCGGCACACTGATGATGCGGCCATCAAATTCTGGAATCGCCACGTTCATAGCAGTATCGAGCGGCGTCAGCCCCGCATCGCTGTCCGTCCACTCGGCATGACTACTGGTACTGGTGATCGCCTGCACAATGGGCAGATTGAGCGCTTCCAGAAACGCTACAGACCAGCCCTCGGCAATGGTGGCACCCTGTACAATCAAGGAACCCATACTGTAACTGAGGGTACTGATCAGGGCATCGACTCGTGGCTGGCCCTGGGCATCCAGGATATACTCGCGCAGCGCCGCTGGCGGACCATCTGTGCCGCGCAGACTGTAGCAGAACACTGGCAAGACATTACACCCCTGTGTTTCCACGGCCGTGATGAGCGCATCCACGAATGCTCGATTCCCGCTCATCCAGTGCGTGCGATAAAACAATAGACCGACAGCCGGTCGATCGCGCTGCCAGCGGCTGGCGAGGTAGTGCTCCAGCGACACCTGCTCTGCGCAGGCAGGATGGTACAGGCCACACTCGGGGAGCGGTGCTGGTGGCTCAAAACCATGGCCGGTCATAAGCAGTGTGTCTGACAGAAAGAGCAACAACTGTTTCAGATTGTCGATACCGCCATGGCGGAGGTATTCGAAGGCTGCGCCAACCAGGGCTCCAGGGGCGGTTGACGCGGCCATCAACTCGGCATCCACCTGCTGCTCGCCGGACCAGGCGAGCAGCGGAATACCCTGGTGGCGACAGTAGGTGGCGAGGGCATCAAAGCCCTGTTCCCAGGCGCGCCGCCCCCCGAGCAAACGCACCAGAACCATGACCGCCCCGCTGGCCAGCGTGGCCGGTTCCACGTCGGCCGCCAGGCGGGTCGGATTGAACGCCTTCAGCGCCGGGAAACCCTCCGGCACATCCTGCGCGACCCGGCTGAGCGCCAGAATTTCCGTATCGGCGGTGGTCACAAAGACTATCATTTCCAGCGCTCCTTACGCGGTCGGTGTCACGCGCTGCATGGCAATCACGTAATGTGGGATAAAATGGCCGTCGCCCAGATCAACTTCCAGGCGCTCTTCAAACCCGTACTCCGTGGGGCGGAACACCTTCCGTGCCTGCCGAGCCGTGCGGTGTGCGTGCACATCGGGGCGCTCGGTGAACAGGAGCATATCGCCCTCAAGCTGCAGGTGAAAATCGTGGATCGCCCCACCATCGGTATAGGCTCGGGCTTCAATACCATCGGTCTCAGGATTCAGGCCAATGGCCACGAACGCATTGTGCGTATCTTTGCGCCCATCGGCCAGCGCATACGTCACGCCCATGCGCAGAGCGATGCAACGTCCGCCGGCCTCCCAACTCCCCAATAACTCTTTCTGAAAGGGCTCGGGGCGCGTCACTTCTTTGCCTTCGCCGGCGAAATGCCCCAGTAAAAATTGCAGCTTGCGTAGTACAGCGCTCACCGGTGCATGCTCGTGCACCGGATCAAACTCAAACGCCTCCGCCGTACCACGTGCGGTGAGCAAGGTACCAGCGCCCGCGGCACGCTGGGCAAAACCGCGCACCGCTTGCCAGTCTGCCTCTCGCACAAATTGCGCGAACATCGTACTGCGGGACCCCACCCGCAAGGTCGCGACAGGGGCCTGCTTGCAGGGGCCCTGGCATTCTGTGGTCGAGAGCTGCACGCGGCTGACGTCCAGCCCCTGCCGCATGGCAGCCTCAGAGGCATCGAACTTTTGCCGATGGTGGCACGGTCGCCCCATGCACACCAGCAGATGCGCTGGCCCTGCAAAAAAGTGCTCGTGTGCCTGCGTCAGCGCCGCGCTCATCTCGTCCTCCGTCGGCGTTAAACCCTGGCGGGCGAGTTCGGCCCGCAAGGTCCCGAGCGCTTCTTCCGTCCACGAGCCCTGCATCTGAGCTACAAAGCCCAGCGCTACGGCCGCCAGATCTGCTGCTGTCTTCTGGTGTCGCTGTGTCATACGGCTCCCTCCTGTCAGGGCACTGGTCATCCCTCAAGGCACTGGTTCGAGGCCGGCGCACGCTATGGCAGGCATAAAAAAACCCCAACCTCTAGGTGAGTGGGGTCAACGACACAGCGCAGACACCTTCCCCTCGAAAGGTTTCGTCCGTCAGTGAGCAAAATCAGCAGGTGTCCTGGCTTGCGGCGTCAGCCTACTCTCTGTACCTTCCCAAGGTTTTGCAACCCCAGTGGTGTTTACAGATTTCGTTCCGCTTACAGTTGCGGGGCAGCGCTGGCTTTCCACCAGCTTCCCTACTCACAGCGTGGTGAGTCCTGACTTTTCTCTGTATGCGAGCAACGGTTGTTATACTACGGGAGCGCGACCACGCTGTCAATGGCGCCATCGAGGGCCATACGGTGGTCCGGACCGCATGGTACGCTGCCCAATGATGAGCCTTCATACGAGGGTGCTCATTGATTCTACAGCATTTTTTTTGGTTGCTTTCCCAACACAGCGCTGTACACTACCGGACCACTCCCGCTTCGAGCTCGTCAAGTACGTGTTGCGCTCATAGGACTCCTGGCAGTGCATAGTAGAGATGGGAGAGCAACGTACCTGCTGGTACGTGATATCCTTACCCTCAAGCAGGTGATGTATACGGAGGAGGGCAGGCGATGGCCAGAGTCACGATACCCACGGACCCCACGCTTTCACGGCGGGTGTTTCTGGCAACGGCGAGCGGCGCGCTCGTCGGGGCTGCCGCCCTGGGCTTACCAGGCCAGGCCGAGGCGGCGCAGAAGCATCCCCAGCGTGGTGGGACGCTGCGCTTTGCCACACGTGGCGATGCCGCCGGACTCGATCCACATCGGAATACCATTTACTTAGTGTCGCAGGCACTGGCTGCGACCACCCAGGGTCTGCTCGACCTTGATCTGAAATCCGAGCCCGTGCCTGGCATTGCTGCCGAATGGGACGTCTCGGCTGATCTGCTCACCTATACCTTCAAATTACGTAAAGGGGTGCTCTTCCATAATGGCCGTGAAGTCGATGCGGAGGCCGTCAAATGGAATTTTGCCCGGATCCAGGACCCCAAAACGAGCCATCCGTTCACGCGTTCGGCCCTCGGGAATCTCAAAGAGGTGGAAACGCCTGACAAGCACACCGTCCGCTGCCTGTTGCACGAGCCGAGTGCGGCCTTCCTGGCCGATGTCGTCTATTATCCGTGTAATCTGATTGCCCCCGATAGCGTTGAACAAGCGAATACCCATCCCATTGGTTGTGGCCCATTCAAGTTCGTGAAATGGGAACGCAATAGCATTACGGAGCTGGCCCGGTTTGCGCATTATTATGAAACAGATGCCGAGGGCAACGCTCTGCCGTATCTCGATGGCCTCATCGGCCGCCCCAAGAAAGAAGACCAGGTACGCCTCACCTCTTTACGGACGGGTGAAGTGGACTTGATCGATAATATGTCGTATACCGACGCTGCGGATTTCGCCAAGAAATACAGCGGGAAATTGCAGAACTGGGAGATCCCGACGCTGGCCACCTCCTATATCATGTTCAATCTGACGAAAGGCCCCTTTGCGGACAAGCAGCTACGGCTGGCCGCAGCCCACGCCATTGACCACGAAGCCATCAAGCAAGCGGTCTTTTACGGGCGTGGGGAGATTGCGCGCGGCTATTACGCGCCATCCAGTCCCTGGTTTGCGGCAGGGGCAAAACCGTGGCCGGAATATGACCCCGGCAAAGCCAAGTCCATTCTCACCAAAGCCAAAGCCACTGGCACGGAAGTGATTTTACAGTCGTTGAATTCTTTTCCGTATTTGCAGCAGACGGCGGAACTGGTGCAGCATATGTGGAGTGAGGTCGGTTTCAAGGTGGCGTTGCATCTCTACGAAGAACCGGTGCTGAATCAAAAACGTCGGGACCGCGATTTCCATGCGGATTCGTCAGCGGCGAGCTATCGCTGGGATCCGGATGGCTGGTTTTCGCGACAGATTTTGTCGAGTGCACCCGCGAACAAGACCAACGGCCCGGGCTTTGCCCACGAGAAAGCCGATAAGCTCATCGCGGAAGCGCGCCAAACGGCCGAGAAGAAAAACCGCCTGGAATTATATGCTGCCCTTGATAGCATCGTGAATGAGGAACTGCCGTTTCTCTATATTCATCATCTGACGGCTCTGCAAGCCGGTGCCATGAATCTCAAAGGCTATCAGCCTGCCATTTCTGGCCCCTTTAGTACACGGGGTGGGGGCATCCGCACGGCCTGGCTGGCGTGAGCACATCAGAAGATGTTCGGTCCCCTCTCCCAGAGGGAGAAGGAGCAAAGTCATGCGGAACGTGGCTGCAGAAAGAGACGATCCCCTGTCTCGGCGTGCCTTTCTCTCAGCCACGAGTGGTGCACTGGTGGGCGCCGCGGCTCTGGGGCTGACGGAGCTGGGTGAGACGACACAGCGCCATCTCCAGCGCGGCGGGACGCTGCGTTTTGCGACACGCTCGGATGTGTCCGGCCTGGACTTCCGTCGCAACACGATCTACCTGGTCTCTATGCCTCTTGCCGCCATCTCCCAGGGCTTACTCGATCTCAAGGAGCGCTCCGAGCCCGTCCCGGGCGTGGCCACCGCATGGGATGTCACCCCCGATCTGCAGTCGATAGTCTGGTGAACACAGAATTACCGATGATCTACCTGCATCATTTGACCTTGTTGGAGGCCGGTAGCCTGCACCTCAAAGGCTACAAGCTCTCGACCTCGGGAGCTTTCAGTATACGCGGAGGGGGCATTCGCACCGCCTGGATGGAGTAGGATAAGCGTATGTTGCGCTATACGATGAACCGCATTCTCTATCTCATCCCTGTGCTCTTTCTGCTCACCGTGGTGGTGTTCTCGTTTGTCCATTGTCTGCCAGGAGATGTCATCGATGTGCTGGCCGGGCAGGAGGGTGTCGTCGACCCGGCAGTCCGTAAGGCCCTGGAGCAGGAGTATGGGCTCGACAAACCCCTGTATGCTCAATACATCATCTGGCTGAACCGCGTGTTGCACGGCAATTTTGGCACCTCTATGGTGACACGACGGCCTATTGCCGTAGAATTTTTTCAACGGATTCCAGCAACGATTTATCTGGCGCTGGCTGGCACGGTGATCTCACTCCTGATCGCGATTCCGCTGGGGACGATGGCAGCGGTGAAACGCAACTCCGCGGTCGATTACACCGCACAAGTGGTCTCCCTCATGGGGATTTCCATTCCAGAATTCTGGTTCGCCTTGCTGTGCGTACTCTTTTTCTCGCTCTACCTGGGCTGGCTGCCCTCGTCGGAGTATTACAGCCCACTCGAGAACCTCGGCTTGAGCATTCGGCACATGATTCTACCAGCCGCAGCCCTGGGTATACGTCAAGCCGCGATTACCACACGCCTCACCCGCTCGACAATGCTCGACGAAGTGCAGAAAGAGTACGTAGACACCGCGCGCTCCCTGGGTTTGCCCGAGCGCAAAGTGATTTATCAGTACACCCTACGGAATGCGATGATTCCGACGTTGACGATCAGTGGTCTGCAGCTCGCCCAGCTCCTGGGTGGGACCGTCGTCATTGAGACCATCTTTGCCTGGCCAGGCGTTGGACGCACATTGTTTGAAGCCATTATCAGTCGGGACTTTCCGGTGATCCAGGCCGGTGTGTTGATTTTGGGGATAGCGGTAGTGCTGATTAACCTTCTGGTGGATCTCATGTACCGTGTGCTGAACCCACGGGTACGGCTAGCCTAGCAGTGGGAGAGGGCGAACCCAGTATGGCAAAAAGTGTGTTATCCCATGCAGAGGTCCTGGATGTTGAGTTGCCGACACCCAGGGTGACACGCGCACTGTACCGATGTTGGAGCCGCTGCAAATATGTGTACAGCGAGCTCTGGCGCAGTAAAACAGCGTTTACCGGTGCTTGCATGTTGTTGCTGCTCTTCACCCTGTGCTTACTCACCCCGTACATCGCCCGCTACGATCCCATCAAACAAAACTACCGTGAAATGTTGCAAACTCCGAGCGCTGCGCACTACTTTGGCACGGATCGCTACGGTCGAGATATCTGGTCGCGCATCCTCTGGGGAGGACGCCGTCTGTTGCTGATTAGCATTCTGGCGGTCCTGGTCGGCGTGTTGATTGGCATTCCGCTGGGCACGCTCTCTGGCTATTATGGCGGTTGGACGGACGCCTGTACCATGCGCCTGGTGGACGCCTGGCTGGCCTTCCCAGGTATTCTCATTTACCTTATGCTCGCGACTCTGCTGCGCGAGTGGAAACTGGCGGGTTTCTGGAATGATCTGGCCTTAATCATGGCCCTGGGTACGAATCAAGTACCGCGCCTGGCGCGACTCGTGCGTGGTACGGTGCTGGCTGAAAAAGAAAAAGAATATGTGGAGGCGTGTCGCTCGATTGGCGAAAGCAGTCTGCACATCCCCATGCGGGAAATTTTGCCGAACTGCATGTCACCAGTCATTGTCCAGGCCACTGTTTCGCTCGGCTCCACGCTGCTGGTGATTGCCGCCTTGTCCTTTCTTGGCCTCGGCTCCCCACCGCCTACGCCTGATTGGGGGGCTGATCTCAACCTCTCTCGGGACCACATGGAGTCCCGTCCCTTGATTGCAATCTTCCCAGGTCTGGCCATCTCGTATGCGGTGCTAGCGTTTAATCTGTTTGGCGATGGCCTGCGAGACATTCTCGATCCACGTCTGTCAGACCGTTAGGAGGTCGCAGCGTCCCGGGCTATGACAGCATCTCAGACGCCACCGGCGTTAATCATGCACGGCATCACCAAATCCTTTGCTGGTGTGCTGGCCAATGACCGGGTGGACTTCCAGCTTGAGGTTGGGGAGATCCACGCACTGCTGGGGGAGAACGGCGCCGGGAAGACCACTCTCATGCGGATCCTCTATGGTCTTACTAGGCCAGATCAGGGCACGATCCTGGTACATGGCTCCCCGGTCCAGTTCACCAGCCCCCGCGACGCCATGGCCTGTGGCATTGGAATGGTGCATCAACACTTTTTGCTGGTGCCTGAGCTCACCGTCACCGAAAACATCATCCTGGGACAAGAAATCACCCGGCACGGTCCCTTCCTGGCCTTGCGCCAGGCGGCCCAACAGGTGCGAGAACTCGCCGCACAGTACCATCTCGAGATTGATCCGCAGGCACGTATCCAGGATCTCTCCGTGGGCTTACGTCAACGTGTGGAAATTCTGAAAGCGCTCTATCGCCGCGCCACGCTGCTCATTCTGGATGAACCAACTGCAGTGCTGGCTCCTGAGGAGGTCGAGCATTTTTGTGCAACCCTCACCGCGCTCGCCCAGCAGGGGACCTCGATCATCTTTATCACGCACAAACTCCGCGAAGTGTTTCAGATCGCCCATCGTATTACGGTCTTACGTCAGGGACGGGTGGTGGCAGCCCTGACCCCAGCCGAGACCACGATGGCCCAGTTGGCCGAACTCATGGTGGGGACAGCGTACCCAGCGTGCCCAGCAGCACCAACGCCGACGCTGGCACACCCGGTCGTGCTGCACGTCCGTGATGTCGAGGTGATGGATGAGCGGCAGGCTCTGGCCGTCGCTGGCGTCTCGCTGACGCTCTACGCGGGTGAAATCCTGGGCATTGCTGGGGTGCAAGGCAATGGGCAGACTGAGCTGGTGGAGGCGCTGGCCGGATTGCGGCCGCCTGTGGCTGGGCAGATCACCCTGCGCGGTGTGGACGTCACCCATGCCACGCCGAAGCAACGCATGGCCTGTGGGTTGGCGCATATCCCTGAAGATCGGCATACGTATGGCATGGTCGCAGGCTATTCTCTTGCCGACAATCTCGTGCTCAACACCTATGCGCAACGGCCGTTTGCCCGCTGGGCCATCCGCTGCCAAGCGGCGATTGCGGCTTACGCCATGCATCTCATCGCGGCGTTTGACATCCGGGCGCCGCACGCCGGCATACCTGCAGGAAGCCTCTCCGGCGGCAACCAGCAGAAAATGGTGATTGCCAGAGAGTGCTCGCGGCCCTTAAGTCTGGTCTTGGCAGCCCAACCCACCCGTGGTCTGGACATTGCTGCGACAGCCGCCGTGCACCAGCAACTGCTGCTGCAGCGCGCCCAGGGCTGTGCCGTGCTATTGGTGTCGACCGATCTTGATGAGATTCTGGCGCTCTCGGACCGTGTTGCCGTGATGTATCATGGCCAGGTGAGCGCAGTGCTCAGGCGGCAAGAAGCCACACGAGAGATCCTGGGACGCCTGATGACGGGTGTGCAGAAAGCTCCGCCATGTGGCCACCAGGGTTAAGCAGCGTGCTCGCCCCCTGCCTGGCGCTCAGTGCCGCCTTGCTGGTGGGGGCAGGGCTCATCTGGGCCAGTGGAGCCAGCGTCCTGGCAGCCTATGGCGGACTGCTCATGGGGATGTGCGGCTCGTGGCACGCGCTGGCGGAGACTGGGGTTGCGGCGACGCCCTATATCCTCACGGGTCTTGCCGTCGCGGTGGGCTTACAGGGTGGACTGTTCAACATTGGCGCCGAAGGGCAGCTCTATCTGGGGGCGCTCAGTGCAGTGGTGGTCGGTTACGCGGTAGACGGCCTGCCGCAGGTGGTGCATGTACCGCTAGCCCTGCTCGCCGGGGCGCTAGGAGGAGCCCTGTGGGCTGCTCTGCCTGGATTCCTCAAAGCCAGGCTGGGAGCCCACGAAGTGATCAATACCATCATGCTCAACTACGTCGCCATCAAGCTGGTCGACTACCTCGTCAAGCAGGTGCTACGCGATCCCAGTGCCAGTGTGGATCGGACCCCGAGCATTCTCGCCACGGCCAGGCTCCCTGCACTCTTTGGGCCAGAGATGCGGCTGCATGCAGGGTTGCTCCTGGCACTCGCCGCGGTGGGATGCATCGCCTGGCTTCTCGCCAGAACGACCCTGGGCTTTGCCATACGTACAGTAGGGGTGCAGCCAACGGCGGCCCACTATGCCGGCATGTCGATTCCGCGTATCGTGGTCGGCACGATGGTCCTTTCGGGCCTGTTAGCTGGCCTGGCCGGAGCCAGTGAAGTCCTCGGCCTGTATCATACGCTACCGGCGGCGTTTTCCACGGGCTATGGCTTTGATGCCATTGCCGTCGCCGTCTTAGCGAAGTCCCATCCGTTGAGCGTCCTCCCCGCGGCGCTTCTCTGGGGCGGGCTACGCAACGGGGCCGGGCTCATGCAAGTACGCACAGGCGTGTCGATTGATTTCATTAACGTGCTGCAAGCCCTGGTGATCGTGGGCCTGGCGGCGTATCCCAGGCTCCGGGCGCGACGCCGTTGAGGCCGGGTTACCCCAGCGTCTCACTGCGGGTGCTGCGTAGAGGGGGTCGCAACCATGGGCGCAGCCGTAGACGCGCTAAACTGGGACTTGATCCGACTGGCCTCCTCAGCGCATTCTTTGGCGCGGGTTAGATCGTCGACCAGAACGAGATTGGCGAAGCGCAATCGGAGGGATTCGAGGAGCGATTGGTGGAGATTCCGAGCCAGGGCAATCAACGCGGCCATGAGCACAAAGGATAAACTCCCAAGAGCCAGGTAAATGCTTTCGCCCTGGGCCAGGAGTTGGACGGTGACGGGATAATACCTTATATTGATACTCCATCAGAGCTAACAGGTTTTTCTCTGCTCCAACGTAAGGCGGACATGTTCGCACAACGTCTCTCCATGCATAGCCTGTGGTATTGGCTCAGCGCCCTGCTGCTGGCCTGCTGGGCTTTCGCTTTGCCGGTGGACAGCCTGTCGAGCCTGCGCTTTGGGACGGTGGGCCTGCTCCAACTCCCCACCCGTGCGACCGTGCTGGCCTGCGCCCTCCTGGTACTCTTCTCCGGAGCACTCCAGATACGGTCTCCCGGAGGAACACGTGGACACGTCGTCAGTCTCGCAGTCACCAGCCTCAGTACCTTGTGCAGTGTCCTCGTGTGGGCCAGCATGGGGCAACGCCTAGAAGTCCTGGGCTTGCTGGCTCAGAGCCTGCGGCTGGCGACACCACTGGCACTCGGGGCTCTGGCCGGTCTGCTCTGTGAGCGCTGCGGCGTAATCAACATCGGTATTGAGGGGATGATGCTCACCGCCGCCTGTCTGGGCTTTACCGCGGCACTCTACACGGCCAGTCCCTGGCTCGGCCTGGGTGCAGCCATGCTCGTTGGCGGTGTGCTGGCCGCCGGGCACGCAGTCCTGGCCATTCATGGGCGCATGGACCAGATCATCAGTAGTATGGCCGTGAATATCCTGGCGGTTGGCCTGACAGGCTTTCTGCGGCGTGCCGTGCTGCTGCAGAACCCGCGCAGCACCCCGGAGACCTTACCGACGTGGCCCGTGCCATTTGCCAGCGATATCCCGATCCTTGGCCCGATTTTCTTCCGGCATCAGCCCCTAGTATACCTGACCTGGTTGCTCGTCCCTGCACTGCACGTGCTCTTATACTATACATCCTGGGGCTTGCGGACCCGAGCCGTGGGCGCTGCGCCCCAGGCTGCCGATGCTCTGGGAATCTCTGTGGTAACACTCCGCTACGGCAATGTCATTGCCAGTGGTGTCCTGGCAGGACTGGGTGGTGCCTGGTTCTCACTGGAGACTGTGGGTGGATTTGATGATATGATGACAGGCGGCAAAGGCTTCATTGCCCTGGCCGCAATGATCTTTGGCAAATGGCAGCCAGGCGGGGCGTTTGTCGGAGCGTTGGTGTTTGGTGGTGTGGATGCTTTGCAGATTAAGTTACAAATTGTCGGGGCGCAGATACCATATCAAGTGCTCAGTATGGCGCCCTATGTCGTGACCATGGCGCTCCTAGCAGGGTTCATCGGACGGGCAGTGCCACCGGCAGCCCTGGGACGGCCATACGAACGCAATATGTAAGAGACTTTATGCGCTTTGAAACCTATCGTCTGTATCAACTGTGGGATATCTGGCTTGCGCTTGTTATCACCATGGCAGCGGTAGAAATACTGTTGCGCTTAGTGCTCCACTATACGCCTCCCGCCTCGTTGCTAGCGCTAGATATCCTCATTACGTTGATCCTGTGTCTGGACGTACTGGCGCAATGGGCGCGCCGGCGGGAGATTCCAGGGCACTTGCACGTCGCTTCACATGCGCGTCCCTCTGCGGCTGTGGCGATGGTACACAAAGTGTGGTTTGGCATGGATATCCTGGTGGCACTGCCCCTGAAATTCCTCTTCAATGCCGCCATCTTTCCGCTGCTCCAGGTCCTCAAACTGGCCCGGGTGGCTCAGCGCATGCGGCAGTGGCGTCATCACGAGGTGCAACATACCAACTTGCTGCGTCTGACGTTTTTTGTCTATTGGATTGCCCTGGTGGCCCACTGGCTCGCCTGTGGCTGGCTGGCGCTGGATGGCCCGACGAAATTCAACAGTGAAGCGGAACCGCCACCCGACAGTTTTACCCGTTATCTGCGCGCCCTGTACTGGAGTGTCACCACGCTGGCCACGGTAGGCTACGGGGATCTCACGCCCACCGGCAATGCGCAGGTCGCCTACACCATGATGGTCATGCTCCTCGGCGTGGGCGTCTACGGTTACGTCATCGGTAACGTGGCGACGCTGCTGGCCAATCTCGATGTCGCCAGGAGCCATTACCGTGAAAATATGGAGCGCCTGAGCGTGTTCATGCGGTATCGCAACATCCCGGCGGGATTGCAGCGGCGCCTGCGCGATTACTACGCCTATCTCTGGGAAAATCGCCTGGGCTATGACGAGTCAAGCGTGCTCGCGGATTTACCAGATAGTTTGCGGAGTGAAGTCGCGGTCTTCCTGCGGCGGGATTTTATCGAGCGCGCCCCCTTGTTCAAGGGAGCCAGCCATGAGTTTGTGCGTGAAATTGCTCTGCAACTGCGTCCAGTGGTGTTTACACCCGGGGATTTTGTCTTTCGTGCCGGGCAATATGGGCACAATATGTATTTTATCAGTCGTGGCACGGTCGAAGTCGTCGCCCCCAATGGTCAGACGGTGATGACCACGCTGAAAGATGGCGATTTCTTTGGGGAGATTGCCCTGCTCTCCAGCCAGCCACGTACGGCCAGCATTCGCGCGGTAGAGTATTGCGACCTCTACACGCTGGACAAAGAGACGTTTGATCACGTACTCGAACAGTATCCAGAATTTGCCGCGCATATCAAGGAAGAGGCAGAGAGACGGAATCCTCAGAATGTGCAAGGGTAAGGGCATGAAGCAGTACGACGTCTTTCTCAGCCATAGCAGGGTAGATAAAGCCTGGGTGCACCAGCTCGCCACCGATTTACAAGGCCACGGCGTCCAGGTGTGGGTGGATCAGCACGCGCTACGACCAGGGGACCGGTTGGTGCAGGGGCTGGAAGATGGTCTGGCGCAGAGTCGCGTTGTGGTGCTGGTGGTGTCGCCCGAGGCGGTGGCCTCAACCTGGGTGCACGAGGAGTACACACGCGCCATCGGGCAGCGCAAGCGGATCATCCCTGTGCTCTTACGCGACGCCGAGATGCCGGGATTTTTGCACAACCGCCTCTGGGTGGATTGTCGTGATCCCCAGACCTATGCCGCGCAGGTGGAACAGCTCGTTCGCGGGATTATGCACGCTGAGCCCGCAACGCCCCGACCTGCCCAGGCGCCCTCATCTCCCACGCCGCGTGCCTCTGGCCAGCGTACGGGCAGCGTCAAAGCTGGGGGACGTATCAAAGCACACAGTATTGTCACGGGTCTGGAGGTGCAGGGTGCGCCCCCTGACACCGTGCAGGCCCTGACGGATCTGACCCAGGCGATACACAGCGGCGGTGTAGAAGCGGAGGAGGACATCGAGGCCACCCACATCGTGACCGGTGTACGGGTCGTGTCAGCCGCAGAGCTGGAAGCGGAGCGTGGCTGGCGCTATGTCACACGCATCTTGCCCAATGGCCAGGAAGTGGAAGAAATGGTGCTGTTGACCGAAGCGGATATTCTCGATCCCCAGGAGGGTGACATCGTGCCGCAGCGTCCTGAACACGTGCAGGTGGTGCATGATCTCCTGAATATGCTGACCACGCACTATGCCCAGGATGGACGCTACAGTGTCTTCCACGATTTACAGATGGACTGGGGCATTCCGGGGCTGGAGCGACCCTCACCGGATATCGCCGTGGTGCCGGACGTACGGGAGCGGGCGGCCATTCAGGGTATCTTCGATGTGCAGAGT
>Ga0194121_10006152_pt1 | contig 16187 bp, 11 predicted proteins | sample TA2MahCa50mmetaG_FD_148609 | JGI IMG/M metagenome (GOLD analysis project Ga0194121, IMG submission 148609) | Freshwater microbial communities from Lake Tanganyika, Tanzania - TA2015020 Mahale Deep Cast 50m | ecosystem: Environmental > Aquatic > Freshwater > Lake | place: Tanzania: Lake... | reverse complement strand
CTCGGCCTCGGCCATGGCCCGGCGCATGGCCGGTGATGGTTTGGTGACAGTATCGCTACGGAGATCGATCATGCTAGTGCGCTCCCTCAGCAAGGCCATTCGCCATGGAACACTTCCGTGGCTGGGCCGGTCATGTAGACGTGATTATCGGTTTCGTTCCATTCCAGTTCCAGGCTACCACCCAGAAGATGACCAGTGACCCGCCGCGCCGTGCGGTCTGTGAGATGACAGGCCACGGCCACCGCCGAAGCCCCGGTCCCGCAGGCTAAGGTCTCGCCGGAGCCACGTTCCCACACCCGCATGCTGAACGTATGCGGGTCGAGCACCCGTACGAACTCGGTGTTCACCCCTTCGGGGAAAGCCGGGTGGTGTTCAAAACGCGGTCCCCACAGGGCTACGTCAAACGTCTGTGGATCATCGACAAACACGACACAGTGCGGATTGCCCATGGACACCGCCGTAATGTCGAAGGCCGTGCCATCGACCAGTAACGGTTCGCGAATCACCCGACCGGCAGCACCGCGCATAGGAATCTGCGTTCGCTCCAGCCGTGGCTCGCCCATATTGACCCGGACCTGTTCGATGACGCCAGCCTTGGGAAAGAGCTGCAACGTGAGCGTACCGGCCAGCGTTTCGACCTGGAGGGTGGTCTGCTGCGTCATGCCGTGATCATACACATACTTGGCCAGGCAGCGAATGCCATTGCCACACATCTGGGCCTCACTGCCGTCGGCATTGAACATGCGCATCCGGAAATCTGCCTGCGTGGAGGGCAGGATCAAAATCAACCCATCCGAGCCGATACCAAAATGGCGGTCGCTGACCGCCCGTGCGACTGCTCCAGGATCGTCCAGGTGTTCCTCAAAGCCATTCACGTAAATATAATCGTTGCCAAGTCCATGCATTTTGGTGAATTTCATGCGCCAGCCTCACTTGGGGAAACAGCACGGTGACAGTGTGCACGTCACGGCACTATACCAGAGGTCTGGTCAGTGAACAACGTGCCCAGCAAGAGACGACCATGCTTATACAGCCTTGTACAGGCGTTCATACATCATGAGATTGCGTAAGATGAGCTTGACGTAATTGCGCGTCTCGTCAAGCGGAATACGCTCGATGAATTCATCCGTAGGCAGACTGCCCCACTGCTCGCGCCAGCGCGCCAGGCGCCCTGGGCCAGCGTTGTAGGCAGCCAGCGCAAAGACTACGTTGCCCTGATAGCGCTGCATCAGGCCCGTGAAGTAGGTGCTGCCCAGGAGTAGACTGAGCTGTGGATCGTGCAACCTGGAAGCCGGCTCCTGCGCCATTTTTAACTTCGTTAACACTTCCTGGGCCGTGGCTGGCATAAGTTGCATCAGTCCACGCGCCCCGGCAGAAGAGATAGCGCCAGCGTTAAAGGCGCTTTCCTGGCGAATGATACTGAGCACCAGATACGGATTCAGCCCGCTGCTCTGCGCTTGCTGGCTCACCTGTGGCCAGAATTCGCGCGGATACAGCGTCGTCCAGAACGCCTGGGGTAGTCCCCGCACCTCTGCTGGCGTTAAAGCCTCGACCACACTATTGAGGGCGCGAAAAGCCGCCGGGCGTTGTTGATTGTCGATATGGAGTGAGGCCAGGAGATATTGGGCCGCAGGGGTGCTTGGCAACAGCGCCGCCAGGAGCCGGATTTCCTGGCCTGCCGGTTGGTACATCCGTAAGGTCTGCAGTTCTTGTACCCGTGCCACATGAAAGCGGGCTTTGCTGGGGGAGCCCTGGGTGGCGTCTGGAGACAGCGCGGGGTCCTGGAGCGACACCGGCGTGCTGGGCAGGGCCGTATTGGCGGTGGACGTCACCCGTATCCCCACCGTCTGCAGGTTGGCCTGTGCTTGCGTCGTATAATAGTGCGCTGGATGGTCTGCAGTCACCCGTTGATAGAGCCGCACTGCTGCCTCGTGCTGCCCGCTCTGATGCAGTGCACGGGCCTGCCAGTACAGGACCTGAGGGAGTAAGGTCGAACGCGGGAAGCGCTGCGTAAAACCCTGCCAGACGCTGACAGCGGCCTGATAGTGCCGCTGCCGGTAGTGTAACAGCCCAGCCTGCCACAGCCCGGTTTCCGCCTGTTCATAGGTGGGGAAATCCTGCGCCAGGCGTTGATAGGCGTCGATGGCGCGCGCCCATTCCTGTCGCTCTTCCTGCAGGCGTGCCAGAGCCCACAGACTCTTGGGAGTCCAGGGAGCCATTGCTGGCTGGGCCAGCCCAGCCTCATAGGCCTGGAGACTGTTGGGTGCCTGATTCTGACGCTGATAGACAGTGCCCAGGAGATAATACGTTTCAGGAAGGTGCGGACCCTGGGGGTAGCGCCGTACGATCTCGGGCAGGAGCGTACTGGCTTCGGCAAAGCGCCCCCGACGTACCTCGACGGCGGCACGCTTCACCATGACGGTCATCCCTGTGGGTTCGGGGAGGGCCAGTGCCTCTAGAGCGCTGAGGCGGGTCTCGATCTCCTGCCAATGTTGCCCGTCCATGAGGCGTTCGATGCTGTGGAGGAGGGTTGCCGGGTCCGGCACCGGACGCTGCGTCTCCGGGAGACGTGCCAGGAGTTCACGGCTCCGCCGCAGAGCGATGGCGGCCTGTTTCTCGCGTGGAAAGGACTCCCCCAGGCGTCGGAACGTTTGCAGAGCCAGCCCAAGCTCGCCGCGGTCTTCGTACACCTGAGCGAGCAGCGCCAGCGCTTCTGGCTCGATCGAGTGTCCGGCGGCATCACGCAGCAGACGCTCCAGCGTTGCCCGTGCCGGTGCGGATTGCCCCAGGCGATGCTGCGTGCGGGCCAGCACGAGCTGACTCTCGGGCAGCAAGCGGCTGAATGGATAGCGCTCAGCCAGGGCAGTCACGGTTTTTTGCACCGTGGGCAACAGGTCGCGCGCAGCATCGTGCTGGATCAGTTCCCAGGCAGCATAGTCGGCCAGCGGTGCATAACCCTGCCAGACACGGGTAAACGCCTGACGCGCTGTTTCTGGATCCTGCAGTTTCTGGGCGAGCGTGCCGCGTACAAACCACAATCGGCCCAACGGTGGCGGGAGAGAGCCCCCCTCCTCCAGTGGCCCGAGTGCTTCCAGCGCCTGCGGCCAGTTCCCCTGCTGCATCAACTCCAGTACGTGCCCCAGACGTTGCGCGTATGGGACAGGCTCGGCAGCAGCACTCTGCCCCAGACTGAGCCATACGAGCAGACCTACCGACAGGCTTTGCAAAAGCCGCTTCATCACTTGCTCCTCAGTACCTGGGCAGCTCACCCTTCCCTTGACATCCCACCAGACACTTCGTATCCTGCGCGTGCGAGAGGCCATGCACACGTCGGTACATGCTTGAGGATAGGATGCGGATGACCGGTACGCAACGGAGAACAGCAGGACGACCGCGGCCCCAGCCTCTGGACATGGGGTTACCGCTTCTTCCCGTACGGGATATTGTGGTGTTCCCCTATATGGTCGTGCCTTTGCCAGTGGGTCGTGACGCGTCGGTACGGGCTGTCGAAAATGCGTTTAACACCGATCGTCAACTCGTACTGGTGACTCAGCGTCAAGGGGCTGTCGAAGAGCCCGAGCCTGACGATCTGTACCGCGTTGGCACCGTAGCCTCGATTCTGCGCATGCTCAAAATGCCCGATGGACGTTTGAAGCTGCTGGTGCAGGGGCATTGTAAAGTGCGCGTGCATGCCTATATGCAGTTGCAACCCTACTGGCGTGTGCGCTGCGAAACCCTGGAAGAGACGAGCAATGTTGCGGTCTCGGCGCTGGAATTGGAAGCGCTGGTGCAGCATACCCGTGAGCAGTTAGAGCATCTGCTGTCCATGGGCAAGCTCATCCCGCCTGACATGTTGATCCTGGCCGATAATGTGAATGCTCCTGGACGCCTGGCGGATGTCATCCTGGCGAATCTGGGGCTGGGGGTGGAAGAAGCCCAGGCCCTCCTGGAATTGCCCGATCCTGTACGACGTCTGCGGCGCGTGGGGGAATTGCTGCACAAGGAACTGGAAATGATGGCCATGCAGCGCCGCATCCAGTCCGAAGTGCAGGAAGAAATCAGCAAGACACAGCATGAATACTTCCTGCGCGAGCAGCTCAAAGCCATCCAGAAAGAGCTCGGGGAAATGGACGTGCCAGCGGCTGATTTGCTGGCCTTCCGGGAGACCCTGGAGCAGGCTGACTTGCCGGCCATCGTCGAGCAAGAGGGGCGTAAGCAACTGGCCCGTCTGGAGCGCCTGCATCCAGAAGCGGCTGAGGCCAGCATGGTGCGGAGCTATCTTGAATGGCTGCTGGAACTCCCCTGGAACGTGACGACCACGGATCATCTCGATTTGCATGCGGCACGACGCGTCCTTGACGAAGATCACTACGGTCTGGAGCACGTCAAGGAACGCATTCTGGAATACCTGGGTGTGTGCAAGCTCAAGGAAAGGATGAAAGGGCCTATCCTCTGCTTTGTCGGGCCGCCCGGCGTGGGCAAAACTTCACTAGGGCAATCGATCGCCCGGGCGCTGGGGCGGAAATTCGTGCGCTTTTCGCTGGGCGGTATGCGGGATGAAGCGGAAATCCGTGGGCATCGCCGTACCTATGTCGGGGCCTTGCCCGGGCGCATTGTGCAGGGTATGCAGCAGGCGGGTTCGGCCAATCCAGTGTTTATGCTCGATGAAGTCGACAAGCTCGGCACCGATTTTCGCGGAGATCCTGCCGCAGCGCTGCTGGAAGTCCTCGACCCCGAACAAAATCACGCCTTCGTCGATCACTACCTGGGTCTGCCCTTTGATTTGTCGCGCGTGCTGTTTGTGGCGACCGCGAACCTGGCTGATCCCATCCCCAATGCGTTGCGGGATCGTATGGAGATCATCCCTATCGCGGGCTATTCCGAGGACGAAAAATGTCATATTGCCCGGCGCTATTTACTGCAGCGCCAGCTCCAGGAGCACGGCATTGCGACGCAGCATGTGCGTCTTTCGGATGCTGTGCTGCGGCAGATTATCACCGCGTATACCCGAGAAGCCGGCGTGCGGAATCTGGAGCGAGAGCTGGCCACGATTTGTCGTAAAGTGGCTCGGAAGGTGGCAGAAGGCCAGGAGCAGATGTTTCACATCCACACGGGGAATGTGCATCGCACCCTGGGCATTCGTAAATATCTGCCAGAGATGGAGCAACTGCGTGATGAAATTGGCGTGGCCACTGGCCTGGCCTGGACGGAAACAGGCGGCGTCATGATGCACGTGGAAGCCACCGTGATGGAGGGTACCGGGCAGCTGTTATTGACTGGGCAGCTGGGAGACGTGATGAAAGAATCCGCCCAGGCAGCGCTGAGCTACACGCGGGCGCGCGCGCGCGCCCTGGGTATTGTCCAGACGAGGTTTCGGGAATGCGATCTGCATATCCACCTCCCCGCCGCCGCTATTCCCAAAGATGGCCCTTCGGCCGGCATTACCTTGGCCACCGCCCTCATTTCGGCTCTGACAGAAACGCCAATCGATCATACGGTGGCCATGAGTGGTGAAATCACCTTGCGGGGGCAAGTGTTGCCGGTCGGCGGTGTGAAGGACAAAGTGCTGGCGGCCAAGCGCGCCGGTGTACAGTGCCTGGTGTTTCCCGAAGGCAATCGTCAGGATGTCGCTGACATCCCCGCCAGGCTTCGCCGTGGTCTGCGCTTTGTCTTTGTACGCATTATGGATGAAGTGCTTGCCGTGGCGCTGCTCCCTGCAACTGGGCAGTGCAGCACGGAGACGCGCGCCGCGGCGACTCCTGCTCAGCCAACGACGACACGGTGGTAATGTTTTTTGCCAGCCCGGAAGAGCAAGGCACCTTGCTGGAAATCCGCTGACGTAATCACCGCATCCAAATCCTGTAAGCGTATACCATTCAGGCTCGCCCCGCCTTGCTGAATCAAACGCCGTGCCGCACTCTTGGTAGAAGCCAAGCCGGTCTCGACGAGGAGGTCGATGACTGGTACCCCGGTAGCCAGGCGGATTTCTGGCAAAGCGGTTTCTGGCACGCCGACGAGGTCTCCGGTGCCTTCAAACAGGGCACGGGCAGCCTGCTGGGCAGCCTGGGCAGCGGCGACACCGTGGGTGAGTGCGGTGACTTCAAATGCTAGCACTTCTTTGGCCTGGCGAATGTCCGCACCCTGCAAGGCGTCAAGACGGGCAATCTCGTCCAGGGGGAGGAGTGTATAGTATTTGAGAAAACGCGGCACATCCCGGTCATCGACGTTAATCCAGAATTGATAAAACTCATAGGGCGAGGTGAGTTCTGCATCCAGCCAGACCGCCCCCGCCGCGGTTTTTCCCATCTTTTGCCCACTGGCCGTGGCCAGCAATGGGAAGGTCAGGGCAAAGGCTTCGCCATCGACAACGCGCCGAATGAGATCGACTCCGGCGACCATGTTGCCCCACTGGTCATCTCCGCCCATTTGTAAGACACAGCCATAGCGCTGAAAGAGCACGAGAAAATCGTAGGCTTGTAGGAGCTGATAGTTAAACTCCAGGAATGACAGGCCCGTTTCCATACGCTGCTTGTAGGCTTCAAACGTGAGCATGCGGTTGACGCTGAAATGTCGTCCAATATCGCGGAGAAATTCAATATATTTCAGCTCGCCAAGCCAGTCGGCATTGTTCAACACCACCGCACCATACTCGCCGTCCAAGTCGAGATACCGTTGGAGCTGGCCACGTAGGGCCTGAGCATTGTGTGCAATGCTCTCCTGGGAGAGCATCTGGCGCATCTCGGTTTTGCCGCTCGGATCGCCCACCATGGCCGTGCCTCCACCGACGATCACCAGTGGCCGCTGGCCAGCCCGTTGCATGTGCACCATCGCCATGATGGTCAGCAAGTTCCCTACGTGTAGGCTGCGGGCTGTCGGGTCATAGCCGATGTAAAAACTGAGATGTTCGGTACCAAGGCGCTGGCGCAGCACCTCAGGGTGCATGACCTGCTGTACAAAGCCACGTGCCTGTAGGACATCAAAGGCGTTTTCCATAGACGTCATCCGTCCCTTCTCTGGCGTTGCTGGGCGTGCCATCTCTATAGATCAGAAACTGATACGGCGTATTATAGCACGTGCGCCCTCTCAGCCACACACACCGCGCATCCATTGCTGTTCGTCCTCAGCAAAAGGCGGCGGTGGAGGGGGTTGGGTATAGTCCAGGGAGAGATCATAGGCGGCTTCATCATAGACAGCGGTAAAGGCTGCTGGCAAGTTGAGGATGACATCCTCATCAGGGGGGAGCAAAGGGACTGGAATGTATGGGAAAGGCTCCTGGACACTCCATGGCCACACCTCAATGCAGCGCGCTCGCTGGCGGAGGAGCGTAATGAGATAATGACTGTGGGGCAGGCGTGGATGCATCAGGGGACGCGTCCCACGGCGGAGCAAATCGAGTTCAAGGAGATGCACGCCCGCCTGAGAGAGCCGTTGACGCTTTTGGCGATAAGTCGTCAGGCCCGGTTCGCGTTTATTGACCGGCGAAAGAATCTCGATACCGGTGACCAATCGATGCTGCGCGGTATCGCGAATCTCAATGCTAATGAGCCTGACTTCTACTGGCATGAGCACCGGCAGCTTGAGCAGTGCTGGGGTTGCGCCCGGGTGCGATGTCTGCTCTCCTGGGGTGAGCGGCGTTGCCGCCTCTTCTCTGTTGGCTTCGAGTACCTCGACGTCAGGATACATAATGCCTATTTCATGCTCGGGAGCGCTGTCTTCGACGACCGAGACTGCCAGACGGGCGGTATACCGTGGCCGGAGCACTGGGGCTAACTGTTGTCGGAGCTTACTGGCCAGCGCCTGATGCACATCAGGCCACAGGTAACCCTCTAAATATGGATCCATGCCGGGAAATGGGGAGGGCATGTTTGGTCCTTTCGCTGTAGGGAAGACCATGTAACACTACCAGGCTCTGCACCACTGTGCAACGGTGGCTGGCTTTATGTTACAGTGACGCCTTCTGAGGCGTTTGCAAGGAGAGCATGGCATGGATCTGGGACTACGAGACAAGGTGGTGTTGGTGACAGGGGCAGGATCGGGTATTGGACGGGCTATTGCGCTGGGGCTGGCGGCTGAGGGCGTGCATCTGGTGGCGACAGATCTACAGGTAGACGGTGTCAATGCGACAGTAACGACCGCACAAACGCTCGGCTGCGAGGCGCTTGCTCTGCCACTCGATGTGACCAGCTATCCGCAGGCCCAGGCAGTCGTGCAGCACACGGTGCAACGCTTTGGGCGCGTGGATGTGTTGGTGAATTGTGCTGGGGCCTGGCGCCTCAATCTCTTTGTCGATTCGCAACCTGAGGATTGGGCCTTTGAAGTGAACACGTGCTTTATGGGCGTGGTGCATTGCACGCGAGCCGTGCTCGACAGCATGATCGCCCAGCGGCACGGCAAGATTGTGAATATCTCCTCCGATGCCGGGCGTGTGGGTGAAGTGCGCCAGGCGGTGTATGCTGGGGCCAAGGCCGCCGTGATTGCTTTCTCCAAAACCATCGCCAAAGAAGTGGGACGCTACAATATCCATGTCAATTGTGTGTGTCCGGGGTATACCAAAACCCCAGCCACTGAGGGACAGCTCACGCCTGAACTCGAAGAGCGCATTGTCCGCGCCTATCCCCTACGCAAGTTAGGGGTCCCCGAAGACGTGGCGAAAGTTGTGGTCTTTCTGGCCTCGGATGGCGCCAGCCACATCACGGGTCAAACGCTCAGTGTCAGTGGTGGCTATACGATGATTTAAGATTCGACCGTTGTCAGTTGGTCACGCAAAGCGGTTTTCAGAATTTTCCCGTAATTGTTCTTGGGTAAACTGTCTACAAACTTGTAGACACGTGGCCGTTTGAACCGCGCAATCGTGTCGAGGCAGAGGTGATCGAGGACCTCCGCGGTGACCGAGCCTGCGGTACGTGGGACCACGAAAGCCACGACTTCCTCACCCCAGTCGCGATGCGGCCGGCCAACCACGGACACTTCGAGGACGCCGGGGTGACGGAGCAAGACTTCTTCAATCTCCCGTGGGTAGATATTGGTGCCGCCGCTGATAATCATGTCCTTCGAGCGGTCTTTCAAGGTGAGAAATCCGTCGGCATCCAATGCCCCCAGATCACCAGTGTGTAGCCAGCCACCCCGCAGGGTTTCTGCGCTGGCCGTAGCGTTCTGCCAGTAGCCTTGCATGACCACATCGCCGCGCACCAGCACTTCACCAATCTCGCCCAGTGGTACGTCCTGGTCGTCGGCATCGACGACTCGCACCTGCACATCGGTGCGCGCTATCCCGGCAGAGCCAAGACGTTCCAGGTAGCACGGGTGCTGCACGTCGGCATGCCAGGCTTTCGACAACACTGTGATCGTCATCGGCGCTTCGCCTTGACCGTAGATTTGCACCAGCTTGGGACCAAACAGCTCCAGGGCGCGTTTCAGGTCCTCGACATACATCGGACCACCGCCATAAATCAGTGTCTTGAGATGCTCGGTACGCAGGGTTAAGGCTGCCGGATGATTGACCAGGCGCGTGACCATCGTGGGGGCAAAGAAACAACTCACCCCAGGATACACCGCAATCAGGTCGGCCAGTTCGTCCACATGAAAACCACCGCTGACCGGGAAAATCTGGTGCGCGGCCTTTGCCACATGCGGCAAGCTGTAGAGGCCAGAACCGTGCGACATCGGGGCGGCATGCATGGTGCAGTCGAGCGGAGTAATCGGGTCAATATCGGCAAAATAACTCAGGGTCATCACCAGCAGATTGCGGTGTGTTAACATCGCCCCTTTGGGACGTCCGGTGGTGCCACTGGTGTAGAACAGCCAGGCCACCGCTTCAGGGGCAACGTCACGCATGACCATCTCTGGGCCTACACACAGCGCACGGTAGTCGGCATCGCCAGTCATCAGGACCGCCTGCACATGGGGCAACTCCTGTGCCAGAGGCGCCACCGTCTCGATCAGGTCAGGCGTGGCAAAACACAACCGTGCGCCAGAGTGCTCCAGAATGTATGCGAACTCGCGTTGGTGGAGCTTGGCATTCATGGGCACGGCAATGAGGCCAGCATACCAGGCAGCGTAGAGTAGCTCAACGTACTCCGGGCGATTGCCCATCGCAAAAGCTACCCGGTCCCCCGGCTCCAGCCCAAAACGGCTCGTGAGTGTGCCAGCGAGTTGGGCAACGCGGCTCGCCAGTGCGCCATAGGTCAGATACAGCGCGGTACCAAGAGACACGGCTGGCCGCTCAGGGAAGGTCCGCGCAGCTTTTGTGAGGAAACTGGCGATGTTCATCATGTCTCCTATGAGCCGGCCCGTTCTTGCAGCGCCTTGAACACTTTTTCGGCTGTTACGGGAAGCTGGGGAATACTGATGCCAGTGGCATCCAGCACCGCGTTGACAATCGCCGGTGCAACGGCTCCAATGGGCTGTTCACCAATCGATTTGCCACCGTATGGGGTGGGACCGCCGCTCTCACTGGGCACCAGGACCGTACGGAGCTCCGGGATGTCACGCATGGTCGGAATCTTGTATTCGCCAAAAGACAGCGTCGAGACGCGTCCCTCGTCGTACTGCAGTTCCTCCATCATGGCATAGCCAATGCCCTGCATGACGGCGCCTTCAATCTGACCCTGATGCGAAATCGGATTGAGGATGGTGCCCACGTCATGCGCCGTGGTAAAGGTTTTGAGGGTCACTTCGCCGGTGTCCTCAGCCACTTCCACTTCGGCGATCTGCGCGCAGAACGCGGTGATGTCCTCATCGCGCTCGACGCTATACGTATACTCCGCCTCTACCGGGCCACCGCTCTGTCCCACCAGGTCGGCGAGACGCACAGCGGTTTGACCGGGTACCAGTACCTGTTCTTCTTTGAAAAGAATGTCCTCAGCGCGCCAGCCATAGCGTCCTGCGGCCAGCTCCCGGAGTTTCTGGCAGACACCTTGCGCTGCACCGTACGCTGCCTGACCACCCACGTGCGTCACCCGACTCCCACCAGCGCCGGTATCGAACACGGTGTCGTTGGTGGTCCAGGTTTCCAGGCGGATGCGGTTATACGGCACCCCTAACTCTTGCCCGACAATCTGACGTAAGACGGTATAGAAGCCTGAACCCGTATCACGGAGGGCTGTGTACAACGTCACCGCGCCATCCGGGGCTACAGCCACTTTGGCGACCGACGTTCCTGCCCCAATATGGCGCTCATAGAGGGCCACCCCGCGTCCGACTTTTTTGCCAGGCACGACCCGCTTGGGCTGATGATACCCGGCTGCCTGGGCGGCAGCTTCGAGCGTGCGCGCACCCATGACATTGTGCCAGTGGTGCCCGAGCGGTGAGATATCGCCATCGCGGATGATATTGCGCATCCGCAAATCGTACGGATCAATGCCTAACTCGCGCGCGACCAGGTCGAGCTGCGCTTCAGCAGCAAAGATGGACTGGGGATCGCCCGGCGAGCGCATGCTCCCACAGGGCACATGGTTGGTATACACCATATACGAATCTACCTGCATGGCGTCCATTTTATAGGGGCCAGCACAGTGCGAGCCATACGACACTCCCCGCGCCGGTTTGAATGCCGCATAACCACCGCTGTCGAAGAGCAGACGTGCCTGGCGCGCCGTAATCCTGCCATCGCTCTTCACGCCGGTTTTGATCGTCATGACGGCGGGATGGCGTGGATTCCCTGCCATAAGCTCTTCCACATAGGTCATCACAATGCGCACCGGACGTCCGGTAGCCCGCGCCAGCCAGTATCCCACGTGGGCGTCCATGAACGAGCCCTTGCCGCCAAAGTCACCCCCGATAAAGGTGGGATAGACGCAAACCATGTCCTGCGGCTGATCAATGCCCTCGGCCACCTGCTGCCGCACTTGAAACGGCATCTTGCTGTTGATCCACACCTGTACACGCCCCTGAGTGTCTACCGACACCACGGAAGCATGAGGTTCGATATAGGCCTGATGCTGATGCTGGGTCCGAAAGGTGTGCTCAAAAATATGGTCAGCGCGGTGAAACGCGGCATCGAGATCGCCCCGTTTCCAGGTGGCATGGGCGGTGATGTTGGGATGTTCCTGTGGTCTGTCCACACGGCCAATGTAGCTCATAAAATTCGGATGCAACACCGGCGCATCGAGACGGATAGCGTCCAGAGGATCCAGGACGGTCGGCAGCTCTTCGTACTCGACTTCAATGCGCTGCAGGGCTTCCTCTGCCGCATCGACATCGTCAGCAGCCACGGCTGCGACCTTCTGGCCTACGAAGCGCACCACGTCACGCGCTAGCACGGGCATATCGCGTAAAAAGCGCCCGACAAGCATCTCCGGGATGTCAAACCCGGTCAGGACTGCATGCACCCCTGGCACCCGGCGCGCCGCCGAGGCATCAATGGAGAGCAACCGCGCATGGGCATATGGGCTCCGCAGGCATTTGCCCACCAGCGTCCCTGGCAAGCACATATCTGCCGGATATACTGCTGCTCCCGTCACTTTTTCCGGCCCTTCGGCGCGTCCAACCGGCTGGCCAATCGTGGCATAGGGCGTGACCATGCGTTTTCCTCCCGAGGATAAGACATCGCTGTACAGGTAGTCAGAGCGTTTAACGCAAAAGGGCCAGGCTGTCAACCGCTTTCTGTGGTCAGCAGGGCGAGGTCATTGACTTTCGCCGCAATGCCCTTTACCCTGCCGCCGCACACGAACTGTGTTTCCAGGGAGAAGGGGAAGACCATGGACGCCACCGACCTCTGTTTTACCCCAGCCACGACCTTGGCGGCGATGATCCGCAGCCGTCAGATCTCACCCGTTGAGGTGATGGAAGCAGTGCTCCAGCGCATTGCTGCGTTGAACCCACGTCTGAATGCCTACCTGGCGGTAGATGCGGAAGGGGCCAGAGCACAAGCCCAGGCTGCCGAGGCGGCGGTCATGCGGGGAGCCACGCTCTCCCCCTTGCATGGCTTGCCCGTCTCTATCAAAGACCTGGAGCCGAGTGCAGGGCTGCGCTGTACGTATGGCTCGAAATTTTTTGAGGACAACATTGCCGAGATGGACGGCATGGTCACCAGCCGGGTAAAAGCTGCCGGTGGCATTGTGATTGGCAAGACCAACACGTCGCATTACGGCTACAAGGATATGTGTGACAATCTGCTCGGGCCGCCCTGTCGCAATCCCTGGCGACTCGACCGCACGTCCGGTGCTTCCAGTGGTGGAGCCGGCGCTGCCGTGGCTGCAGGGCTGGGTCCATTGGCGCATGGCTCCGATGGCGCGGGCTCGATTCGCATCCCTGCGGCTCTGTGCGGCGTCTTTGGCCTAAAACCCTCCTTTGGGCGCGTGCCGAACTGGCCAAACGTCGATATCTGGGCGGCGCGCTCCCACAACGGACCAATCACCCGCACGGTGGCGGATGCCGCCCTGCTTTTGCACGTCATGGCCGGGCCAGATCCGCGCGATCCCACCTCTATCGATAGTCCGCCAGAAGACTATGTGGCCGCAGTCGCGCAGCCCCTGGAAGCACTGCGGGGATTACGGGTGGCCTGGAGCGCGGATTTTGGCTATGCGCCGGTAGAGCCAGAAGTGCGTCAATTAACCGCGGCAGCGGCAGAGCGTTTTCGCGCCTTTGGCTGTGAAGTCGACGCGGTCAATCCAGGCTGGGACGATCCGCGTGCCCATGCCTCGACACTGTGGTACGTGTCGTATGCGACACGCCTTGGCGAGCGCTATGAGCAGCGTCCTGACTGGTTTGAGCCCAGCCTCGCCGCAATGATCGAAGCGGGCCGGCGAGTCTCCGGCGTACAGCATGGGCAGGCACAACTGGCACGCACGGTGTTCTATGAACAGGCGCGGCGTTTCTTTGAACGCTACGACTTACTGTTGACCCCACAGATGCCGCTGGGTGCCTGGTCGGTCGAACATGGTCCAGACACGATCGACGGGACACCCACTCCATCGATGTTTGATCGCCTCAATTTTACTTTTCCCTTCAATCAAACAGGGCAGCCAGCGGCCAGCGTACCGTGTGGTTTCACCAGTGACGGCTTACCAGTCGCCCTGCAGATAGTTGGACGCTGGCATGCGGATCGGCTCGTATTACAGGCCGCTGCAGCGTGTGAACACGCGGCGCCCTGGGCGCAGGCGCGCCCGGCGCTCTAAAAGGCTTTGAGAAAAGGCTGTGGCTTTACCTGGCCAGTGCAAAAATCTGGCGCCAATCAGTGGCGGCTATCTTTGTTTTTGGCTCTTGATTCTCAGGCACAGGGCGGGCTAGGATACGCCGCACACGAGTACCAGGGGGAAGGCCGTGCATGCAGCCACCGGGCATATGCGCAGCGTTTCCCAGACACGAGGCCGCGCGGGCATACTCCGCATCAAGAGGGGGCAAAACCCATGCTAGGACAGATTCGTATTTACACGATTAACAAAGGTGAGTTGGATACGTTTATTAAGCATTTCAACGAAGAAACGAAGCCGATCCACGACAAGGTTGGCTGGCCGGTGGTGGCGTCCTGGGTCAATCGGCCGCAGAACGAGTTTATTTGGATCCGCACCCACAAGGACGCCGCTGACCTGGAGGCGAAGACAAAGGCCTTCCGGCAGGCGATCGCAGACGCGGGAATCACGCTTGGCACGAACGTCGCCAAGATGGAAGTTCGCGACGTCGAGATGGGCTAGCACGTCCGGAGATACCGTGGCACCGTGACACGGCGCCACACCGCCTGGCTAATGGGCAGCAGCGACTGGGTAGTTCGCTCGCAAGAAGGTACGTATGTGGCGTACGGCCAGTGGAATCTGCTCTGGCGAGGCCTTCCAGGGGTAGAGGCTCACCTGGGCATTCGGCGCGAGATGGACCGTTTCCATGGCCACCGCATAGGGGTGGGCTGGAACGTCGTCCGGGAGGACCAGAATCGGCGTCTGGCAGGCGCGCACGAAGTCACGGGTCACGGTGAAGACAAAGTCGGCGCGCTTGGTGTACATATTGGTGAGAAAGTCATGCACCATGGCCATGGTCATGGCAGGTTGGCGGGCACAGAGCGCAGGCCCCCAGCCTTTTATGTTATTTTGATAGAACAGGTCTGGCATCTCAGGGCGGAAGCCACTGGGCTGCGTCAGCACGGCGGCGACAATCCGCGAGGACGCCCGCTGTAACAGGTTCCAGATAAACGGACCACCGATACAAAACCCCAGGACCATAAACTCATCAATCCCCAGATGATCCATCAAGCCGAGGTGGTCATCGGCATACGCATCCCAGGGTCGGTCAATCTCGAGCGGGCCGGATGACTGGCCGCCGTTGGCATTCCGGAGGTCTGCCGCAATACAGCGATACTCGTCCTGAAACTCCTTGAGGGGATTGAAGGGGTGGGTCGCAAGACCCGCCACTGTCGAGTTCAGCCCACCACCGGGAATAACCAGCAAGGGGAAGCCAGATCCAGTCTCTTCGTAGTAAAGGCGGGTGTCGCCCTTTTCATAAAATGGCATAGCAGTCTCTCCTTCGTTCAGTGTGGAGGCTGTCGCCCACGCGCGCCAAGAAGCGCAGTGCAAACCCCTCCAATGGTGGGAACGCCGCGAGTGCGCAACATTTTCTTTCTACAGGGACTCTTGTACGCCTTCTCATGCCGTGGGTCAAGGCTGATATCCACAAGTGGACCTTCCTGTAGGGCCATGGGGCGGTGTGCAGCAGGCGTGCAAGGCTGGCATGACGGCGTTGCCTTACCCCCTGATGAGCGTCTACCCCCCACTGGATACCCCAGCCGCGTCGAAGGTCGCCATGTCGTTATATATACGCAGGGCAGCCTCGACCAGATGCATAGCCAGTACAGCCCCGGTCCCTTCGCCCAGGCGGAGCTGCAGATCGAGCAGCGGCTTCTGACCTAAAAACTGCCAGGCAATCTGTTGCCCCACTTCTACCGAGGCGTGTGTGGCAATCATATATTCCTTGACATGAGGCTGCAGGCCCGCGGCAATCAGGGCTCCGGCAGTAGCAATTAAGCCATCGACCAGCACCGGAATCCGATGCCGAGCGCAGCCCAGAATCAGGCCAGCAATACCACCAATTTCCAGTCCACCGACTGCCGCGAGCCATCCGAGCGTATCATTGGCTGTGGGTGCGTGTCGTTGAATAGCCTGCTCGATAACTGCGATTTTGCGCTCCCAGGTGGGGCGGTCAATACCCGTACCATAGCCTGTGACTTGCTCGACTGCAGCCCCCGTGCACAGGGCCACCAG
>Ga0194121_10006145_pt1 | contig 16204 bp, 10 predicted proteins | sample TA2MahCa50mmetaG_FD_148609 | JGI IMG/M metagenome (GOLD analysis project Ga0194121, IMG submission 148609) | Freshwater microbial communities from Lake Tanganyika, Tanzania - TA2015020 Mahale Deep Cast 50m | ecosystem: Environmental > Aquatic > Freshwater > Lake | place: Tanzania: Lake... | reverse complement strand
AAACTCGTGCGTCCGTGTGTCTGTGTGGGCATCGTGTGCCGCAATGACCCGCGTCGCTTCTAGAGCACGAAAATAGGCAGGGTAATGTATCGCAAGTAGCTCTACACCAGAGCTATAGCAGTCGGGTGTCTGTTCGTATAACACACGACAGACAAGTTTCTGCTGCGACTCGTCATAGAGCCAGATACTAGCGCGTGCTGTGCCGAGCGTGTGGGCAGCGACCTGGACAATTTCTTGCAGTGTGGCTTCAATTCCGAGCTCCTCAAGCGTGGAACTGCGGGAGAGACGGGCCAGAGCCGTGGTGTGGCTATGCAGTTGCTGGGCTCGCCGTTCGACTTCGGCTTGGGCGCGTTGGCGCTCGGTGATGTCTACGCCTACAGTACCCACAAGCTGGGCCCCTGTTGCATCTGTCAGGGGAAACTTGGCGAGGAGCCAGTCGTGGAGGCCGTCTGCCTGGGGAAAGGTTTCTTCGATGACATGGGGGTTGCCGCTGGCCAGGATAGCGCGGTCGTACGACCGCAAACGCGTGGCACGCTCCAGAGCATGCACCGCCTCCAGCGGATGGCCACGCCAATCGTGCTCGAGCACGCCAAAAGCCCGGAGAAACGTGGTGTTCGCATAGAGGAGATGGCCCTGGGCATCGCGAATCGTTGCCGCCGTGAGACTATTGTTCATAAAGGTTTCAAATTGTTGCACACTGGCTTTGAGCCGGGCCTGTTCACGCACCAACGCGGCACGGGTGACGGCCTGCTCCAGGATCCACGGCAGGCGTTCCAGGTAGCCAGGCTCTTTGATAATGTACTCACTCGCCCCCATACGCAACGCTTGTACCGCTGCATCTTCACTGCCTTTGCCCGTGACCAGCACGATGGGAACATCCACGTTGCGGACTTCCCAGAGCTCTTTCGCGAGCTCGAGTGCGTCCATGCCCGGTAGACGGTAATCCAGGAGGAGCACATCCACACTGTGCGGTGCGGCAGCGCTGCTGAGGCGCTGCAAGACCTCCTGCCCTGTCGTGACGCTGCTGAGGCGCAGATGCGGAGCCATGCGCAAGAGGTGACGCTGGGTGAGTTCTGCGTCTGCCACATCAGGTTCGGCATAGAGGATCTCGAAAGGTCCAGACCGACGTGCTGCCTCCGTGCGATAACGACGCACAGCGTTTTCCAGCGTTGTGGGTAAGCGTTCGAGATAGCCCACCCGCTTGACCACATAATCGGTCGCGCCTGCTTTCAGCGCCGCTACCACTGTGTGTTCATCCCCTGCCCCGGTGATCAGGACAACGGGCACATCCAGGGCCAGCTCGTGGACCAGGCTGAGCACGGCCAGGCCATCGCCATCAGGGAGGCGCATGTCTGCGAGAATGAGGGCATAGGGCGATGCCGCATGGGCCTGCAGATGCTGACGTGCGGCGGCGACGGTGTCAACGATGTCAAGCGTGATGTGGGGTGCTTGCCGTGTGCACCAGCGCTGTGTAAGTTCTGCGTCAAAGGGATCATCTTCTACGTACAGGATATTCATAACGGTCTCGGCGGGGTATTGGTGGCACACCAGTATATTTCGACATTCTCAGCAACTTCGATAAATTTGTCAAAGCTGACTGGCTTGACGATATACGAATTTACCCCGAGCTCATAGGCGCCATCAATATCGCGATCTTCTGCAGAGGTGGTCAACATCACCACAGGAATCGTCCGGAAGCGCGGATGCGCTTTCAGCTGCCGCAGCACTTCAAGTCCGTCAATACGGGGCAGCTTGAGGTCGAGAAGGATTACTAAGGGGATGGGCGCGCCTTGCTCCCAGTGTGTGAGGCGCTCCAGGGCTTCTTCACCGTCACGGGCTACGTCTACGGGATTCAGCAAGTGCCGACGTCGGAACGCACGGATGGTCAGCTCCACATCCATGGGGTTATCTTCCACCAGGAGGATGGGTCGCGCTGCTTTCGGCTCGCTCATTTGGCGATCTCCACAAAAAATGTCGCGCCTTGCCCAGGCATACTGGTCGCCCAGGTCCGTCCTCCCATACGCTCAACCGCTTTCCGGACAATGGCGAGTCCAACGCCCGTGCCTGGATAGTCTTCCTGGCGTTGCAAGCGCTGAAACATCTCAAAAATCCGGTCATGATACCGCATATCAAAGCCAATACCATTGTCTTGCACTTGCAAGACCCAGACGGACGCGTTGTCGTGACACCGTAAGGTAATGTGTGGCTGTGAGGTATGCTCGGTAAATTTCAGCGCGTTATCCAAGAGGTTCCGGAGAATCTGTTTCAGACTTTCCTTATCGGCAGATATCTCAGGACGCAGCAGCTCGGAGGTGATGGTCATCTGGCGGGACGTGATGTCTGCTTGACGCTCGGCCTGCAGATTCTCCCATAGTTCGCCCAGGGCAATCGCCTCAAGACGTAAATGGCGCTGCTCCAGCCGGGAATAGGCGAGCAAATCGTCAATGAGTTCATTCATGCGCTCGGCGCCGAGACGAATGTTGGCCAGAAACCGCTGTCCCTCCTGGTCCAATCGCTCTCTGTATTCTTCCAGGAGGATCCGACTATAGCCATCAATACCGCGCAACGGCGCCTTGAGATCATGCGAGACGGAATAGGTAAACGACTCCAGCTCCTTGTTCGCGGCCGCGAGTTCCGCAGTACACGCGCGCGCACGTGCCGTTCAAGATCCATATTGAGCGCTGCGAGCGCCTCCTCGGCACGACGTCGCTCAGTAATTTCTCTCTTGAGGGTCGCATTCGCCACGCGCAGCTCGGCCGTACGTTCCTCCACACGCTGTTCCAGGCTTTGCTGTGCCTCGCGCAAGGCGCCGGTAGCACGGCGTAAACGGACATGGAACCAGCTGAGGAGCGCCAGCATGAGCAGCAACCCAGGCGCCATATAGAGCAACAGTTTCTCTAGGGCAATACCACGATAGGGTTCCAGCGGGCCAAACCATGTGTCGTAAAGTTCACGAAACGTGCCGTCGGCTACGGTCAAGGCCAGACCTTCATTTAACTGGGCCAGCAAGGCGGCATCGCCCTTGCGCACCGCAAAGCAAAATTTTTGCTCCACCTCAGTGAGCGGCGGCCCAACAACGACAAGGTTGTCCAGCTTGAGATGACGCATGGTGAGTAACCCGACCAGCTTGGCAATCAGCATCGCATCGTGTTGTCCAGAGGCCAGGAGCTGCAGCCCTTCTTCGGCAGTGTTCACCACCACTAACGAGGTTCCCCAGCCTTGCCGGACAGCCCAGTCGTGGGGCAGATCCCCTTGCAGCACGAGGACGGATTTGCCAGGCAGATCGGTGAGTGTCTGAATACGACGCTCTCCTCGCCTGACAAAAATCGCCCCATGCACTCGCGTATGGGGCACGGTAAAGTCATGGAATTGCGCCCGCTCCTCAGAGTAGGCCATGTTGATCAGCACATCAGCGCGCCCTTCTCTGACCGCATTTTTGATCTCTCCCCAGGGACCCACACGCATGCTATACCGCAGGTTCATTGCCTTCGCTACGGCTTTGAAGAGCTCGACGGTAAAGCCGTCAGCCTGACCATCCGGGGTGGTGAGAGCAAAGGGAGGATAATCTAGTTCACTGACGACACGAATCAAGCCTTCCTCTGGGGGTGCTGGCTGGGCAAGAGGCGAGGTAACAAGAGACAACAGGCATGTCAGGAACAGCGCGAGCAGACAACATATGCCATGTATGTGCGGCTGCCGCAAGCTGACAGCCTGCCTGTGACGATGCATATTGAGCCATCCACTGCCTCCCCCAGCACGGGGGGGGAGGTTGGAGAAGAGAAGCGCCAGGCTAACCCTCAGAGACTTCCACGCCCGCAGCTTCAGTCGAGGTGCTCGGCTCCGTGGACGCAGACTCGGTGGCACGTGTAACAATAACCTGGGCTGGGGCCAGCAATCGACCGTCTATACAATACCCGGCTTTCACTTCCGTGACAATGGTATTGGCTGGCGCGTCGGCCGTTGCTGGGACCGTTGAGAGCACTTCATGGTAGGCTGGGTCAAAAACATGTCCAACCGTCGGGATCGGCTCGACTTTCTGGTCCCGGAGGAAACCTTCAAATTGCTGCCAGATCATCTGCACCCCCTGACGGACAGCGCTAGGGTCCTGCTCAACATGCTGTAACGCCAGGCGAAAATTGTTCAGTACTGGAATAAGCCCCCGCAAGACGTCCTCTTTCCCACGGCCTGCCGCTTCGAGACGTTCCTGCGTCATGCGCCGACGATAGTTCTGAAAATCTGCCTGTAAACGCTGCAATTGATCCAACTGTTCTTCCGCTTTGCGACTCTGTTGGGCTAACTGCTCCTGCAGGGCCTCTATCGTGAGACCCTGCGCTTCTTCAGTCGTTGTGTCATCGCTCTGGGGTGTGGCTTCCTGAGCCGTCCCGGCCCCAGAGGCATGTGTGGCATCCTCTTCGGACGCGCCCTGCTGATCCCGCATTTCCATCGTGGCATCCTTCTCCGAGATCAGTTGACGTCCTCAAATTCCGCGTCGACCACCTCACCGTCCCGTTTCTGTGAGCCAGTGGAAGTCCCGCTCGCCTTCGTCTGTCCATCAGCTCCAGGGGGTTGCGTATTGGCAGCCTGTTTGTACATAGCCTCCGCTAGCTTATGAGCAACCTGGTTGATCTGGTCACGCGCCTTTTCCATGGCCGCGACATCCTCGCCTTTGAGCGCTTCACGACCGGCGTTCAGTGCCGCCTCAACGGCATTGGCATCGTCTGCCGACACGTTCTCCCGCTGCTCGCGCAAAGTCTTCTCTGTCTGATACACGAGTGAGTCGAGCTGATTGCGCGTTTCAATCGCCTTGCGCCGCTCGGAGTCCTCCTGCGCATGCACTTCAGCGTCGCGCACCATGCGATCCACGTCGTCTTTGGCCAGACCGCCCGAACCACTAATGGTGATGGCTTGTTCTTTATTTGTTCCCAGGTCCTTGGCTTTCACACTGACGATGCCGTTCGCGTCAATGTCAAACGTCACTTCAATCTGCGGCACCCCGCGCGGCGCCGGGGGAATACCCTCCAGGGTAAAGCGCCCCAGGGTACGATTGTCGCGGGCCAGCTCGCGCTCACCCTGCAACACATGGATTTCCACGCTGGGCTGATTGTCCGCTGCCGTCGAAAACACCTGGCTTTCGCGCTTGGGAATGGTGGTGTTGCGTTCGATGAGCCGAGTCATCACTCCACCCAGGGTCTCAATGCCCAGGGACAACGGGGTCACGTCGAGCAGCAGCACGTCCTTCACATCGCCCGCCAGGACACCGCCCTGCACCGCTGCACCAACCGCCACGACTTCATCCGGGTTCACGCTTTTGTTGGGCTCTTTGCCAAACAGACGTTTGACCACTTGCTGCACCAGCGGTACACGGGTGGAACCGCCTACCAGCACTACTTCATCAATCTCATTGAGGCTCAGACCGGAGTCGCGCAGGGCTTGCTTGCATGGATCGACACTGCGCTCGACGAGGTCCTCGATCATCTGCTCAAACTTGGCGCGTGTCAGCTTCATGAGGAGATGCTTGGGACCACTGGCATCCGCGGTGATAAAGGGCAGGTTGATTTCTGTCTCGGCCACCGTGGAGAGTTCGCACTTCGCCTTTTCGCCAGCTTCCTTCAGGCGCTGCATGGCCATCGGATCCCGGCTCAGATCAATGCCTTGCTCGCGCTTGAACTCCGTCACCAGCCAGTCGATGATGCGCTGATCAAAGTTATCGCCCCCAAGATGGGTGTCGCCGTTCGTCGCTTTTACTTCCACGACGTTATCGCCAACTTCCAGAATGGAGATGTCAAACGTGCCACCACCAAAATCGTACACCGCGATGGTCTCGTCTTTTTTCTTGTCCAGACCATATGCGAGCGCCGCGGCTGTGGGCTCATTGATAATGCGCTTGACGTCCAACCCGGCAATGCGCCCTGCGTCTTTGGTGGCCTGCCGCTGGCTGTCGTTAAAATAGGCTGGCACGGTGACCACCGCTTCCGTGACTTTTTCCCCTAAATAGTCCTCCGCAGCCTCTTTCAGCTTTTGCAGCACCAGAGCAGAAATCTCTGGGGGCGCATATTCTTTATCGTCGATCTTCACCCACGCATCACCATTGTTCGACGACACGACTTTGTAGGGCACCATGCCCGTTTCTTCTCGCACCTCAGCATGGCGGCGTCCCATAAAACGCTTGATAGAATAGATGGTTTTTTCGGGATTGGTGACTGCCTGCCGACGCGCAATCTGTCCAACCAGGCGCTCCCCATCCTTCGCAAAAGCCACCACCGATGGCGTTAAACGATTCCCTTCACGGTTGGTGAGCACCACTGGCTCTCCACCTTCCATGACCGCCACCACGGAATTGGTCGTTCCCAGGTCAATACCAATAATCTTGCCCATGCGGCTCTCGCCTCCTTACGATACATTTGGATACATGACGCTGCTGACAGTGGTCTGTGCACGATGCTCTGCATAGTGCACAGACGTATTCTCCCAGTGCTCCTCTCGGCACCTAATCTCTGATGTAATTGTTGTGCGTGCTACATGGAAAAGTATATTTTTTGAGTCTTGTGTTGTCAAGGCAACCTCCAGACTCGCATCTTGCGACCCTTTCCTCTACGTGCGCCTTGCCGTGGGAGTCATGTGTCTACCAGGCTGGAGAATTTTTCCGCTGCTTCACTGTCCAGATAGTGTAGAATAAGAGCTCCGTCAAGAATCCTACCTACAGTCGCACTATACGGGAGGAGAGCGACCATGGAATTAGGTGCTACCAAGATCGAGGCTGGAGCTATTACTTTTGCGTTGCAATATCGTGCCTTGATGCCTGATCAAGGGGTTTGCCTGCAGGTGGTGAGCGAAGTCGGTGGCCAGTGCAAAGAGCTCCTGCGTTTCGATTGCTTCGACCAGCGGCCACATTACCACTATGATCCGGGCGATAAGAACGAGCGGTATGATATGGATGTCACCACCGCCGGCAATCCGATTAACTGGACCATGAAGCAGCTCCGTACCCGGCTGCAGCCTATGCTGGAGCGGGCGGGCTATGCGGAACTGGCGCAGAAGCTGGATTGCGCCATGGTGCTGCAGAAGCTGGATCAGGTGGAAGAGGCGGCCCGGTATATGGCCCTCAAACAACGCCGCACCGTGACGCACAATCGCGGCGACGTGGTGATTGACGTTGGGAATATCCGCTTTGGCCTGGAATTCCGGGAACTGCGGAACGATCGTGGCATGGCGATTCATGTGCTCGGCGATGTGGCCGGCCAGGAAATCGAATTGCTGGCGTTTGATTGTTTTGAGCGTGGCCCCCATTATCACTATGGACCGCGCAACCAGGATGTCCGGATCTACTGGGATATGACCACCGTGCCTGACACTCTGGAATGGACCCTCGAGCAGTTCACCTCTGGGAAGCTCCCAGCCATGATCAGCCGCGCTGGCTATCCTGGCATCGTGGCGGCGATGGATCCAGAGCTGGTGGTGAACAAAGTGAAAAACGAAATCGGCCCGAAGGCCATGGCTATTCGTGCGGCCCATGCCAAGTAGGGTTGGACGCTGAGCGGGAGAGGCTGCGGCTTCTCCCGTCTCTCCTGATTGCTGCCGATGTGCTTGACACCACCTGTACAGACGACCTCCCCTTGGCCCTAGAGAAAGGAATGTTATGTCCGTCGTCGAAACCGTCGTTGGAAGCGGCAAGTATACCTATGAAGTGCATGAGGATTGGGCCAAGCTGCCAGAAGGCTGGGACATGCCAGCCGCCGCAGTGACGGTCGATTCACAGGACCGTGTCTACTGTTTCAATCGCGATAAAGAGCATCCGATCATCGTGTTTGACCGCGAGGGGAATTATCTGTCCTCCTGGGGAGCTGGCCTGTTTGCCTTTCCCCATACGATTCGGGCGGATAAAAACGATAACCTCTGGCTGGTGGACCGCGATCACGGTCAGATGCTGCTGTTTAGCACCTCTGGACAACTTCTCAGAACCATTGGCACCAAAGGCCAGCGCTCGGATACAGGGGTAGCGCCCGACGATTTTACGTCCGGTGCCTACCGTAAAGTAACCCACGGAGGCGGCCCCTTTAATTTGCCCACGGATATTGATCTGACGCCTGCCGGTGAGATGTTCATCACCGATGGCTATGGCAATGCGCGCGTGCACAAATTTGCTGCGGATGGCTCGTATCTTTTCTCCTGGGGTGAGCCAGGCACCGCACCAGGACAGTTTAACTTGCCGCACGGAGTGTGGATTGACAAGCACGGACGCGTGCTGGTTGCCGACCGTGAGAACGATCGCGTGCAGGTGTTTGACCAGGACGGCAAATTCTTGTCGATCTGGCCATCAACCTTGATTGGCCCAGCGGTCTTTTATGTGGATGCCGAGGATATCGTCTACATCCCGGAACACAACGGCGGCCTCATCAGTGTCTTGACCCTCGAAGGCGAACGCCTGGCCCAATGGGGTGATCCGAGTTTCCGCTCCTGCCACGGCATCTGGGGCGATTCACATGGAGATCTGTACGTGGTGCGGCCCGGTGCCTGGGGACGCCCCCGGCGCGTGGTCAAGTACGTCCGTCTCAATTAAACAGCACTTCTGCAGCGCCTCCTCTCGCGCTGGGGGGAGGTTGACACGCCCGGCAAACCATCGCTGGCGCTTGCCACACGCTTGCCCGTCTGGGGTTACTGTGAGCGCACGTTTCTTCAACACTGCCGGCCCATGCCATCCAGACAAACATTACATGCTTGCGGCAGAGCAACGGGTGCCACAGGTGCGGCAGTTGATCGACCAGGAGCAGTATTTTGTTGTGCACGCCCCACGTCAGACTGGGAAAACCACTTGCTTCCGAGCCTTGGCCGAGACCTTGACCTTTGATACCCGGTCGCAGGCGGGGCCTTTGCCTGAGCGCTGCTCAACTCACTGTGTCATGCACGGTGGGCATCCCATCACGGTCTGGCGCTTGTAGGAGCCGAGAAGCGCCATGATCGAGGCCCCATAATCCATCAACGACATTCTCGCCAAGATCGCTCCGAGCGGGTGACAACGCCGGCACACAGGGCATGCGAAGCCACCTACTCGGGGATGGGCGTACTGCTCGCTGTCCCGTTGCGGCCAAAGGCGGCAATGTCTTTCGCCAGCTGCTGCAGACGGGTGTTGACCAGATAGTGTAGCGTGCCCTCTGTGGCGGTATCGCCAGCCGGCATGCTGGTGAGCAAGGCCAGGCCCTGGTCAATGTGGGTGATCGGATACACGTGGAAACGCCCGGCCGCAATCGCCTCGACGACATCATGACGCAGCATCAAGTTGCGTACGTTTGCCTGCGGGATGAGTACGCCCTGCTCTCCGGTGAGGACACGCTGCATGCAGACGTCAAAAAAGCCTTCAATTTTTTCGTTCACGCCGCCAATCGCCTGCACTTCTCCGCGCTGGTTGACTGACCCGGTGACGGCAAGATCCTGGCGTAGTGGGACATTTGCCAGGCGTGATAGCAGGGCGTAGAGTTCCGTGGACGAGGCGCTGTCACCGTCAATACCACTGTAGGATTGCTCGAAGCAGAGACTGGCCGCCAGGGTCAGCGGTTTATCCTGGGCATACATCTGGCGCAGATAGCCACTGAGAATGAGCACACCCTTGTCGTGCGTGCTACCGCTGAGCTTGGCTTCGCGTTCGATGTTCACAATGCCGCCCGTGCCCATAGACGTCGTTGCTGTCACTCGTGCCGGACGACCAAAGCTGTAGTCGCCCAGTTGCAACACGGAGAGGCCGTTGATCTGGCCAACCTGCCGGCCAGTCGTGTCGAGCAAGATGGTGCCGCTCTGCACAAATTCCTGCAGGCGTTTCTCCGAGCGGTTCGCCCGGAAGATGCGGTCTTGCAGGGCCTGCACCACGTGTGCCCGGCTCACCACCGTGGCCCCGGCCTGGCCAGCGGCATAGCTGGCCTCGCGGACGACATCGGCCAGCACCCCGAGCTGACTGACCAGTTTTTCTTGATCAGCGACGGAGCGCATACCATATTCCAGCACGGCTTCGACACCACTGCGATCAAAGTGCCGTAAGCTTTCCTGACGACACAGACCGGCAATAAAATACGCATAGCTCGCCTGGTGTTCGGCGGAATTGTCCATGTCTTCGCCAAAGTCTGCACGCACTTTGAAAATCTGCGCAAAGTCAGGGTCGTTAAAGTAGAGCAAGTAGTAAAGCCAGGGCTGCCCCATGACGACAACTTTTGTCTGAATGGCAATGGGCTCTGGTTGCAAGGCCGAAATCGTGAAGAACGCAAACGGGTCATAGGTCTCAATCTGCATACGATTGCCCTGCAGGGTGCGTTTCAGGGTTTTCCAGACCAGCGGCTCGGTGAGAGCGTCTTCGAGGTTCAGGAGCACATAGCCACCGCTGGCCCGTAGCAGGGACCCTGCTTTAATACGGGAGAAATTGGTGACTACGCGGCCATGGGGATCCACCACCCGATCAATCGTCCCAAACAGATTTTTGTAGGACGGCATATCCTCGATGATTACGGGTGCGCCCTGCACCTCACTGTTATCCACCACGACGTTCACCGTATATTCGAGAAACAGTTCCCGCTCATTTGGTGCTGCCATAAACGGTGGCATTCCGGCGGGTGCCTGCGGAGCACCCTCTTTGAACAGTTCGAGGTGCGCCAGCATATGTTCCTGCACCGCATCGAAATACCGCTGCACCCGTTCCTGGGGATGACGCTCTTTCAAGTCGGCAATGAGCGGTGCAATGAGCAGTGCACTAAAATTCCGCTCTACCTCACGAATGTCCGTGGCCAGTTGCTGCATGAGTTGACGCTGCCGCAGCATCACGGCGCGAAACTCCTGCAAGACAAGGTTTTGCCGACGTTCGAGGTCCTGGCGCTGCTCGTCGCTGAGGTGTTCGACTTCTTCAGGGGTCATTGGCCGGTCGCCCCGCAGTGGAATAAACGCCACATTGCCTGCCGCATCAGCCTGCAGGCCAAAACCATTGTCGCGCGCTAGACGTGCAAAAGCTTCCTGCATCTGGCGCATCTCGCGCTCATATTTTTCGCCGAGTTCTCGCTGTTCTTTTTCAAACACTTCCTGGCGGAAGGCCTTAGGCAGGGTTTCGCGGATATGCGTCACCAGACGCTCCATATCGTGCTGTAAGCGCTGCCCCTGGCCAGCCTCCAGAGGCAGCGCCTGGGGTTGATCAGGGGAACGGAAATTGTGCACATAGACCCAGTCGCCTGGTGTCGGCAATGTCGCGGCTGTTGTCCGTAGTAAGCCCTCAATCTGGGCACGGACGCCTGCACCTGCCAGTCCTGAGATAAAAATGTTATACCCTTGCTGGGGCATGCCCAGACCCAGTTCTAAGGCGCGTACGGCACGCTCCTGACCGACCATGGTGGTCAGTGGTGTGAGATCAGCAGTCGTGGTAAACACCAGCGTGCTCACATCGGCGCGCCGTGCGGCTTCGGCGGCGGTAATTTCGCGTGGTAGGGTGCTAGACTCACTCATCGTTGTATCCTTTCTCCATGCCCTTGCCCTGCGGGAGAGGGAGAGGGTCCCCACCGGCTAGCGCAACCCTGTACAGCCCTTACTCCAGCCCTTTTTCAGGGAGCGCAGGGGGAAGCTATGGCCGTTCTGTGGCGCCCCTGCTGCGTTTGGGGAGCGTGATAATGAGCAGCCCGGCATCAAACTCGGCGCGGATCGCCTCACGCACCACGCTCGCTGGGAGGTGCAGCTGGCGCTCAAAACGACCGTAATTGCGTTCCAGACGATAGTAATTGCGCTCCTGACGCTCTGACGTTGTGCGCCGCTCCCCGGTAATATGAAGCGCGTCCCCCACCACCTCAATATGTACATCTTCATGTCGCACCCCTGGCAGCTCGACTTCCACGATGATCGCTTCCGGGGTCTCACACATATCGGCGCACGGTTGCCACTGGCTGTCCGCCGGGGCTCTTCGCCCACCCCAGGGTTGATGAATGAGCTCGTGGAACATCCGGCGCACTTCCTCCTGCACGGGCACAAATGGTCTAAAGGGTCGTTCTTCGCCCATCATGGCCTCCTCAACTGAGCGGCGCCAGGCGCATGCGCCCATCAATAGCGATGACTCCGGAGCCTGGCGTTAACACTTTGACGGGATTGAGGTCAAATTCTTGCAATTCCGGCACACTTTCGACCAACGCCGAGACACGTAATAACAGCGTCATCAAGGCGGTGCGGTCACCCGGCGGGGCCCCGCGATAGCCATCGAGCAGGACGTTCGCGCGGAGCCTGGCGAGCATCGCCGCCGCCGTATCGCTCACTGGTGTGAGGCGAAACGTAACATCATGCAGCACTTCCACCAGGGTGCCACCCAGACCACAGACAAGCAACGGACCGAACAGGGGATCCGTGGTGACGCCGACTAGGGCTTCGATGCCACTCGCTACCTGACGCTGTAATAAAATGCCGTCTAGCCGTGCGCCAATCTGCTGCATGCGGGCGACTAAGGTGGCGACGGCTGTGGCGACGGCTGCCGGGGTATCGAGCCCCAGAATCACTCCACCGACATCGCTCTTGTGGAGCACATCCGGACTGACAATCTTGGCCACCAGAGGATAGCCCAGGCGCTCGGCGGTGGCTACGGCGTCAGCTGGGGTCGTCTGCGTCGCCGCCGCAAAAGGAATCTCGGCGGCCTGGAGGACTGCTGTGAGATCGTCCGGTGCTAACCATACGGGGCCAGACGCTGCATGTAAGACGCGGTCGATGATCGCTCGCACTGCGCTATGGGCGGCTGGGGAGAGCCGCAGGGGCGTACCGACGGGCTGGGTATGCCAGCGCTCATAGCGCACCGCCGAGGCGAGGGCCAGGGCAGCATTCTCCGGGAAAAGATACGTCGGTAGGGTGCCGCGTGGTCCCGTATTGAGCGCCGCTGGCACGCCCTGGGACGTCATAAACACTGTCAGTACGGGTTTGGTCGTAGGCACCGCTCCCGCTCCCGCCGCGATGGCCTGGGCAATGTCGGCCGGATCCGTCACCTGCGGAGGAATATAGATGACCACCAGCGCATCAATGTTTGGATCGGCTCCCACCAGCTCGATCGTCCGTAGGTACTGCGCCGGGGTAGCCGAGGCAATCATGTCCACCGGATTGGCTAGCCCGGCCTGGGGTGGGAGGAAGGTGCGCAGCGCCGCCCTGGTCTCAGGCGTGAGTTCAGGCAAGACCAGGCCATGCGTTTCACCCATGTCGGCGAGCAGAATGCCAGGCCCTCCAGCATTCGTCACTACCCCGATACGCGGCCCAAGAGGGCGGGGCTGGGTCGAGAGCAATACCGCTACATCGAAGAGTTCTTGCAGCGTGCTGGCCCGGATGACGCCCGCTTGCTCAAACAGGGCCTCGACAGCGACGTCACTGCTAGCCAGCGCTGCGGAATGGCTGGCTGCTGCCCGGCTGCCTGCGCTGGAACGGCCTGATTTCACGGCAATAATCGGCTTGCGCCGCGCCACCATGGGCGCAATGCGGGCAAAACGGCGCGGATTGCCAAAGCTTTCAAGGTAGAGGACGATGACGTCTGTGCGAGGATCGTCGGCCCAGTACGCCAACAGGTCGTTGCTGGAGACATCGGCCCGGTTACCCACAGACACGAAGGTGGACAGGCCAACATGCAGGCTCTGGACGTAGTCCAGAATCGCCAGACCGAGGGCGCCGCTTTGGGAAAGCATGCCGATATTACCCGCCGGAGGCAGCACGGGTGTCGTAAACGTGCCATTGAGTGCCACCTGCGGGTCCGTGTTGAGGAGCCCCATGCAATTGGGCCCGACCATCCGCATGCCCGAGGCGCGCACCAGGGTACGCAGCCGCGCTTCAGTCGCACGCCCCTCTGCGGAGGCTTCAGCAAACCCCGAAGAAATCACCACAATACCACGTACCCCGGCTCTGGCACAGTCCGCTACGACGGCCTCGACTGCAGGAGCCGGGACGGCGATGAGCGCGAGATCAACCGGAGCACCAATAGCACTGACAGAGGGAAACGCTGGAAGGCCACTGATCTCCGTGGCATGTGGATGCACTGGATAGAGCGGCCCGGTGAACCCCGCGCGCTGCACATTGGCCAGCAACGCTGCCCCGACACTTCCAGGGCGGGTGGAAGCCCCGATAATCGCCACGGCACGCGGATTGAGAAACGCATGCATACTCTGCGCTGCGGCTAGTCGTTCGCGTGTCGCACTGGCCGCCTCTACCTGCGGGGTGGTTGCCGTCGGCATGGTCAGGTGAAATACGCCCGTTTCCAGGGTACGTTGTACGGTGAAACCACTGCCCTCAAACACCTCGAGCATGCGCCGATTTTCACCCAATACGTAGGCTTCAAACGTGTCAATGCCCTGGGTGTAGGCAATGCCAGCAAGGTGCTCCAGCAACAGGGTGGCAATGCCCCGCCCCTGGTGCGCATCGGCCACCGCCAAGGCGACTTCAGCATGCCTGCTCGACTGCTCAGGCTCATGTAGTCCAAAGTAGTGCCCTACACCAATCACGTGCTCGGTGTCATCTGCACGGAGTACGGCTACCAGGGCCATATTGTGGTGACAATCAAGATCAGTGAAGTAGCGTAATTCCGCCGCAGTCAGCTGGGGCTTTGGCTGCAAAAAGCGTAGATAGAGGGAGCGCTGACTCAACGCCGTAAAGAGAGCCTGCAAACGGGCTTGATCATCGGGCCGAATGGCACGCAAGGTGATCGAGCCACCATCGCGCAGCAGTTCTTCCGCGACATAATGGCGCGGGTCTGTGACGGGCATACTGTGTCTCCCTCCTCTCGTGCGTCTCAGGTCGAGGCTGCCGGGCTGTGAGATGTGTGGTGGGCAAGATGTGTGCCAGCTGCGTGTCGTAGCGGTGTGAGACTGTACCTGTGAGAAGAAAAGCAGCGTCCAGCAGACTGTACCTAGAGCAGGGCAGGTGACATCTTGTCATATATGGGACACAATGTCACCTGCCCTGCCAACGGGACTACGACGTCTCTCTTATTCAAGAAACACGTTAAAGCGCGGTGCCAGGGTCCCAACATTGAGTGGGTTTGTGGTGATCGCGTTGTCGGTAATGGCGTCAAAAATACGTAACGCTGACGCGCCTCCATCCGCCAGGTACACTTCCTGACGACTATTGAGCGCGAGAAACGGTGCCACCATCTGCAGCGGCCCGACCAGCCGCACCAGGCGCTGCCCAGAGGTCGGGTCAAAGGTGAGCAGCGTTTGCGCCCCATCTGGGTCGCGCACCAGGGCAAAGCCTTTCGTACGAGACACGATGACAAAGGCTGTGACGTCTCCACCGAGAGCCGCTTCGCTGCTCATGAAGCGCGTATCGGCCGTATTGGTTGCCGGATTGATGACGGCAATACCGCCATCTGCCACCCCTGTTTCCCCTACGACACTCACCAGAATGCGATCCAGGGTCGGACTGAATTGCAGCTCGGAGACTGGCTTGCTGCTCGGGAGTTGCAGTACGGTCACGACCCGATCGGTATGCGGATCGAGCACCACTATCTCGCCGTTGGCCACGGCTGGCAGGCGAGGCTGTTGTCGATCCAGATGCTGCAAGGCTACGTAGACCAGACCGTTGTTGTGCAGCATAAATGCTGGCTCCGGCGAGCCGTCCGGATCACCCGGTTTGATCAGGGTGCGCAAGTCGACTTCCCCGGTCCGTTGCAAGGTGGTGGGATTGATGATCAGTAATTGCGCCACACCCAGGCGGCTGATGTAGGCCTTGTTGCTGTTCACAAACACGATATCCTGGGGATTGCTGCCATTACCCAGAGACAACACACCATTCGGTGGGGTAATGAACCCCAGAGCGGGCTCAAGGATCTGGAGGCTGTCGGCTGGCTGGCGATTGAGCACATACACGCGCCCGCGAAACACGCGGGCAATGGCGTCATGATGTACCCCACCAGTCCGGAGATCTTTGCTCACGCGCTGCGAGGCCAACTCGACAACCGAGTATCCCCCCATGGCCCCATCGCTGGTGAGGACCAGGGCCACATTGGTTGTCGGTAAGGGCTGGGCCGCGGCGGAGATCAGGCTTTCCCCGCGGGGAGCGGTCAGACGCAACGTGTCGTCTTTGCGTAAGATGTCGCAGGGATCAATAATGACCTGGGTGCCACTCTGTGGACCACTCCCTGCAGCAAAAGTGCTGCGGTCAAAACGCAGGGTACAGGAGCCCAGCAGCACCGTCCCGCTTGCCACCCTGCCCCCAGAGTCGAAGGTTACCGGCCCGA
>Ga0194121_10006141_pt1 | contig 16212 bp, 13 predicted proteins | sample TA2MahCa50mmetaG_FD_148609 | JGI IMG/M metagenome (GOLD analysis project Ga0194121, IMG submission 148609) | Freshwater microbial communities from Lake Tanganyika, Tanzania - TA2015020 Mahale Deep Cast 50m | ecosystem: Environmental > Aquatic > Freshwater > Lake | place: Tanzania: Lake... | reverse complement strand
CGGAGAGATATCAGGAATCGCAATTTAAGCGGACGCGTCCGGCATAGGCGTCGTCCAAGGGCGCCGGACGCGTCGGCTTAGGAAAGGCGGGGTGGTCTGTTTAGGACAGGCTGGTAATAACTGCGATCACACCAGCCACGGCGACGAGCAGGTAGACGATCCTGGAGATCGTATTGATCGAGCCGAAGGCCTGCCGGCCGGCGATAAATGCAACCAGGTCGAACTTGAACAGGGCGACGAGGCCCCAGTTGATAGCGCCTACTGCGGCCAGGATGATCGAGACGATCTTAATTGCTTCCATCTCTCAACTCCCCCCCTGTCTACCTTCGCAGACACTAAGCGAGTCATGGTGACCGGACTTGTCCACTGATTGCCACATTTTGTTGCCAGAGTTTGATCTCTGGCCTCATTGCAACCAGTCAGCCGTGGAACTCGCTTTGACCGTCGGTAGCCTATAACCTACGAAGGACTGTGTCAATGCATGATTTATCCAACAACAAGGTGCCGTCGGTGAGCAACGAAAGAGGCCTGCCTTTCGGCCGTGAGCGGTACGTCTCCGCGGTCGTTTCGGGCGACGAACAGGCGGCCAGCGCAGAGGTCGGCAAGTGGTTGACGGGCGGCGCCTCAGCGTCCCTGCTCTACTTCGAGTTGCTCACACCTTGCCTCGCTAAGGTCGGCGAGCCCTGGCACGAGGGGGCAATCTCGATAGCCGACGAGCATCACGCCACGCAGATAACGCTGTCGCATATCGAAAACGTCAGGCGAACGATGGCGCGGCCCGGGATCAAGGTGGGTTCCGCCCTCGTCACCCGTGCGGAGGGTGAGCGCCACGCCATCGGGGCGCGGGTGGCCGCCGACATGCTCATCGCGGCCGGTTGGGAGGTGGACTTCCTCGGACCCGATACCCCGGTTCGCGATCTCACAAGGATCGTCGAGACAGGGTCACCTGATCTCGTCTGCATCTCGGTGACCATGCCCGCCAACCCGAAACATGCGCGTCGGGCGATTGCCGCCCTTAAGAAGCTGCCGAAGCCGCCGAAGGTAATCGTTGGCGGAGCCGGCACCGCTAACCTGACCGCCGATGAACGCATGCTAGGAGGCGACGCGCCCTGTGAAACCGCGCGGTCCTCCCCGGAGGTCGCGGCTCAACTGGCCGGGAAAGGACCCTCTTCCGATACCCTCGAGACCATCCTGTCCGACGCAGGCCGCAGGGTCCAGGCAAGGCGCAAGGAGCTCAAGTGGAGCCAGGAGGAGCTCGCGACCGCCGCCGGGCTCGATCGCACCTATCTCAGCTCGGTCGAGGGCGGCAAGCAGAACGTCACGCTCGCGGCGCTCAAGAAGCTGGGCGACGCCACGGGAATGCCGGTCGATAGTTTCTTCGAGCGGCGGTAGTCCGTGACGCATGCCATCTGGTGGATCCGGCGGGACCTGAGGCTGGCCGACAACGCCGCGCTGTGCGCTGCCATGCGGAGCGGTTCAGTCGTGCCCCTCTTCGTCCTTGATCCGGCCCTGACCGGAAGGTCGGCGAAGCGTTCCCGGAGGTGGGAGTTCCTGACGAGCGGACTGACCGCGCTTGCTTCCGAACTCGAGGCACGCGGCAGCAGGCTGATCGTCCGGAAAGGCGCGCCCGCGAGGGAGGTCGCGCGCCTGGCGCATGAGCTCGGAGGCGCCCCGGTGTTCGCCGAAGAGGACTTCACCCCTTACGCCAGGCGTCGTGACGAGGCCGTGTCAGGTGTGGTCAGACTACGACTGCTTCCCGGGCTCTCACTCAGGCATCCGGCGCACATGCTCGATCGACAGGGTCGGCCTTTCGTGACCTTCAGGGGATTCAGGCAGGCCTGGCTGGCCAGCCCGAAACTGCAGGCCCTGAATGATGCCCCGGCCCGGCTGCCTGCGGCGCCGGCGGTCAGCTCGGAACCGGCACCTTCTTCGCGCTCGAGGCAGAACGGGCACGACGCTGGCGAGTGCGCGGCACGGGCCGCTCTCGAGAAGTTCGTCACAGAAAGGATCGAAGAGTACGCCGCAAGGCGAGATCGACTCGACCTGGACGGGACCTCCCGGCTATCACCTTACGTTCGCTTCGGCATGATCGCCCCGTCCAGGCTCCTGGCGGCGGCGGGCAGAGCCGGACCGGATTCCTCCCGCGCCTGGATCGACGAACTGGTCTGGCGGGACTTCCATATCGCGACGCTGTATCACATCCCCGCCACCGCGACCGGCAACTTCGCACCGTTCGGCCAGAGGATTCGTTGGAGGAATGACCAGGGGGAATTCGACCGTTGGAAGTCCGGGACGACTGGCTACCCGGTTGTAGACGCAGGGATGCGCCAGCTGGCATCCACGGGCTGGATCCACAATCGCAGCCGCATGATCGTCGCCTCGTTCCTGGTAAAGCATCTCCTGATCGACTGGCGGTGGGGTGAAAAATACTTCCGCGAGCAGCTGGTCGACGGGGACCTCGCCGCCAACGTCGGCGGATGGCAGTGGGTGGCGGGAACCGGCCCCAGCTCATCCCCCTACTTTCGAATCTTCAATCCGGCATTGCAGGGAGCCCGTTTCGACCCGGGGGGCGACTTCGTCCGTGCCTGGGTTTCCGAGCTGCGCGGGGTACGGGGCGCCGACGTTCACGACCGGTTGCCTGAGCTATCCGATTACCCGCCTCCCATGGTCGACCACAGGTTCGCCCGCGCCCGCGCCCTGGAGGTCTATCGTTCGGCAATCAAGGAGACCCGGGAGTCAAGATGAACCACGACGGGAACTCGACCACGCGGCCGGTGGTAGTCCTGACCGGCGCGACGGGTTACGTGGGCGGGCTGATCCTCGAGCCGCTCACGCACGTGGCAAGCGAGGTTCGTTGCCTGACCAGGGATCCGTCGAAGTTGCACGGATCGATTCCTGCAGGGGCGGTTGTGCTCAGGGCCGACCTTGCGTCCGGAGAGGGGGTCGAGGCCGCCCTCCGTGGTGCCGACATCGCGTACTACCTGGTCCATTCACTCGACGAGACCGGAGACTTCGCGCAGCTGGAAGAACGATCCGCAAGGAACTTTGCCGACGCAGCCAGGAGGGGCGGCGTGCGTACGATCATCTATCTCGGCGCGCTTGGCACCGCGCCCCCCGGTGAAGCTTCGGAGCATATCGAGAGCCGGAGCAAGGTCGGCGAGATCCTCAAGAGCAGCGGCGCCCAGGTAATCGAGTTTCGCTCGGCGATCGTGATCGGGGCCAGCAGCATGCCGTTCGAGGTCATCCGCGCGCTGGTCGAGAGATTGCCTGTAATGGTTACGCCGCGGTGGGTGAACATGCCGGTCCAGCCGATCGCCTCGCGAGACCTTGCGGCCTATCTGCTGGCGGCCGTGAATCCGCCCCGACCAGGCAATCACGTCTATGAAATCGCGGGTGGCGAGGTCGTTTCCTTCCGAGCGGTCATGCGCACGTACGGGCGGGCCCGCAGGTTACGGCGCCTCATGATCCCCGTGCCGGTCGTTACGCCCTCGCTGTCCTCATGGTGGCTCAGGCTGGTGACACCCGCGCGCTACCGCATCGCCCGGCGCATCGTCGATGGCATCAAGCATGGACCTGTCCAGCGTGACCGGCAGAGCCTCATCGACTTCGAGGTCCGACCAATGAAGGTCAAAGCCGCGATCGACGGCGCGCTCGCAGACGAGACGTCCCGTCTCCGGTTCCTTTCGCATGGACGCCTCGCCCCAGTCACACCCCGAAAGTCAGCTATTGCCCGCTGGCGCGATGGCAACGTGATCGTCGAGCGGCGCTCTCGCTTCATTCGAGCCGACCGCACGCGTGTTTTTGGCGCGATCGCTCGCATCGGCGGCGAGACCGGGTGGTACTCGTTCGGATTCCTCTGGCGCCTGCGTTTTGCCATGGATCGAGTCGTCGCAGGGGTGGGCGGACGTCGGCGTGCGCGCAAGCCGGGCGTGCCCGTGTCCGGGGACACGGTCGACCTCTGGACGGTACTTGAATGCAAGGCGCCGGTACGACTGCGGTTGAGGGCGGACATGCGCCTCCCGGGGCGGGCGTGGCTCCAGCTCGAGGCCACGGAGGCCGAGGGCGGTTGTGTCCTCACTCAGACCGCGGCATTCGACCCGAAGGGGCTCCTCGGCCTGCTCTACTGGTGGCTTCTGTACCCGGTGCATGCCATGGTCTTCGGGGGCATGCTGTCCGGGCTCGAGCGATTCGTCATGCTGGAGATGCAGGACACGCCAGCCCGGTAAGCTCGTGGTGGTAAGCAGCTGGAATGCACCCCCTGCGATGCTCCTTACGTAGGTATGGAGAACGGAGGTCTACCGGGTGCCGGTACGTTATCCGCTCGTCCTGGTGGCGGCCCTGCTTCTCCAGCTGGCCGCCCATCCTGCCCGAGACTTTTTCGGCGATGGGGCCGAGGTAACGTCCCTGCTGGTCGCCTCCTACGTGTTGCTGGTTGCGGGCTTCGCGTTCAACGCCCGCTACTGGTTCGCCAGGATCCTGGTGGTCGCTGCGCTGCTCAATGCTCTCGCCATGGGATTCAACGGGTGGCGCATGCCCGTGGCGCCGGAATCGCTTGTGCGGATCGGAGTTGCGGAGACGATCGAGGCCGCGCTGGCCCTTGAGCCTCCCTCCCCGAAAAGCAGGGTGCTCGAATCGGGCTCGACACGGCTTTCTCCGATCACCGATTCGGTCGTCGTCAGCTGGCCATCACCCAACGCCGTCAGCCCGGGTGATGTCCTTGCGATGGCGGGCATCCTGATCGCGGTGCCGGAACTCTGGAGACTCAAGTCGCGCAGCCGAGTACCGTCGCAGGTCGCCGCCAAGGGGCACGCAGACCTCTAGCGCCCGCCGGCCGCCCTGCTTTGCGGATCCTCGCCGCTCATGGCTGACAGCAGGACCACAGACATGGTAATTTGGCCGGTTGACTTCATTTCGCCGCCATGCGACCGAGCCATGTTGTCGCCCGGGGCGTCCTGCATGTCGACCGCGTCTGTGATCTACCCCTATTCAGGAATTCACGATGATTCAATCTATGGCCAAGAAATCCATACCCACCCTGCGGGCCTGCCTGGGCGAAGCGCTCGGCACGTACCTGTTGGTGCTGTTCGGGACCGGCGCGGTCGCTGCGTCGGTTTATTCCGGAGCCCAGGTCGGCCTGTGGCAGGTGGCAGCGGTCTGGGGATTTGGGGTTTCGATCGCCATCTATGTGACGGCCGCGATCTCCGGCGCACACCTGAATCCTGCGGTCACACTGGCCTTTGCGATCTTCCGTGGACGGGATTTCCCCTTCTCTCTGGTCCTTCCTTACTGGGCTGCTCAGCTTGCTGGCGCTGTTCTGGCGGGTCTCACGATCTTCTGGACCTACGGGGTCCTGATCGAACGGTTTGAAGCCGAACGGTCGATCGTGAGGGGCGAGTCCGGCAGCGAACTGTCCGCCATGGGATTCGGGGAGTACTTCCCGAACCCGGCCCTCTTTGGCACTGGCGCCCCAGCCGAGGAACTTGTTTCTCCGCTACAGGCCGCCGCGGTCGAGGGGTTCGGGACCGCCATCCTTGTCATTGTCATCTTCGCGATCACCGATCGACGTAACTTCGCGGGGCCCGGTAACCGGCTCGGGCCGTTCTTCATCGGCTTCACCCTCGCCGTGCTGATCAGCCTGTTCGCTCCTCTGACGCAGGCGGGCTGGAACCCGGCCCGCGATTTCGGCCCGAGGATCGTGGCTTACTTCGCAGGCTGGGGTGACATCGCCATCCCGGGGCCGCGCTCCGGTTTCTGGGTGTACATCATCGGCCCACTAGCCGGTGGCTTGATAGGCGCGATCTTTTACGATCGGGTGGTGCGCCCGGTCCTGCACTCGTTGGCCCCGTCGGGATCGGAGTCTTCGGACGGCGGCCCCGCCTGATCCCGGGGGAGCGCCTCTCAGTTCAAGTGCTGACTCGGGCCCTTTTTCACAAAGGGCCCGATGGCTAAGGGGCAGTTACCGGCACCCTGACCCGGCGGTAGATCTGGATGCGGTGGCGGCAGCTGTCGGCAACCATGACGAGGCCATCGCTCGTGGTACAGATTGCGCTCGGGCGCCAGAAGAACCTCTCCTCGTGCCCTGGGATTCCGCTGGCGATGCGCTGGTCGCGCTGCTCCGGGTTCACAGCGAGGAACTCCTCGCACCACTTAGAGAGCGTGGCGTCTCCATTGAGAACTTCTCTGGGTTTCATCTGTGGGGTGAACACCTGGACGCGATCGTTCTGCCAGTCGGCAACATAGATGTCGCCGCCGTCGTCGATCGCCAGCCCGGAAGGCCGTCGGAACTCCCCGGGCTTGGACCCGGTGCGTCCGAACGCAGCCACAAATTCGCCGTCGGGGCGAAACTTCTGCACGCGGTCGTTCCGCCAGTCCGCGATCCAGATATCGCCGGCATTATCGAGCGCGATCCCCCATGGGTAGTTGAACTGGCCTGCTGCGGAGCCAAACTCGCCGAAGCTTGAGATGAACGCGCCTTCCGGGGTGAACTTCTGGACCCGGGCATTCAGGTGGTCGACGACGAGCAGGTCGCCGTGCGAATCAAATGCGAGGCCGGCCGGGCGGTTGAGCTTGCCCGGGCCTGTGCCAGGTTCCCCCCAGCGACTGATGAACTTGCCGTCTTCCGCGAAGACCGACACGTTATGCATGTGTTCGTCGGCCACGTAGACGCGATCCTGCCGGTCGATCACGAGAGCGGTCGGCATGGTCAGCTTGCCGGGATCAGTCCCCCACCGGCCGAATTCGAACTTGTAGTCGGAGTCGAGCGTGGCGACGCTGACCCGGACGTCCTTGTTTTGTGCATTGGAGCGGCTCAGGACGTACAGGACGCCCTTACTGTTCACCCGTACATCGACCGGGTTCATGAAGCCGCGTCCCTCAAAGGACGCGAGGCCGATCGTGTGACTGTATGTGAAGTTGGTAAGACCCATTACCGGGCCATCTGGAGCTGCTCGAACTGGGACTTCAGGACGGCCGTCGCTTCCACGTCCAGTAACTGCTCCAGCACCGAAGCGTAGACCTGCCTGAAGTCGGTGTTAAAGCGAACGTCGCCGTCGAGCTGCTCGGCAGGGGCGAGGCCCGGGTACTCCCCGTACAGGCCACCCTTGACCGCGTTGCCGATCAGGAACGACACCCCGCCCGATCCGTGGTCGGTCCCGCTACCGTTGTCGGCGATCCTCCTGCCGAACTCCGAAAACATCATGATCACGGTGTCGTCGGCGGCGTCGTGTTCTTCGAGGTCCTGCCAGAACGAATCCAGGGCTATCGACAGCTCTCTCCACAGCCTGGCATGGTTCACCAGCTCGTTGGTGTGGGTGTCGAAGCTGCCATGGTTGGCATAGAAGATCCGAGTGCCTACCCTGGCGGTCAGAACCTGGGCGATCCCCTTCAGGCTCTGCGCGATCGCGTTGTCGGCGGGATACTCGACCGTGGACTTGTACTTCGCCGGCGCCTCCTGGAGGATGTCCGCCCCGCGCAGCGCTCCCTGTCCCGTGCCGAGCAAGCGTTCGGACACCCATCCCTGCTCACCGGAGGGCTGGTAGATCCGGGCCATCACGTCCAGCAGCGCATCACGCTTGGCCGCGCCTGCAATCCCGGTAAGGAATCCATACGCCTCCAGCTGGCCGACGGAGGCGACTGAAACCCCCGGATATGCGAGCGCGCGTGGCAGGCCTCGACCGAAGTTCACCGCGGTGACCGGATTGGCGCCTTCCGGGTCGAGCACCTTGGTGGTCTTGCCCAGCCATCCCTCGGCCGAGCTGGCGGACGGCTCGGCGGTGTGCCAGATGTCCATCGATCGGAAGTGCGAACGGTTGGGCTCCGGGTAACCGACGCCCATGACCACCGCCACTTTGCCCTGGTCGAACATTCTCTTTATGGGGCGCATCTCAGCGTTGAACCCGACGCGATCGTCCAGCGGCAGGACCGATTCGCCTTTGAGCCCCATCACCGGGCGGTAGTCGTAGTAACGGCCGTCGTTGTATGGCACGACCGTGTTCAGGTAGTCGTTGCCACCCGAGAGCTGGATGACCACGAGGTTCTTGGGACGGGTGGTCCGCCGGTGCCCGTTGCCCTTTGCTGCCACCATGCGCCTCCTTGAGATTACTTCGCTTAGCAGTACTGGAAATCAGGGGTCGCGACGATCGCCTGCAGCAGTTCGACGACGCGGTCATCGGCTTCTTCCGACGTGGTGTCGAGCGAACCGTTCCTGCCGGCGTGATCGATCAGGATCGCCCGGGTGCGTTCAGACACCGCGAGCGCGCCCATCGCGTCCAGGCATCGGTCGACCAGGGCGGTCGGCGACAGCCTGCGCCCGCTCGTTTTCACCGAATCGATCATGCGGCGTACGCCCGGGCTATCGGTCCGGCCAAGTTCGTTGACGGCAAAGTTGACCCGTTCGATCAGCGCACCGCTGTCAACCCACTCCTCGCCTTCGTGCCAGCCCTCGACGCTTGGCGGATTGAGCAGCATCTGCCCCATATAGGTCGAGTAAGCCGGAAGGTCGCAGACGTCGAGCTCGGGGATGCGGTACCGGTCGACCGTTCTGACGACTCCCCAGACCAGCTCGGCGGGGCTCTTGACCTTGCGGAAGCGCAGCGCTTCGGACTTGAAGTGGTCCGAGAGGAAGATCGCCCTCAGGATCGCCCTGATCTCCCCGCCGCTGCTCCGGAAGACTCCTGCGAGGCGCTCGACCTCAGCCTCGTCCGGAGTGTCCGAAACGAAGAACAGGTACAGGCGGCGGGCGACGAAGCGTGCCGTGGCATCCTGCTCGACGATGATGTCGATGATGTCGTCGCCATTGAAGTTCCCGGTTCGCCCCAGAAAGGTCTTCTCGCCATCGTCATGGTCGGCCGGGTCGAATATGAACTCCATATCGAACGGCCCCAGGAAGAACGGCGGCATCGTGGGCTTCGCTGCCCAGCCCGTGAAGGCACGCGCCGCGGCCTTGACGTCGGCCTCCGTGTAGGCCCCCGCCCCGGTCCTGTCGATGCCCATGGAGAACAGCTCGAGCAGCTCCCGGCCGTAGTTCTCGTTCGGAGCCGTCTTGTGACTGTTCTGGTTGTCCAGCCAGTACATCATGCCCGGGTCGCGCGAGATCTCGACCAGCAGCGTTCGGAATGGGCCGAGGCCGTGGCGCCGGAAGAGGTCGATCTCACGCAGCATTTCCAGCCCATGGTCCAGCTTTATGCCACCGACCGCGAGGAGGCCATGCCAGAAGAGTGCGATCTTCTCCTCGAGTGGGTGCTCGCTGGTCGCGAGCCGCCAGGCCCAGTGGGGTACCGCGTGTCCCGGCGACCGCGCCTCGACCGTGGCAATGAAGTAGCGATCCACGAGGTCCTGGTCGGCAGGCTCTGAGTGTGGCGGATTGAGCAGCGCCTCGACGGTCGCCTCATAGCCGTCCTTCAGATAGCGATCCAGCTGGTCACGAGTGGCCCCGAAGCCGGCCCGCCTGAGAAGGTGGGCCATGAGAGCCGCGTCGGTGGGGGGTGCGGGTTTTCTTTCTGTCGCACTGAGCATCGACATGACCTCCGGACGTTGCGGGCTTCAGAAACTCAGGGCGTATTGCCTCTTCGGCTTCGCTCAGGGCAGCCATGCGCCCTGCCATCTACCCTTACTCCTGGCGGAATTCTATTCGTTCGGGCGTTTGGATGGAACGGGCGCGTTCGAACGAGCCATGCGCCATGACCGGGCGTAGCGCCATGCGCCCTCTGCCGCAACCGAAAACGAGTCGGCCCGCCAGCCGCCTGTTTGACAAGCATATGGGGCGGGCCTAGAATCCCGGCCGCGCACCGGACACCTAGGGGCAGCCGTCTCTGGCACGTGAGATGACGCTCGCCTGCCACGAGGCTTGGAGGGGGTAATGTTCGGCATATCCCGTCTTCTGGTCCGTCGGCCCTTGTTCATACTGGCCATCGTGGCCTCGATCCTGATCGCGGCCGTGGCGTGCGGTGAGGAGAAGGCCGCGACGCCGACCGCGGCGCCCAAGGTGGCAGCGTCGCCCACGACGGCTGCACAGCCGACCGCGGCGCCCAAGGTGGCAGCATCGCCCACGACGGCTGCACAGCCGACCGCGGCGCCCACCTCGACCGCCGTACCGGTCGCCGCCCGCAAGGGGACGTTCATCGTCGTGAACGACCTCATCGGACCGCCGGTTTTCAGGCCGTCGCTGATCACGGGCGGCGCGCACTCCGCGTTCGGGCTGATGGACTGGGGCTTCTACGACTTCCTGCTCTACGCCAAGTACTCGGCGCCGCCGGATTTCGGTGAGCTCAGCAACGCCGGTATTGCGACGGCCTGGGAGGTCGCCTCCGACCGCAGCAAGATCACGTTCACGATCCGCAAGGACGCAAAGTTCCAGGGCGGATACGGGACCGTCACTGCGCACGACATCGCGTACTCATACACAGAGTCGATGGCGCAGGGAACGAAGAACACCCGCGGCCCCGGGCTCGCGGTCTGGATCAAGGAATGGGTCGCGGTCGACGACGCGACGCTGGTGGCCAACCTGGTCCCCGGCAAGATGGAGCCGACGTGGTGGTACGCGCTCGCGAACCACGGCTCGGGTAGCACGCCAATCGTCAGCAAGAAGCTGAAAGACGAGGGTGGCGACAAGGACATCGGCACCTTCGCGGGTTCCGGTGCGTTCGCGATCAAGAAGTGGACTTCTGAGACTGAGATCATCGCTGACGCGGTCGACAAGCACTACCGTGCGGATCCGAAGATCCAGACCCTGAAGATCGTCCAGATCTCGGAAACCAACGCGAAAATCGCCGCGCTCAAGACTGGCGAAGCTCACGTGGCCAACATCCCGCTGAAGTTCCTGAAAGAAACGAAGGACGCTATTCCAGGCAGTCGTCTGCAGATGCTGGGGAAATACCAGCCGCAGACCATCTACTTTGGCGGCAACTTCTGGGCCAAGCGTGGGTATCAGTTCGACGACAAGCCAATCGACAAGCGCGAAGGGTTCAAGCCCGACAAGGACCATCCGTGGATAGGAAACCCGGACGATGCGACCTCGATGGAGAACGCACGCAAGGTCCGGTGGGCGATGTCGATGGCCATCGACCGGGATTCACTGAACCGCAACGTTTTCAGGGGCCTCGGCGTCAAGACCTACACGTACACGGATATCCTGCCCGACAACAAGCTCTTCAAGAAGGAATGGGAAGTCCCGTACGACCTGGCCAAGGCGAAGCAACTCTTGTCCGAGGCCGGCTACCCCAACGGTTTCTCGCTGACGATGTGGGTTTCGCCTGACAACACAGCAGCGGTCGACCCGGAGATCGGCGAAGCGATCGCGCAGATGTGGCAGGGGATCGGCCTGAAGACGACGGTCGAGAAGACTGCGTACGCGGCACGCAGGCCGACGCTCGTGGCCCGCTCGATCGACATTCCTTGGGAACACCACACATTCTGGTTGACGGTCGATGAACCAAAGGCGACGACGCTCGTGCCGTCGGCAGGCTTCAACCACGGAATCGAGCTGCCCGAAGAGATGGGCATGATCCGCTGGAAAAACATCACCGAGCCCGACTTCAACAAGCGGCTCGAGAACAACCTGAAGCTGCAGGACTACCTGAGCCACTGGCAGCTGATGGCTTCCACGGTGACCATGCAGCCTTACTGGGTGGTCCGGCCCGAAGTCGTGGAATGGAAGCCACACCAGCTCGCGTGGAGCATGTTCAACTCCCCGGAAACGGTCGTGCTCAAGTAGCGAACCTTGGCGATTACCTGCAGCAATGAAGGGTGAGATAACGGCCTGCCGCCCGATCGCGGCAGGCCGTCTCGTCAACGGGCGTCCGCGCTAGATGGTGCGCTTCATCGGCAGGCGAGTCATCTACTCGCTGGTGGTGCTGCTCACGACAAGCTTCATCGTGTTCGGGCTTTCGCGCGCCGCGGGTGATCCGCGCAATCTGTTCCTGACCGAATACACGACGAAAGAAACCTGGGACGCGTGGGGCAGGGAATACAACCTGGACAAGCCCCTCGTGATCCAGTACGTGGTGTGGCTGGGCAAGGCTCTGCGCGGCGATTTCGGGCACTCACTGAGGGACCACATCAACGCGCTGGACGTGATCATGCAGCGCGTGCCCGCGACGCTTCAGCTTGCCGGTGCGTCGTTCATTGCTGCCATCTTTATCGGCGTGCCCCTCGGCGTGATGTCTGCGGTCAAGCGGGGCACCTTCTGGGACTACGTCGGGAGGACGCTGGCGCTCTTCGGCCAGGCGCTGCCGCCGTACTGGCTCGGCGTCATGCTGATCCTCCTTTTCGCGGTCAGCCTCGATGTCCTCCCGAGCGGTCGCAAAGGCGGGATCGACCACTACATCCTGCCCGCGTTGACGCTCGGGTGGGGCGCCGCCTCAGGGCTGCTCCGCCTGACACGCTCGGCGATGCTCGAAGTCCTCGATTCTGAGTACATCAAGTTCGCGCGCTCCAAAGGGGTGACCGCGTCACTGGTCGTCTGGAAGCATGCCTTCAGGAACGCGCTCATAGCGCCGCTGACCTATTCGACTTTGCTGCTGGCCGGGTATCTCACCGGCACTGTCGTGACGGAAACGGTATTCTCGTGGCCGGGCGTCGGGAGGCTGGCTGTAACCGCAGTATTCAACAACGATTTCCCGGTGCTTACCGGCGTCGTCCTGATCGGGACTGCGGTCTATCTCGCAGTGAACCTCCTTACCGACGTCATCTACGCGCTCATGGACCCCAGGATCAGGTTCGGGTAACCGATGGCGGTCCATGCACCTACGGCAACGGTCGGCGTTCTGGGCTCTCAGAGCTCCCTGGCAAGGGCGTGGAGTAGCATTCGCCGTTACCCCGTTGTCCCGATCGTGATCATCACGACGCTGGCGGTCTTTGCGATCTTCGCCCCGCTGATCGCACCACATGACCCCGAGCAGGCAAGGTCGCTCGACGACCGTACTCTCCCACCTTCGTGGATGGACGATGAGTCCATCTTCTTCCTGGGGACTGACCATCTCGGCAGGGACGTGTTCAGCCGGATCGTGTACGGCGCGCGTATCTCGCTGCTGGTCTCTTCAACCGTGCTTGCCGCCGGGCTCGTTATCGGTACCACCGTCGGGCTGATCTCCGGCTACTTCGGCGGCAACACCGACGAGCTGCTGATGCGCCTCGTGGACATAAAGCTGTCGCTGCCGTTCATTCTGGTGGCGCTCGTGGTCGCGATCGTCTTCAAGCCCAGCCTGCTACTGGTCGTGATACTGCTTGCGCTCTTCTTCTGGAGTTCGTTCGCACGCCAGGTGCGCGCCGAGACCCTGCACCTGAAGACGCTTGACTACGTGATGGCCGCAAGGGTCGCGGGGGCATCCAACCTGCGGATCATGATCAAGCACATTCTCCCCGGGGTGTTTTCCACCATCATCGTGATCGCAACGCTGACCATCGGCACGGTGATCCTCGTGGAATCGGTGCTCAGTTATCTCGGCGTGGGAGTCCCCGCGCCCACTCCGGCGTGGGGCGCGATGGTGGCGGATGGCAGCCAGTACCTCCAGTCTGCGTGGTGGATCGCCCTGTTCTCCGGCGCGGCGATCTTTTTCACCGTGCTCGGGTTCAACTTCCTTGGCGACTGGCTGAGAGACAATCTGGACCCGCGCCTCCGCCAGCTTGTCTAGCTCTCGGTAATGCAGGGCGGGGTCGCAGGCTAATGGGCGCCCGTCTTTCAGTCCGCGGCGAGACAGAATGACCAGGCTGAGCGGCAAGAAGGCGTTCCTGGAGATGCTGCGCGCCGAGGGCGTGCGGCACATCTTCGGTAACCCCGGTACAAGCGAATCCCCGTTCATGGACGCGTTCGAGGACTATCCCGACCTTCGCTACATACTGACCCTGCAGGAAGGCGTGGCGGTGGGAATGGCCGACGGGTACGCCCGCATGACCGGGCGCGCCGCCTTCGTCCAGTTGCATATCGACTCCGGCCTCGCCAACGGGATCAGCCTGATGATCGACGCCCGGAACGACGGCACGCCGATGGTCGTTGTTTCCGGGAATTACGACACCCGCAAGCTGGCGGAGCATCGTGCAAACTTGCCTGAGCTCGTGCGCCCGGTCACGAAGTGGTCGGTCGAGGTGACGCACCCCGACCAGATCCCGAGCGTGATGAGGCGGGCCTTCAATGAGGCCAACAGCGAGCCGAAGGGGCCGGTCTATGTCGCGCTGGCTTCCAACGCGCTGGACGGCGAGGCGGACATGAACCTGATCGCATCCCGGCCCATGTACACGAGCGGCGCTCCCGACCCTGACGGTCTCGTGAGGGTCGTCGAGGCGCTGCTCGGGTCCGAGCACACGATGATGCTTCTCGGCAACCGGGTCGCACGGGCGAACGCGGTGCCGGAGGCCGTTCGCCTGGCCGAACTGCTGGGCGTCCCGGTTTACACGACGAGGGGTTCCGACTCCAGCTTCCGGGCGGACCATCCGCAGTACATGGGGATGCTCGCCCCGCGAAGGCGGGAACACCGCCGCCTTATGGATTCGGTGGACGTGCTGCTCGCCGTGGGGGCGGACGTCTTTGCAGACATCTTCTACTTCTCGGACGTCCTGATGCCGCGAACGGCGCGCGTGATCCACATCGACTCGCAACCGGGCGCGGTCGGCAAGTCCGAGCCGACAGAGATCGGCATCCTTGCCAGCCCGAAGCTTGCCCTCGGGGCGCTGGCTGACGCGATCGAAGCGAGCATGACCTCGGCGATGCGCGCCGCGGCAGGAGAGCGCGCCGCGGAGGCCGCCGCTGCGAGGACGCGCGCGAGGGCTGAGTTCGAGGCGGCCGCGAAAAAGCGCTGGGAGAACCGCCCGATGACGGCCGAACGGCTGATGTCAGAGGTTGCTGGCGCGCTGCCCCCGGGCACGGTCGTGATCGACGATTCCAGCAGCCACCGCGCCGCCTTTGCACACTACATGCAGTCGCTGGCACCCGACGAACTGGTATCGAAGCGCAGCGGCTCGATCGGTTGGGGCCTTGGGGCCACCCTCGGGGTGAAGCTGGCCAGGCCCGATCGGCCCGTGCTCGGAGTCCTCGGCGACGGCGGTGCAATGATGACCGTCCAGGGGCTGTGGACCGCCGCCAACGAACGTATCCCAGCGGTGATGGTCGTGATGAACAACGGCTCATACCGCGTACTCAAGACGAACACGGACATTTACAGGAGAGACGTCCTGAAACAGACCGAACCGTCGCCACGATACCTTTACATGGACTTTCCTACGCCGTTCGATCTCTCGCTGATCGCGCGTGGCATGGGTGTCCAGGGAGAGCGCATCACCGATCCGGAGGACGTTGTCCCCGCGCTGCGACGCGCCTTCGACTCCGGAAAGCCGACGTTGTTGGATGTAGCAATCGACGGCTCGGTGTAGAGCGAAAAGCCCGAGTCGGCGGACGGTGGGGCGGGGATCCATCAGGTCCTGCCGTTGACTCGGGCGAGGGCAATTGCGCCGCGCACAAGCGCGTGGCAGACTCTGCCCACGATCGGCCGAGAGTAACCACGACCATGCCCGAAAGCCCTTCCCGTGTCTGACACGGAGTTCGTCTTTCTGAGCTTCGAGGGGCCAGACAAGTACTCGCGCATGGGCGGGCTCGCGACTCGCGTGACCGGACTCCTAAGCAAGCTCGCGCAGCGCGGGGTCCGAGACACACCTCTTCTTCGTGGGCGACCCGCGCTTCCCGGCCACGAGGTCCAGCAAGACGGACGGCTCCACCTCCACCGGTGGTGCCAGTGGATCAGCCAGCATCATCTCGGCGGCGCGTACGACGGCGAGCCGGGCAAGCTGTGGGACTGGGAGCGTTCCTTTCCAGCCTTCCTGCTCACCAAACTTCTCCCAGAGGTGATCGCCTCCGGAAGGGTAGCGGTGATCATCGGAGAAGAGTGGCAGGCCGCGAATGTCCTCATCACTCTCCACAAGGTCGTGTCACACAGCGACTGGCACCGGCAGGTCCGGCTCGTTTGGAACGCTAACGACACACCCGGGTTCGAAAAGATCGACTGGGCCGTCCTGCGGGAAGCGGCGACCATTACGACCGTCAACCGGTACAAGAAGTACGTCATGCAACGGCAGGGCATCGTTGCACGGGCGATCCCGAACGGGATCGAGGACCGCTGGTTGAAACCCGTGCCGCCAGCGAAAGGGCGGTCACGAGCCGACGTCGATCCTGTGAATTGTCGCCCGATCCATCATAGGCCAGTCCACCTCCAGCCCGAGTCCAGGCGC
>Ga0194121_10006140_pt1 | contig 16215 bp, 12 predicted proteins | sample TA2MahCa50mmetaG_FD_148609 | JGI IMG/M metagenome (GOLD analysis project Ga0194121, IMG submission 148609) | Freshwater microbial communities from Lake Tanganyika, Tanzania - TA2015020 Mahale Deep Cast 50m | ecosystem: Environmental > Aquatic > Freshwater > Lake | place: Tanzania: Lake... | reverse complement strand
GCGACTTCGCGCCATTCTGGAGCGACTCGAGCATCTCATTGTCTTCGGCCAGAACCATCCGAATGAAGTCCGCGTAGATCTTGTTCTTCTCGTTGAATGCCGGCGCCTCGAAATACTCCTTCGGCAGCTGGGTGTAGACCGTGACCTGGGTATGGTTCACATCGATCGGTGTCGTGACGATCGGTTGGATCAGGTCGTGTCGGCCGAACAGGTTCATGCTCGGCCGAATCCAGATGGTGCAGGCAAAGCGGTCGCTCACCTTGCCGCGCAGCCACGGCATCGTCCCGAACAGCGTCGCGCCCTTGGGCGCCATGGTGTAGCTCTCATACACCGCGTGATAGCCGTATTTGCCGAGGCGATAGCGGAAGTCGTTGACCGGAAAATGCCCGCCGAACGACTCCTTGTGGATGACGCCGACGTGGTACATGTCCATCAGGTTTTCGGGCACGAATTTCCAATTGCACGGCACGACGTAACTGAACTTGTCCGAGGTGAGCGTCTCTTCCGGCTTTAGAAACTCACCGAACTCGCGCACGCCATCGGCGTCCAGATAATCGCCGAGGCTCGGGCTCGCCGGATCGAAATTGACGAAGATGTAGCCGCCCCAGGTGTCGAGCTTGATGCTCGGCAGCTTGCAGCTGGAGAAGTCGAAGCCTTCGACCTCCTTGGTGTGCGGGGCGCCAGCCAGCGTGCCGTCGAGGTTGTAGACCCAGGAGTGATAAGGGCAGCGGAACGACTTCGCATTGCCCTGGCCGCTGGCCACCTCGACGCCGCGGTGAACGCAAAGATTGCGGAACGCGTGGAGCTTGTTTTGCGTATCGCGCGCAATCAGCAGGGGCTCGCCCGCGATGCGCAGCGCGTGATAATCGCCCGGCTTCGAATACTCTTCGACCCGGCCGACGCAGAGCCACTCTTTGAGGAAGATGGTTTCGATCTCCCGATCGAACAGCTCAGGCGAGGTGTAGAACCAGCCCGGCAGATGGCGCGCCTTGGTCACGGACTCGCGCGTCGCGCGCAAGACTGCAGGGTCGACCTCGAATTTCGAAGCGCTCCGGAAGGGGTTCGGCGTCTGCTCGGGCATGGTCGTCTCCAAATGACCGCTAAGACTATGTGCCTATTTCAGGTTCGTTCCGTTCGCCAAAGCGCGCGGCGGCACCGTGGCTCGCGGTCTTGCCACTAGGTAAAGCTCTTTGATCGGGACACGCAAGACCAAGCGTGGCCGAGGAAGCGCCCGACGACACGCATACCATGTATCTCAAGACGGTTTTTGCCTGCGAAGGTTGATTTCGACACGACACCCTGAAGCGGGGCGGCGCCGCAATACCGTATTTCTCCTGCGACCTGCGTGGTTAAGCCCCTATTCCCAATGTGAAAAATGGTTCACTGGGGTTGATCAATAGGGAAACCTCGCTTACGTTGGCGCAACACCATCTGCACCGTGGAGGAGCAGTCCATGTGCGGCATCGCTGGAATTATGTACAAACACAAAAGCGCCCGGGCCGGCGTCGGCAAGGCGCTGATCAGCATGCTCGACGCCTGCCAGCATCGCGGGCCCGATTCGACCGGCTTCGCGCTTTACCATGAGCCGAAGGACGGCGAGTACCGGCTGCGCTTCTATGTCGGGGAAGGCGATGCGGCGGAGGCCACGGTCGGGCGCATCCGCGAAAAGCTCGCGGAATATCAGGCCGAGATCATCGACCAGGAGCGGGCGGCGGGCAGCCAGGCCTTTCGGGTCCGCTTTTCGGGCGACCTCCAGAAGCTCTCCTACGATCTTGAGCACATCGCCAAAGTATTCTCGATCGGCTCGAGCCTCGACATCGTCAAGGACATCGGCGGCGCGCACGACGTTGACCGCGGCTACCATGTCGACGACTTCAAAGGCACGCACGGCATCGGCCATGTGCGGCTCGCGACCGAGTCGGATGTCGCGCCCGACGCCTCGCACCCGTTCTGGGCCACCGGCTTCGCGGACGTCGCAATCGTCCATAACGGCCAGATCACGAACTACTGGAAGATGCGTCGTCGGCTCGAGAAGCGCGGCTTCGAGTTCAACACCGACAATGACAGCGAGCTGATAGCGGTCTATCTCGCGGACAAGCTCTCGCACGGTGTCTCGCTCGAAGAGGCGCTCAAGACCTCGATCGATGATCTCGACGGCACGTTCTCGTTCCTGGTCTCGACCAAGGACGAGATCGGCTACGCCAAGGACCGCCTGGCGGCCAAGCCGATGATCATGCTCGAGAACGACGACTTGATTGCCATCGCGTCGGAAGAAGTGTCGCTCAATCGGCTCTTCCCCGGCAGCGCCCTCAACACACACGAACCACCGCCGGGAACCTTCAGAACGTGGCGCAGATCGATCTAGCGCGGCTGAGTGTCCGCGAGGCCAATGAGCTTCTCCGCAAATACGGGGCCGAGCGGGAAGACGTCGATATTCTCAACCCGGATGCGCGGCATCATGTCGGGGTCGGCCTTGTGCACCCGATCAATGTGCGCGTGCACGGCTCCGCCGGGTATTTCTGCGCCGGGCTGACCGACGGTCCACGCTTCACGGTCGACAACAATGTCGGCTGGGGCGTGGCCGACAACATGCTCCAGGGCTCGATCGTGGTGAACGGCAATGCCGGCGCCATTGCGGGCGTCGCCATCCGCGGCGCCGAGGTCGTGATCAAAGGCAATATGGGCTCGCGCGCCGGCCAGGTGATGAAGGCGGGCACGCTGCTCTGCTGCGGCAACGCCAATTTCATGGCCGGCTACATGATGTATGGCGGCCGCATCGTGATCCTGGGTGATTCGGGCGACAAGGTCGGCCAGGACATGACCGGCGGCAATATCTATGTCGGCGGCAAAGTGATCGCGCTCGGAACGGACGCGATGCAGACCGATCTGCCGTCGGCGGAGGAGGAGGAGATCCGCGCCTTCCTCGAGCGCTACAAGATTCCGTTCAAGGGCAAGCTGCAGAAGATCGTCAACGCGGGGAAGAACTTGCGCTACGGCAAGCCCGAGCCGCGCGTGCGCATCATTCCGTTCTTCATGGCGTCCGAGCAGCAGGGCTATTGGAACACCAAGGTTCAGGAAGATATCTACGTCAAGGCGCAGATCGGGCGCTACCGCATCCGCGGCTATGGCGCGGGCCGGCCGCTGCCGCACATCAACGATCTCGCGTTCCGCAAGGATCTGACCAATCTTCCGGCCGATCCCGAGATCACAAAGAAGGTCAATTTGCGTACCCAGCTCGGTGGTCGCAATGGCGCAAAGCCGCTCGATCTCTCGATGCCGGTGATGATCGCGCCGATGAGCTATGGCGCGCTGTCGAAGTCGACCAAGGTCGCGCTGGCGATCGCCTCCGCGCTCTCTGACACGTCGGAGAATACGGGTGAGGGCGGTCTCTCGAACGAGCAGCGCGAGGCGGCGAAGCAGATCATCTATCAGTGCCTTTCCGGCCGGCTCGGCTGGAACATCCATGACATGCAGCGCGCGAACGGCCTCGAGATCTACATCTCGCAGGGCGCGAAGCCGGGTCTTGGCGGCCAGCTCATGGCGAAGAAGGTGACCAAGGAGATCGCGCGCATCCGCGGAATCCCCGAGGGCATCGATCTGCGCTCGCCCTCGCGCCACCCGGACGTGCTCGGCGCCGACGACCTCGTGATCAAGGTCGAGGAGTTCCGCGAGGCGACCGGTTATCGCCTGCCAGTGTCCGTCAAGCTCGGTGCGGGCCGCGTGCGTGACGACATCAAGATCGCCTACAAGGACGGCTTCGACTTCGTCGAGCTCGACGGTCTTCAGGGCTCGACCGGCGCGGCCGGCAATGAGGTGCTGGAGTTCGTCGGCATTCCGACGATCTCGGCCATCCAAGAGGCGATGGATGCGCTCAGCGAGATCGGTGCGAGCGGCAAGATGCCGGTGGTGCTGATGGGCGGCATTAAGGACGGCATCGACGCATGCAAAGCGATGGCGCTTGGCGCTCATGCGGTCGCGGTCGGCACCGGCGCGATCATCGCCGGTGGCTGCATCGCGTGTCTGCAATGCCATGTCGGCCAATGCGTGGTCGGCATCGCGACGCAGGACCCGGAACACGAGAAGCGCTACAACACGCCGGTCGAGGCGCGCAACATCCACCGCTATCTGGAATCGCTGCGTTGGCAGATCGCCGCGATCACGCACGCGCTCGGCTATAGCGACGTGCACCAGATTTCGCGCAACGATCTGGTCGCGCTCACGCCCGAAGCCGCCGCGATCACGCGGCTGCCCTATGAGCCTGAGCTGGCCGAGCGCGCCAAGCTGCTGCGTAAAGCGTCCTTACCCAATTCAACTCTCGGAGACCGCCTGCCGTGAGCGTCTACGATATTCGGCGCATTGAGCCCGGCCCTGCGCCGGAGGGTCAGCCTGACGACGTCCCCGACGTCAATTTCGTCCCCGCGCCCTGCCAGGTGGCGTGCCCGATCGGCACCGACGCGCCGTCCTACATCGCCTATATCTGGGAAGATAAGATCGAAGAGGCGTTCGAGGCGATCACGGCGACCAACCCGTTCTCCTCGATCTGCGGGCGCGTGTGCGACGCGCCGTGCGAGCCCGCCTGCCGCCGCACCGACAGTGATGGCCCGCTCGCGATCCGCAATCTCAAGCGTTATGTGATGGACAAGCTCGGCACATCCTATCATCTGCCGGCGGTTCAGGTGTCGCGGAAGGAAACGGTCGGCATCGTCGGTTCCGGACCAGCGGGCATGACCGCGGCGCAGGACCTCGCCGAAGCCGGCTTCGAGGTGCACCTCTATGAGATGACCGACCGGCTCGGCGGCATGATGGTGTGGGGCATTCCGGCGTTTCGCCTGCCGCCCGGCATCATCGAAGAGGACATGCAGCGCATCCTGAAGCACTGCCCGGGAATCAAGGTTCACCTCAACACCGCGCTCGGCAAGGACGTCACGCTCGACGAGCTGAAGGCGCGCCACAACGCCGTGCTGCTCACCATCGGCGCCTGGTGGGGTAAGCCGATCGAGATCGAGGGCAACAACGACCCGCGAGTGATTGATGGCGTGTCGTTCCTGCGCCGGGTGAACGCGGGCGAGCGCCCGACCATGCCCGAGACCGTGCTCGTCATCGGCGGCGGCGACGTCGCGATGGATGCCTGTCGCGTGGCCAAGCGGCTGCCGGGCTGCAAGACGGTGAAGGTGCTCTATCGCCGCGGGCCCGATGAGATTCCGGCGCGCAAGGACGAGCTCTAGGGCGCGATCGCGGAAGAGATCGAGTTCATCTATCTCACCCAGCCGGTCGCCGCGGTGACCAAGGGCAACCAGTTCGCGCTTCGCTGCGTGAAGACCGAGCTGGGCCAACCCGGCGCGGACAAGCGGCGCCAGTTCGGCCCGGTCAAGGGCTCGGAGCACGACTTCGAGTGCGGCCTCGTCATCATGGCAACCGGCCAGCGCGCGGAGAGCGATGAGCTCGGCAAGCGCGGCATGATGTTGTCCGACCGCATCAAGGCCGATTTCGGCTCCATGCGCACTGACGATCCCAAGGTGTTCGCGGCGGGCGATGGCGCGTTCGGCGGCTCGACCATCGTGATGGCGATGATGCACGGCCACCGCGCCGCCTATTACGTGAAGGCGTTTCTCGAGGGCCGCACCGACCCGTTGCCCTATCGCACGCCGTTCCGCACGCGGCGCGTGCCGATCGCGCAAGACATCAATTGGGAAGTCTTCCCGCGCCAGGAGCAGCATTTCCACGGGCTCGGCGCCAAGCCTATCGAGTTTCCCGAGATCGAGACGACCTATGACGAGAAGACCGCGAAGGACGAGGCCGCGCGGTGCTATCGCTGCGACGCCGAAACCGGCTCGCACGACTACAGCGTGCGCACGCGCGAGGACATCTTCGTCATGGCGCGCACCAACCCGCAGGATGCGGTGACCCAGCGCGCGATGCTGAAGAAGCGGCTCACGCCGCGGCCCGATCCGTTCGGCCCCGAATATCAGGCGACGCTCGAAGACATCGTGTTCCTGCCGGCCAATCTCTCGCGCCTCGTGATCGATCCCTATCGCGATGCCTGCAATGTCGCCACCGAACTTGCCGGCGGCGTGGCGCTGAAAGGGCCGTTCCTGGTGGGCGGCTTCGACGATGCGCCCTCCGAGGTGATCGAGGCGATCGAGGCGGGCGTGCGCAACTTCGGCGGCGGTTTCGTTGGCCGCAGGAAGCCGGCGGCCGACGTGCCCTGGCTCCAGGTCGCGATCGTCGGCGAGGACAAGCCGGACCCGGCGGCGAAGGCCGTGATCTTCGCCTGCCGCGGCGGCTTCAAGGCCTTCACGCCGCCGGCCGTGGCAAAGGGTCAGGCGCGCGGCCTTGCCGCCGGCCCGGCCGACCTCAAGGCGGCCATTCCGTTCGCGCTCGAAGCGCGCTTCGACATGCTGTTGCTCGAGGCCTCGGGCCCCGTCATCGAGCCCTGGACCGAGCTTGGCGGCATGCCGGACTTGAGCGTCATTCGCGATGCCGTCCACATCATGCGCGACATGAACCGCGAGGAAGAGTTGGAGCTGCTCTATTTCGGCGGCGTGCGCTCAGGCACCGACAGCGCGAAGCTGCTCGGCCTCGGCGCCAACGCGGTCGTGCTCGGCGCGTCCTATGCCTTCGCGCTCGGCGGCCATGCTGAGGGCAAGCGCTTCCACTTCTATGCCGATCTCAACGCGGCCGAGCGGGCGGAGCGGGCAGGGGCGTTCCTGAAGGCGCTCTCTGCCGAAGCCTCGATCATGGCGCGCTGCACCGGCAAGACCGACGTGCACAACCTCGAGCCCGAAGATTTGCGCGCGATCACCATCGTCACGGCCAAGGCGGCCGGCATTCCGCTCGCCGGCACGCACCATCGCCTTGCGGCCGAGTAGAGCGGACACGTCGCATTGGGGCAGGGCGCGATGAACGGCATCAAGTTCGGCACAGTCATCTCGCCGGTCGGCGAGCCGGGGGCGAGCGACGCCCAGCAATATGCCGAAGCGCTGACCGACGCGGATTATGCGCGGCAGCTCGGCTATAACGCACTCTGGGTGATCGAGCACCACTTCTCGGACTATTTCCCGACACCGAGCCCGCTGTTGTTTCTCTCCCATCTCGCGGCGCGTATGCCCGAGATCGACCTCGGCACCTGCGTTATTGTGTTGCCCTGGTACAACCCGATGCGGCTCGCGGGCGAGATTGCGATGCTGAGCCATCTGACGCGCGGCCAGCTCCATCTCGGCATCGGGCGCGGCACCGCGCGGCTCGAATATCAGGCACTCGGCGTCGACATGGCCGAGGCGCGCGCGCGCTTTCGCGAGTGTTATGAGGTGATCGCGCGCGGGCTTGAGGGCGGCGCGTTCGAGCATCACGGCAAATATGTCGACCTGCCGCGCGCGTTCGAGATCAGGCCGCGCCCGGTCAAGGACCGCATTAATTTCTATGGTGCGGCGCTGAGTCCTGAGTCATCGACGCTGATGGCCGAGCTCGATTTGGCCATGATCCGGGTGTCGAACTTTCCGCACAAGCACCACGCGGCGGCGCTGCGCGTCTGGGGCGAAACGATGCGTTCGCTTGGCCGTTCCCCTGTGCGCAGCCAACCCCTGTTGCTGCATGCCGTGCTGGCGGACTCGGACGCTGAGGCCGAGGCGCTCGCGAAGAACCATCTCTCGCGCTACAACCAGAAGGTCGTCGAGCACTATGAAGCCGATGCCGACCCCTGGAAGGATCTGAGCGACTACGAGGCGTTCAGCCGCTTCATGACGAACGCTCGCAAGCTCACCGATCCCGACCAGATGGGGCCGTGGCTCGAGTTCCAGCTGGTCGGCACGGCGAAAACGGTGCGGGCGCAGCTCGACCGCTATGTCGAGCTCGGCTTCGACCATTTCATCATCCAGAACTCGACCTACGGCATGCCGCGCGCCTATCGCCATGAGATGTGGCGCCGCTTCGCCCGCGATGTGATGCCGCATTATCGCGGCGGCGAGCCGACGCGGCAGGCGGGTTAGATGCGACCACTACGCCGGCGCCGCACGTGCCGTCTTGTCGGTTCTACGTCACTGGATGTCCTTCCGGCCGCAAAGCGAGCAGGGACGCCCGCGGCGCTCGGGTTGCGAGCCGGAATCCGCGGAGCCAACGCGCGAGCCCTCGGCAACATGGATTCCCGCTTTCGCGGGAATGACGGCTGAAGGAGTGAATCCATTAGGCTGCCGTCAGAGGTGCGTGCCGCGGAAGGTCGGAAGTAGGTGAGCGCGGCCGAGCTGAAATCCCTGATCGAGATGATGACGGCCAGTCCGGCGCCTTCCGGTCTGACCACGGCGCATCAGCGTGCGCGCTTCGAGAAGATGATGCGTCTGATGGGCGCGCCTTCGGGCGCGGTGCCGCAGGTCGTGAAGGCCGGGGGTGTGTCGGCGGGTTGGCTCGCACCGCCCGGTGTCAGGCACGACCGCGCGATCCTCTATCTTCATGGCGGCGGCTATTGCATCGGCTCGATCAACACGCATCGCGGGCTCTGCCATGGCATCGCGGGCGCGGCCGGGGTGCGCGTGCTCGCGCTCGACTATCGGCTGGCGCCGGAGCACCCGTTTCCGGCAGCGCTCGACGATGCGGTCGCGGCCTTTCAGTGGCTCGCGGGCGAGGTCGGCGGGCCGGAGCGCGTGGCGCTCGCGGGTGATTCCGCCGGCGGCGGGCTTGCGGTGGCAACCGCGGTTGCGCTCAGCGAGCGGAACCTGGGCAAGCCAGCCGCGATCGCCGCGCTCTCGCCCTGGGTCGATCTCGAAGCGCTCGGACCCAGCATGACGGCCAAGGCCGCCGTCGATCCAATGGTGAGCCGCGGCCCGCTGCTCGAGATGACGGTCGCCTATCTCGCTGGGCGCGATCCGCGCACGCCCTCGGCGGCGCCGCTCCACGCCGATCTCGCCGGCCTGCCGCCCATGCTCATTCAGGTCGGCACGGCCGAGACGCTGCTCGATGACTCAACCCGCCTCGCCGCGCGTGCCGCCGCGCACGATGTCGACGTCACGCTCCGTGTCTGGCGCGACATGATCCACGTCTGGCACCTGTTTGCGCCGATGCTGAGCGAGGCACGCGATGCGATCGACGAGGCGGGGCGCTTCCTCCGCGCCCGCCTCGTTTAAGGCTCGATGATCGTAACCGATCATCGAGAAGCCCTCAGGCGCCGGGCGCTCGCTCCGCTCGCTTGGCTTTCGCCGCATTAGCGGCGCGGCGCGGTCGCGCCGGCCGTCGCGCGATGAGAGGACTCATCGCACCTCGGTATAGTTCTTAGAACGCCGGGAACAGCCGGTCCTTGGGGTATTCGGCGCCGGCGACATGGCGGGCCCAGAGCGCGCGCACCATCTGGTAGACCCGCACGCGAAAGGCCGGGTCCGCCGACATGCGCAAATACGAGTCCTTGCCCGAGATGCCATAGTCCTCGAGCAGCCAGAGCATCATGTTCTCGTTGGCGTCATAGACCGCGTGCTCGAGCGGCAAATTGATGCCGACGGCGACGATTGAGTGCGGCTTGTCGATGCGCACGCAGGGCAGCCGCTTGTTCTTCACCACCGAGCAGCGCAGCTGAACGAGCGCGCGCGTCTCATCGGCGAGCGCGGTGAACTCTGTGTCGCCCTGGCCGCCATGCACGTCGCCGACATAGAGCAGCGCGCCCTTGTGATACGAGTTCAGGAAGATCGTGTGGCCCGGCTTGATGTCGCGGCAATCGATGTTGCCGCCATAGGGGCCCTGACCCAGGAGCGAGGTGACGACCTCGCGCTCTGGGCAGGTGGCGAGCGTGCCGATGAAGGGGTCGAGGTCCCAGGTCAGCTTCGGGGAGTAGCGGCCCTTGCCGTCACGCGTGGTGCCGCTCGGCCCCGGCAGATGCTCGATCACCTGCACATGGCCCTCGGCACAGTCGGACCAGCGCCTTGAATCGTGCAGCGGGCCGACTCCCGGAAGAATTCCGGTGAAGCCGTAGCGCCAGGGCTCGATCCAATCGATCGAGACCGCGAGCACGTCGCCCGCCTCGACGCCCTCGACGTAGATCGGGCCTACCACCGGGTTGAACTTGGGCGGCCAGGCGGTCAGCAGCTTCTCGACATGCGGATCGCCTGCCATCTCGTGCACCTTGGGCGCGTCGCTGTCGTCCTCGATCAGGCCCGAGAGCGCGTCCTCGGTCTCGATCTGGAACGGCTCGTCGAGCTTGACCCGAAGGCAGGGCGTGTCGCGATAGTCGAACTCGAACTTGGTGACCTGACCGCGCTTGATCCGCTGCATGGTAACGCTCCCCTCGGCTGACGATGCCCGACCGTAGGCGGAGCGGGGCCGGCGATCAAGGTGGCGGCTTCTCGCTGAGCATGACGCGCCGGCGAACCGGGAAGAAGTCGATTCCGTAGCGATCCGCGATCAGGCCCCAGAGGCCGCGCGGCGAGCGCAGCATGACCGCGACTGCGATCGCGCCAAGCGACATCAGATACCAGGAGCCGAAGCCCGCCAGCAACTCGCGCAGCACGAAGAACACGATGACGCCGATGATCGGTCCCTCGATCGTGCCGATGCCGCCGATCACCACGATGAAGATCACGTTCGCGGTCCAGTCGGTCACGCTGAAGGCGGCGTCGGGTGAGATGCGGAGCTTCTGGAGCGAGATGAGCGCGCCGATGAGCCCGGTGGCGGTCGCGGCCACCAGATAGACGATCAGCTTGGTGCGGAAATTGTTGACGCCGAGGCTCTCGGCCGCCGGCTCGGAATCCCTGATCGCGGTGAGGGCGAGGCCCTGGCGCGCGCGCAGCATGAGATAAACGAGCGCGACCGAGCCGACCGCGATGCCGAGCCCGATCCAGTAGATGATCATCTCGCGGCCGTCCTTGGTCTCGGCGATCGCCTTGACCGCGGCGACCGGCAGGCTCTGGCCCGAACCGCCGCCGAGCGCGCTCACCTGTGCGAAGCCGAGACGATAGACCTCGGCCACCACCCAGGTGCCGATCGCGAAATAGGCGCCGCGCAGGCGAAACACCACGAAGGCGGTCGGCAGCGCGACGATCGCGGTGGCAACGGCCGCAAGAGGCAGCGCGGCGAGCGCCGGCATCTGCGCCTGGATGACGAAGACGAAGAGCGCGTAACCGCCGAAGCCGACAAAGGCCTGCTGCCCGACCGAGACGAGCCCGGCATAGCCAGCCAACAGGTTCCACATTTGCGCGAGGGCGAGGTAATAGCCGATCTCGACCACGGTGCGCATGTTGGCGGCGCCGAGCCACCACGGGCCGGTTGCGAGCAGCGCGAGACCGAGCAGCGCGATGACGCCGCCGATGCGGCTCGCGCGCGTCGTGCGCTCAACCCGGAAAGCGGCGTTGGTACGTGCGCGCGCCATCAGTCGTACGCCCGCGGGAAGAGGCCGCGTGGTCTGATGAGCAGCACGGCGAGGAAGGCGAGGTGGCCGGCGAGCAGCTGCCAGCCGGGGTCGAGCTTGGCGCCGATCGACTGTGCGACACCCAAGACGACACCGCCCGCAAGCGTGCCCCACAGGCTGCCGAGGCCGCCGATGATCACCGCCTCGAAGGCGTAGATCAGACGCGCCGGCCCGATCGAGGGATCGAAGTTCGTGCGCACGCCAAGGAAGATGCCGGCGATCGCGACCACGCCGAGCGCGATCGCCATGGCGAGGCCATAAAGATGGCGATTGTCGATGCCCATCAGCTGCGCGGTCTGCTGGTCGTCGGAGGTCGCGCGGAAGGCGCGCCCCAGGGTCGTGCGGTAGAACACGACCTGCAGGCCGAGAATCACCGCGATCGCGCACAGGAAAACGATCAGCGGCAGCACGCCGATCGCGAGATTGTCGGCGAGGCGGATGCTCGCCGTTTCGAGCGCGCCAACTTGAAGCTTCCGCGAATCCGCCGAGAAGATCTCGAGCAGCAGGTTCTGAATGATGATCGAGAGGCCGAAGCTGACGAGGAGGGGGGGAAGAATGTCGCGCCCCAAGGTCAGGTTGAACAGGCCACGCTGCAGGCCATAGCCGAGCGCCGCCATCACCGGCACCACGATGATCAGGCTGAGAAACGGGTCGATGCCGGTGGCCTCCACCACGGCGAGGCCCAGGAAGGCCGCTAGCACGATCAGGTCGCCATGGCCGATATTGACGAGGCGCATCACGCCGAAGATGAGCGTGAGCCCGGTCGCGAACAGCGCGTAGAGCCCGCCCAAGAGCACGCCCTGGATGATGGTGTCGAGCCACTCCATGGCGGTCTAGCCTATCCCCACCTCACCCGGCGCACGTGCGTGCGCCGCCCTCTCCCCCCTAAAGGGCGGAGAGGGGCGGGACGCGGTGTCGTTCCGAGTGAGGGTAGCTCCCTCTCCGCTCCACGGGGCGGAGAGGGTTGGGGTGAGGTGGGGGTGAGACGAACTCATCCTAAACGCCGAGATACGCCTTGCGGATGGCGTCGCGCGAGAGCTGTGCGGGCTCGCCCGAGAGCGAGACGCGACCTTCCTGAAAGCAATAGACTCTGGCCGCGACACTGAGCGCCTGGTTGATGTCCTGCTCGACGATGACAACCGCGACGCCTTCGCGCTGTATCTCCGGCAAAGCGGCATAGATGTCCCGGATCACGATAGGCGCCAAGCCGAGGCTGATCTCATCGCAAAGGAGAAGCCGCGGATTGGCCATGAGCGCGCGGCCGATCGCGGCCATTTGCTGCTGCCCGCCTGAGAGCGCAGTGCCAGGCGCGTTGCGCCGCGCCTTCAGCGCCGGGAAGAGAGCGTAGACCTTTTCGAGCGACCAGGGGCCAGGCCGCGCGCTGTAGGCGCCAAGACGCAGGTTTTCCTCGACGCTGAGCGAGGGAAAGAGTCGTCGTCCCTCGGGCACGAGGGCGATGCCGCGGCGCACGATGTGGTGCGCAGGTAGGCCGCCGATCGGCTCGCCATCGAAGCTCACCGCCTCGCGCGACGCCGCGACCTGGCCCACGATCGCACGCAGGAAGGTGGACTTGCCGGCCCCGTTCGCGCCGATGATCGCGACCGTCTCGCCGGCATCGACTACGGCGTCGATGCCGAACAGCGCCTGGAAGTCGCCATAGAAGCCGGTGAGGCCACGGGTCTCCAAGAGGCTCATGCGGCCTCGATCCCGAGATAGACCTCCTGGACCGCAGGATCCGCCAGCACCGCCCTGGGCTCACCCTCGGCAATCAGGCGGCCGGCGTCGATCACGATCAAGCGGCCGACCACGGCGATCAGCGCATGCACGATGTGCTCGATCCAGACAATCGTGGTGCCTTGCGCGTGAATGCGCCGGATCAGCGCGACCAGGTCGAGGCACTCATGCTCGGTGAGCCCGCCGGCGATCTCATCGAGCAGCAGCAATTTGGGGCGGGTCGCGAGCGCGCGGGCGAGCTCGAGCCGCTTGCGCTCGAGAAGCGTGAGCGTGCCGGCGAGCGCATTTGCTTTCGAGAGCAGGCCGGTCTCCTCCAGCACCGCGTGACAATCGTCATAGCAGGCGGCTTCGCGCCGCCCGCCGGCATAGATCGCGCCGACAAGCAGGTTCTCGAACACGGTCATCTGCCCGAAGGGATGCGGAATCTGATAGGAGCGCGCGATGCCGCGCCGGCTGCGCTCATGTGCGGAGATCGCGGTGATCTCGCGGCCCGCGAAGTGGATGTGCCCCGCGTTCGGCTTCAGGCCGCCGGTGATCAGGTTGAAGAGGGTGGATTTGCCGGCGCCGTTCGGCCCCAAGATGCCGAGCGCCTCGCCCTCCGCCACCTCGAAGGAGACATTGTCGGTCACCTTCAGCGAGCCGAAGGAGCGCGATAAACCATCGAGGCGGAGGAGGGTGGCCATGGGAACCCGTCTATCGCCCCTCACCCTCCCGCGACGCTGTCATGGGCCCCTCCCTCTCCCGCGAGGGGAGAGGGAGGATGTGGCACAACCCCCTCTCCCCTTGTGGGAGAGGGTGGCGGGCATTGACCGCCGGGTGAGGGGCTGCGACGCAAGAACTACGCGATCGGCTGCATGTCGCCGCCGACCGGGATGTTGGTCGCGGTCTCGTTGCTGGTGATGACGAGGTCGTACTTGAATTGGCCGCCGAGCCGCCACTGACCACCGACGAGGGGCGTCTTGGCCACGTTCTTCACGGGGCCTGAGCCCCAGGCGATCGGGCCGACCACGGTGTCGAGCTTGGTCTTGGTCAGCGCATCCAAGACCGATTTGCGATCGCCGATGTCTTCCGTGCGCTTCAGCGTGTCGACCGCGACCTCGAAGAGCGAATGGGCAAAGCCGATCGGCTGGGTCCACTGCTTGCCGGTGGCGGCGGTGTAGGCGCCGGCAAGGTCGCCCGCGCTCATGCCGGTGAGCGATGACTTGAACGGGTGGCTCGGGCTCCACCAGATTTCACTCGAGAGGTTGTTGCCGGCATCGCCCAGCGCCTCGATCGCGACCGGGAACAGCAGCGCCTTGCCGATCGAGGCGGCCTTGGGCGCGAAACCCTGCTGCTTCGCCTGCTTCCAGAACGTCGTCCAATCGGGCGGGATCACGACGCCCGTCACGATCTCGCACGAATCCTTCTTGAATGCCGAGATCTGCGCCGAAAAATCATCGCTTAAGTTCTGATAGCGGCCGGGATCGTGCAGCGTGTAGCCCTTGGCGGCGAGCGGTTTCGGGAAGCCGCGCTCCGCGTCGCCCCAGGCATTGCCGTCGCCATCGTTCGGGAACAGGCCGCCGACCGATTTGTTGGTCGGCACCTTGTCCCACATGTTGAGGAAGACCGCGATGATGTCCTCGAGGCCCCAGAAATAGTGATAGGTCCAGGTGAAGCCCTTGGCGGGGTCGCCGCCGCGGGTGAAGAACCAGGGCTGCCACGGGGCGAGCGAGGAGAGGCAGGGCACCTCGTTGACCTCGCACTGATCGCCGACCGGGTTCGTGGTCTCGGGCGTGTTGCCGACTAGCATGAGGTCGATCTTGTCGCCGTTGATGAGATCGGCCGCCACCTCGGCCGCCCGATTGGGGTTGGACTGGCTGTCCTTCACGACGATCTCGACCGGATGAGTCTTGCCGCCGATCTGCACGCCATCGCCGATCGCCTTCTTCACCATGTCGAAGGTGAAGTTGTCGGCCTCGGCGAACGGCGCGAGCGGGCCGGTCTGCGGGCTGACATAGCCGAGCTTGATCACGCGCTCCTTGGCGAGCGCGGGGAAGGGCAGCGCGCTGGCAAGCGCGGCGGCGCCGGCGGCCTTCATCACCGTGCGGCGGGAGAGGCCCTTAGTGCTTGGGATCCGTGTCTTTTTCATCTGAGTCCTCCCTTGGACTGGTCGTTGGATTTATGGGCGGTGGCCGGCGAACGCGTCTTCAAGGAGCACGCGCACGCCGTCGCGGGTCACGGGTCGTGGATTGTAATAGGGGTTCTGGGTGGCGATCTCGGCGGCGCGATCGAGATCGCTTACTTTCAGGCCGATCTCCGCCAGTGCCTTGGGCGCGCCGACCTTGCGACCCAGATCGTAGAGCCCGCGCGCTGCGTCATCGGCGCCGCCGAGCGCACGCCTGATGCGCGCCATCGCGTCCGGCGCCGCGTCACGATTATAGGCGGTCGCGTAGGGCAGGACGATGCTATGAGTCTCGGCATGGGGCAGGTTGAACGTGCCGCCGAGCGTGTGGCAGAGCTTGTGATGCAGCGCCATGCCGACCATGCCGAGCGAGCAGCCGGCGAGCCACGCGCCATAGAGCGCCTCCGAGCGCGCTTCGAGATCATCCCCGCGCGCGACCACCGTGGGCAGGCTCGCATTCAATGCGCGAATGCCTTCCTCGGCCATCAGCGAGACGATGGGATTGGCATTCTCGGCATAGAGCGCCTCGACGCAATGCGCGATGGCGTTGAGGCCACTCGGACCCGCGATCGCGGCCGGCAGCGTGAGCGTCAGATTGGGGTCGTAGACCACAAGACGCGGCAGCACTTTCAGGTCGCGCCCAGTGCGTTTTACGCTGCCCTCGGTCAGGCCCCAGATCGGCGTCATCTCCGAGCCCGCGAAGGTGGTGGGCACCGCGACCACCGGCAATCCCATCGAGAGCGCGATGGCTTTCGCAAGCCCGATGGTCGAGCCGCCCCCGACCGCCACCGTGCAGTCGGCGCGCACATCGCGTGCGGCCTTCTCGCCGGCCTTGGCGACGTCGACCGGCACGTGCATGACCGCCTGATCGTGCAGGCCGACTGCGCGCGGGCCCAGCTGCTTCTGTACGTCCGCCGCCTGATCGCGCTGCGGTGGCGTC
>Ga0194121_10006137_pt1 | contig 16218 bp, 20 predicted proteins | sample TA2MahCa50mmetaG_FD_148609 | JGI IMG/M metagenome (GOLD analysis project Ga0194121, IMG submission 148609) | Freshwater microbial communities from Lake Tanganyika, Tanzania - TA2015020 Mahale Deep Cast 50m | ecosystem: Environmental > Aquatic > Freshwater > Lake | place: Tanzania: Lake... | reverse complement strand
TCTGTCCTTTCTGAAACCCGTACAGATCGGTGCGATGCCCACGATGAGCATCAACGGGTTCCATCAAAGCAAACACCCCAGGTCAAACGAGTGTCGTGGGTGACACTCTTCTGACCTGGGGTGAGCGGTAGGATTCAGGACTATAAGAAACTGCTGGCTGGTCTACTTCAGGAGGCTGACCCAGCCGTTCTCGATATGAACCGAAAATGGCCGTCGCTTTTCGCCACTTTTCTGATTCAGCCTCTTGATCGCCTGCTTGAGCCGATTGCTTGTACTGGTGATGGAAGCGTCATCGGCGTAGAGACGTTCAATAGCATCATCCACCAAGAGGCTCGTGTTTGGGGCGTTGAGTAATGCGTCGATCAGCCGCCATTCGTTCAGTGTCAGCCCTTTATACACTTCACCATTGATGCGCACGCTGTCGGGCGGGATCACCTTGTCTTGCCCATCGTCATTTCCCTCCATGTATCGTCTGTCTAACCACTCATCAAGCGCCAACTCATACCATCCGGGTTGTCCATCGGCGGTTTCTTTATGCTGTGGCACATCGGCAAGCATTTCCTCCATTACCCTGGGAGAGAATCCGGTGTATTTATGATGGAGGTCATCCTTCGAGAGCATTCCTCTGCCCGACTTGCAGCCAGTCTGCTTGCAGAACTCAAGCGTATCATCGGCTTGGAGAACATATCCCATATCCACCTGCTCGCCGTTCACGCAAGCAATGGCATCTGCTGGGATGTTGAAGGCGTCCACGAGTGATGCTCGGACGCCTTGAACTCGCTGGCCTCCCACAGCGAACACGCCGTCGTTTGCGCCATGAATGACTTTGACATCGCCGCCGACTGATTGTTCCCAACTCATATGGCTCTCCTTTATTCGACTCTCCTTTTTTTCATCTCGCAGGCGGATTCTACCACAGGGTTGGCCGATTGTAAAATCCGCTCAGTCAATCAGCGAAGTGTCGCTCTCGACACCGAGTTGACCAGATCGCTCGCCTATATTGAAGCCTGCGAACACGTCCAACATGCCCCGTCGCTGGCTCAGGAAGTTTGTCAAGGAAGTGTCGGCAGCGACACCGGGGCGACCCGGCGTGTTTTGTAAAGTGATGACGATGATGCGGCTCATCTGAAGTCCGATGGGCGGGCTTTGGACGTGCCATTTACCCTGCCAGCGTTTTTTTGACAGCAGCGCCCGCCAACCAAAGGAAGTAGCACCGAAATGTCGAGACTGTCCAAGGACCAGAAGCGGAGAAAGAAACTCGCCGAACGGGAGCGACGGCGGGCGTCCAATCGTGTTGCGGACGACGGCTGGGAGCCTCTGCGGGAGCGCCCGGTTGACATTGAGAAGGCCAAGCAGCTTAACGCCCTTCATCCTTTCACGGTAATAAAGACAAGCCTGTGGAGGAACCGGGAGTGGAGTTGCGTGTTGTGGGAGGGGGAACACCATTGGCACATTGGAATAGAACACATTTCCAAAATCCCTCGTCATGATTGGCTTGCCTTTCAGCAGATCAAAAATCAACTGGTCGGCCCCGATCAGTGTATCCTGCTGAACGCCGCATGGTGAACTGCATCAATATGTACCATTTGTGGGGAACAAAAGGCGTAAAGATCATGTTAGGCTTTTTGCCTCCATGCTGGTTGCCGGATGCTGTTGGAACACCCGAAGAACAACGCCCTTTCGATTCGCCGGTTGGTGATGTCGGGATCGAGAGTGAGCAGGGGTTGGCTTAACTGTGAGACATTGAAGACCTCCCCGCCACATGGTTGCCGTGGTCCGCAAGTTCATCACCATGCGTCCCTCGCTCGGTGGAAAGCGAGGCGTGTTGGCCGATGACGACGCACACTCTTCATCAAGGCAAAGGAGGAACGACGTGAATCGAGGCAAGGTTATCAAGCAAATTCTCGCCAAGTTCCGGGAAAACCTCGATGAGATTTCCGACGAGATGTTGCTGGGAAGGATCGAATTGGAAAAGGCGAGAAAAATAGCCACAGCAGCGCTGGTCGAACTCTACCGGAAGTGCGTGGAAGACATGGATGACGACGAACTCTTGGGAGATCGGTTGAAGGAAATGAGAAGCACAGCCATCGTTGAGGCGATGGCGCATTGCCGAGACGAACTCGAAGCGATGACGAACGAGCAACTGGACGAGCAACTGGATGAGCTTTGCCAATGAATCAACATGAGGAATGGCTGGACTATCCCCGCTTCATGGTCGCCGTCAACCGCAAGTTCGTCACGCTGCCGTCGCCCAAGGACGGCCAGCACGGGCTTGCAGTCTTCTGGACGAAATCCACCGCCAAGAAGGTCGCCCGGTCGAAGCCTGGAGCCGTCGTGATCGAGGCCACCCCAGAAATGTTTGTGGAGGCGTTGGTGAAACGACTGGATTCTGCTGGCTGGAGTCTGTCGGCGCATCCGAACACGTTCAGCCGGAAACGTCGAGGGGCAGCATCGCCCTCATCAAACCGGAGGTCATCATGAACAAACGCCAACTTATCGAAGAAGCAACCACGATCTATTGGGAACGCATCCGACGCCGGAAGCAGGATGGCACAGTCGTCCACCAGCAGCCGAACAAGAAACTGAGTACGGTCGAGATTGCGGACAAAGTTCCGGTCGTCACGCTCAAGAACGTCCGTGGGTTCCTGGCAAAGATCAAGCTGACGCCGAGGGTCCGCAAGCGAGTAGGGGAGGTTTTGGACCACATCAAGGAGTGTGCCATGTCCACCGGCGAAGGTTATGGTGTGGCCGGGCAACGTCCTCAAGGCGCACCAAGTTGAGGAATGGCGAAGGAAGTACCTTGAAGATGTCGGGCTTCTACCGGGCTGGTAAGAAGGCCGAACCTCGCCGGGAAGCAGCATCATGAACCTGCGCCAACACTTCCGGGAGATCAAGCGTCAGCTTTTCCCCCGCTGGGACCAGCACAACCTCTGGCGAGTCACCACGAGGTCGAAGCGAAAAGTACACGGTCATTGCGACCGGGATCGCCGAGTGATCGAGATCGTGATCCAGCACGCCGATCCTGACGAGCGTGACCGACTGCTCATTCATGAAATCTGCCATGCCGTCGCCGAAGGGGGCCACGGCAAGAAGTGGCAAGATCGGATGGAGAAGGCTGCCAAGAGAGCGGACGAACTTGGCCGGGACCGGCTTGCAAAACTGTTGCGGGAGGAGATTGTGGGTTACCAGGAAAGCTGGAAGCCGGTGGATGAAGCCTACGGCATCGTACAAGAGTGGCTGACGTGCAACCCGGACCTCACACTGGCGCAGGTCAAACGATCATTGGCCGATATGCACGGTCTGCTTGTCACTGAGGTCGGCAAGACATTCAGGCGATTCAAGAAGGTCTTCACAGAGGCGAAAAAAGACGCCCAGGAAGCCAGGGCGTTGAAGGCGGCGTGGTTGAAGGAGGCAAAAGGGTGATGATCGCCGCCGTGCCGTTCCTCACCTGGAAAGAAACCGGCGAAAACTGCGAAGCCAAACGAAGTAAATGGCCGGATGGTTTCTCTATGCTTGTGTGGGAAATAGCGATAAAGACGGCACAAGATGGTCTTGTGCGCATCAACGGGCCAGAAAAGAAAGGAAAGGACCACCATGAAAATGTTCCATTTCGGCGAAGTTGAAGACCCACACGCATTTCGTCTCTCTCCGAATGACAAGGTAATCGGCTACCTGATTCGAGGAACATACGAAGAGGATTATTTGCTCTGTATCGCAACCGATAACGCTGCACCTTACTACGGCGACGATGGGTGTCGGGGTGAGTCAGTTTTGCTGATCTACAACCCCGGACGTGGCGAAATTGAAACAGGCTTCAGCAGGAACGATAAGGACTTTCAAAGATCGCTGGCATATCTTCGTGGCAATGTCGGACTGAACAAATTCGAGCTTAACGAATTGTTCGGTCATAATGGCCCGTCGAGTGGCCTCGTTGAGCATATCGCCAAGCTCGTGGCCGATCTGCCGCCTGCCGCCGAGAATTGCCGCACTGAGAGTGATGCTAATGAATGCACCGTCTCGACTGCCAGGACGATCATCCGAAATATCATCGCCCGGCATGGCGACGGGAAGACGATGCAAGTTCGTTTCTCGGACGGCGACTTCGTGACCGGGCGAAACGCAACGGAACAAGTGCTGGCGGAACTTGACAAACTTGATCCAGCCCAGCAATGGCTATTGGACACTGGTGACGGCCACATAAATCCGGTGATTCGTGTCGCACCGATTCGGCGTCGTCGCACCGGAAAGTACGTCGTGGGCGTGTGGTTCGATTCCATGATCGAGTTTGGGGGAGACGAATAGTCGAGGGACCGCCCCGGCCTGATGAAGCTGCTCGAAGACGCCGCCCAGGGCAAGTTCGACGTGCTTCTCTGCACCGACCTTACACGGCTGACCCGCCGCCTCTCGCCGGAGATCATCTTGGCGATTCGGGACGCCGGGGTGCGGGTCGTGACGGCGGATAGTGGCGAGGTCCGGGTTGCTGATTTGCTCACCCAGGCGGTCATGAACCAGAGTGCCAAGACGGATTCGGGATCGTTGAGCGAACGGATCAAACGGGGGAAGCGGGCTGCCCGTGAGCGCCGTGCTGGGGCTGGCTCCGGCAGCGAATGACCGCCAGATCGGTTTACAACTTGCCCGCTTGCGTGGTATAATCCTGCTCGTCGGGAACTTCTTTTTGTGGCCGCTTTGCGACGTTCCCGACATTCTGCCTTGTGAGGGACTACGGCCAGACCCCCCTCCAGGCAACTGCGTTTTCCGCACGAGTGTTGCGGAGCGGAGGTTGTCTGGACCGAGTGGGTCGGCTCTTGCCGTCGAGATGTTCCTCGAATTCCACTGCGATCCAAACACGCTCGATTCCTATTCACGCACGCTTTGCGTGATACGGAGGCTTCTTCGTCATGTTCGCACCATGCTCCTCCGGCCCCGTCAAGATTATCCACGGGGCCAACGACGGCAACTTCAACGTCGGCGGCGCTTCCGTCGCCAGCGTCCGAGCATCATTGGTTGACGCCTTCAACATTCCCGATGAAGCCATTGCCTTCATCAACGGCGAAACAGTCCCGCCCACCTACACGCTCCAGACGAATGACACGTTGGAGTTCATCGTCCCACTTGGCAGGAAATCGGTCGGCGAGCAAGTCTGGACCGACGATGAGTTGTGTGTTTTCTTCAAGATCACCCGTGAAGACCTGCAAGCCTGGATCGCCCAGGGGTTGAAGGTAAAGCAATGTCTCGACGGCTCGCTTCGCATCACGGAAACCGCCGTGGACGAGTTCAACCGTGGGCGGGTGATCGAAGCTCCGCTGGTTTCTGATTTGCCCAGGGAGGTCAGCACGGAAGAGGCGGCAACTATTCTCGGCTTGAGCAAAGATACCGTTCTGAAGCTACGAGCGGCTGGCCTGCTGGAGTTTCGCAATGCAGCGCCGCCGGGCAGCAGTCGCCCTGTTTACCGTTTTCTCTTGGAATCGGTTGTCCGACTCCGAACAAGTTACGAAACCGATGAGCCGACGCCCCGTATTCCAGGACAGCCAACACGGAGGGCCGTGAAGGGCAAGCGGAAGTACAAGTACATCGACTACGATTGACGATTTCTTTTTCGCCGTGCTTCGTCAAGCCGTCGTTGGGCTTCTTGAAGGTGTTCGTTACGGAAGTGGCCGTAGACTCGTTCGATCATGGCAATGGAAGTCCCCGCCATCCGTGCGACTGTCGCCACGTCAATTCCCGACATCAGCGCCTCGCTGATCCACAGATGACGAAAATCGTAAATCGAGATTTCGTCTCGAATCTTGCCCAGCTTCATTTTCGCAGCCACTTCTTTAATCCGCTCGAATCGCTTGGCGGTTCCTCGAACGGTCCAGGGTTTTCCGTCGCTGTTGACGAAAACTCGTTCCGACAAATCTCTGTCTTGGCATTTCCGTTTGAAGATGGCAAATGACTCCTTGTTGAGCGTAATGTGCCGGATTGTCGGATTCGCTTGTGTTCGAGAACGCTTGTGTTTGCCCAGGATCACTTGCTTTGTCCGAAGCAGAACATCCCCGACTTCGCAGGATACGAGTTCGTCCGTCCTGGCCCCCGTGTGGAAGTAGCATCGGAGCATTTCGGCGAAACTGGCGTAATCCTCGGCTGTGCGGCAGCCGTCAGAGCCATTGCGTTCTAGCGTCTCTTCCAACCCGAAGCGCCGGAACTGGTCAAGGTCCATCTCGGCGGCGGCAAAGACTGCTTTGATCTCCTTCAACGTGATGAGGTCATTCTCGTTGAGCGCCTTGAGCGGCACGGAGGTGCGCTCGACGCTGGAGAAGGGGCGGTAAATCGGCGACAGGTAAGGGATCGGCGAGGGGTGCTTTGTGGCCCAATTCCAACAATGCTTGACAGACGTTTCGGCGTGGCGGCGGGTTTGCGGCCCCACGCCGAATTCCGCATCGTGATGATCGAGCCAGGATTCGAGGTCTTTGCTTTGCACCTTGTTGGCGGGGAGGTCGGCGATTCGGGTTCCGGGACTGATCTCGAAGTTTGAGAACCGGGTGCAGTAGAGCTTGCGAGTGGTGAAGGTCTGCCGGGATCGTTTTTTCTCGACCCACTCAAGGAAAAGGACGATCAAATCACCCACCGTCAGACCCTTCGAGTGGCGGGCCACTTCGTTTTCGCCTAGAATCTTCACATGGTCATTGAAGAGTTTTTTGGCCTCCGAGTAAGGCACGGCATCGACGCTTCCGAAGTAGGTGTCCCCACCGGCCTTCGTGAACCAGTAGACCGACGCTCCCACCGTCTTTTTTCGGAGTTTCGGCTGTCGAGCCATAGTGCGCCCAAATCCAAAGGGGTAAACGAAAGGGGTAAAGTTTTCTTGACGAGTTTCATGATAAGCCATAAACCCTTGAATAGCAAGGCATAAATCTTCTGGGAGTGTTTGCACATCTGGTGATGGCCCTGGTCTTCAAAACCAGTGGAGGGTTTGAACAAAGCTCTCAGTGGGTTCGATTCCCATACACTCCCGTAATTCTTTCCGCGGCAACAACTCACGGACAGCCTCTAATAGCAGCGTACCGAGACGACGGTGCAGTTGTCCGCCCCGCCGGCAGCGTTCGCCAGATCGACAAGCCGAGAAGTGAGCAGATAGGCCGACGGCGGCGCCTTCTGGATGGTCATGGCAATGGTCGCATCATCGACCTGCCCGTGCAGCCCATCGCAGCACACCAAGAGCCAGTCGCCGGGGACGATCTTCAGCTTGTAGTGTGCCGGCTCCAGCGTGCGCCGGCCGCCGACGGCCTGCGTCACCTCGTTGCGCTGCGGATGCTGCTGTGCTTCCTCCGGCGTGAGCTGACCAAGCTCGACCATCCGACCGACCAGCGTTTGATCCTTGGTGATCTGCTGCAACTTGCCGGCGTGGTAGTGGTAGACCCGGCAATCGCCAACGTGGCCGACGACCACCCGGCCATTCCAGATGATCGCCACCGCCGCCGTCGCCGCCATCCCCTTGAACCGCTTGTTGCTGCCGGCCTTCTCCTGCACCGCCTTGTTGGCTTCCTTCAAGGCATTCTCGATGGACGCCGCCAGCCCGCGCCGCGTGACCTCGTTGAACTGCCCGGACAGCGCCCCGGAGAGAATCGGTGCCAGCGCCTGCCCGACCGTGCGAATGACCAACCCCGCTGCCACGTCCCCCGCCGCATGCCCGCCCACGCCGTCGGCGACGATGACCAGCGCGAGCTGATAGTTCTCGTTCTCCCACCAGGTGAGATGTTGCACGAGGAAGCTATCCTCGTTGCGCGTCCGCTGCTTGCCGGTGGAAGTGACGCCGGCAATGCCCATGCGCAATGAGCCGGCCGAGGTGGGGATCGGCTCCGTGCTCGGGATGTCCGCCTGCGTGACGGCGTTGGCCGTGAACGTCTCGCCGCATTTGTGGCAACGCACCGGCTGGCCGAGGTGCTGCTCCGCGACCTGGCAAGGGGTGATGCAGTGGGGGCAGAAGACGCGTGTCATACTTTTAGGTAAGCAAGATTTTGGGTGCCATGCCCACGGCTTTGCGTGGGCATGGTGGTTGCACGCCGCGACAGAGCCCATGATATGGGAGCATGGCCGTCGCATCGAGCGGCATGCTGCCATGCCCACGCAAAGCCGTGGGCATGGCACCCAAGACAGTCTTCATCCGGAATCAACAATCAATGGCAACGACTCCCGATCGAGCCGAAGCGGACCGACCCGGAGCCCCGCGTAGTCGGCCGCACCCGACCAGAGCCAATCCTCCGGCTTCACACACAATTCGCGGCGAACAGGATTGTTGTGCATGTAGACGATCTGCTCAAAGATGGTGTTTGGCTCGAAGACATTGCGATCGTAGCCGCCGCCGCGCTGCCAGAAGCGATAATGCACCTTGCCGTTGGGCTGCCGATCTTCCATCCGCGTCAGAAAACTCGGCGCGTGACGGCGGACGTGGATCAACGCGCGCTTGGCCACCGACTGCTTGATCGAGTTCAGAATATCGCTAATGTCGTAGATCTTTTCGGTGGGCCAGACCAGCACATGAGCGTGCTCCGGCATGATGACGTAGGCCCAGACGAAAAACCTCAGCTTGCCCCGGGCCCGATCAATGGCGTCGATCAGCCATTGCCGACTGCCATCCTTGGTGAGGAATGGTTGCCGTTGAAAGCAGGAGAACGTCAAGGCATGGGCGTCACCGGGCGTGTTGTAACGCTTGCAGGTCTTGCGGCGTGACGCGGCCATGTCATTTCTCCACCGAGTCAATGCCGTTGTAGGGAGTGGATTCCGGGTGCCATGCCCACGGCTTTGCGTGGGCATGGTGGTTGCACGCCGCGACAGAGCCCATGATATGGGAGCGGGCCGTCACCTCGAGCGGGACGCCGCCATGCCCACGCAAAGCCGTGGGCATGGCACCCGGCAGAAGATCTTTGCCGCCATCTCCGGCCTCCAATTCAATGCTCATTCCGGAAGGCGCCAAACTCGCACGGTCCTGTCGCTACTCGCCGACAACACAGTGCGACCATCGGGCGTGATTCCGACAGACCACACAGTGCCACTGTGTCTCCCAGCAGCAATTTTCTTTTCCGGTCTCTACATCCCAGACACGAACGGACGGATCAGACGAAGCTCGCATCCAGTCCCCACTGCCTGAAATGATTCGGCGACCATCACCGGATAACGCGAGCGCCCATATTCCATTTTCATGGCCCACGTACTGCCTCCGCGTTCGTGCCGATGTCACGTCCCACAAGCGAATCGTAAAGTCGGAGCCATCGTTGTTTCCCGATCCGGTGAATACGCTGGATCCATCACGCGTCATTGCGACTGAATGCACTGCCTCGGAATGTCCCTCAAGCTTTGCTAGCAACTCTCCGCTGTCCACGTTCCACACTCTCGCTGTGTGATCATGCTCGCCTGCGGAAACAGCCTTCTTGCCGTCAAGCGAGATTGCTACTCCTACGACATGTGACTGGTGGCCGACGAATTCACGAACGGTCTTCCAGCCTTCGATTCGAATTAGGCGAAGCCCACCGACATCAAATCCAGCAAGGACATGGTTGCCATCGGGCAGAATAACTACGGATGTGACCGCCTGCCCAAACGAACTTGATTGACCGAGCAGTTCGCCGTCGGTCAAAGACCAATGAGACAGTTTGCCATTCTGCGTTCCAGACACGGCACGTTGCCCGTCAGTCGAGAATGCCACTGTACGAATTCCTGCATCATGGGAAAACGAACGGATTTCCTTTGTCCCCTCAATCTTCCACATCCATAGCGTTCGATCACTGCCGCCGGAAAGCGCTTGCTTGCCATCCGGCGATACACGAACACAATGCACATTATCCTTGTGCAGCCGAAAGCAACCGACTTCATCCAAGGATTTCGGCGCGGCTTGTGCGAGTCCGCGCGCTGGCCTGCTGGGCGTGCCATCAGGCGTTGGCTCATCATTGTGCCCAGCTTTTTTGCCGCTGCCGCGGTTCATCGCGAGGCCAGCCACCGTCATAACGCCGGCCAGCATGCTTGCGCCAAACACGACCTTTTTCCACGAATGGGTTCGTTTCTGTTGCAACGCCACTCCGCTTTGGTTATCAAGTGCTGTCCAGGGATTGCTCGTCGCGGGTGTCGAAGGGGTTGTCGCTGTTATCGCTGCGGCAAGAATAGCTGGGTTTGCCGTCACAGCCATGGAATGGGTGGCAAACGCCGCCAGCACCGCCGCTACTTCAGCCGGCGTCACATAGCGTTCCGCCGGGTCCCGCGCCATCATCTTCGCAACAATCGCATCCAGCTCCGACGGAACTTCCGCGCGTGCTTGCCGCACGGGAGTTGCCGGCCGCATCACGCGGGCCATCATCCGCTCAATCGCATCTTTCCCCGTAAACGGCGGCTGGCCCGTCAGCAAATAGTACAGCGTGCAGCCCAGGCTGTAGATATCCGACCGAATATCCGCTTCGCGCGCGTTGCCGGCCTGTTCGGGGGAGATGTAATCGACGGTGCCGAGGACGTTGCCCAGCTTGGTGAGACGTGTGCCCCGGCCGCCGGCTTGCTCGAATCTCGCCAGGCCGAAGTCCAGCACCTTCACGGTCGGCTCGCCGCTGGCACTGGACCGGCCGATGATCAGGTTGCCCGGCTTGATGTCGCGGTGCACCAGACCCTTTTCATGTGCGTGCTGCAGGCCGAGGGTGGCCTGGCGAACATAGTCGCAGGCCTTGGCGATGGGCAGTGGACCGGACTGCTTCACAAGCCGGGCCAGGTCGATGCCCTCGACGAGTTCCATGGCGAAGTAGTGCGTCTTGCCTTCCTGGCCCACCTCGTAGGCACCCACGACGTTCGGATGCGACAGCTGGGCGATGGCGCGGACCTCGCGATTGAAGCGCGTCACCGCGGCCGGGTTTTCCAGGCAATCGGGCGGGATGACCTTGAGCGCGACATCGCGGTGCATGCGCACATGGCGGGCCTTGTAGACCTGGCCCATGCCGCCCTCGCCGATGGGTTCCAGGATGCGATACGGTCCCATGATGAGGCCGGCGGCCTGTCCCTGCGAAATCAGGTTGGCTTGATAGGGCGTGAGCCATTGCCGGCGTATGAGGTCGCGCAGCAATGTGGCCGAATCGCCGGCCTGCGAGCGCTCGGCGAGATCGTCGAGTTGCTCGCCGCTGAGGAAGTCCTTCTGCCTGAGGTATGTCAACAGCGATGTGGGAGTGAGGGCGGCCATTTCGCCTCCAAGGACATTCGCCCAGGACCGACAGAATGCACTGGTGTGGATTGTATCGCCGCGAAGGATGGCTGGCGCACGGTCCGTTCCACATCCCGCGGACAAGGTTCTCCGGATTCTGAAACAGGATACCCGTAAGAGATGATGTTCGGTGCCATGCTCACGCAGAGCCGTGAGCATGGCACACAGAACTACGGCGACGGCCGTCGCCGCTGGCGTCACTGCTTCTTGCCGCACGCATACAGGTGACTGGCGGCGCGGATGTACAGCGTGTCGTCGGCGATGGCCGGCGTGGCGGCGACGCGTTCGCCCAGTTTCGGGTTTCGGGCCACGACTTCCGGTTTGACGCCGCCGGCCTTCACGACGGTCACGGCGCCGTCGGCCAGCGCTGTGAAGTAGATGTGCCCGTTGGCGGCCACTGGCGACGCGTAGAACTTCGCGTCATTGATGGTACGCGTCATGTACACTTCCTTGCCGCTCTTCGCGTCATAGGCGGTGATGATGCCGCCGTCCTTGACCATCACGTATTGCCCGCGATACAGGAGCGCGGAAGTCACGTACGGCAGGCCCTTGGTCTTCTTCCAGAGCACGTGCGACTTGGAAACTTCGCCCGTGCCGCCCGGCTTCAGGGCAAAGCAGGCGTTGGCCCCGTCGGACATGAACCGGTTGATGGCGTCGAACTCGTCGCGGGTCAGCTTGCCGTCGCTGTTCAGGTCCTGTGCGTCGAAGAAGCCCTCGAAGGCCTTCTCGGCCTCGTCGCGGGACAGGATGCCGTCCTTGTTCTTGTCCAGCTGCTTCAGCAGGTCGTCGAAGGACGGCATCTTGAAGTCGGCATCGTGGCCCGGGGACGAGCCGGCGAAATAGAGCAGGCCGTCGGCGGTCACCGGCGACGCGCAGCAACCGGGCGGGATGCCGAGCACGGACCACTTCTCGGCGCCGGATTCCAGGTCGTAGCCGATCATGCGGGCGTGGCCGGCCGCCGCGATCTGCTTGCCGGCCGGCGTGTCCCACACCACCGGCGTGCAGTAGGACACCGGCGACTGCCGTTTTCTCTCCCACTTCAGCTTGCCCGTGGCAGCGTCCACGGCCACGATTCTCGAATTCTTGGTCTCGTCGCGCACGATGACGGCCAGGCCATCAACGAGGATCGGCGACACGCCGCTGCCGAAATTCCCCATCATGACCGCCGCCGGCATGGCAAACGTCCACAGTTCCTTGCCCGCCAGGTCGTAGCAAACCAGGCCGCACGAGCCGAAGTACGAGACGATGCGCTTGCCGTCGGTCGCTGGCGTGGAGGCTGCCGGGCTGCCCTCGGTCTTCATGAACTTTTCGATCTTCTTCGCCGGCGCCTCCTTCCGCCAGGCTTCCTGGCCGTCCGATCGGCGATAGGCGATCGTGTACAGCTTGCCCTTCTCGAAGGCAGTGAGCACCAGGTTGTCGCCGGCAATGATCGGCGATGACAATCCCGATGGCACCGGCACTTTCCACCTCAGGTTCTTGTCCGGGCCGAACTCGAGCGGCGGCTTCTCGGCGTCGGCGACTGCCGATCCGCCCGGCCCGCGAAACTGCGGCCAGGGCAGCGGTTGTGCCTTGTCGCCGCCCGCACCGTGATGAATGCCGGTGGCTGCCGACAGAAGGACGAACGTGAGAATGACGCGCATGGAACCTCCTTGGCTGATGTGGACGGCCGATTGCCGATGGCGTCATTATACGAGCGAGCGCGATCGCAAAGCGCCACCCGGAGGGACCGACCTGCCGCCCGGCACTTCCATTACCGTGCCACGTCCATAAATCATCACGCAAGGAGCCATCAAGCACGAGGGCACTCATGTTGGCGGAGCACTGGGGGCTGTTGATCTTGCTGTTCCTGCCGCTGGCGGCGGGCATTGTCGTCGCCTGGCTGGGGCCGACGCGCGGCAGCGCCATCCGGCTCATCAGCGTGGCCACTTCCATCGTAGTGCTCGCGCTCGCGCTGGGAATGGCCTTCCGCTTCATGGCTCTGGAGCGCCCTCGCGGCGCCGATGCCAGGCTGGCGCCGGCAGCGCCGTCGTTTCGACCGGAGTTCGTCCCTGGCGCCTCGCCGAGCAACCCGCATCAGACAACCTGGCATGTGCTGTCGCTCGGCCCGGGGACGGTGCAGTTTTACCTCGGTCTCGATGGGCTCAACCTCTGGCTCATCGTGCTGACGGCGGTGCTGATGCTGCCCTCCGTGCTCATCTCCTGGAACCACATCAGCGAGCGCGTCAACGAGTTTTACGCCTGGCTGATGATCCTGCAGACGTGCATGTTCGGCATCTTTCTCGCCTTCGACATCATCATCTTCTACGTGTTCTTCGAGCTGTCGCTGGTGCCGCTGTTTTTCCTGATCGGCATCTGGGGCGGGCCGGAACGCCGCCACGCGGCCCGCAAGTTCTTCATGTACACTCTGGCCGGCAGCCTGCTGACTTTCCTGGGCGTCATGGGCATCGTCCTGGCCTGCCACCAGCAGACCGGCACCATGACATTTTCCATCCCGCGGCTGGTGGAACTGGTTCACGGGCAGCTCATGCTCGAAGATGAAGCGACGCGTGCGTACTGGCAGACGGCGCAGTTCTGGGTGTTCCTGGCGCTGACGGCGGGCTTCGCCGTCAAGGTGCCGCTGGTGCCGTTTCACACCTGGCTGCCGCTGGCGCACGTCGAGGCGCCCACGGCCGGCAGCGTCGATCTTGCCGGCGTCCTCCTCAAGGTCGGCGCCTATGGCTTTCTCAGGCTGGCCATCCCGCTGGCACCGGATGTGAGTCTCGCCCTCGGCTTGCCCATGGTCACGCTGCTGGCCACGGCCGGCATCGTCTACGGCGCTCTGTGCGCTTACAGCCAGGACGACGTCAAGAAGATGATCGCCTACAGCAGCGTCAGCCATCTCGGGCTCTGCATGCTCGGCATGTTCAGCCTGACGATGGCGGGACTCTCCGGCAGCATCATGCAGATGATCAATCACGGGCTCTCGACCGGGGCGCTGTTCCTGCTCATCGGCATGCTTTACGATCGCTACCACACGCGCAAGATCAGCTCGTTCAGCGGCATGGCCACGCGCATGCCGCTCTTTGCCGTCTTGCTGGTGTTCATCTGTCTGTCGAGCGTGGGCATGCCGGGGCTCAACGGTTTCATCGGCGAATACCTGTGCCTGGCCGGCATCTTCAGCCACGAATGGACCCGCGAAGGCAAGCCGTACCTCGCCATCGTCGCCTGCACGGGCGTCGTGCTGGGCGCCTGGTACCTGTTCACGATGCTGAAACGCGTGCTGTTCGGCCCGGTCCAGGAACCGGACACGCACAGCCCGACCGGCGATCTCAACGGCCGCGAACTGGCGCTGATCGCCCCCATCGCGGCGCTGTGCCTGCTCATCGGCGTCCATCCGCAGCCAATCCTGCGCACGACGGAACCGGACGTGCGCGTGGTCTCCGACATCGCCGCCGCGGCCAGACAGCGGGCGACACTACCGGTGGGAGTGGCGACAAACCAGAAACTGGAGACCAGAAACTAGATACTGCAAATAAAGGGTTGGCCGACACCACTGTAAAACTATCGGTGGCTGCGCTGCTAAAGTAGCACGGAATTCTGATTCCGTGCGTGCATGTCGCACGGATGCGGAGATCCGTGCTACGTTAACCGCGCAGCTTCCATTAACATGAGAAATGTCCGTATGAGCCCGATGCAGCAACCGAATCATCAGAATGACACGTTTGATTCCGGTCAGACTCAGGCATTCGAATGCGAGGCTCTTTCCATGGATCACCCGGAGATTCAGGCCCGCGAGCGCGCCCGCCAAAAGCACTTGCTGCTCTCCAGGCCCACAGAAAAGCAGCTCCGCCTAACCCTGGGCGAGGATGCGGAAACGCCGACGTCGCTCGATTAACATGCTCGTCCGGCCCGATGTAAAAGCATCTGCCGAAACTCTACCAAGAGGAACTCTCCCATGCCGACCAGCTTGCACATGCATCGCCGTCATTTCCTGGCGTCGGCCGCCGGAGGCCTGGCGACGACCTTTCTTCCGGCCGGCAGCCGGGCGCAGAACCGCGAACGTCGCGCCCCCAGCGAGCGCATCACGCTCGGCTTCATCGGCATCGGCGTCATGGGCCGCGGTCACTTGCAGAGCTTGCTCGGCAATCGCGGCGTGCAGGTGCTGGCCGTGAGCGATGTCCATCAGGGCCGCATGCAGAACGCCGTCGAGATCGTGCACCGGGCCTATGCCGCCCAGCGCAAGTCCGGCGCCTATCGTGGCTGCGCTGCTTTCGCGGATTTTCGCGACCTGCTGGGGCGTCGCGACATCGACGCCGTCGTCATCAGCACGCCCGATCACTGGCACGCCATCCCGGCCATCCTGGCCTGCCGGGCCAGGAAGGATGTCTACTGCGAGAAGCCGCTGTCGCTGACCATCGCCGAGAGCCGCGCCATGGTCCGGGCCGCCCGCGACAACAACATCATCTTCCAGACCGGCAGCCAGCAACGCACCGAGTTTGGCGGCCACTTCCGCAAGGCGGTCGAATACGTCCGCAGCGGCCGCATCGGACGCGTCCGCACCATCCGCGTCGGTGTCGGCGGACCGGCCCGGCCTTGCGACCTCGGCGACGAGCAGACCCCGCAAGGCGTCAACTGGGACATGTGGAACGGCCCTTCGCCCGCGCGCGCCTACAACCACGTCCTGTGTCCACGCGACGTGCACAATCACTTTCCCGCCTGGCGGAACTATCGTGAGTACGCCGGCGGCGGCCTGGCGGACATGGGCGCCCATCACTTCGACATCGCCCAGTGGGCATTGAACATGGACGCGAGCGGCCCGACCGAGATCCACCCGCCCGAGCGCGGCGACACCGGCCTGCGCTTCGTCTACGCAAACGGCGTCGAGATGTTCCACGGTGGCCCTAGCCCTTAATCAAGCGTAGGCTGAACGGTTTGCGGCTTGGGCGCTGGCAGCGGGCCGGGGCGCGGGATCGGCGCATCCCGTAGCCGGGTCGCTTGCGTCGGGTTTTGTCGTCCATGAACACCTCTCAATC
>Ga0194121_10006133_pt1 | contig 16221 bp, 17 predicted proteins | sample TA2MahCa50mmetaG_FD_148609 | JGI IMG/M metagenome (GOLD analysis project Ga0194121, IMG submission 148609) | Freshwater microbial communities from Lake Tanganyika, Tanzania - TA2015020 Mahale Deep Cast 50m | ecosystem: Environmental > Aquatic > Freshwater > Lake | place: Tanzania: Lake... | reverse complement strand
CGGCTGGCCTGTCTATCGAACGACATCGGCCCTTGGTCGCGTAAGCTCAGGCAACGATTCGGGCTGGAACGCTGGATCGAGGAATGGTTCATCAGCGGCGACCTCGGCCTGCGCAAACCCGATGCCGCCATCTACCTCCGAGCCTTGCGGCAGCTCGGTGCGGATGCTTCAGACGTGGTGTTCGTCGACGATCGACCGAGAAACCTCGATGCCGCGCTACGGCTCGGCATTCAAACCATGCTGCTCGACGGCGCGGGCAGCGCCCCTGCTTCAAGTCACCGCGCGATCGGCAGTCTGACGGACCTGCTTTAACCGTCGCGTCGCGCCTCAGGACTGCACGTCCGCCAGCATCTCGGCATAGCGGAAAATCTCGGTGTGATCAGCCGAGGCGCCGAGCTTGCCGCTGGCATCGGCCCAGTAGGCCACCGTTTGCTTCAGCATCGGCATGTTGAGATCGAGATGGGCCGCCACCTCGGCCGCCGTGCGCAAATCCTTGGCCATCAGTCCGGTGGTGAAGCCGGCGGCGAAGGTGCGCGGCACGACGAACTGACGGCCCTTGACCTCGGTGGCGTTGCTCTTGCCGGTCGAGCTGTTGAAGACATCGACCATGGTGCCGGGATCGAGGCCAAAGGCCTCGCCCACGACCAGGGCTTCGCACATCGCCACCAAGCCCGACGCCGACAAGTAGTTGTTGAGCGCCTTCAGCGCGTGGCCGGCGCCGGCCGGGCCGCACAAGGTGATCGTCTTGCCCATGGCAGCGAAAGCCGGCCGGGCGCGTTCGAGATCGGCCATGGCGCCACCGACCATGATGCTGAGCGAACCGTCGACCGCTCGCTTGACGCCACCCGACACCGGGGCATCGAGCAGCGCCACGCCGAGCGCGGCGAGATCGCGCGCGAGTTTCTGCGTGTCGACCGGGTTCGACGAGCTCATGTCGATCACCAGTGCACCCGTGGCCAAGCCCTCGCGCGCCGCCTCGCGGCCCTCGAGCAGCGCCTGCCGCACGGCCTTGCCGTCCGGCAGCATGGTGACCACCGCGTCGGCGCCTTGCGCGGCGGCCTTGGCCGAGGCAGTCGCCAAAGCCGACGGATGGGCGCCGACGAAATCCGACATCGCCTTCTGCGAAAGATCGTAGAGCCGCAGCGTGAAGCCCGCCTCGACCAAGCGTGCCGCCATCGGCCGGCCCATCATGCCGAGCCCGATGAAGGCGATGGTGGCGGGTGGTGCGAGGGTCGTCATGGGCGGGGCTCCGAAGTCAGGTCGTAATCGTAGAACGGCAGTGTGCGGCCGGGGATGGCGTCGGACGGCTCGTTGCTGCGAAAGCGCGCGCCCATGTGCTCGTAGAAGGCGGCAGCGTTGGGGTCGGCCAGGATGGTCATGCGGCCGGCGCCCAGACGGCGCGCCAAGTCGGTGGCCGCCGCGAACAGCGCGCGGCCGGCGCCGCTGCCAATGGCCGGCGGATCGACGAACAGTTGATGCAGGTCGGCGATCGCGCCTTCGGGATGCACAGAGGCCGTGCCGAGCAGACGGCCGGCATCGTCGACGGCGACGAGCACCAGTCCCGCCGCGATGTCGTTCTCGCTCACGGCGAGAGCGGCGGCGGAAAGCGCCATGAACGCCGCGTCGTATCCCCAGTGCGCCTTCGACCGCACGCACAGGGCGGTGAGGCTTGCGCCTTCGCCCAGGCGTGCCGGTCGAATGGTCGCCATCGCTCAGACGCCCCGCTCCTTGAACACCTCGCGCGCCGTCTTGAAAGCGTCGAGGCAGGCCGGAATGCCGCAATAGATGCCGACCTGCAGGAAGATCTCCTTGATCTCGTCCTTGCTCAGCCCGTTGTTCAGCGCGCCGTTGACGTGGAGCCTGAGTTCCGGTCCACGGTTCAGCGCCGCCAGCATGGCGAGGTTCAGCATCGAGCGCGTCTTTCGAGGCAGGCCCGGCCGCGTCCAGACATAGCCCCAGGCATACTCCGTGGTCATGTCCTGAAACGACATCATGAAATCGTCGGCGCCCGCCAGCGAGCTGTCGACATAGCCTGCGCCCAGCACGGCTTTACGCACCTTCATGCCGGCGTCGTAGAGGCGCTTGTTGCGCGGATTGGGCTTGGCTTTGCTGTTCCTGGCCTTGGCCATCTGTCACTCCTCCGGTTCGAGAACCGGCGGAGCCTATCAAGCCTCGCGATCAGACCGCCAGATGCTTGGCCTGCTGTGCGGTCGCGGCAACGTTCAACCCTTTGGCGCGCGCCCGCTGACCGAGTTCGGCAATGGTGATCTTGTCGAGCTCGGCCATCATGCCGACGCGCAGCTCCTCCCACATCGGCCATACCACCTCGTGGGCGAGCGGCGAGCCGATCGAAGGGTCCGTGGGCTCGGTTTCGGCCTCCAGGCGGCGCACGACGCGCACGATCTCGCCCAAGGTGATCTGCCCCTCCTCGCGACCCAACCGATAGCCGCCACGTGGTCCGCGCTTGCCCGACAGGATGCCGGCGCGGACCAGGTGCTGCAGGACCTGCTCGAGATAGCGCTTGGGAATGCGTTGGCGCTCGGTGATGTCGCCGCTGCGCACCGGATGGTCGCCGACATAGATCGCCACATCGAGCACCGCTTCGATGGCGAACATGGTCTTCTTGCTGAGCCGAGGCATCGCTACGCTTCCCCCTACGCGCTTTTGGTCGCCCCCGTTGCAACACCGGTCGAGCCGAAGCCGCCGGCGCCGCGCGCCGTACGGTCCAGCTCGCCGACTTCACGCCACATCGCCCGCGCATGCCGCGCCACCACGAGCTGAGCAATTCGCATGCCACGGCTGATACGGAACGGTTCTTTGGACAGATTGACCAGGATGACGCCGATCTCGCCGCGATAGTCGGCGTCGATGGTGCCCGGCGCATTGACGAGCGTAACGCCGTTCTTGGCCGCCAAGCCCGAGCGCGGTCGCACCTGGGCTTCGAAGCCCACCGGCAGAGCGATGGCGATGCCGGTCGGCACGATCCGCCGCTCCAGCGACCCGAGTTCGATGTCGCCATCGATCGCCGCCAGAAGATCGGCACCGGCGGCGGCAGCCGTGGCGTAATCGGGCAACGGCAAATCGCGCGCGTGCGCCAGGCGCACGACCTCGACTTCCACGGTCTCGACGCCTTTCACTCCGCTGCCTCTGCTTTGGTTGGCTGGCTGAAATGCAGCGCGACTCGGCCGGCCAGCCGCATCGCGACATCGTCCTTGGACAAGGTCGGCCAGCTCTCGACCCCAGCCGCGCTGATCAGGTGGACGGTGTTGCGCTCGCCGCCGAACGTGCCGCTGGCCGGCGACACGTCGTTGGCCACGATCCAATCGCAGCCTTTGCGTCGACGCTTGTCGATGGCGTTGGCGACCAAGTTCTCGGTCTCGGCGGCAAAGCCCACCACCAGCGCCGGCCGCTGCGGGCCGGGTTTGGCGAGAGTGGCGAGAATGTCGGGATTGAGCGCCAGCTCGAGCGTGGGCGGCGCGGCGCCGGCTTTCTTCTTGAGCTTGGCCGCCGTCGGACGCGCCGCCTTCCAGTCGGCGACGGCGGCGGCACAGACGGCGATGTCGATCCGGCCCGCAGCCAAGCAAGCCGCCAGCATCTGGTCGGCCGAGTCGACCCGTACGGTGCGCAGGCCGGGCGGATCGCCGAGCGCCACCGGCCCGCTGACCAAGGTCACCTGGGCACCCAGTGCCGCCAGCGCCGAGGCGATGGCGTGGCCCTGCTTGCCCGAGGAGTGATTGGAGATGTAGCGCACCGGATCGATCGCTTCGCGTGTCGGGCCGGAGGTCACGACGGCACGCTTGCCGGCGAGTGGCTGCTCGCGCGGCACCAGCACGCTTTCGATGGCGCTTAGGATCTCGGCCGGCTCCGACATGCGGCCCGGCCCGAACTCGTTGCATGCCATGGCGCCGTCGTTGGGGCCGACGAAGTGCACGCCGCGCCGCCGCAGGGTCTCGACATTGGCGACGGTGGCGGCGTGGGTCCACATGCGCACGTTCATGGCGGGCGCCACCAGCACCGGCTTGTCGGTGGCGAGCAGCACGGTGGCGGCGAGGTCGTCGGCGAGGCCGGCGGCCATGCGGGCCAACAGGTCGGCGGTCGCCGGCGCCATGACCAGGAGATCGGCATCGCGCGACAGCTGGATGTGGCCCATCTCGCTTTCGTCGGTGAGGGAGAACATGTCGCTGTAGACGCGATCCTCGCTCAGCGCCTGCAGCGACAATGGCGTGACGAACTTGGCGCCGGCTTCGGTGAGCACGCAGCGCACCGACGCACCTCGTTCACGCAAACGCCGAATCAGCTCGAGCGACTTGAAAGCCGCGATGCCGCCCGAGACGATCAGCAGGATTCGCTTGCCGGTGAGCATGGCGCTCAGACTATCACAACGCCCGGCTGGCGAAAGTATAGAGCCCGGTCGACAGCAACGCCCAAAACACGGCCAGACGGAACTGTTCGACCGACAGGCGCAGCCGGATCTGCTGGCCGACCCACATGCCGGCCAGCGCCGGCACGACGGCACCGGCCGACACCAGAGCGCGTGGTCCGTCCAGCAGGCCGAAATTCAACAATGAGACGGTGAGCGTGAGCGAGGTCGCACACAGCACGACGCCGAGCGTCTGCACCAGTTCCGACGGCTTGATGTCCAGCCCCTGCAGGTAGGGCATCAGCGGAATGATCGGGACTCCGACCACGCCTGCGACGAAGCCCGACGTGGCGCCGATCACCGGCGCCAGCGGCTTCTCCAGGTCGGCATGGATGTGCAGGCGAATGCGCAGCAGACCGAGCCCGCTGTAGACGACCAGCACGGTCGCCAGCACGATGAAGGCCCAGTTCGGTCCCTTCTGGCCGACCAGCCACATGGTGAGATAAAGCGTCGCGACCAACGGCAGGATGAGCGGCCACTGCCGCCGCACGATGGTCCGGAAGTTGCCGCCGACCGCCGCCTGCCAGATGTTGGTGAAGATGGTCGGCAACGCAATCATGGCGATCGCCTCGGTGAGCGGCAGCACCAGGGTCGTGAGCGCAATCACGATGGTCGGCAGGCCGAGCCCGACCAACCCCTTGACCATGCCGGCCAGCAAAAAAACGGCGAGACCGAAGACGATATGATCGGTCGACATCGACCTAGCGCCACCACGCCGCGACGGCGGCGATCAGGGCGAGGATGGCGATGATCTCGGCGGCGCCGGGACGCCAAGTGCGGCCGGCGCGCGGCGGCGCGGCCTCGGCGCGCTCGGCCCTGCGCCGTTCGTGCTCGGCCACGACGTGCAAGCTGTCGATCAGCCGCGGCAGGCGGCGCAGGCCGTGCGCCACATCCTGCGCGGCGCGGCCGAGTGTGGCGCGCGGCCCGAAATGGCTTTGCATCCACTCCTCGATCAACGGCCGCGCCAGCTCCCAGATGTTGACCTTGGGGTTCAGTCGCGTGCCCATGCCCTCGGCCATCAGCATGGTCTTCTGCAAGAGCAGGAGCTGCGGCTGCACCGTCATCTCGAATTGCTCGGTGACGCGCAGCAGCTGGGCGAGCAGACGGGCGATCGAGATCTCGTGGCTGGGCTTGCCGAAGATCGGCTCGCCGATCGAGCGGCAGGCCTGGGCGAAAACCTCGCGCGGCTGGTCGGGCGGCACGTAGCCGGCGCGGAACTGCACCTCGGCCACGGTGCGATAGTCGCGGCGCAGGAAAGCGACCAGGAGCTCGGCGAGATAGCCGCGTGTATCCTCGTCGAGGCGGCCCATGATGCCGAAATCGACCGGCACGATATGGCCGTCGCGGTCGACGAAGGCGTTGCCGCCGTGCATGTCGGCGTGGAAGAAGCCGTCGCGGAACACCTGATAGAAGAACGCCTCGGCGCACTTCTTCATGACGACGTCGGGATCGTGACCGGCCGCGACGATGGCGTCGCGATCGCCGATCGGCGTGCCGTCGATGCGTTCCAGCGTCAGCACGCGCTCGGCGGTGCGATCCCAGTCGATGGTCGGCGCGCGATAGCCCGGATCGTCGGCGAAGTTCTCGCCCAGCTCCTCGGCGGCCGCGGCCTCCATGCGCAGATCCATCTCGATGCGCACGACGTCGGCGAAGGCGCGCACCGAATCGACCGGCTTCAGGCGGCGGAAGCGCGGCTCGGTGCGTTCGACCAGCTCGGCGATCCAGTAGAAGAGGTCGAGATCGCGCTCGAAAGCTTTCTCGATGCCCGGCCGCAGCACCTTGACCGCGACCTGGCGGCCGTCGGTGGTGACGGCGAAATGGACCTGGGCGATCGACGCGGCGGCGACCGGCGCGTCCTCGAAACTGGCGAATAGCGCATCGACCGGCTGGCCAAGCTCGGCCGCGACGATGCGGCGCGCCTCGGCGCCGGGAAACGCCGGCAGGTGATCCTGCAGCCGGGCCAGGTCGAGCGCGACCTGCTCGCTCAGGAGATCGGCGCGGGTCGACAGCGCCTGGCCGAGCTTGATGAAGGACGGGCCCATCTCCTGCAGCGCCGCGGTCAGCCGTTCGCCCGGCCGGCGCGGATCTCGACGGCGGGCAAACAGGCGGGCCCAGGCGACCAGAGCCGGCGCGATGCCCAGCGTCTCCAGCGGGAACAAGGCGTCGTGCCGCGCCAGGCTGAGCGCGATACGCAGCAGCCGCCAGGTGTTGCGGAGGGCGCGCAGCATGTGGCTAGACGCGCCAGCCCGAATGCAAGGCGACGACCCCCAACGTCATGTCGCGCCAACCGACATTGGCGAAGCCCGCCGCGCGCATGCGGCGGGCAAGCTCACGCTGCGATGGGAAGCGCCGGATGCTCTCGTGCAGATAGCGATAGGAATCGGCGTCGCGCGCCACCAGACGACCCATCAGAGGCAGCGCGCGGCTGGAGTAGGCATCGTAGATCCGGCCGAGGGACGCCGACGTCACTTTGCTGAACTCGAGACAGTAGAAGCGACCGCCCGGCTTCAGCACGCGATACGCCTCGCGCAACGCCTGATCGATGTCGGTGACGTTGCGCAGTCCGAAGGCGATGGTGTGGCCGTCGAACCAACGGTCGGGAAACGGCAATGCCTCGGCGTCACCGGTCGTCCAGGTCAAGCCCTTCAGCAGCCCGCGATCGGCGGCGCGATCGCGACCGACCTCGAGCATGGCCGGATTGATGTCGCACACCGTGACGTCCGGCTGGTCTCCCTGGCGGCGCACAATGCGGAAGGCGATGTCGCCGGTGCCGCCGGCCACGTCGAGAAAGCGCTCACCCGGCCGGGGATTCAGGACATCGACCAGGGCGTTCTTCCAGAGCCGATGGACGCCACCCGACATCAGGTCGTTCATCAGGTCGTAGCGCGGCGCCACGCTCTCGAAGACATGGCGGACAAGCCCCGCCTTCTCGGCCGCCGGCACGTCGCGATAGCCGAACGATGCCTGTTCAGGCGTCGGCGGCGCGCTAGGATCGGGCGGGTTGGCCGATTGGCGTGTCATGGGCCCCCGCAACCTAGAGGAATCGCCATGATGCTGAAAGACCGCGTCCTGCTGATCACCAACGTCGACAAGTTCGCCGGCCACGGCACGACCAGGGTGGCGCTGGCCGAGGGCGCCACCGTGCTGGCCCACGATCCGGGCTTCGAGGCACCGAGCGCGCGGCGCAAGTACGAGGCGGCGTTCCCCGGCGCGCACGCGCTGTCGGCCGTCGAACCCGCGACCCTGGTCGAGCTGGCACTGAAGCGGCACGGCCATATCGACGCCCTGGTCAACAACGATGCCTACCCCGCTCTGCGCGCGCCGCTCGGCGAGGCGCGCCTGGAGGACTACCGCGCCGCGCTCGAAGCCATGGCGGTGGCGCCGTTCCGGCTCGCGCAGCTCGTGGCGCCGTCGATGCGCAAGCGCAAGTCGGGCCGCATCGTGTTCGTGTCGTCGGCCGCGCCATTGCGTGGCATCGCCAACTACGCGCCTTACGTTTCGGCGCGTGCCGCCGCCAACGGGCTCGTCTCCTCGCTCGCCAAGGAGTTTGGCCGCGACGGCATCACGGTCAACGCCGTGGGTTCAAACTACGTGGAAAATCCGGATTACTTTCCGCCGGCGCTGCTCGCCAATCGCGAGGCGATGGCCAAGATGACGGCGCAGATTCCGCTGGGCAGGTTGGGCAAGCCGGAGGAATTGGGAGCCGCCGTCTGCTTTCTCTGTTCGGACGCCGCTGGATTCATCACCGGTCACGTTCTTCCGCATGCCGGCGGTTGGGCGTGACGCCGTCAAAGGCGCATGTCACTATGATCACAAGTAAGCGCTGCGCACGGCGACCGCAGCGCAGCGGCCAGGGAGGATGACGGAAAGAGGCTGGCATAGTGCCGGCGCGTCGCTCTTTGGCCAACCCCGGTCCGAGGACGGCGTATGGGAAGACAGATCGTCCACCGCCTGCTGGTCTCGTTCCCCGCGTTGCTCGGGGTGCTGTTCCTGTGCTTCTGCCTGCTGCAGGTCGTGCCGGCCGATCCGGCGATGATCATCGCCGGCCCCGATGCCAAGGCAGAAACCATCGCCGCCATCCGCAGCGAACTCGGCCTCGATCGCCCCATCCCTGTCCAGTTCATCGAATACATCGGCCGCGTGCTGCGCGGCGATCTCGGTCGCTCGATCATCTCCAACAAGATGGTGAGCGAGGAGCTGGCGCTGACCATCGGCCCGACCGTCGAGCTGATGCTCGGCGCCATGCTGATCGCCGTGCCGTGCGGTCTGGCGCTGGGCACGCTCGCCGCCGTGCGCCGCGGCAGCATCACCGACCGCATCATCATGGCCTTCTCGGTCGCCGGCGTTTCGATGCCGGTGTTCTTCATCGGCCTGATCCTGATCCAGTATGTCGGCTTCAAGTGGGCGATGCTGCCCTTCACCGGCCGCACTGGGCCGGTCTGGGACGGCGGCCTGCCCAGCCTGATCCTGCCGGCGGTGACGCTGGGTGCCGTGCTGATTGGCCCGATCGCCCGGCTGACGCGCACCGCCGTGCTGGAGGTGCTGGGTGCCGACTTCGTGCGCACCGCGCGCGCCAAGGGCCTGCGCGAGACGGTGGTGATCATCCATCACGCCCTGCGCAACGCACTGATCCCGGTGGTGACCCTGATCGGCCTGCAGGCCGCCTTCCTGCTGGGCGGCGCGGTGGTGACCGAGACCATGTTCTCCTGGCCGGGCGTTGGCCGCCTGGCGGTCGGCGCCATCGTGTCGAGCGATTTCCCGACGGCGCAAGGCGCCATTATGATTCTCGCCATCGCCTTCCTGTCGATCAACCTCCTGGTCGACGTGCTTTACGTCTACCTCGATCCCAGGGTCCAACGGTCATGAGCGTCGAAGCCGTCAACGCACCCGCCTTGGTCGAGGACAGCGGGGCGCTTGCCCGCTCGGGCGTGCTGCGCCGGCTGGCGCGCGACAAGGTGGCGGTCGCCGCCGCCAGCGTGCTCTCCGTGATCGTCCTCGCCGCGGCCTTCGCGCCGCTGGTAGCCCCCTACGATCCCTACCTCACCGATCTCACCAAGGTGATGCAGCCGCCCAGCGCCGAGCATTGGTTCGGCACCGACAACACCGGGCGCGACATCTTGAGCCGAATCATCTACGGCGCACGCAATACCCTGATGTTGGGCTTGGTCGGCGTCATCATCGGCGGTTTCGCGGGCGGTGTGCTGGGCATCCTGGCGGCGTTCTATCCGGGCCTCGACGGTTGGATCATGCGTTTGGTCGACGTCATGCTGGCCTTCCCTGCGATCCTGATCGGGCTCGCCGTGGCGGCGGTAGCCGGCGCCGGCCTCGGCGCCGTGGTGATCGCACTGGTGGTGGCGACCGTGCCCGACGTCGCCCGCGTGGCGCGAGGCGCGGCGGTCGGCGTGATGGGCCAGGAGTTCATGGAGGCCGGTCGTGCCGTCGGCGTGTCGGATCGCACCCTGATCTGGCGCTACCTGACGCTGAACTGCATCTCGACCATCTTCGTGTTCCTGACGCTGCGCTTCGGCCAGATCATCCTGATCGGCTCGGCGCTCGGCTTCCTCGGCATGGGCGCCCAGCCGCCGACCGCCGAACTGGGCATGATGGCGGCGCAAGGCCGCGACTTCCTGTTCATGGCGCCGCACATCGCGACGATCCCGAGCTTCGCGATCTTCGTCATCGTGCTGGCCGCCAACCTTCTGGGCGACGCATTGCGCGACGTCCTCGACCCGAGGCTGCAACAATGATCAGGGCCTTTCTGAGCGTAGCGGTCGCGTTGAGTCTGGCAACACCTGCCACGGCGCAGACCCTGAACATGATGAAGTCGATCGACGCGCCGCACTACGACGCGCAGCGCACGACCTGGGGTCCGACCTCCGACATCGTCAACATGTTCCAGGACACGCTGGTGGCGCTCGACTGGGATGGCCGGACGCCGATCCCCTACCTCGCCAAGTCGTGGACCGTCAGCCCCGACGGCAAGCTCTACACCTTCAAGCTGCGCGACGACGTGCAGTTCTGCAGCGGCAAGAAGTTCACCGCCGACGACGTGATCTATTCGTTCAAGCGTTTGACCAGTCCCGAAATCAAAGGCCCGTTCGCCTGGCGCGCCGGCACCATCAAAGACCTGCGCGCACCCGATCCCTACACCGTCGAGTACGAGCTGGCCGAGCCGTTCTCCGAGCTCCTGCTGCAGCTCACCATGTTCACCAACGCCATCCACAACAAGGAGAGCGTCGAGGCGCTGGGCAAGGACTATGGCGTCAAGGGCGCCGACGGCACCGGCCCGTGGTGCTTCGAGTCCTGGCAACCGCGCACCCAGATCGTGCTGCGCCGCCACGATGCCTACAAATGGGGCCCCTCCATGTACAAGAACAAGGGCCCGGTCAACTTCGAGCGGCTGGTCATCAAGATCGTGCCGGAGGATTCCAGCCGTGTCGCCGCCATGATGGCCGGCCAGTTCGATGTCACGCACCAGTTCCCGGCGCAGTTCATCGCCCAGGCCAAGGCCGCGCCGATGCTCACTGTCACCGACGCCAAGCCCAACTTCCAGCTTCTCTATTTCGGCTTCAAGACGACGCGACCGATGGTTGCCGACAAGCGGGTGCGCGAAGCCATGTCGATCGCCATCGATCGCGCCGCCATCGCCAAGGGCATCCTTCTCGGCAACGCCGACCCTGCCTTCACCATCGTCGACAACGAGGCGCTCGACTACGATCCCAAGACGGCCGGCATCGTCAAGGAGGACCTCGAGCGCGCCAAGAAGCTGCTCGACGAGGCGGGCTGGAAGCCTGGCGCCGACGGCGTGCGCGAGAAGGACGGCGTGAAGCTGCAGCCCAAGGTCTACTACACACAGGCCGGCAACACGCCGCGCGTCGCCGAGGCGATCCAGGGCTACCTGCGCCGCATCGGCGTGCAATGGCAGCTCCAGCCATGGGACTCGACCATCGCCGCCGCCAAGATGGCCGAGCAGGACTATGAGATCTGGTCGGTCACCGTGCCGTATCTGTCGGCCGGCGACCTGATGAACATCTACTTCGACTCCAGGAACATCCCGACGCCCAACCGCATGAACTGGAAGGACGCCGAGACCGACGAATGGCTGCGGCTGGGCCGCGCCGCGCTGACGCCGGCCGATCGCGCCAAGTACTACGCCCTGGTGCAGCAGAAAGCGATGACGGAACACCTGTGGATGCCGGTGCTCAACATCAACATGCACCAGGTCGCCAACAAGAAGTTGAAGGGCATGCGCCCGCACATGATCTATCAGAATACCTTCTACAAGGGGCTCGATGCCTCCTTCTGAAGGGCACGGGGAACAGCAAGCGAGGAAACGAAAATGCGTAACTTGTTTGTAGGCGTGGCGGCGTTGCTGGGCATGACGACGGCCGCATCGATGGCGGAGGCGCAGACCCTGCGCATGATGAAGTCGCTCGATGCGCCGCACTACGACGGCCAGCGCACGACCTGGTCGCCGACCTCCGATATCGTCAACATGTTCCAGGACACGCTGGTTGCCATGGACTGGGACGGCAAGACGCCGATCCCCTATCTCGCCAAGTCGTGGACGGTGAGGCCCGACGGCAAGCTCTACACCTTCAAGCTGCGCGACGACGTGCAGTTCTGCAGCGGCAAGAAGTTCACCGCCGACGATGTCGTCTATTCGATCAAGCGGCTGGTCAGCCCCGAGCTCAAGGCGCCACTCGCCTGGCGCGCCGGCAACCTCAAGGACATCCGCGCCACCGACCCCTACACCGTCGAGTACGAGCTCAACGAGCCCTACGCCGACCTGTTGCTCAACATGACCATGTTCACCATGTCGATCCACAACAAGGAGAGCGTCGAGACGCTGGGCAAGGACTACGGCACCAAGGCGGCGGACGGCACCGGCCCGTGGTGCTTCGAATCGTGGCAGCCGCGCACCGAGATCGTGCTGAAGCGCCACGACGCCTACAAGTGGGGGCCGTCGATGTATCAGAACAAGGGCCCGGTGAAGTTCGAGAGGCTGTCGATCAAGATCGTGCCGGAGGATGCCAGCCGCGTCGCCGCCATGCTGGGCGGTCAGTTCGACGTCACGCACCAGATCCCGCTGCAGTTCATCGACCAAGTCAGGGCCTCGCCCAACCTCAATGTCCAGGAGGCCAAGCCGAACTTCCAGCTCATGTACTACGGCTACAAGGCCAACCGGCCGATGGTCTCGGACAAGCGCGTGCGCGAGGCGATGAACATCGCCATCAACCGCGCCGACATCGTCAAGGGCATCATGCTGGGCCAGGCCGAGCCGGCCTACACCTTCATCGACCCCAAGGCGCTCGACTTTGCCGATTCGACGAAGGGTGTCATCAAGGAGGATATCGAGCGCGCCAAGAAGCTGCTCGACGAGGCCGGCTGGAAGGTCGGCGCCGACGGCATCCGCGAGAAGGACGGGGTGAAGCTCGCGCCCAAGGTCTATTTCACCCAGGTCGCCTATTTCGGCCGCGTGTCGGAGGCGATCCAGGGTTACATGCGCAGGATCGGCATCGACTGGAAGGTGCAAGGCTTCGACTCGACCATCGCCTTCTCGAAGATGAGCGAGCAGGACTACGAGCTGTGGACGGTCACCTTCCCGTACATGTCGGCCGGCGACCTGCTGAACTTTTACTTCGATTCCAAGAACATCCCGGCGCCCAACCGGATGAACTGGAACGACCCGCAGACCGACGAGTTTCTGAAGAAAGGCAAGGCGGCGCTGACCGAAGCCGACCGCGCCAAGTACTACGGGCTCGCCCAGCAGCGCGTCACCGAGGAGCACCTCTGGATGCCGGTGATGAACATCGCCATGTACACCACCAGTCTCAAGAAGCTGAAGGGTGTGCGGCCGCACATGCTCTATCAGAACACCTTCTACAAGGGCCTGGACTACTCGTTCTGATGGACAAGCTACTCGAGGTCCGCGGTCTTCGGACGTATTTCCATACTGACCGCGGATTGTTTCGCGCGGTCGACGGCATCGACTTCTCGGTCGACCGCGGCAAGACGGTCGGCCTGGTGGGTGAATCGGGCTGCGGCAAGAGCGTGACGTCGCTTTCGGTCATGGGCCTGGTGGCAAGCCCACCCGGCCAGGTCGAGGCCGATGCCGTGCGCTTCGACGGCCGCGATGTGCTCGGCCTGTCGGCCGACGAGCGGCGCCGCCTGCGCGGCGGCAAGATGTCGATGATCTTCCAGGAGCCGATGACCTCGCTGAACCCGGTCCACACGATCGGCCAGCAGATCGTCGAGGCGATTCTCGCCCATACCGACCTCTCGCCGGCGCAGGCCAAGAAACGCGCCGTCGAGATGCTCGATCTGGTCCGCATCCCGTCGGCCGCCGAGCGGATCGACGACTATCCGCACCGCCTGTCGGGCGGCATGCGCCAGCGCGTCATGATCGCCATGGCGCTGTCCTGCGAGCCTGCGCTACTGATCGCCGACGAGCCGACGACGGCGCTCGACGTCACCATCCAGGCGCAGATCCTCGACCTGCTGCAGGATTTGCAGCGCCGGCTGGGCATGGCGATCCTGATCATCACCCACGATCTCGGCGTCATCGCCGAGGTCGCCGACGAAGTGGTGGTGATGTATGCCGGCAAGATCGTCGAAAGCGCGCCGGTCGACGCCTTGTTCGCCGACCCACAGCATCCCTACACCGTCGGCCTGCTGGGCTCGATCCCGCGCCTCGACGTCGAGCGCGAGCGGCTGTCGACCATCGAGGGTACGGTGCCGAGCCCGGCCAATCAGCCCAAGGGCTGCCGTTTTGCGCCACGCTGTCCGTTCGCCGACCGACGTTGTCACGACGAGCTGCCGCCGCTGCGCGAGATCTCCGGCCAACACCACGTCGCCTGCTGGAAGGCGCCGATCGAGCTCGCCAAGGCCGCCGCATGACCGAAGCACCCGTTCTGCAAGTCGACGGACTGGTCAAGCATTTCCCGGTCACCCGCGGCCTGATCCGCCACAAAGTGATCGGCATGGTCCGCGCCGTCGAGGATGTGAGCTTCGACATCGCCCGCGGTGAAACGCTGGCTCTCGTCGGCGAATCGGGCTGCGGCAAGTCGACGACCGGTCGGCTGGTCCTGCGGCTGATGAACCCGACGGCGGGCTCGGTGCGCTTCAAGGGCCAGGAGATCGCCGGCCTCGACAAGCAGGCGCTGCGCCGCCTGCGTCGCCACATGCAGATCATCTTCCAGGACCCCTACGCCTCGCTCAATCCGCGCATGACCGTGGGCGAAATCCTGACCGAGCCGATGACGGTGCACGAGATCGGCAGCGAAGCCGAGCGCGAGGCGCGCGTGCGCGAGCTGCTCGCCGTCGTCGGGCTGTTGCCCGAACATGCGCGGCGCTATCCGCACCAGTTCTCGGGCGGCCAGCGCCAGAGGATCGGTATCGCCCGCGCGCTGGCGGTCAATCCCGATCTGATCGTGTGCGATGAGCCGGTTTCGGCGCTCGACGTGTCGATCCAGGCGCAGATCGTCAACCTGCTGCAGAACCTGCAGCGCCAGTTCGGCCTCTCCTACCTCTTCATCGCCCACGACCTCGCCGTGGTGAAGCACATCAGCGATCGCGTGGCGGTGATGTATCTCGGCAAGCTGGTCGAGATCGCCTCCAAGCGCGATCTCTACGACAAGCCGCTGCACCCCTACACCCAGGCGCTGCTGTCGGCGATCCCGCGGCCCGATCCCAGGGTGCGCAAGAAGCGCATGCTGCTGGCCGGCGACGTGCCGAGCCCGCTCGCCCCGCCGCCCGGCTGCCGCTTCAACACCCGCTGCCCGTTCGCCCAGGAGCGCTGTCGCAAGGAAGAGCCGGTCTTGCGCGAGGCCGGCAAGGGTCACCGGGTGGCCTGCCATTTCTACGAGACCATCCCCGCGCCGGTGATCGCCGCTGCCGACGGCCCGGCCGCCGGCAAGTTCGCCGAAAGACTCGCCGCATTCGAGACGGCCAAGCAGGCGCGGGCCGGCGTATAACCGTCAAAGAAGCGGCAGACGCCGACGCCTGATGCGATCGCGTTCGACGACCAGAATGCTGCCTTCGATCCCTGTAGCATCGAAGGCACCAAGCAGGGCACTCATTCGGGCTCGCACATCGGCCTCGCTCCAACTGCCGCCGCGAAACAGGATCAGGCTGGGTTCTGTCGAACGTGCAATTGCCAACAGGCGAGGGTATCGAGATCAGCCGTGACGATCGTGCGCCGTTCGTGCCTCGCTACCTCCATGATCCGAGCATCGCTGGAAGTGGCGAGGCCGACGGAAGCGGCGTGAATTGCATCATGTCCGCGATCGACAAGCCAAGTCGCCAGCAGCGGCGACAACGGCATGTCGATGAGGAATCTCAACTGGCTATGTCCAGAGTTTCATCCTCGGCCAAATCCGCCGCAAAGTGCAGGGCAACCTCGATATCCTCGGCTTCCAAGTAAGGATAGGACACGAGGATGGACTCTCGTGTCTCGCCGGCCGCCAAAAGGCCGAGCAGACGCGCGACCGGAAACCTCATTCCACGAATGCAGGGCTTCCCCGTACAGACCGCGGGATCGATCGTGATGCGACCATGAACCATGCCACCATCCTAACCGAAGATAGCTGAAGCGGCTATGCTTCGTCACGACGCGCGAGGTGTTGCGCTAGAACACAGTCCACCCGGCTGGAATCAGCTGGGCGGACTGTGCCCGGTGCAACAAGCAGCGCCCGAGCGCGCGAATCCGATCGGATTCCGCTCTAGTGTCCTGATCGATAAATTTATTGGATCATGCATACTCGCAGCGGAGGACATGATCCATGGGCAAGGCAGCGGTT
>Ga0194121_10006132_pt1 | contig 16223 bp, 14 predicted proteins | sample TA2MahCa50mmetaG_FD_148609 | JGI IMG/M metagenome (GOLD analysis project Ga0194121, IMG submission 148609) | Freshwater microbial communities from Lake Tanganyika, Tanzania - TA2015020 Mahale Deep Cast 50m | ecosystem: Environmental > Aquatic > Freshwater > Lake | place: Tanzania: Lake... | reverse complement strand
GGCTTGTGCTAGTGCCTGCAGTAACGGAAGTACTTCTACTTCGGCCAGCTTTTCGTCTTCCTTTTCATATTTTTCCTCTTTTTTTGGTGCGGGCGGATTTGCAAGATAGCCTAAATAAGTTAATACCTGCTCCCTTTGAATGGGTTTTTTAAGAGGCTGGTCCGAACTATTTTTTCCTAAATTGCAAAGACTTATAGAGGACCAACTAGAATTGGCTCATTCTTTTTCCCTGGCTATTTTACGTTTTGCCATTTCTTCGGGGTTGCTTGTGGCAGGTTGCTTCATTCTCCAAACTTTATATCCATTGGGTCCATCTACCCACTCCCCTTTTACCTTGCTATCTTCTGGATCTAATCCGTGAGCGATTTGTGCTGCTCGCACCTTTTGTTGGCAGATCTCTACCCGTGATTGAAAGGTATCGTAAGTGTCATTTAAAAGTCGGACTATCTTTCTTAAATTGGTAATTTTTCCTGCGAGTTCTTCTTCGCTAACTCCAATGACATTTTTATCTCTATCGACAAAGTAATTGTAGTCCGGATTTTTTTTTGAGATTTTTTCCCACCTTTCCATAGGCTCAGGAACAGAATTGCCGCCTAATCTTGAGTCGGATAATTGATTGCGGCAGTTTTTTAGGTCAAGATATAGGCCACCAGGGTCAGTTTTTGATCCTCCGTAAATTTTGTTTTCTAATTCATCAATCTCTCTTTGAGTTTGTGTGATGTCTTCTTCCAAATAAACTGTTTTTTGAACCTTGATTGTTCCGTCTTTGATTCCAACTTTTTCATTTCTGTCAGGGGTACCAGAATTTAATGTTTTATCGAACTTATCAGCATTTTCGGTGCTTACAGTTACTTCTTTCGAAGAACACCCAAACAGTAATGCTAAAATAAAAACATGAAACAAATACTTCATTCAATCCCCCTTGTTTTCCCTTTTGTAGTATCGGCAAATATTTGTATTTTATTTAAGTTGTCTTGTAAGAAATAATACCTGCTCCCTTTGAATGGGTTTTTTAAGAGGCTGGTCCGAACTATTTTTTCCTAAATTGCAAAGACTTATAGAGGACCAAGGTTATAAGATTTGATAAGTTTTCTTTAAAGTTTCATTTGATAAATCATTCCGTGTCTTTTTCTTTCCCGGTCGAGAAATTGACTTTTGCCGCCACCTTGAGTGCCTCCCTATTTTTTATTTAATAAAAGGACAAAAACAGGCTTTAAAACTCCGTTTTCTGGAACTTGCTCTGCTTAATTAGCCTAAAAAATCATGGCATTCTTTGTGCTCAAGGCTCACTCCAAGCTTAGAGGAGTCTAGCCGGTGATGGGGGGAATCTTCCCGTCTTTTACCTATTTGAATTAGCATTGACACTAAGCGTTATCATTTGTAGAACCTAGTTGTTTTAAGGGGGATCCATTGAAAAAAGGATGTTTATTATTAATTAGTTTGGGAATTATTGTGTTTTTGGAGGGCTGCAGTAAAAATCCTCTGAATAGCTTAGCCAATCAAAAATGTCTTCCGGGCTCATTCTGTGCTAAGGCGAAAGCTCGAGAGTTAAGGGATTTTATCCAATCCATTCCAAAACTGAACGAGAACCCGCTTCCCTCTCAAGATACTGTCATTCTGGGCTCTCGAACGATACTTCCCGGAATCAGGAACGGTGAACCCATTTATGAGATGAGGGAGTCGCATGAGATGCTTCAGACCTTTGAGGAGTTAGTAGCTTTTGATCCTAACTCGGATGTGATGTGGCCGGGTGCCCTGATTCAGGGGCGTACCCTTCAATCCGGTTTTCTAAGCCCTATTCCTTTGCCTCGAGCTTCGGCTGAAATTACCTTAACTAACATCAGCCTTCCGGCCGGACTGAAATCTTATGTCATGGTAGAAGATCCGACGCTAGGACGAGTGAATCAAGCTATCCAAGATATTCTGAATCAGAGTTCTGAAATTACTTCGGCGGCTGAAGGAAGTTACACTATGAAAGAGTTTCACTCTTTAGAGCAGGGGTTTACTCAGGTTGGAATTTCTGCCAATTGGTTGGGAGGAGCAGTAAAGGCGGCGTTGAGCGATGCAAGCTATCGCAATAAACGTAATTTTATAGTGAAATTTACTCAGAAATATTACTCAGCATCCTTTGAACCGCCAAAGACTGCAGAAGCTGTCTTTCACTCCAATGTTAAAATAGATGAAGCTCGGCTCTACATGAGTACTAAAAATTCGGAACCAGATAACAGTAACCCCCCGGTCTATCTCTCTTCTGTGGATTACGGTCGAATGATGATATTCATTTTTTCCTCTGAAGTAGAAGCTTCTTTAATGGAATTAGCGATCAAAGCAATATTTGAAAGTGCAAAAAATGGGGTTGAGATCCAACTAAGTGCGGAACAAGAAAAAATGATTCAATCCTTTGAGACCAAGGCTCTAGTGCTAGGTGGAAGCGCAAAATCGATGGTGCATCTTATCACAGGAAATAAAATTAAAGCGATTAGCGACTGGATTATTCAAGGGGCCAATGTTTCTCAGAAGTCTCCCGGCGTTCCAATCTCTTTCAAAGCGAGATTCTTAAAAGACCATGATTTGGCCAAAGTTACCTTTGCAACAAAGTACGAAATAAGCCAGATGAGACCCATTCCTATGGTGAGATTTGACCTAACTGCTCATACCTTAGATGATGACAAAGATATAGAGGAACCCTTAGATATTTGGCTTATGAAAGAGGGACAGGTGTTATATCAAGGCACAGTTGGTGAAAACGAAGTGTGGAAGGACCATTCGGACAAACAGTTTCTCCTTCCTCTTCCCGAAAATATCGAACTCGGTCTAAATGCCTGTCAGGGAATGCAGATAAGGATAAGGAAACGCCCTTGGGGTTCGGCAACCGGTTGTGGTTGGAGTTCGTCATTTGATCTCAAAGTGCGCCTTGAAGATGGTCGTGAGTTCAACGCGCTTTCCTCTGCAGAGAGCAGCGGCAGACGCTGGGGAGACGGTCACGAGTATGATCGTACTTTTAACTTAAAATGTAAATAAGATCCCAGGGCCCGAGTTAGGGACTCACTGACTTTTCTTGAAAAGTTGGTTAGACTTAACTCGTGCCATTTTTTAAGAATAAAGTAAATAAAACCTAGAACTTTTTCAATCTGCCGACATTTATGTGATGCCTTCCTACGAGGGATTTGGAATTGTTTATTTAGAGGCCTTATTATGCGGGGTTCCGGTGATAAGTGGAAATCGTGATGGTTCTTCAGACCAGGCTTTGATAAAGTTCGAGAGTTTTTGTTGCTGTTGTTTCCCAAGAGAACATACTGGCCCGAAGAAGTGAATTTTTAGTATCGGCATCATTCCAAGAATGGGTGCAGAGCTGATGGAGCGCCTCGGGCAACTGCGATTCGCCTTTAGTTAAATCGATATAATGAGCCTGGGGTCCTGCGATCTCTTCGAGAGGGGGAATTTTTGAGGCAATGATCGGTTTTCCAAAGGTTAGAGCTTCAAGAACAGGAATGCCAAAGCCTTCGTCGTGGGAAACTAAAACTAAACCTAAACATTGAGAGTAGAGAGCTTTAAGATCATTTGAAGTTGCCTTATTTAGATCTATGCCACCTAAATAGTTTTTTCGCATCGCTTGCAGTGTTGCATAAATAGTCTCACCGCCAAAACCTAATTCCCCCACTGTGACTAGATCCATTTGTTTTGCAAGTTCCGGTGAAAGAGAACTTAAAAGGAGTTCATAGTTTTTTCGTTTTTCTAAAGTTGCGACACACAAAAGAAAGGGCCTATTTTTAGAAAGATAAGTTTTAAGTTCAAGCGTGTCTGCCGGACTTTTTTCACTCGAGATTGAAGGCCCCCAGGGGATAACGGAAATGGGTGTTATTAAATGGGGATAAGATTTAAGTAACAAGGATTTCACATGAGCGGTCGGTACAGCGATGTGATCAGCGGTTAATATGGCACGGTTAAGTTTAATGGCCTGGCGTTTTTGAAAAGAATTGGTTTGATAGGGGTTGGGGGAGAGTGACCAGAGGTCATGAATCGTGACGACGCGTTTGCAGTTTCTGACTCCCGGAAGTTTGAGTTCAAAACTGTGATAGATACCCTGTTTCCATCCAAACCACTGTTGAAGTTTTGAGAAATGGGAGAAAGGGGGCGGAGTTGGATTACGACTCACCCCTCTTAAGTCAAACCGTTTGTCTTTCTCTGGGAGAGTTGCCAAGAGCTGTTTTATAGCCTGATAACTGTGATAGGCGGTAAGTCCCACTCCGGTGTTGGGCCCTCTTACCCATGGGGTCATGTCCAAAATCAAGGGGCTTGTTTTCATAAAAGTGAGGGAATTGGAAACGTTAGTTTTTTGAAGAGGATTTTAATCCCCTCTTGGCTTAGATTTCGGGCCGGACCGATAAGGGTTTTGGCATCACTATCTTTCTCTAAAGAGGCCAAAGTGAGGAATTTGAGTTCGAGTGCCTCTCTTTTTTGTGGCGACTCTTTTAAAATAGCATCGCGATGAGTGAGAGCTTCTTTCCAGGTTTGTTCTTTTACAACTATCGTCGATTGAGTGAAAAAAGAATTTAGAGTTGTTGGAATCTTGGCTATTAAGATCGTACTTAAGCCAATCAGAATTATTGCAAAGGGTCTCAAAGTAAGCTCCTTAAAGAGCTTCTATCTTATAAAGAATAAAATAGTAAGCAACATGAATAGTAGAGGGTGCCTATCGACTTCTCGGCCGTAAAGGTAGCGGGTGCCATTGGGATGCGACCTTAATCCACCTACTTGTCATTGCGACAAAAATATTTTAGCTATCAGTTGAGCTTAAATATTTGGGGAGAGCGAGAATGAAATATTGGGAAAAAATGTGGGACGAGAGGTTTGAAAAACCTGGATACTACTACGGGACCGAACCTAATGACTTTTTGAAAGAGATGAGTCGGCGGTTTAAACCCGGCGGAAGGGTTTTGTGTCTAGCCGAAGGGGAGGGGCGTAATGCAGTCTTCTTAGCAGAACAGGGTTTTGTCGTGACTGCGGTCGATGGTTCTGAAGCGGGCATGAAGAAGATGGAATCGCTGGCGCAAGAGCGAGAGGTGAAGGTCGAAGGGATTGTTTGCGATCTCGGTGAGTTTGAATTTGGGGAAAGGTGTTGGGATGCGGTTGTTATGATTTGGTGCCATTTGCCCAAACCCTTAATGGCTCAAGTGTTGAAAAACTCGGCTAAATCACTCACATCGGGTGGTTATATTGTCATTGAAGCTTATACTCCCTTTCAGTTACAGTACAAAACCGGAGGGCCCCATTCGGTAGACCTTTTAAACACGCTGGAAGAGTTTGATCAGGGACTCAAACAACTAGAGAGAGTGCATGGGATTGAGATTGAAAGAGATATTTTTGAAGGGCAGGGGCACACCGGGCGCAGTGCAGTGGTTCAATACCTAGCTTGTCGGAGATCTTAAAAGAAAGGATTGCTAGTTTAGGTGCGGTGTGTTAATTCAGGCTTACGGAGGAGTTGTTAGAGTATGAAAAACTGGATTTTAAAATCATTATTGGTGTTAAGTCTCTTGGGCGGTTCGGTAAGTTCACAGGCCTATCCCATTTATTATCCCTATGTGAATTATAGTCGGATCGGTGGTTATTATTCCGGATGGGGTTACTACCCGTGGTCTTGGGTCCGTTTTCCTCTTTATGGTTATTCGTATTGGTCGGTTTTTAATTATGCTCCTTACTATGCTTCTTACGGTGTTATTTCAGCATCTCCTTCGACGGGAAGAGTGGGTTGGAGTTGGGGAAGCCCTAATCTCAATTATGGGATAAGCCAGGCTAACGCCAATTGTGGCCAGATCGATTGTTCGGCAGTTGTGTGGGTTCAAGGTGGATGTGCCGCGGTGGCCAAAGGTATCAATGGTGGACCTTTAGCTTGGGGATACCATGCCTCAAAATATCAGGCGATTAATAACGCGCTAGCTGCATGTCAGCACAGTGGGAATCCTTCTTGTCGAACAGAAGCTTGGGTCTGTTCTTATTAAAAATTAATACCTGCACCCTTTGAGTGGGCTTTTTAAGAGGCTGGTCCGATATATTTTTTCTTAAGTTGCAAAGACTTATAGAGGACCAAGGTTATAAGATTTGATAAGTTTTCTTGGAGTTTCATTTGATAATTCACCTCATCGTCAAACGGCCAATAAATTCTGCGCCTTAAACCAACTTCGTGGCCGTTTGAACCTCTTAAAAAGCCCAATTAAAGGGTGCAGATATTAAAAATTAGATTCAGAAAAAGTAGCATCTAGGTCATAATTTTATGAGCTATGTGTGCTATTTCCGGAATCCTCTCTACAGCTCCGATCAACAGCGAAGCTTTGTCCTTAATGCTGTTTTCTCAAAAACATCGGGGGCCAGATGGGAGAGGGTTTTGGACCTCTTCTTGTGGCAGAGTCGGTTTAGCCCATCAGCGACTGGCCATTATCGACCTTTCCGTAAATGCCAATCAACCCTTTAAATTGGATTCGGACAATTATGTCGTGGTGTTTAATGGGGAGATTTACAACTATCGTGAATTAAAAAGCGAACTCACAGCCCTCGGGCATAGTTTTAAGACGAAAAGTGACACTGAAGTGTTGCTAAAAAGTTATCAACAGTGGGGACGGCATTGTCTCGATAAGTTCAATGGCATGTTCGCTTTTGCCATTTGGGATGAAACTAAACGAGAATTGTTTTGTGCTCGCGATCGCTTCGGCGAAAAGCCGTTCTATTACGGAGTGTGGAAAGGTGGATTCGCTTTTGCTTCCGAAGTTAAAGCTCTACTCACATTAAAAGAGATTGATGATGATCTAGATCAGGATGTTTTGTTTTCTTTTTGTTCGAAGGGTGAAAACAGCTTAGATGCTTTTAATCGGACCCTTTATAAAGGAATTAAACAGCTTCTTCCCGCTCAAGCGTTAACCTTGAAATTTAGTCGAGGGGAACTTTCCTTATCCCAGATTTGGACCTATTGGCAGATAGATAGAGAAGCAAGACTCCCTTATGGAAGTCAAAAAATGGAATCTGTTTCAGAACAGTTTTTTGAGCTTTTAAAAAGCTCGGTAGCTTTACGATTGCGAAGTGATGTTCCGGTGGGTTCAAGTTTATCGGGAGGGCTCGATTCCTCATCGATAGTTTCTTTAATTCGATATTTAGAGCCCGAAAAAGCGCTAAATACTTTTACGGGGAGATTTCCTGGAGCGCCCACGGATGAGGGTCACTATGCAGATATTGTTCAAAAAGCCAAAAAGACGATTCATCATGAAGTTTTTCCTACTCCGCAAAAATTTATCACAGAAGCGTCTGATTTCTATTGGCATGCTGAGTTCCCAGTTGGAGAGCTAAGCCAATTCGCTCAGTGGTGTGTTTTTGAAAAAGCCTCCTCAGCAGGAGTTAAAGTATTATTAGATGGGCAGGGCTCCGACGAGCAGTTGGGAGGTTATGGTGGAAATATTCAGAAGGTTTATCTTAACCAGCTCTTTCATGAAAAAAGATATGCTACTTGGTTTTACGAGTATCAATGTGCTGCCAAGGCCAATCCTAAAAGATTCTCTTTATTGCGAGTTCTTCTTAACGACACTTTTCTGCAGCATTTGAGGCCAGCTCTTCGGCAAATGACTGCACGTTCTACTTGGAAGCTAGTGGATCTAACAATCGATGATTTCCAAAAACTTCCCAGTAGTGAACTTTCTTTTTCTGAAATGATCAACAGCGAAAAGATGAATAAACTTTCTGGTTTTCTATGGGAGTTGTCCTTTCGAACCATGCTTTCTAGCTTGCTCCGATATGGAGATCGTTTGAGTATGGCCTTTGGAATCGAAGTTCGGCTCCCATTTTGTGACCATCGACTTTCAGAGTTTATTTTTAGGTTACCCCCGGAATTGTTAGTTGGCGAAAGTGTCGTTAAAAGAGTCCTTCGAGAAGGAATGAAAAACCTTCTGCCTCATGAAATACGAATTCGGGAAAAACAGGGGTTTATTCCACCTCAAGAAAAATGGTTAACCCAAGATCTCCTGTCGTGGGTGAAGGAACTGGATGTTCAGGATAAAGGTCCTTTGAATGAAGTTCTTGATCGGAAAAAAATAGTTCGATTTTTTAAAGGGAACCCACAAAAAGATCCGAATTTAATTTGGAGGTTATTAAACTTAAGAGCGTGGAGCCATTTCTTCGCACAAAAAGCTCATAACCAATTAAAACAATCGGCGGTAGCAGTTGAACGAGATATCGCATCAAAAGTGTTAGCCGTTTAAATATGCATATCGCAATTTTATCTTCAGCTTCTCCACCCTTGAGACATGTTTCGGTCAAACGTGCTTATAATTTTGCTCATTATCTTCCTCTTTTAGGGCATAGAACCAGTTTGGTTAGTGCCGATTATCGGTTTTTACGGGAAGACTACTTGGAATCTGTGGATGAGAGTCGAATCTCCAATTTTATTCGCATTGATCCAAATGCGTGGTTTTCCGGATTTAACAACCAGTGCGGTGTGTACCCTCTTGAACCCCACCTTAAGTGTCATTCTTTATTGAAGCGGGTTTCTACGGCTCAAAGAATGTTGTCAGGTTGGGGTCCTTGGCCGAGTTGGGGAAAGAGGGCTCTTGAGGAATTAATCAAACTTCATAAAAAAGATCCCATTGATGTTGTTTTTGCGATTTTTGGGAACGAAACGACCCATGAAGTTGCTCATCAATTTAAAAAGCTAACCCGAGTTCGTTGGATTGCTGACTTTAAGGATCCTTGGCATCATGGAGTTGAGGGGTGGGCTAGAAGAGTTCGAAATCTGCAAACCCGTCGAAGATTAAAAAGCTGTTGGTTCGTGACTGAAACCTGTGAGTTACAGGCGGAAGCTGATCAGAACGAGTTTGGTCGGCCTTGCCATATAATTCCTTCCGGTTTTGATGATGTTAAAATGGATTTAGCTAACCCCATAGTAAGCGAAAATCGAAGCCCCATTGAAATTTACTATTTTGGCTCAGTTGGCAAAACACATTCTTGGCAACGTCTCATTGAGCTTTTTAAACTTATCGACAGCGGTCCTTTGAAGAACAGAGTGTCTTTCCACTGGTTCGGCACGACTTCAGAAGACTTTCTTGAAAGTTTAAGTCGAGCAGGAGTCAGTTCTTACTTTCGTTTCAGCCAACCGGTTGCTCAAATGGAGGCGTTTGGACGGATGAAGGGGAGTCAATTATTATTGTTAATGCCCCAGTACAATGTAAATTTGAACGGAGGACTTGTGGGAGTTAAAGAATTAGAGTACATAGCCGCGGGTCGTCCGATACTTTGCCTTGGAAAAATGCATGAGCAGACAAAAAAGGTTGTGGAACCGCAATTGCTTCACGAATGCAACTCGGCTCAATCGGCCTTAGAGTTTCTTGACAGGTTTTCTAAAGAGTCTGAACTTTTCGAACCGAGTTCTTTTCTTAAAAGTCAAGTTGAGAGAGCTATTTCTAGATTCAGCTGGGCCCATTTAGCCGAAGACTTAAGCCAACTCATAGATAAAGAATCAAAGAAGCTTGCCATATCTTCCTAAAGTGTCTCTAATTGCATTATTCATACTCTGATAGGAGCTTTTTACATGAGACGTCTTCTTATGACATTCTTTTTTACCCCCTTTGTTCTTTTTGCTGCCTGTGAAAAAGGGCAACTTTGCCAAATGGAAATCCCCGGCTCTCAATGTGCTGACGGGTCTCAGTCTTATGTTAGTTATATTGATAGAGGCTCTGAGAATTTATTTGTTTACGTTCAAGGTGGAGGAGCTTGTTTCGATGCGGTTACTTGCGGTTGTCGGTTGAAAGAAAATAACTGCAAAGGTTCTAACGAAGGAGGAGAGGGAGCCACAGCAGGTTATCTCTCTCGCCCCCCATTTGATTCTCAGATTCATCCCTGGGGGCTAAATGAGAACGGCCCTATCGGAAGCGGCAACTATTTTGAAATCGTGTATTGTACCGGAGACGTTTACACAGGAGCGGGAACGGTGAATTATGGCAACATTCTCCTACCAAGAGTCGTAAGACACATGGGAGCCGTCAATTTTCGTTTGAGCATTGATAAAGCTAAAGAAATGTTCCCTAATGTTAAGAAAGTTACAATCATTGGAGCGAGTGCGGGTGGTGTTGGAGTGACCTACAACCTTCATCATATCTCTAGAAATTTTGGGCAGACTGAACTTTATGTGATTAACGATTCCGGTATTCCGATTCTAGCGAAATACTTACAGGTTAATAAGATTCAATCAGTTTTGGAGAAATGGAATGTCGAAGCTACTTTACCCGATGGGCTTACTCAAGACGACTTAGTTGATTTTGAAGAAATCTATGAGTTTAATGCTTCTCAATTTCCAGGCGTTAAGTTTGCACTTCTGGGGGCTACGCGAGATGTGGTTTTTGATGGCTATTTTCAATTGCTGGGGGGAAATTCGAATTCTGTGAAACTATCCTTAGAGGCAACGTCTCAGGTTTTGGATAAAACAACGAATCACAAATATTTTTTAAATAATGGCAGATGGCATACCGCTACTTTTCTTTCAAGCTTTGGAATGCCCAAAGAGGCCCTTCCCAAATCTCACGGAGTTAATATTGAGGATTGGATCGCTCAAATGGTTGGGAATTCATCCGAATGGCGGAGTTTAACGGCAGAGTAAAACCAACCTTCGCTTTAAAAAGCAGGCGTGAATGTTTTCATCGATCCCAATTTTGTTTTAGAAAACAGCATTGGGGTCATGATGGTTGTTACAATCCCCATAATGATAAGAGTTGAAAATAGATCTTGATCGATGAGTTGCCGTTGGTAGGCGATATTTGCGACAACCAGTTCCATAATACCCCTACCATTAAGAATAATGCCTGAGCCTAGAGATTCTTTGTGGCTCATTTTTAGAAGTCGTCCTCCCAAATATCCTCCTAAAATTTTGGTCAGAATTGAAACGATGAGAACCCCGACAATTCTCCAAGGATGAGAAAAAGCGTGAATGCTAAAGCTAAGCCCAATATAGGCAAAGAAAACGGGCCCAAGAAATCCGCTAGTGAGGGAGTTAAGAGTCGTTTGTAAACCGGAAAAGACTGCAGTCCCGAAAGCATCATGGCTTAAAAGCAGAGCCCCAAAAAAGGCTCCAATAATAAAGTGGGAACCTAAAGTTTCACTCATCGATCCAAAGAATAGGACAAAAATAATGGCTGCCCCAAAAATGCCCTCAGGGCCAAAGACATCCTCAAATTTATTTAAGGTTTTTTCGATGTAGGAAGTTTTGTGTGTTCCCCATTGAATTAAACGATTAGTTAAAAAAACCAAAAGGGCAAAGATACAGAGTTTGAGAGAAGTTTTTATAACTGAAAAGATCAATGGTAATAACTCCCCTGGAGCAGAAACACTTGGCCTGTCCAAAATAATCCCCAAACAGAGGAGTCCTAAAATATCATTCAGTATTGATGTCGCGATGGCAAAGTGAGCAATCTTACTTTGTAGAAGGTTAAAGGAACTTAAGATTTGGATTGTTACTGGAAGAGCAGTGATAGACATGCAAAGACCAAGGAAGAATGTACGAATCGCATCGAGTCCCATCAAGCTTCCTAAAAGCATTCCACCACTTAATGGGATCAAAAATCCCAACATGGCTGCAAAAAATCCCCTGCCTTTGACTGCACGGATCACTTCTCCCATTTCCATTTCAAGCCCTGCAGAAAGCACTATAAGAAATACGCTCAATTCGGAAATGCCTTCTAGAGCAGAATTGGGAGAGATCCATTTCAGAACGGTTGGTCCTAAAAGAATTCCTGCTAAAATCTCTCCTACCAACGCCGGTTGTTTAAGCTTTGTCATCAGTTGGGCCAGAAGACGAGCTCCAATGAGAAGAACCAGAATCGAGGAGAGAAGAGGCATTTAAGGTCCCTTAGAGGTGTTTTTTCACAGTTAAGTTTCCTAATCGCCCTGAGCTACTTTGTTTCGATTCGATATTTGATAGCCTGATAAACATTAGCAATCCCATAACCAAAAGTATTGTTAGGAATAGCTGTACCTTCAACTCCGTTGCAAGTTTGAGTTGTAGTTTTGGCTTCAGCCGTTTGTTTGATAATTCGTTCAGTCTCTTCAATGTTTCCAATGAGAGAAGGGTCGGCTGACCAGAGAAGAGCTACGACTCCCACAAGGTGAGGTCCTGCCATAGAGGTTCCGCTCCATCCATATTCGGCATACCCTCCACTTGGAACTGCAGAACGTACGTCAACTCCAGGCGCTGCGACATGGGGACCAATTTTATGATCATAGGTGCTAGGCCCACGGCTGGAGAAACTTGCGATGCTATCGTTACGATGGTTCACTGCACCGACGCTTAAGACAAGGTCCGAATGGAAGGCAGGACCAGAATTGATTGAAGAACAGCTGCTGCCATCATTGCCCGCTGAAGCAACGACGAAAATACCTGCGGTTCTTAGAGCCTTTAAAACCCGCTCAAATTCTCCCCCATCGCATCCTTCACTCTTGGGGCATCCCCAACTATTGTTGATGACATGAGCTGCCAACTCAGGTTTGGCATCTTGAATGGAATCTCCATTTTGCGGCCATGGAGCAAGGAACCACTGGAAGCACTCCGTATACATTTCAGGATTTCCAATGCCTGAGTCCATATTTCTGCAGGCTATCCATTTGGCTCCGGGAGCCATGCCGATCTGATTTCCTAAGTTATCATCGCCGACGACGGTTCCCAAGGTGTGTGTGCCGTGGCCGTGATCGTCACACGGAACTGCGACATCATAGCCGCAACGTGAATCTCCCCCAATATTTTTATGAACCGAATCATGCCAAGAGTAGGAGTGTTCGGTTTGAGAACCTTCCAAACCCCGATAATGATTTTTTAATGCAACATGATCCCATTTGACTCCTGTGTCCTGACCCGCAACGATGATGTTCTCTCCTGTAACCTTGAAATCTTCCCAAACTTTGGTGGCCCCAATTCTTACAAGATTGGCTCCCGGCCCTTTGGGTTCCTTAGAGGACTTTCTTATTGTTTGTGGGAGTCGCTGTTCGACTTGCGGGTTACCGACGACTCTTAGAACATCTTCTCTTTGTGCTATTTGCATGAGGATGTCTTGGGAGATCTGTTCGGCTACGATCATATTACTAATATAATAGGACCTGGTTTTTATGTTCTTAGAGTGGAGCCATGATAGTAAATTACTTTGAGAGCTTTGTGCTGTTTTTACCAGGGTATCGAAAACGGCTTTAATTCGTTCGGTACGACCTGTCGTTTTATTAATATGAGAAAGATCAGCTTCAGACTTGAGATAAATCAAAGCATTAGGAAGGTCTTCCTGATTTATTCTTGTCTCATATTGTTTTAATAGCCAAGGGGATATTTTCGAACCTGTCGTCGGCGACCCTGCCGTTAGAAAAAAAGAAAATCCGACAAAAATAGTAAGATAAAAAAGTTTGATTGCTTTGTAAGGCATGTTTGAGGCTCCTTGGATCCTAAAAGAGTTTAATAGAAAAATTATAATCAACGAAGGTTAGATTGAGAAAGATAAAAAAGAAGAAACCATGCGCTTTAAGGATTCTGGGTTCAGGGGATTATCCCAGTGGTTATCTTTTTTGAGAGAAGATCCGACTATCCATCCTTGGGCCTTTATATAATTAGAAATGTTATTCGCAGTGATTCCTGAGCCAATCCATACCGGGAGATTCACTCGACTTAAAACTTCCGTGAGTTCTTCTTCCGATGCAGCGCTTCCAGTTGCGGGGCCGGTTAAAATGACACCGTCGGCTCCAAAAAATTCCGCAGCATGGGCTGTTTCAGAGATCGAAATATCAGCAGTCACTGCGTGGCTGGAATGTTTCTTTTTTATGTCGGCAAGGATCTTTATCTTTTCGGCTCCTAGTTCTTTGCGCAGCCTCATTAGCTTACCGGCGCAGGAGTCGATAAACCCTTCGTCTGCAATGTGTGAAAAGACAAATCCTTCGACACGGATGAATTGAGCTTGGCTTGCAACTGCGACGCTTAGTGCTTCTTCATTGGCTCCGGCCAATATTTGTATGCCCATAGGCAGTGAAATTTTCTCCCTAACCTCTTGGGCAATCACCGCCATTGAAGCTGTGATTTCTGGGCCTACTTTTGTTTTTAAATAGGGAACATCGTGCATGTTTTCCAGAAGTATCGCTGTAAAGCCGGCTTTCTCTAGTGTGACAGCTTCATGAACAGCGGTTTCAATCACTTTTTCAAAGTAACCTTTGTCCCTGGGTGTGCCCGGAAGGGCTCTTACATGAACCATTCCAATTAATTGACGGGACAAAAGGTTCAAAGGAGTCATTGGGCACTTCGATTGAGTTTAGAGCAAATCTCTTTGACTCGATTCACCTCGATAGGGGCATCTAAAGAGGGTTTGAAAGCTGACCCAATTATAAAACCATCCGCATATTGGCTTAACTCTAAAATGTTTTGGCTGTTGGCCCCACTACCGATCCAAATGGGTTTCCCCTCACAAAAAGTTTTAACCTCTTGAAGAGTCTTTAGATCGACCGGTTTTCCTGTCGCTTCGCCTGAGACAATTAAGCCATCGGCTCCTGAGCGATGAACGGTCTCTTCAATTTCATTTTTTAGGTGTCTTGGGGCCAGTGGGGAAGAATATTTGACCGAGATATCAGCGAAGATTTGTACCGTTCGGGCTCCAATCCTATTACGGAATCTTAAAACCTCATGAGCCTTACCGTTAATGATTCCTTGATCGGTGAGTCGAGCCCCTGTGAGAATGTTAATACGAACAAATTGAGCTCGGGCTGCATTAGCGATGGCGAGTGCGCTGATGCCATCGTTTCTAAGAACGTTAATTCCTAAAGGAAGAGAAAAACTCTTTTTTATTTTACGAGCAATTGAAGCGAGGCAGGCTACCGTGGGGCTTGGGACCGAATCGGGAAAGAAGGGGAGGTCGCCGTAATTTTCGATCATGAGTCCATCAACGCCGCCTGCAGCTAAGGCGGAAGCATCATTAAGAACGAATTGATAAATATTTTCTAGAGAGTTAGCGTAATTGGGGCTGCCCGGGAGAGCGGGACAGTGAAGCATGCCGATAATAGGTTTAGGCTGTTTAAACATTTGCGGGTGAAGTTGAATAGAAAAGTAAAATACCTTGTCCCCCGTTAGGAAAAATCCCATCGGGGGACTTAGAATAAGAGTAATTGTCGATGTTTATTCTCGGCGTAAATCTGCTCCGCGGTGGTAAGTGCAATTAGCTTGAAATTGGTTCTTTGAACTTGGAGTAGAATCGATCAAGTTGAAGAACTCAGAAATCGCAGGAACGGTGCTTGCGACATCGTTGGTAGAACCATTAAGAAGTTCAACCAGCAGCGACCAAGAGCCATGTTTCCAATAGACAAAGTCTTCGTAGCAACCATTGGCGGGGTAGATTGCATCGCCGGAATTGCCAAACGAATAGCCGTTAATATCAGCGATTTTATGAAACATCTCTCTGTATTTATTATCGTCAAGAGTTTTGTTGTTATCGGTATAGAAACCCCAGGGATAAGTGAAGTTTCCTACATAACCATGTGTTGTCACACTTCCAGCAAAACTACGGACACCTAGAAAGTTAATCAGATTACGAACGCTTTTAAGTTTTCCAAAACCGCTATTGGTACAGGGACCTGGATAGTCGCGATTGGGATCATTTCCATGCTCATATCGGTTGTTGGCGTTGTAACCTGAGATATTAAGAACAGGGAGGATCGTCCACTCAGTATCTCCCAATTTGCCTTTCCACAGTTCATCACTCTTGTATCTGTTAAGAAGGTCTTTCATAAACTCGACTGCTAGAACAGTTGAGCCTCCTTCATTTCCGTGATGGGTAGCAACTAAAAATTGCCCTATTTTAGATTTGTCCATCGTTTGAGGAGATGTGCTAATTCTGATTGCGTACATTTCAACTCCATCATCATTAGCTCCAATAGAAAAAACCTTGGCCAAACTGGGATTTTGGGTCTCAAAAGCAACCATCTGATCGTAAATGGTTTTGTATCGACCCGTTGGTGCCACTGCATAAGAGAGTGAAGCGAGACAAATACCGAGAAGAAAAATATTAAGATTTTTCATGTGAGCCCCCTTTTTTTATTATGGAACTTAAACCGTTGCTAAGTCTTGGAATTCGAATTAATTGTAAAAGAAATTAACTCGTTTGGCTAAACTAAAAATAAATTCTTTCTTTTAAAAGTGTGTTCGGAGGTTTAGGCCATTAATTTAAAAAAATGGAACGCAA
>Ga0194121_10006126_pt1 | contig 16235 bp, 8 predicted proteins | sample TA2MahCa50mmetaG_FD_148609 | JGI IMG/M metagenome (GOLD analysis project Ga0194121, IMG submission 148609) | Freshwater microbial communities from Lake Tanganyika, Tanzania - TA2015020 Mahale Deep Cast 50m | ecosystem: Environmental > Aquatic > Freshwater > Lake | place: Tanzania: Lake... | reverse complement strand
GACGGGCACCCGAGCCCGCGGGGCCCGATGCCGCACCGGCTCCGCTCGCGGCGGATGCTGCGCCGGTCCCGCTCGCGCCGGATGACGCCGTCGCGGTTCGCGCCGTGCTGGCTTTCTTCACCACTGGAAATCTGGCGACCGCGGTCGCGCTCGCCGCGCTCGAGCGGATCGTTGCCGGCACGGCCCGCTTCGCCCCGGGCGCCGAACTTCAGTCGGCGCTAGCGCCGCTCCGGCCTGAGCCGATCGTTCCGCCGCTCGCGCGCGAAGCGATGCGCGCGGACGTGCGCGCGGCGCTTCGCGCCCTGATTGCGCGGAGCGGCGATACGAGCGGCCTGATGCCCGGCCTCTACCGCCACCTCGCCCGCTGGCCCGAACTCGTGCTCGCGGTCGCGCCGGCGCTCGGGTCGCGGTTCGAAGACGGGACGATCGCGCGCCAGGTCGCGGTACTCGAGGTCGAAGCGCGCCGGGCGGCGGCGCCGCTCCTTCGCGAAAACGCGGTATCGGCCCTGGTGCTCGCCGCCGCCGACCGAGCCTATGCCGAGGCCGCGATCGCCGCATTTCAGGAAAAGGTCGCCGAAATGCTGGTCGTCGCCCGCCTGCTCGAGGACGCGCTCGCGCCGCGGCCGGCCGCTCGGATAGAGTGAGCACCCGCGCCTTGTCCCGCCAGGGAGCCAGCCCCTTGACCGACGACCCCGCCGCGCCCGCGCTCGGCTTCGTCAGCGATGCCATCGCCGAAACACTGCGCCGCCTCGAAATTCCCTATATCGCGCTCAATCCCGGCGCGAGCTACCGCGGTCTCCACGACAGCCTGGTCAATTACCTCGGCAACACCCGGCCCGAGATCGTGCTGGCGCTGCACGAGGAGCACGCGGTCGCGATCGCCCACGGCTACGCCAAGGTGACCGGGCGGCCGATGGCGGCGGCGCTCCATTCGAACGTCGGCCTGATGCACGGCTCGATGGCGATCTTCGATGCCTGGTGCGACCGCATGCCGGTGGTGGTGCTGGGCGCACAGGGACCGCTCGCCGCCGACCGCCGCCGGCCGTGGATCGACTGGGTCCACACCGTCCAAGATCTGGGCGCGCTGGTGCGCGACTACACCAAGTGGGACGACCAGCCGACTTCGCTCGCGGCGGCGCTCGAATCGATTCTCCGCGCCCACCAGCAGGCGGCGACCGCGCCGCAGGGGCCGACCTTCGTATGCCTGGACACCGAACTCCAAGAGCGGCCGGCCGAAGGCGCGGTCGCACTTCCCGACGTCGCCCGGTTCGCCCCGCCCGCCCCGCCGCAAGCGGCGGCGGCGGCGATCGAGGCCGCGGCGGCCCAGCTCGCTCATGCCGGGCGGGTCGCGATCCTGATGGGGCGCGTCTCGCGCGATCCGTTTGCGTGGGCCCAGCGCATCGAGCTCGCCGAGCTCTTGTCGGCCGGGGTCGCTACCGACTTGAAGGTCGCGGCGGCGTTCCCGACCGCGCACCCGCTCCACGTCGTGCCACCCACGTTCTTCGCCGACGCGGCGATGCGCGAACTTCTAAGTTCGGCCGACGTCATCTTGAGCCTCGACTGGATCGACCTCGCCGGCACCATGAAGGCGGCGCTCGGGAGCGCGGCACCGGGAGCCTGCGTCATCCACTGCTCGCTCGATTCCTATAGCCACCGCGGCTGGAGCAAGGATCAGCAAGGGTTGCCGGCGGTCGACATCCAGCTCTTGGGCGATCCCGACGCGACGGTGCCGGCGCTGATCGAACGCCTGAAGGCGACGCCGATCGCGAACAAGCGCGCGCCCTCGCGCGGCCCAACACCGGCCGCGGCCCGGCGCGCGCGGGTGGACGCAGCGACCGCGCTCGACCTCGACGACATCGCCGATGCGATTGAGGCCGCGCGCGGGACGCGCACGCTCACCTGGGCGCGACTCCCCGGCGGCTGGCCGACCGCGCGCTGCCGCTTCGCCCACCCGCTCGATTATCTGGGTCACGACGGCGGCGCCGGATTGGCCTCGGGCCCCGGCCTCGCGGTCGGCGCCGCGCTCGCGCTCAAGGGGAGCGGCCGCACGCCGGTCGCGGTCTTGGGCGATGGCGATTGCGCGATGGGCGTGACCGCGCTCTGGAGCGCGGCGCGGCACCGGCTGCCGCTGGTCGTCATCGTCGCCAACAACCGCGCCTACATGAACGACGTCCGCCACCAGGAGACGGTGGCGCTCAGGCGAAACCGCGCGGTCGCGAACAAATGGGTCGGCCAGACCATGGACGATCCGCCCTTGGACTTCGCCGGCCTGGCCCGCGCCCAGGGCGCCGCCGGGTTCGGGCCGATCGCCGACCGGGACGACCTTGTTTCGGCGCTCGATCGAGCGTTCAGCGCCGCCGACCGGGGCGGGCCGGCGGTGGTCGACGTGCTGGTCGGGCGGTGAGGGGTAGCTCGAACGTCGGGCATTTTGTTTCCAACGCGTTGCTGAAAGTGCTGTTGCCATGGGCCGGAGCAGGACGGGACGTGCATGCCCGCACAGCGGAATGCCGGGCGTTTCCGCAAGGGCAGCGGTTCGCAGCCATCCGGTAACCCCACCGATCCTCACGATGCTGGGCATGATGAAATCGGAGGCCGCCGCGGCGATGCTGCGAGCCGCGTCCGGTACACCGTTCCAAGTCTCGCCGATACAGATCGGCGTACGCACCGCGCGGGCGATTGCCGCGTGTCCCTCGAAGTCGTAGGCCCGTGTCGGCTCTTCGATCCAGGCCAGATCGTACTGGTCCAACACGCGGCCGCGGGCGATCGCATCCGGTACCGACAAGACCTGGTTGTAGTCGGCATGATCGCCATACGCGGACCGACCTCGCGCCGGATCGCCTCGATGACGGCGACATCCTCGGCAACGCTGGTCCCGCCGATCTTCACCTTCACCCCGGCAAACCCTTTCGCCACTGCATTCACAGCGTCGCGGGCAGCGCCGTCAGGCGTCATGGTCTTCAAAGTGCCGTAAGCGCGGATCGGGCGCGGATCGGCCCCCAACAACACCGCCAGCGGCAGATTCGCCGCGCGGGCGGCCGCATCCCACACGGCCATATCGAGGCCCCCCAGCGCGATGCCTGCGAGACCTTGAGCCCCTAACAGCAGCAGGCGTCGCTGCAGCAGGGCCTCGACGTCGCGCGGCCGCAACCGACGGCCGCAGATCAGCTCGCCGAGGCCCTCGATCAGCAGGACCAGCGGCTTCACTGCGAATTGGTGATAGGCAAATATGTAGACGCTGCCTTTGACGCCTTCATCGGCTTGAAGGTCGATCAGCACGACCGGAAAGGTTGGGAAAGTTCCCGCTGCAGTAACGGCGGGCTGCTTGAGCCGCACATCGACCGCACGCGCGCGAATGCTGCGAACCGTCAGGTCGTGCAACGGGGCTAGCGCTTCTAGTTTCGGCGGAGCATGAGGAGCGCCACGCGCGCTGGATTCGACTGTCATTTTCCTTGGCCCGGCGCGGCTGCCAACGCCGCTTTCGATCGCTCGAAGGTGTCGACGATGTGGATCTGCAGAAGTGTGACCACTCCTTCGGAGTTGCCAAGCCGGGTGGATTTCGGTGCGCTCGAGCTTTCCAACGTCGGCTCTGTACCGCTTTTGGTATCGTACCGGCACGCGGGCAGGCTGCACACAATCACGCTCCCACCCCGCATCACCCCGCAATTGCCGTACGAAACGACCAGAAGGGCCGGATTCGGACGCTCCGCCCGTGCCCGCCACGCCTCAGTACGGGAACGGCCACAGCCGGAGCTTCTCCTTGACGATCTGCCACAGCCGCGCGAGGCCCAACGGCTCGACGATCAGGAAGAAAATGATGAGCCCGCCAAAGATCATGCGTTCGATATGCTTGGCGAGCTCGACCGAGATCGGGATCGCGAGCAGTTGCGGGATGTTGGTGAGCAGGATCGGCACCACGACGATGAATGCCGCCCCCAGGATCGAGCCCATGATCGAGCCCAGGCCGCCGATGATGATCATGAACAGGACCAAAAACGAGACGTCGATGCCGAACGCCAGCGTCTCGACGCTCTGGAGATAGAGAAACATGTAGAGCGCGCCGGCGACGCCGCAGTAGTAGGACGAGATCGCGAATGCCAAGAGCTTGGTGCGGAGCGGGCGGATGCCGATGATCTCGGCGGCGACGTCCATGTCGCGGATCGCCATCCAGCCGCGCCCGGTGTTGGAGCGGACCAGGTTCTTAGCGAGGTAGGCGAACAGCACCAGGATCGCGAGGCAGACCAGATAGCGGACTTCGGCGCTCGCCTGCGGGCCGGTCACGACGATGCCGAACAGGGTGCGCGGCGGCGCGGTGATGGTGCCGTTCGGGTTGTAATTGTAGAACCACGGCACCCGGTTGAAGATCCACATCAAGAAGAACTGCGCCGCCAGCGTCGCGACCGCGAGATAGAAGCCCTTGATGCGGAGCGAGGGGATCCCGAACAGAATACCGACCGCGGCCGCGAACACGCCCGACACCAGGATGTGGACCAGGATGTTGACCTCGGGCAGGAAGGTGGTGAGCTTGTAGGTGGCGTAGGCGCCGACCGCCATGAAGCCGCCGGTGCCGAGCGAGAGCTGGCCGGCATAGCCGGTTAGGATGTTCAAGCCGATCGCCGCCAGCGCGAAAATCACGGTCGGGATCAGAATCGCCTGCAGCCAATACTCGTCGGCGATCACCGGCACGACGACGAAGGCGAAGGCGACGACCGCCGCCACCACCCAGCGGTCCTGGACGATCGGAAAGATCGCCTGATCGGCGCGGTAGGTCGTGCGGAAGTGGCCCGACTCGCGGTAGAGCATCGCCTACACCCGTTCGATGATGCGCTCGCCGAACAGCCCCTGCGGCCGGAACCACAGGAACGCCACGGCAATGACATAGGCGAACCAGTTCTCGATCGCGCCGCCGATATAGGGCCCCCAGAATACTTCGGCGACCTTCTCACCGACGCCGATGATGAGGCCGCCGACGATCGCGCCGGGCACCGAGGTGAGGCCGCCCAGGATCAAGACCGGAAGCGCCTTCAACGCGATCAGCGACAGCGAGAACTGCACGCCGCTCTTGCCGCCCCACATGATACCGGCGACCAGCGCGACGATACCGGCGACCGCCCACACGATCACCCAGATCGAGGTAAGCGAGATGCCGACCGAGAGCGCGGCCTGATGGTCGTCGGCGACCGCACGCAGCGCGCGGCCGATCTTGGTGCGCTGAAACAGCACCGCCAGCACCGCGACCAGCACGGCGGCAATCACCGCCGCGTTCACGTCGAAGGTGTTGATCAGGACCCCGCCCACGTCGACCGAGCGGTCCGGGATGCCGATGTCGAGCTTCTTGACGTTCGATCCCCACAGGATCTCGCCGAACCCTTCGAGGAAGAAGGTGAGGCCGATCGTCGCCATGAACAGGGTGATGTCGGCCTGGTTGACGAGCGGGCGCAGCACGATCCGCTCGATCGCCATCGCCAGCACGACCATGACCGCGATCGTGATCGCGAGCGCGAGCCAGATCGGAACGCCGCGTTCCATCAGCCCGACCAGCGTCAGGGCCGCGAACAGCACCATGATGCCCTGGGCGAAATTGAAGACGCCCGAGGCCTTGAAGATCAGGACGAAGCCCAGCGCCACCAACGAATACATGACGCCGGTCAAGACGCCGCCGATCATGACCTCGAGCAGGAACAGCGGCTCGGCGATCATGTCGGCGATCGGACCCAGGAACGCGGCGGTCAGGATTTCCACAAGGCGCGCTCCTAGGCCGGGCTGTGGGTGACGCCCAAATAGGCCGAGATCACGGTCGGATCCTTGCGGACGCGCTCGGGCGGGCCGTCGGCGATCTTGCGCCCGTAGTCCAAGACCACGACGCGGTCGGAGATGTCCATCACCACGCCCATGTCGTGCTCGATCAGGCAAATGGTGGTGCCGAACTCGTCGTTGACGTCGAGGACGTAGCGGCACATGTCCTCTTTTTCTTCGCTGTTCATGCCGGCCATCGGCTCGTCGAGCAGCAAGAGCGTCGGCTCGGCCGCGAGCGCGCGCGCGAGCTCGACCCGCTTCTGCAGGCCATAGGGCAGCCGCCCGACCGGGACCTTGCGGATCGCCTCGATTTCGAGAAAGTCGATGATACGCTCGACCTGGGCGCGATGCCTGGTCTCCTCGGCCTCGGCCCGCCCCCAATAGAGCGCGTGGTCGAGGAACGAGGCCTTCATCTTGAGGTTGCGCCCGGTCATGATGTTGTCGAGCGTCGACATGCGCTTGAACAGCGCGACGTTCTGGAACGTGCGGCCGATCCCGAGCGCCGCCGCTTCGTGGGGCCGCATGCGCGGGCGGCGGATGCCCTGGTAGGTAATCGTGCCCTTGTCGGGGCCGTACCAGCCCGACAACAGGTTGAGCATCGTGGTCTTGCCGGCGCCGTTGGGGCCGATGATCGCCAGAATCTCGCGCTCGCGGATGGCGAAGCCGACGTCGGTCAAGGCCTGCACCGCGCCGAACGACAGCGAGACGTTCTCGACCTCGAGCAGAACCGCGCCAAGTTTCTTGGCGCCGGCGTGCGCTGCGGCGGCTTCGGTCATGACGGCGAACGCAAACCTGCCCTCACGGTGAGCCCGTCGAACCATGAGGGCGCCGGGCGAGCGGAGCCCTCCTCGTTCGACGGGCTCAGGAAGAGGTCCCTCGACGGGCTCGGGATGAGGGCTGCGTTTTTCATCAGCTCGCCTTGCGGAGCGGCTGCGGCGCCGCCGCGGCCGTGACCGTGGCGACGCTCCGGATCGCGAGGTCGGCCTTGAGCACGCCGGAGCGGCCGTCCTCGTAGGTGACCTTGGCCTCGACCTGGACGTGGTCGCGATCGCCGTAGAGCGCGGCGATCAGCTCGCCGTAGCGCTCGGCGATGATGCGCCGGCGCACCTTGCGCGTACGCGTGAGCTCGCCGTCGTCGGCATCGAGCTCCTTATGCAGGATCAGGAAGCGCCTGACCTGCGAGCCGGCGAGGTTGGGGTCGGCGGCGAGGTCGCGGTTGACCTGCTCGATGTTGGACTGGATCAGGTCGTAGACCTCGCGCCGGGTCGCGAGATCGGTGTAGCTCGTATAGGTGAGGCCGCGGCGCTCGGCCCAGTTGCCGACCGCCTCGAGGTCGATGTTGATCAGCACCGCGACGAACGCCTTGCCGTCGCCGACGCACACCGCTTCCTTGATGTTGGGAAAGAATTTGAGCTTGTTCTCGATGTACTTGGGCGCGAACAGGGTGCCGTCGGTCAGGCGCCCGACGTCCTTGGCACGGTCGATGATCTTCAGGTGGCCGTCGGGCCCGATGAAGCCGGCATCGCCGGTGCGGACCCAGCCGTCGGCGGTCTTGGTTTCGGCAGTGGCTTCGGCGTTCTTGTAGTAGCCCTGGAACACGCCCGGGCTCTTGAACAGAACTTCGCCCGCATCCGAGACCTTGACCTCGATGTCGGACATCGGCACGCCGACGGTGTCGGGCTTGACGTCGTTGTCGGGCTGGATGGTGATGTAGACGCTGGCCTCGGTCATGCCGAAAAGCTGCTTCACGTTGACGCCGATCGAGCGGTAGAAATCAAAGATGTCGGGGCCGATCGCCTCGCCGGCAGTGTAAGCGCGGCGGATGCGACGGAAGCCCAGGACGTTGCGGAGCGGCGCGTAGACCACGACTTCGCCCGCCGCATAGAGCAGGCGATCGGTGAGCGCGACCGGCTTCTGCTCGAGGATGCGCGCGCCGCAGCGCCGCGCCACCGCCATGAAGTACTTGAAGATCCGGCGCTTGAGCCAGCCGGCATCCTCCATCCGGATCATGACCTGGGTGAGAACGTTCTCGAAGATGCGCGGCGGGGCAAAGAAGAAGGTCGGCCCGATTTCGCGCAGGTCGTTCATGATCGTCGCCGGGCTCTCCGGGCAATTGACGGTGAAGCCGGCGTGGCACGCCTGCACGTACGAAAAGATGTGGTCGCCGATCCACGCCATCGGTAGGTAAGCGAGGACGTCTTCATCGCTTTTGATTCGTTCGCTCGCGTTGGCGTTGCGCGCGGTGAGGATCAGGTTGTCGTTGGTGAGCAGGACGCCCTTCGACCGTCCGGTCGTTCCCGACGTGTAGAGGATCACCGCGAGATCGCCGCCGGTCCCCGTCGCGATCTCGGCATCGAGCGCGGCCGGATCGGCGCGGTCGCGGGCGCGGCCGTCTTCGACCAACTGCGCGTAGCTGCGAAGGTAGGGTTGATCGTAATGCCGGAGCCCGCGCGCATCCTCGTAAATGAGAATCTCGAGCCGCGGCAACCGGTCCTTGATCGCAGCGACTTTGTCGACCTGTTCCTGATCCTCGACCAGCGCGAAGCGGACTTCGGCATGATCGAGCACGTAATGGGTCTCCTCGGCGATCGAGTCCTGATAGACCGGCACCGGCACCGCGCCCAGCGCCTGCGCGGCCGCCATCGCCCAGTAAAGCTGCGGCCGGTTGTCGCCGATCACCGCGAGCTTGTCGCCGCGCCTGAGGCCGAGGGCACGGAGCCCGCACGCGAGCGAGCGTACCTGCTCGTTGACCTCGGCCCACCTCCACGACTGCCAAATACCGAAATCCTTTTCGCGAAAGGCGGTGCGATCGGGCCACTGCCGCGCGTTGCGCGCGAGCAATTTGGGGATCGTATTCTCGGCGGCTGGATCCATATGACCGGCTTCCCTGACGGCGGCGTTTTCGCCATCGTGCCATTTTCTGGCGGTTTTTCAAGCCTTTAGTCCCACCGCGCGCAGCGTTCACGTCCTTGCGAGCCGACCTTTATTCAGCCTTCAATAAGGATCACAATCGGGCGTCCGCTGGCCCTGCCCGGGTTCCGGAATTTTGAACGGCGGTACGAAAGGATATCCAGCCATGCGCGTATCCCGTCTGTTGGTCGCCGCCGCATTGATCGGCGTCCCGCTGTCGGAAGCGGTGGCCGAGCCCCAGTTCCTAGGACTGCTCGCCACCAACGCCGCCAAACCGTTCACGTGCAACGAAAAAGAGTGCTACGTCGAACTGACCTCATTTTGCATGGAGCCCGGGCGCAGTTCGCCCCGGCACCTCTCGCGTTATACGCCGATGTCGGGGAACGACGCGGTCCAGTTGGTGGCCGAGACCGCGGCCGGTGAACGGATCGCGATTTCGGCTGCCGCCGCCACCTTCGAATCGCAGCGCGGCTTCGCCGCCGTGCGCATCAGCATCCCGGCCGCCAAGCTCGCCGAGGTCAAAGCGACGCGCGTTAGCGCCGAAATCAGCGAACGCGTGACCCTGGCGCCGCTCCCGGCCGTCCATCATCGACGCCCGCACAAGCCCGAAGAAGCGATCGCGGCGGCCGGTCCCAACCGCGACATCGGCACCCAGCTCGTCGACAAGGGCGGGACGCCGCGCGAAGTCGCCGACCTGATGAGCGCGCTCTACAACGCGCTGCCCGAAGGCGGCGAGGTCGCGCGCGACAAACAGTTGAGCCTGTGGGCCGATACGTTCAGCGCCGACGCGCTCAAGGGCTACAGCCGAGGCGCGGTGCGCGAAGCCGAGAGCCAGTACCGCTATTGCTTGGGCCGCGTCGAATCGCACAAGGTCGATACGCTCCGCGGCTGCCTGTGGCGCGCCCACGACCAGCAGATCTGGACCCTCAACCACCGCTACTGGAACGCGATCCCGCGGAGCTGATCGCGAACAACTCCGTCCCCCCCCCCCGACCGCGGCGCCCAGTCGGGGGATGCCCGCAATCGCCGCCGACAATTCGCGACATCGACGCGTCGTGGCGTCGGAATCCGGTCGCGTCTTTGGACCTATTTTTCGACGAGGTGGCCCGCGCGTTCGAGATGACTGGTAGAAGCTCGCGCCAGCACCCAGCGCGCGAGCAGCAGCAGCCGCGCAGCTGAGACCCTGATCTTGGCGGATCGACGAGCTCCGGCCCCGGGTCTACGCGATCATGACCCCGAACATGCGATTCTCCTACCATCGAGGGCCCCCTCTGCAAGGGGGAGCGTGAAGCTTCTGCAGGCCGAGGGACTTTAGCGTTGCGCCTGGCGCAACGGCGCCATACGGGCCCGGCATCCGCAAAGCCCGTTGTTCACGGCTTCGCGATTCGTATAATGGCTCTAGGACTCGGGGGCGATCCGGACGGAGTCGGCCCCGATGCCCGGGCCCCACACGAGCAAGGGAAGTGTGAGCGGCGCCCCGGTGATCAAGCACCAGCGGCGTCGCATGCCCTCGAAATGTCGCCGCGGTCGAAAGACGCGCGGCGGCAGCGGCGGCCCAGGGCTGCGTCGCGGCCCAGGGTCGGATGTGTGATAGTTTGAGTTTGCCGTCGGCGGAGAAAGACCACCGGCGGTCGGTGAGGAGGGGTTGAGGATGGCGTTGCCGCCGCCGCAGGGGCTCTATGACCCGCGCTACGAGCACGACTCGTGCGGCGTCGGATTCGTTGCCGACATCAAGGGCCGCAAGAGCCACGAGATCGTGCGCAAAGGCCTCCAGATCATGCTCAACCTGGAGCACCGTGGCGCGATCGGCGCTGACCCGCTGATGGGCGACGGCGCCGGCATCCTGGTCCAGATTCCCCACGATTTCCTCGCCGCCGAGGCCAAGCGGCTCGGCTTCGCCCTACCCGCGCCCGAGCACTACGGCGTCGGCCAGGTGTTCCTGCCCAAGGACCCGGCGCAGCGCCACCACTTCGAGCGCCTGGTCGAGGCGACGGTCGTCGCCAACGGCCAAACCGTACTCGGCTGGCGCGACGTTCCGGTCACCAACGCGATGCTCTCGGCCAACGTCAAGGCGACCGAGCCCGCGATCCGCCAGGTGTTCGTCGGCCGCGCCGCGGCGATCAAGGATACCGACGCGTTCGAGCGCCGCCTGCTCATCATCCGCAAGGTCGCCGCTCGCGCCGTCACCGACAAGGACGCCGGCACCAAGGACTTCTATCTATGCTCGCTCTCGGCCCGCACGCTCGTCTACAAGGGCATGCTGATGGGCTCGCAGCTCGTCGGCTACTACCGCGACCTCGCGGATCCGCGCTTCGCTTCGGCGCTCGCCCTCGTCCACCAGCGCTTCTCGACCAATACGTTCCCGTCGTGGCGGCTCGCCCACCCCTATCGAATGGTCTGCCACAACGGCGAGATCAACACGGTGCGCGGCAACATTAACTGGATGGCGGCGCGCCACCATTCGATGCGATCGGAGCTGTTCGGGCCCGAGCTCGAAAAACTGTGGCCGCTGATCCCCGAAGGCCAGTCCGACACCGCCTGCTTCGACAACGCTCTCGAGCTCTTGGTGCGCGGCGGCTATTCGCTCGCCCACGCCATGATGATGTTGATCCCGGAAGCGTGGGAGAACCACCCGCTCATGGACGAAGAGCGGCGCGCGTTCTACGAGTACCACGCCGCGCTGATGGAACCGTGGGACGGACCGGCAGCGATCGCCTTCTCGGACGGACGCCAGATCGGCGCGACCCTCGACCGCAACGGCCTGCGGCCGGCGCGCTACCTCGTCACCGACGACGGCCTCGTGGTGATGGCGTCCGAGGCCGGCGTGCTCGACATCCCCGAGGCCAAGATCGTCAAGAAGTGGCGGCTGCAGCCCGGACGCATGTTCCTGCTCGATCTCGACAAGGGCCGCATCATCGACGATGACGAGCTCAAAGCGGACTTGGCCAAGGCCAAGCCCTACAAGGCGTGGCTCGCCAAGACCCAGATCAAGGTCGAGGCATTGCCCGGCAAGGTGAAGCCACAGCGGCCGCCGCCGGAGACGCTCTTGGATCGCCAACAGGCGTCCGGCTACACCCAGGAAGACATCGATTTCTTCCTGAAGCCGATGGTCGTTGAGGGCGACGATCCGGTCGGCTCGATGGGTACCGATACGCCGCCGGCCGCGTTGTCGCGGCGCTCGAAGCTGCTGTTCAACTATTTCAAGCAGAACTTCGCCCAGGTCACCAACCCGGCAATCGATTCGACCCGCGAATACTCGGTGATGTCGCTGGTGTCGATGATCGGACCGCGGCCGAATCTCTTGAGCTTCGAGGAGGATGGCGGCCATCGGCGGCTCGAGGTCGAACAGCCGATCCTGACCAATGCCATGCTCGGTAAGATCCGCCGGATCGAGGAGCACGCTGGCAGCGCCTTCCGTACCAAGACCGTCGACATCACCTATCCGGCAGCCGAGGCCGAGACCGGCATGGGGCCGGCACTCGCGCGCGTGTGCGAGACCGCCCATCACGCCGTCGCCGCAGGCTACAACATCCTGATCCTCTCCGACCGCGCGGTCGCGGCCGATCGGATCGCGATCCCCTCGCTGCTCGCCACCTCGGCCGTCCATCACCACCTCATTCGTCTGGGCGAGCGGACCGAAACCGGGCTCGTGGTCGAGACCGGCGAGGCGCGCGAGGTCCACCATTTCTGCTGTCTCGCCGGATACGGCGCCGAGGCGATCAACCCCTACCTCGCGCTCGAGACCCTGTGGTCGCTGCGCGCCGAATTCCCGGCCGACAAGAGTTGGGCCGACATCCGCAAGCAGTACATCAAGGCGATCGGCAAAGGCATGCTGAAGGTGATCGCCAAGATGGGGATCTCGACCTATCGCTCGTACTGCGGCGCGCAGATCTTCGACGCGGTCGGGTTGGCCAGCGACTTCGTAGCGCAGTACTTCACCGGCACCGCGAGCCGGGTCGAAGGCGTCGGGCTGAACGAGATCGCGGCCGAGACGGCGATGCGTCACCGCGCCGCGTACGGCGACTCGCCGCTCTACCGCGCCATGCTCGATGTCGGCGGCGACTATGCTTATCGCCTGCGCGGCGAGGACCACGTCTGGAACCCGACGACCGTGGCCACGCTCCAGCATGCGGTGCGCGGCAACTCGGCCAGCACCTACCGGGAATTCGCCCAAGCGATCAACGACCAGAGCGAGCGGCTGATGACGCTGCGCGGCTTGTTCGAATTCAACCGGACAACCGCGCCGGTGCCGCTCGCCGAAGTCGAGCCGGCCAAGGACATCGTCAAGCGGTTCGCGACCGGCGCGATGTCGTTCGGCTCGATCTCGCGCGAAGCGCACACCACGCTCGCAGTAGCCATGAACCGGATCGGCGGCCGCTCGAACACCGGCGAGGGCGGCGAGGAAGCCGACCGCTTCAAACCGCTCGCCAACGGCGATTCGATGCGCTCGGCGATCAAGCAGGTCGCCTCCGGCCGCTTCGGCGTCACCGCCGAGTACCTGGTCAACGCCGATCAGCTCCAGATCAAGATCGCGCAAGGGGCGAAGCCCGGCGAGGGCGGCCAGCTACCGGGCCGCAAGGTGAGCGGGCTGATCGCCAAGGTGCGCTATTCGACGCCCGGGGTCGGCCTGATCTCGCCGCCGCCGCACCACGACATCTATTCGATCGAGGATTTGGCGCAGCTCATTTTCGACCTCAAGAACGCCAATCCTGAGGCCTCGATCAGCGTCAAACTAGTGTCGGAAGTCGGCGTCGGCACGGTCGCGGCCGGGGTTTCCAAGGCGCGCGCCGATCACATCACGATCTCGGGCTACGAGGGCGGCACCGGCGCCAGCCCCTTGACCTCGCTTACCCATGCCGGCAGCCCGTGGGAGATCGGTCTGGCCGAGACCCATCAGACGCTGCTGTTGAACGGCCTGCGCGGCCGCTCGGCGGTCCAGGTCGACGGCGGGCTCCGCACCGGGCGCGACGTCGTCATTGGCGCGCTCTTGGGCGCCGATGAGTTTGGATTCTCGACCGCGCCCTTGATCGCGACCGGTTGCATCATGATGCGGAAGTGCCACCTGAACACCTGCCCGGTCGGGGTCGCGACCCAGGACCCGGAGCTCCGCAAGCGCTTCACCGGCAAGCCCGAGCACGTCATCAACTACTTCTTCTTCGTCGCCGAAGAGATTCGTGAGCTGATGGCCGAGCTCGGTTTCCGCACCTTCAACGAGATGATCGGCCGCACCGACCGCCTCGACATGCGGCGCGCGATCGACCATTGGAAGGCGCAAGGGATCGACCTGAGCCGGCTGCTCTATCGCCCGGCGGTCGCGCCCGGTACCGCGACCTACAAGTCCGAAGCGCAGGACCATCCGATCGCGCGGCAACTCGACCATCAATTGATCGCGCAGGCCGCGCCCGCGCTCGAGAGCGGCCGTCCGGTCAAGATCGAGCTGCCGATCTCGAACCGCAACCGCACGTTCGGCGCGATGCTCTCGGGCGCGATCGCCAAGAAATACGGCCACGCCGGGCTGCCCGAGGACACCATCTCGATCAAAGTCAGGGGCTCGGCCGGCCAAAGCTTCGGCGCCTGGGGCGCGCACGGCATCGCCTTCGAGCTCGAGGGCGACGCCAACGACTATATCGGCAAGGGCCTGTCCGGCGCCCGCATCGCCGTCCATGCGCCGCGCGAGTCGAAGCGCATCGCCACCGATAACATCATCGTCGGCAACACCGTGCTCTACGGCGCGATCGCCGGCGAATTCTACGCCGCCGGCGTCGCCGGGGAGCGTTTCGCGGTCAGGAACTCGGGCGCGATCGCAGTGGTCGAGGGCGTCGGCGACCATGGCCTCGAATACATGACCGGCGGCATCGCCGTGGTACTGGGACGAACCGGGCGCAACTTCGCCGCCGGCATGAGCGGCGGTATCGCCTATGTCTTCGACGTCGACGGCGATTTCGAGCAGTGCTGCAACCTCGCCATGGTCGAGATCGAGCCGATTGCCAAGAGCGACGCCGCGCCGCCGGGCGGTACCGCGGCCTTGCTCGAGGACATCACCGCGTTCGAGCGTTGGGACGATCTCCGGCTCAAGGCGTTGATCGAGCGCCATCTTCATTACACCAACAGCACCCAGGCCCGCCGCCTGCTCGACCGGTGGGACCGCTCGCTCACCCAGTTCGTCAAGGTGATGCCAACCGATTTCCGCCGTGCTATCCGCGAACTCGCCAAGGCGCCGAAGACCAAGCCCGAATCGAAAGCGGCCGCCGAGTAACGCGACGGACGCCATGGGCAAAGTCACCGGATTCCTCGAATTCGGACGCCAGGACCGCGACTACGACGCGGCCGAAAAGCGCGTCAAGAATTGGCGCGAGTTCGTGCGGCCGCTCGCCGACGCCGAGGTTCGGACCCAGGGCGCGCGCTGCATGGATTGCGGCATCCCGTTCTGCCACACCGGCTGCCCGGTCAACAACATCATTCCCGAGTGGAACGACCTCGTGTATCGCGACAAGTGGCGGGACGCGCTGACCGTGCTGCACTCGACCAACAACTTTCCCGAGTTCACCGGACGCATCTGCCCGGCGCCGTGCGAGGAAGCGTGCACCCTCAACATCAACGACGACCCGGTCACGATCAAGACCATCGAGTGCGCGATCGTCGACAGGGGCTGGGCCGAGGGTTGGATCAAGCCCGAGCCGCCGGCGCGCCGGACCGGCAAGCGGGTCGCGGTGGTGGGCTCGGGCCCGGCCGGCATGGCCTGCGCCCAGCAGCTCGCGCGCGCCGGCCACGCCGTCGTGCTCTACGAGAAAGCCGACCGCATCGGCGGCCTGATGCGCTACGGCATCCCCGACTTCAAGTTCGAGAAATACGCGATCGACCGCCGCATCGCCCAGATGGAGGCCGAGGGCGTGGCGTTCCGCGCCAACGTCGATGTCGGCCGCACCCTCCCCGCTACGCAGTTGTTGGCCGAGTTCGACGCCGTGGCCCTAACCGGCGGCGCCGAGGCGCCGCGCGACCTCGCCATCCCCGGGCGCGAGCTCAACGGCATCCACTTCGCGATGGATTTCCTCACCCAGCAGAACAAGCGGGTCGCCGGCGACAACGTGCCAGCGCGCGAGCCCGAGGGCGCGATCCTGGCCGGCGGCAAGCACGTCGTCGTGATCGGCGGCGGCGATACCGGGTCGGATTGCATCGGCACCTCGAACCGGCACGGCGCGGTCGAGGTCCAGCAGCTCGAAATCCTGCCCAAGCCGCCCGAGCGCGAGTACAAGGACCTGGTGTGGCCCGACTGGCCGCTGAAGCTCCGCACCTCGTCCTCGCACGAGGAAGGCGCCGCTCGCGATTGGAGCGTCAACACCAAGCGCTTCATCGGCCAGGATGGGCGGGTGACGGCGATTCACTGCGTGCGGGTCGAATGGCAGCCCGGCACCGACGGCCGCCAGCGCATGATCGAGGTGCCGGGCAGCGACTTCGAGCTCAAGGCCGACCTCGTGCTCTTGGCGATGGGGTTCGTGCATCCGGCGCACGCGGGCATGATCGCCGAGTTGGGG
>Ga0194121_10006122_pt1 | contig 16244 bp, 13 predicted proteins | sample TA2MahCa50mmetaG_FD_148609 | JGI IMG/M metagenome (GOLD analysis project Ga0194121, IMG submission 148609) | Freshwater microbial communities from Lake Tanganyika, Tanzania - TA2015020 Mahale Deep Cast 50m | ecosystem: Environmental > Aquatic > Freshwater > Lake | place: Tanzania: Lake... | reverse complement strand
TTGCAAAAAGTTTGATCAAAAGCCTACATGGGGTTTTGAAAAATCCCCGATGGTAGTCTGTTAGCGCTGCCCGATAATGCGGGCACGGGGGGAGAGATTCAATACACACTCCTTTTTCTTTTGAAAAAAGAAAAAGTAGACGTCCAGTCAAAAAGAAAAACTAGGGGTTGTCGCTGGCAAGCGATAACCCGTTTCTCGGTTGGTCCAATCGAAATTGGACGGGGGGAGAGAGATTTGAACTCTCGCCTGCACCTCCCGAAGGTGCAATCCTACCAGACTAGACGATCCCCCCAAACTTTTAGAAAAAGTTTGATCAAAACGCCCCATAAAGAGGCATCAACTTTGCCTAAAGTGGTTAGAATAAGACAGCTGGGGGATTTCTTAAAAATCCCCCTATACCGGCACGACCGATCGGAAGCGGTCCTTAAAAACGGAGTATTCTTGCTGGATGCATGGAACCCTTCCGACGCATCACGCTCGTGTATGCGGTGTTTGCTTTCGCCGCGGTGATGATGGACCCCATTTTCTCCGTGTATTTGACCACGAAGGGATACGACCCGGCATGGATGACGATTATTCTTTCCTCTTTCTCCATGACCATGATTTTTGTCGCACCCCTCGTGGGGGGAGTGAGTGACAAATGGGGAAGACGACCCCTCATTTTGGGCGGAATTATTTTGGAAATAGTCGTGATGATATCCTATGCCCTGAACACGCACCCCATGATGGTATTCATGACGCGCATACTCGAAGCAGTTGCCTATGCATGCGTTATTTTTGTGGCCATTGCTAAAATGGAAGATATTGTCGCCACCCAAAAGAAAACAAATGATGGTGAACAAGTAGGTAAAAGTTTGTCCGTGGGACAACTAGGACACGTCTTCGGACCACTCGCGGGAAGTATGATTGCTGCCACATTTGGATTAACTGCACCATTCTATGGCTCCGTTATTTTGCTGGTCGTGTTGGGAGGGTGGTATTATTTTGAAAAACACAATATTCACCCCAAACCACCGTTTGAAAAACTCACCTACAACCCAATCCCGGCCATTCGAGAGTATTTGAAAATTCCCCCATTGAGAGGATTATCCATCGTGCAGGGAGCACACCAGTTCAGCATGCCCGTGTTATTCGTATTCATCCCATTATTTCTAACCAGAGATTTAGGTTTTTCACTCGCGCAAGTAGGAATAGTCATTTTCGTGAGAGAAATGCCCATGCTCTTCCAATTCTGGGGAGGAAAACTCTCCGACACGTGGGGGAGCCAAAAAACAATCCTATTGGGATCAACCCTCTCGGGATTGTCGCTCATGATGCTCTCCCAAATCCGAACATTCGATTGGATACTCATCGCATCCTTGCTCTTTGGAATAGGAACCAGTTTGCTGGGAATCAGCGGACTCTCGCTATTATCCGGAATTGCTCAAAAAGAAAAAAAAGAAGGAACCTACTTAGGAAGCCAAGTCGCCGTCATCAAAGTAGGAGCATTCATCGCCTTCCTAATAGGAGGACTCATTGTCCAAATCACCAGCATCCCCACCCTATTCCTATTCACGGGAGTCATCATCCTGTTAGGAGTCATCGTGGGAGAATCACTCCTGGGATTCAAATCATTCCCGCTCCCCGATCCAAAGAGACTCATCAATGGAATATTCCACCACCGCTAGGGGAAAAAATCACTCGGACAACCATTAGTTTAAATTTTCCTTCACGCTCAACAAGGATAGGTTGGACACTATGAACGAGTTTTCAAAACACCCCGTTACGTGTGGATTAGAAATTCATCAACAATTAGACACGGGAAAACTATTCTCCCGCACCCCCACCACGTTGAGAGACGATGCCCCCGAGTTCACATTCAAACGAAAACTCCATGCAGTGGCGAGCGAAACAGGAAAAATGGACGCGGCCGCATTAGAGGCCATGCACAAAAAACAAACATTCATTTACCAAGGACACCACGAAAACACATCACTCGTGGAAACGGATGAAGAACCCCCGCACACGATAGACGAGGACGCGTTGAACGTGGCATTGGAAGTATCATTGCTCTGCAACGCTTCGATTGTGGACACGATGCTCGTGATGCGAAAAACAGTCATCGATGGAAGCAACACGTCCGGGTTTCAACGCACGGCACAAGTATCATTCGGCGGACACGTGACATTGGATGATGGAACGCCCATTCGCGTACAAGGAATTGCGATTGAAGAAGATTCGGCAAGACCCATGGAAAAAAAAGACCATGAAATCACCTACCGATTAGACCGATTGGGATTCCCCCTCATCGAATTGGCAACCATGCCCGATATTCACACACCGGAACAAGCCAAACAAACCGCACTCAAAATAGGAGAAGTCATGCGAATAACTGGACAAGTTAAACGCGGATTGGGAAGCATCCGACAAGACATCAACATCTCCGTACCGGGAGGGGCGCGCGTCGAATTGAAAGGAGTACAAGAACTGGATTTGATTGACGAATATGTACGGAGGGAAATGCAGCGGCAAAATGTTTTGCTCGAAATGAAAGAAGTATTGAAAAAAGAAGGACTCACTCATGAAATGGTCAATAGCCAAGCCGGAATGAACATTACAAAAATAGTTGAAAAATACCCCAGCAAAATGATTCAAACAGCATTACAAAAAAAACAAGCTATTTATGCGGTGAGACTCCCTTACATGCACGGACGCATGGGGAAAGAAGTGCAGCCCGGACGAAGAATCGGAAGCGAAATATCATCGTATGTCAAAGCACGCGCCGGGTTGCAAGGACTACTACACGGAGATGAAAACCTATCCAATTACGGATTCACCAGTGAAAATATAACCGAAATACGGACACTCACCCATTGCCACGAAAAAGACTCATTCGCCATCGTGATGGGAGAAGAAGGAAAATGCAAACACGCGATTGATGTCATCAAACACCGCGTCGCTCAGCTATTAGAAGGCGTTCCAGAGGAAACGCGCAACGCATTAGAAGGAGGCAATTCCGAGTACTCACGACCATTACCCGGAGCGGCACGCATGTACCCGGAAACGGACGCAGATGATATACGAGTGAATGAAAACATGCTGCGCGAATTATCCAAAGACCTTCCCCGCTGGGCCAATGAACGAAAAACTAATTACATTAAACGCGGATTATCCGAAAAACTTGCGGAAGAAATGAAACTCGATAATAAAGCACGATTCTTTGAAAAATTACTCACGAAAGGATATGACCCCACGACCACAGCCACATTATTACTCAATACACTTTCCAACGTCCACAAAGAAAAACCACTTGTGAACAAACTCACGGAAAAACAATTAGAAGAATTACTCTCTGCGGAAAAAAACAAAAAAGTATTACGTGAAAAATTTGGTGACGTATTAAAAGAATGGAGCGACTTCCCACAGGAAAAATTGGAAACTATTTTATCACGCATGAAAATGGAAAATGCGGACGAAGGAGAAATTGAACGAGTGATACGGCAAATCATGGACAAAAACCAACACTTAATCATCGCCAAAGGAATGAACTCTCAACAAGCATTCATGGGATTAGCCATGCAAGCACTGCGAGGAAAAGCCCAAGGATATTTCATCGCACAAGCCGTGGAAAAAGAACTCAAAAAAAGAACGGGAAAAGATTAATTTACCAAAAACGCATCGCTTTCACTCCAAATTTTTCCAAATTCCTGAGCAAACTTTTCATTTAGTTCCGGCGAAGAAATAATCATCACATTCTCATTATTCTCACTCACCCCATTTCCCGTCCAATTCATGGAACCATTAATCAACGTGTCTGAGTCAATCACCGCAAACTTATCATGCATATAATTAGGATTGGAATCCATACGCACTGGAATTCCCGCCGCGGATAATTCTTCATGCTGCGAATACTTCGAACCCGCTTGCTGTTTTTCCACAATCACACGCACATCCACCCCGCGATTATGCGCACGCACGAGTGCATTCGCCAAATCCTCATTCGTGAATGAATACATGGCCACCCACACACGGGTACGAGAACTATCCAACGCAGAAACAGGAAGAGAAACACACTCAAGGGAGGGGCAAAACGAAACAGTAGCCTGCGAATAATTCAACAAAAGGGAATCACCATTCGAGGATTCACTGAAAAATCCACTCGAAAAAAAACCAAGTAGGAATGCTGCAACAAAGAGGACAATCCCACTCACATATCGGGGGCGCATGCGTCAAAGAGAATACAACCCATTTTAATTACAGCGTCAATCGTGCAAACGGACTAAATAAGTCTTTTTGCCCCCATCGTGCGTATTATCAAGAAGCCCTTCCCGCACTAAAAAATCATACATTTCTCGGCCGCGGGATGATTCAAACAGACGATGAGCAGCATTATTTTCAACACCATATGCTTTCAGTCTTGAAAAAAAACGAGCCAATGAAGCAATTGATTTATCCCCAAATGTTTCACGAAAACGAGTCGTCAAAATGACGCGCGTAAATGCCTTCTGCGCCAAGTGACCTGCCGCATTCAACTGAATAACCAGTTTTTCGGGCAATAATTTTTCATCCAAAAAACGCTTAAATATCCAGCCAGAAGAACCATTCTCTCGTTCAAGAGAAGTAAGCGAATACAATAATGGATCAAACTTTTCACGAATCGCACGAGCCTCGGCTTCCGCACGCTGCATCTGCTTTTGAGCCCGCTCCGAAGGAAAGCGAGGCGTGTGCCCGGCTATTCGTTCCGCACGCGTGCCGGGTTTCTTAGGAGAAGAAGGAGCCACCACGGTCCGAGATAATTTTTCATGCTCAATCGGATTTTTAGGAAATGTTTCCAACTGCGCTTTGATAATATACCGCTGCTTAATTTCATCCACTTCCGCGCGAATAACTTCTTCGGTTTTTCCATCCATGTAACCGTGCAACAAAGCATCATCCGTTTCTTTTTGATACTTCTCCACGTTTCGCCTCCACCATCGTTTAACATTTCGGAATTGATTCGGAGTCAAACGTTTCCCTTTAACCGTGTAATCAACCATAATATTCGTGGTCGTACGATCTTCCTGTTCTCGCCTTCGACGATTTTTCAACTCAGCATGATAATCTCTCTCCATGGCGCGCCAATCAATGGATTGAGCAGGATTATCGACTGCACCGGACAAAAAACGAAGACTCACCTTTTCAATAACAGCATTATCCACCGGATAATTTCGCGCCTTCAAATAATCACGCAGACCCGAATACAATCGCCGAGAAAAATGTTCCCGTAAATGGAGTTTAGAATAAGCATCGGCCAAGCGCCATGCATTAGTCACTTCTTCTTGGGACAAGCGTTGAGTCCATCCTGCGGGAAACATTCGCTGTTTATGCTGTTTATCATAACTTCGCAGCATTTCAAGAAAAAAATCCGCATTTTTCTGCAAAAAATCCCTAACCGGTTTATCCGAAAAAGAAACGGGACGCTGCGACATCACCTCAATATACCGCTGAATGTTCGCCGGATTACTACCCCAACGACTCTTAATGGAAGAAATACGCTCCCTCCGCGTCTGACGAACCCACGGAGCACTCCGCAGACGCAAACCCCTCCGCGGCTGAGAAGCATTCTTTTTAGCCATACCATGAGAACCACGCTTCCGGCAATAAAATACTGGCACCAAATGGGGTTGCTTAAAAGGATATCCAGGGCTTTTTGGTATGACGCGGATAGCCCCGTCGTCTAGTGGACAAGGATATCGGGCTTTGAACCCGGGGACTGGCGTTCGAATCGCCACGGGGCTACTTTATCGCCACGGGACTCCAGTCTCGCTACAGCGCCTAGAAGACTATTATTAACCACCTACCAGTAACTCCAGCAAGGAACTCCCACTATGAATCACTCACACCACTCCAACACGGCACACGAACACACGGCCACGCACGCACACCCTAAAGAACACGCCGAAAAGTCACAACCTGCAAGTATTCATTTCTCTAAACCCGTCCAAGACGCGGTGAGCGCATTAGGCTACACCAACTGGACACCCATCCAAGAAATGAGCATGCCGCTCATTCTTGCCGGAAAAGATGTCATGGGACAATCCCACACGGGCAGTGGAAAAACGGCCGCGTTCGGATTACCCATCATTGAAAAAATTACGCCAAACGGACGCGTTCACGCACTCATCCTCGTGCCCACACGAGAATTATGCGAACAAGTCATGCACGAAATGAGAAAATTCGCCCAATTCAAACGCATCAGCATCACATCCGTTTACGGTGGAGCAAGCATGGGAAGACAAATCCAACAACTCCGAAGAACCGACATCGTGGTGGGAACACCCGGACGCGTATTAGACCATATTGAACGCGGCACCCTCCGATTAAATGAAGTCAACACCCTCGTATTAGACGAAGCCGATCGAATGCTGGACATGGGATTCATCAAAGACATGAAACGGATCATCCAACACGTCCCACGTGAACGACAGACCCTCTTGTTCTCCGCCACATTCTCACATGAAATACAAGAAATTGCCGCGCAACACATGAAACACCCGCAACTCATCAAAGCCCAAACCCACGTGGACAAGGGAAAACTCACGCAAGTGTATTATGATTTAGACAAGCAATCGGATAAAAAATTTGGATTACTCATCCACATTCTCAAAAACGAAAACCCGCCGCATGCTATCGTATTCGGAGGAACCCGAAGAAACGTGGACCGAATCGAACGAAGCCTGAATGATAATGGAATCAAAGCCGAATCCATTCACGGAGGATTGTCCCAAAACCAACGCAAACGCACGCTCAACGCGTTCCACCACGGAGACGTACACGTGCTCGTTGCAAGCGACGTGGCCGCACGCGGATTAGACATCAAGAACGTTTCCCACGTCATTAACTTTGACATCCCTCGTACACCTGAAGACTATATTCATCGATCCGGACGCACGGCCAGAGCGGGAGAAGAAGGTAAAATAATCTCACTCTTGACGCCGAATGATTATGCGTATTTCCGCTCCATCATCCGCGACAAATCACACCACATCACGCAAGAAGTGTTACCGGAGTTTGAGAACATTACCTACACCAAAGGAAAAAAACAAACGCTCAACAACGAATACAAGGAAAAACAGTTTACGAGAGAAAGACCCCATTACAAAGGAAAACCCGGAAGCTTTCCCCCGCGAAACAGGACACGTGTACAGGAGCACGGAAAATCATTCGCTGAACAAGAAGCCGAAGGACAACCCTACGGACGCTCAACACGGGAAAAAAGACCCTCTTTCGGCAACCGAAAACCATTCGTGAAACACGCATCGTATGGAAAGAAACCACTTAGGGGCAAATCATTCGGAAAAAAAACATTTGACCATTCCACGAAAAACCGTGCGGAAGAAGACTACCCCATCGTCAAACACTTTGGATTAAAACACGCGAAGAAAGAAGAGAAATAATTTCACGAAAGTAATAGTTCACGAAAGTAATAGTTCACGCAAGTAATTCATTCAACGCTTGTTGATTAAATCCAATTTCTTTTTTCGCGTAAACGATTTAATTTCAGCTTCACGCTTCATGGCAAGCGATTGCGTCGAAAATGGTTCCGAATAAACTAAAACAATCGGGAGACGGGAGCGCGTATATTTGCTCGCACGCCCAACACGATGCAACTTCACACGCTCAACAAGATCATGCGTGTAACCACAATACAACGAATCATCGCGGCAACGCAAGAAGTAAACAAAATAACCCATAGTCGTTCAACGCGGGTCATTTTTATTAACTCGAGCACGCTTCAAAAACGTATGGAAAAACAAAAAATACTCATCACGGGAGCCAGTTCAGGAATAGGAAGAGAAATCGCCTACCACTTTGCACGTGACAAAAACCACCTCATTCTCACGTACAACAAGGGAAAAGAAGAAGGAATGGAGAAGATTCATCCCAAATAGACTATGACGACTTCCGCCGAAAAATAGGACTGGTAGCACAAGAAACCCAATTATTTGCCGGAACCATTCGAGAAAACTTATTATTTGTCAATCCCCGCGCAACAGATGAAGAATGCATTCACGCCATGAAACAAGCCAACATCCTCAACCTGCTCGAACGCGCAACATATGGATTAGACACAAAAATAGGTGAAGGAGGAATCAAAATATCCGGAGGAGAACGACAACGACTCGCCATCGCACGCGCACTCTTGAGGAACCCGGAACTCATCATCTTTGACGAGGCCACATCCGCACTCGACTCCGTCACGGAACACGCCATCACGGAAACCATTCAACACATTAAACACGAGAGAAAAGACCTCATGTGCGTACTCGTCGCCCACCGACTCTCCACTATCATGCACGCGGACAAAATAATCGTATTAGAAAAAGGAACAATAGCTGAGAGTGGGATGCACGCCCAATTATTGCGCAAAAAAGGACTCTATTACGCTTTCTGGAGACAACAAAGCGGCGGGTCCAATGACGACCTTTAACGCACGTCAAACTGATTTAAAACCCCCATTTTGTTCCCAATAGCATGGCCCATGAAAAAATCCCCGTGTGGAATCTAAAACAACTCTACACGAACGAAAACGAATTGAAAAAAGACTGGGAACACGTGCAAAAACAAACACAAACATTTGTCAACTATCGAAAAAAACTCGAAAAACGCCCAACGAGAGAACTCGTGGGAGAAATAATGGAACAAAACGAGGAAATGGCACGCACAACCCATCGAATGGGAACGTATTCCATGCTCCAATTCGCCCAAAACGCGCAGGATGAAGAAGCCAAAGCGCTGCAAAACAGACTCACCCAATTTTTTACGGAAATGGGAAACCAAACCCTCTACTTCGGAGTATGGTGGAAAAACCTCGACGAGAAAACCGCACAAAAACTATTACCCAAAAACAATGAACACGCATTCGCATTAAATGAAATGAGAAAATACCGCAAGCACTTACTCTCAGAAAAAGAAGAACAAATCATCAACTTGAAAGACGCGAATGGAAACGAAGCACTCATCAAACTATACGAAATAGCCACATCCTCATACACGTTTCCATGGAAAAAAGGAAGAGAAACCATCCACTTATCCGAAGAACAACTCCGACCCCACATACGCTCAACCAATCCCAAACACCGCATCCACGCCTACAACTTATTATGGAAAAAATTCGGCGAACACTCAGGGGAGTTAGGAGAAATATACGTGAACATGGTCCATGACTTCTGGAATGAACACGTCAAACTAAGAAAATACCCCACCCCCATTTCCGTGAGAAACAAAGCCAATGATTTAGACGATGAATTAGTCGAAAAATTCCTTCATGTTTGCCGCGAACACACGGAATTATTTGAAGATTATTTACACTGGAAAACCAACACCCTTAACGTGGACTTTTCACGCTACCACATTTACGCACCATTGCCCCACAAGGAAAAAAAATATACATTCGATGAAGGATACCAACTCGTCATGTCCGCATATGAAAACTTTTCCCCACGATTCAAAGAAGAAGCCTCGCGCGTACGAAAAGCCCAACGATTAGACGCACAACTTAGAAAGGGAAAACGCGGAGGAGCATTCTGCGCGGAAGCAACGCCCGGAGACACGTCCTTTGTACACATGAACTGGAACGGAAAGCTGCATGATGTTTACACGCTCGCCCATGAATTAGGACACGCGACCCACAACCACCTCTCAGGACACCATTCTATTTTCCTCCAATCCGCAGGACTACCATTAGCCGAAACCGCCTCCACGTTTGGAGAAATGCTACTCGCCCAAAAAATACTCGAAAACAATCCATCCATAAACACGCAACGAGCAATGCTCGCCCACCAACTCGATGACGCCTACGCATCCATCCAGCGGCAAGCATACTTCTGCATGTACGAAATGGACGCATTCGAACTCATTCACGAAGGAAAAAGCATCCCCGAATTACACGAGGCGTATTACCGCAACCTCCGTGAACAATTTGGAAAACACATGGAAATACCCGTGGAAGCCTCGTATGAGTGGCTGATGATCCCCCACTTGTTTGAAACACCATTCTACGTATACGCGTACGCATTCGGACAATTACTCGTATTATCACTCTGGGAAATGTACCAAAAAGAAGGAAACGACTTCGTTAAACGCTATGAAAAATTCCTCTCCTATGGCGGGAGCAAACACCCCGAAAAAATGCTCCACGAAATAGGATTCGATCCACGCAACAAACAATCCTGGAAAAAAGGTTTCAACGTATTAGAAAACAAACTCAAAACCATTCAAAAAATGGGAAAATAAGCAAAAATAACGAAACAAACGAACGTGGAATTAAATAGTGATTCAAACCAAATCCATCCATGGAAGAACCCAAAGAAATCAAACACATCCTGCACCGCATCCGCTTGCTGCAGGGAATTACCCGCGTCTACGTCCTCTCAAATGATGAAAAAAAATACGTGAACACGCACGAAGACGAAAACAATTTAGGAGTACTTGAGGCCGTGAAACGAACCTACTGCGTTTGCGCCGTACACGATTCCACGTGGAGAGAACCCACGCAAACTATTGTCAAACAAGAAAATGGAGAAATCATCTTCCCCCCAGTGGTTTTCCCCGAAGTACCCGCTCATCACGTGGTATCATCCTCCCCCGGATTGGAAATTCACACGTATTTAGCCAAACGCGTACGCATCGAAGGGGACGAAGCCACGCTACTTATTGGATTCGACTTGTAAAAAAACGCACGCAAACACGACAATCGTCAAACCCCATCCCTTTTACGCTCCAAAGGCGCTTAACTATCACGAATCCAAGGGAGGTGCTTGAATGTACGCAAACGCGTTCAAGTGCAACGCTTGCGGATTCGTTTCACGAGTACATGGGGTTCATTGCAATTGCGAAATGATACCCGTTGTAGTCATGGACAACGTGCTACCGAGTCCTAGCGGAGAAAGCACTACCATTATCATCCGCGAGGTTGTGCACGAACTAATAAAAGCAACAGAATAAAGGAATGAAAATAATCAGCAAGGGCAAAATGGGCTGGGTTGCCGGGAACGGCAACTCACTTTCTTTTTACACAAAAAATTATTTCAACACTACCTAAAAATTACGAAACATAGTTTTCAACGCACCACTTTTCACACGGAAAAAATAAACCACCCACTCACGCGTTCCTAAAGTACGCGTATACGAATGCAACACGTCAAAATACGGCGAAAAATACTTCTCTAATTCACCTTCTTCAAAATACGTGAACCAACGCTTTGTATTATCACCCGTTTCTGAAGGTTCGTATCCTTCACCACTCCCTTTCTTCGCAGAAATGAACAACAACCCATTGGGTTTCAACAATTTAGCCCACGTTTTCGCCAACGCCGAAATACGCTCACGGGGCGTGTGTACGAGTGACATGCACCAAATCCCATCAAACGAATACGGATACAACAAGGGGTTCTCCATGTCCATTTTTCGCACATTCAACCCCTTTTCGGCACAACGCGCGAGAAAGGCATCCGACAAATCAATGCCCAACGCATCCAAACCCTTTTCTCGAAAAAACTCCAAATAAATCCCGGGACCGCAACCCGCGTCTAATACTCTACTCCCTTTCAACTCGGACAAAAAACGCTCCAAGTCAGGTTGCGAATACTCCTCAAATGTTTGACGAAACTTCTTCTCATAAAACGAAACATTGGCATTGTATGACGCCGCATTCACTTTCTTTTCTTCCCCAGTATGAATCATTCACATCACCGCTGTATGAATTACCCGCTCAACGTGTACTAAATCCTTTGCCTGCATCAACTGCACGCGCAACGATTTAACCCCATGCAAACCCGAAAGCATACCCGAAAGCTGGGCCTTTACATCCGAAAAATCGGTGACGGGATGTTTCTGGACTAATTCTAAATAACGCAAAATTATTTCCTTCCTCAAAGGAACGGGTTTTCCGGAAACTTCCGCAAACAACGCAGGATGGTTCCACGCCCCTCTGCCCACCATGACTAAATCACAATAATTATTTTCAATTTTATCCAACACTTCCGACGCAGACGAAACATCGCCATTTCCAATGACAGGAATACTCACCAAATTTTTTATTTTTTTAATATACTCCCAATCGGCACTGCCAGAATATCCTTGCTGCGCGGTGCGGGCATGCAACGCAATTCCTTGAATGCCCGTGTTTTCAATTTTTTTCACAAATTCATGCAACACAGGAGTGTCCCAACCCATTCTCAGTTTGCAGGTAATCGGTTTATTGGAAATAGACACGGCCGCGTTTAACAAGGAAATTATTTTCTCCGGCGTTTTCAACAAAAACGCTCCGCACCCTCCTCCGGTGATTTTGGGGGAGGGGCAACCGAAATTAATGTCCACTAAATCAAAGTCACGCTCCACATACTCAATGGCCGTGCACAAATCTTTCTCATTGGGCGCAAACAACTGTACCCCCACCGGATGCTCTTCTTTCACCGTTTTTACGCGTGAAAAAACCTTATTATTGCTCAACCGCTTACCCTCTACGCTGCGGGCAATGGCAATCGCGGAAGCAAACTCCGTGTACGTGAGGCCGGCCCCTAATTCTTTACACAACAAGCGAAAGGGCAGCGTGGAAACCCCTGACATAGGGGCTAAAACCGCTGGGGACGCCAGTTTGAGTCCGGCGTAGGAGTATTTCATACCAAGTAATGTCAAAGAATGGTTTATTTGACCATCTGAGGCCAAAATTAGACATCACAAAGTCGACAAGCTTTCGGTGTGACTCCGTGGAACGGTGCATGATTGATCTTTCAATCGAGGATAATGCTGCCGAGACCACTCAATTAAACCACCTTTCAGATGGCACGCATCCACACCACGGGTTCGTAGCTCGTGAACAATCGCCGAAGACTTTCCACCATATGGGCACACGACAATGATTCTAGCCGAAGACCATTTCATGGAATAATCATCCACGTGAAATAATAATTCATCAGCAGGAATATTAATCGAAGCTGGCAAAGAAAATTCTTTAAACTCACGTTCATGACGAATATCCACAATAATCGTATTTCTTTTACTCGCGATTGGAAGATTTTGTTGAACTAACTCATTCAACTGATTAACAGTCATTCCAAAACCTAATTCCAATAATTCACGCGGCGAAATCTCGGGAATGTTTTTAGAAATAATTTCAGAGGTGCCTTCACTTTTTTTATTATAAAGTAATAATTCATCGTTTTCAATCATTGAAAACGATTCGGGCGGGAGGAGTTTGAAGTACTCATTAAGATAGGGAAAGGGACTATCACAACAAATGAAAACTGCAACAACCTCGCCATTTTCATTACGCAAATCATCCAGCTGATTCAATTTTTCATATTCTGAGAGTTTCTGCATAAGTCCAGCAAAACTAAACCCGGAGCTGGGCCCAACTAATAATCCCTGCTGAATTAATTTCAAACTAGAACGAAATGAATCAAGGGTGCCAACCTCAACGAGTTGATCTACGTGACTTTGCCAATCGAAACCCACGGCATTCACTTGATTTAAGGTTCGCGTACCCGGAACAGGGTTATTTGGCGCGCGAACCGCTCCAATCGTTTGAATCAAAGGATTCTTCTTCTTAAGAAATTTTCCAACCCCAGCAGCCGTGCCAGCTGTCCCTAAACCAGCACAAAAAAGGGTAATCTCCCCATTCGTCTGCTCAAAAATCTGGGGACCCGTCCACTCTTCATGCGAGAGGGGGTTATCTCCGTTGTCAAACTGACCGGGATTAAACCAGCCAGCTTCATTCGCTTGATTATGCGCCTGATAGATAGAACTTTGCGGATCATTCGGATCCGGACAGATGGACTCATCCACGACACGGATGCCAATCCCCATGAGTTGGAGCATTTGTAATTTCCCTTTAGTCACTTCTTGAGAAACAATTGCGGTAGTCCGAGGCACACCGAACGATCGGCCAATAGCCGCTAGAGAGAAAACAGTGTTGCCGGAGGAAGCTTCAACTAATGAATTAACGTTAGTCAATTTCCCTTTTTTTTGAGCAGACTTTAACATGCCAAACGCAGGAACTGATTTAACATTGGCTAATGGAAGCATGTTCAACAATTTAGCAAAAATTCGAACTCTCTTTGCATAAAATGGGTTACAACTTTCAGGAAGTTCTACTAAAGGAATTGGCAAATGTTTTTCGGGATTAAGAAAATCATTCAAGGCGTGCGGGCCCGAAAAGACGTTCAATTGATTCATTTGATTTTCCCCACTAATTTATCCAAATTAAAATTAGGATCAATTTGAGTAGTTAAGTCACCAAATTGAGCTGTAATAAAATTTTGAGCAACGTACTTCCGATGAAGCGCACACAAATGAGCATATCGCACTCTAACAGTTGAAGGAAAAGTGCTCATTTTTTTGACCATATTTTGAATAGCCTTTCGATTTTCTTCCTCGAGTTTCGATAACTCCAAATTTCCCCCACGTCGACTCAAGTCACGCAGATATTTTGAATCCGACAAAAAACCGAGAAGCATATTTTCAGGAATCTTTTCGGACAAAAATTTTTCATCATCAGTAGAGTTGACTTTATTCCCGACCGCAAACAATCGATTAGAAATTCCAGCCGCACTGGCAAGCGAAACAAACTGATTCCAAACATCAGTGGATTGGCGGGTGGGTTCCACTACTAAAAGAATAATGTCGAATTGAGCATGCAGTGAGCTGGCAAACGCATCCGTGCCTGCCACCATATCGACAACGATCCAGTTGCCCCCTTCAGATGCATGCGACAAAATGTTTTCTAAAATGCTCAAATTATTGTGGTAACAACTCGTGCCCAACCCATCCTCAGAATAGGTGCCAACTGCCATCAGATGAAATGTGTTTTCACCAAAATCAAATGCAGACAAGGGAGTTTGATTCAGCGTTTCCAAAAAAAGCAAATTAGAACCGTTACCGGGCGGAGTTGTTTTTCGGAATGCTGAAAGAGAGTGAATACGTGCATTATTTCCAATCAAGTAGCGTTTGATTTGTTCAATTGAAACAGGGTTTGACAAGTGTTTTTCGGGGCTTCTTGACCAATCAACCCCAAAAAGGGGACCCAGGTGCATGTTAATATCCGCGTCAATGGCCAAAAGATGAACACGGTTCAAACGCCTAATAATCTCCTGAATCAACGCTGCCGAGACAGTCGTTTTTCCGCTCCCGCCTTTCCCCACTACTGCCACACGCATACCAAAAAACGCGACTAATAATTTATAATCAAAATGTTAATAACAATTGCTGGATTAAAACCAAAAATTAATAACCCAACAACGAGCAGCAACCACCGCAAAACCCAGGACACCCGACCAAAAGAGCACGCCGCCGGGATGCCTTTAAAAGCATTCTTTGACCGATTTCTTGATAGGAAAAGGAATGCCCGCTTGCGGGCGTTTTGATGAAACTTTTTCTAAAAGTTTCAGCACTGGTAGCTTAGCCTGGTAGAGCACCCGACTGATAATCGGGAGGTCGGAGGTTCAAATCCTCCCCGGTGCATGATAGTTGGCGATAAAGTGCTCCCCTAATCCTTTTAACCAAACGAAAAGGGAGCTACCTATGCCACACGAAACTATCAAATCGTTTCACAACTACGAACGTCAATACGCATTAGTATTAAGTCGAATTTTTCCTGAAAAATATCCGCGCGACTTTACCCAAAAACATGGTCGCCAAGGAAGACCATTCAACCTCACACCTTCTAACAGGGCAGTCATTGAAAAATATCGAACTCACCTCGAAAATGAAGGTGGAAGCAGTTTAGCTAGACGCAAACGTATTCTCATCCTCATTGCAAATATCGCCGAACTGTTAGGAACTGACTTTGAAACGGCTACACGAGAAGATATTGAGAAATTAGTTTCCAAAATAATGAACCACCCTAATTGGAATGAAACAACGAAGGCAATGCACAAACAAACCCTAAAATCATTCTACCGATGGTTCAAAGGAAATAGTGATTTTTTCCCTGAAATTGTGCGCTGGATTAAATGCATTAAACGAAGCGGGTCAAACAAACTCCCGGAAGAAATGCTAAGCGAAGAAGAAGTACAAAAAATTATCGAAGCCGCCGACCACCCCATGAAACGTGCGCTAATTTCCACCCTATGGGAAACAGGTGCACGAATCGGTGAACTTGGGAGTGCTAACATTCGAAACATCCAATTTGATGGCACTGAAGCTACTATTATGCTCAATGGCAAAACAGGCATGCGACAGGTACTCTTACTCTCAAGCACCCCTTTCCTCCGAGACTGGATAAA
>Ga0194121_10006119_pt1 | contig 16249 bp, 18 predicted proteins | sample TA2MahCa50mmetaG_FD_148609 | JGI IMG/M metagenome (GOLD analysis project Ga0194121, IMG submission 148609) | Freshwater microbial communities from Lake Tanganyika, Tanzania - TA2015020 Mahale Deep Cast 50m | ecosystem: Environmental > Aquatic > Freshwater > Lake | place: Tanzania: Lake... | reverse complement strand
TCCTTCAGCCACTCGGGCACATCGCCACGCACAATACGCTGCGCCAGCCCCTCGACAATGGCGGTTTTGCCCACGCCCGGCTCACCAATGAGCACCGGGTTGTTTTTGGTTTTGCGGGACAGGATGCGTACGACCCGACGGATTTCCGCATCGCGGCCAATCACCGGGTCAAGCTTACCCTGCCGGGCCTGCGCCACGAGATCCACCCCGTACTTGGCCAGAGCCTCGTACGCCGTTTCAGGGTCAGCACTGGTGACACGCTGATGCCCACGCACCGCAGTTAAGACCTGGAGGAACGCATCGCGTGTGACACGAAACTGTTGCAGCAGTCGCCCGGCGACAGTGGACGTACCTTCATCAATCAAGGCCAGCGCCAGGTGCTCCACGGAGACATACTCATCTTTCAGCCGTTTCGCTTCATCTTCGGCCTGGACAAAGAGCTTTTGTAAGCGTGACGTCACGTAGATCTTCCCAGCTTCTACGCCTGGCCCTGAGACTTTGGGACGACGCTCGAGCGCCTGCTCTACGGCACTTTGCAGCGACGCAACTGGCACCTCCATACGACTGAGTAGGCGTGGCAGCAACCCATCCTGTTGCTCCAGCAGGGCTAGCAGGAGATGCTCGCCATCAATTTCGACATGTCCATAGCGCGTCGCTTTGCTCTGGGCGTCTTGCACAGCTTGCTGGGATTTTTGCGTCAGTCGATTCAGATCCATAATATGCTGCTACCTTCTGCTATTTTTTCTCGTAACGCACTGGTCGTGGCGCAAAGCGTGAAACCTGTGCAAGCTCTTCAAACAACTTACGCTCTTCACTGGACAAAGTCTCGGGGACTCGGATACTGAGTTCAACGTACAGATCGCCGGTGCCGCTCTTGCTATCCGGAAACCCTTTACCTTTCAGGCGAATCTTCCGCCCTGACGATGACCCCGCGGGAATCTTGACGTGCACCGCCCCGTCGAGGGTTGGCAACGTGACCTCGGCACCCAGGGCGGCTTCCCAGGGGGTCACGGCCACAGTGCTATACAGATCACGCCCTTCCAGGCGGAACATCGGGTGCGGCTGCAATTCAACGTGTAAATACAGATCACCAGCCGGGGCGTTACCCAGGCCAGGTTCTCCCTGGCCCGCTAGCCGAATGCGTTGCCCAGGCCGTACGCCTTTCGGGATATGGACCATATACGTTTTGGCTGGGCCAGTGCTGGAGCTCGCCAGGGTAATCTCTCGGTCGCCCCCATGGGCGGCTTCTTCCAGGGCCAGGGTCAGACGCGCTTCACGGTCTGCCCCGGGTTGCTGCCAGGCCCATTCCTGGGATCGCCCGCCAGAGCCACGCGGCCGCTGGGACGTTCCACGCCCTCTGGCCGCTCCAAAGAGCTGTTCAAAAAAGCTGCTAAAGCCGCTGGCACCTCCAAAGCCAAAATCCTCGGTCCCACCGAGGTCAAACCACACATCCTCAAACCCTGGCGGTGGCTGTCCGCCGCTTTGTTGGGCTGCTTTCCAGGCGGAACCATAGCGATCGTACTTGGCACGTTTGTCGGGATCTTTGAGCACTTCGTACGCTTCGCCAATCTCCTTAAATTTTTCCTCAGCCTCGGGACTTTTGTTAATGTCCGGATGATATTTGCGCGCAAGCTTCCGGTAAGCCCGTTGTATCTCTTCCTGCGGCGCGTTCTTCGCGACGCCTAGAGCGGCGTAATAATCTTTGAATTCCATGGAGCCCTCCTTAGACGATTCGGAACAACGCGCGCTGCCAGCATAATGGGGCGCATGGCGCCCCGTTTGCCACCGCGTCCTAGCCCACACGGACCTCGATCTGACGCGGCTTGGCCTCTTCCGCCTTGGGGAGGTTTAAGGTCAACACCCCATGTTTCAGGTCGGCACTAATGCGCTGCTGATCGACCTTCTCATTCAACTCAAACTGTCTGAAAAAATGCACCAGCTCATATTCACGATACGTGTTATCACCCGGCGCGGTGTGTCGCGCCCGACCGCGCATGGTCAGGATATTGTTGTCCACGCGAATATCGAGGGCGTCCCGTGAGACACCAGGCAAATCTGCCAGCACCACGAGGCCGTCAGCGGTCTCGTAAATGTCCACAGGGGGTGTGACATAGCGCTCGTGATTCCGCGTATGCTCCATAGTCTGTGGTTTGTGCACATCTGAGGTTGCCACAGTTTTCTCAGCCATGAATGTTTCCTCCTGTCTCTCTGACAATGTCTTAGGTAAGAGCATGTGTATAGAACAGTGCTTTAGGCCACTTGTATCGCAATGTATTTCGGCCGCACTTTCGCAGCTTTCGGAAGCGTGACGGTTAAAACACCATCCTGGTAATCCGCCTTCACCTGCTCGTCATCGACTTCTACGGGGAGTTCAATATGTCGTACAAACTTCCCAGTCGCTCGCTCACTGCGGTGGAAGGCCTCAGCTTTGACATCCCCTGCGACGCGCCGTTTCTCACCACTGATACTCAGCGTACTGCCAACCACGCTGAGCTGTAAGGTGTTTGGATCAACACCCGGTGCCAGCGCTTCGACATAGATCGTGCCTTTATCTTCGTAGAGATTGATCAGTGGATAACGTCGTGCAGCGCGACCGGGTAAAAATGCGGTCCGGAAAGATGGCTCACCCCGCCCGCGTGTCTCATCGAATACCCGATCAATTTCACGCCGCAACATGTCCAATGTTTGCCAGGGATTCCACTCTGCCATGATGTGCTCTCCTTATAGAGTTATTCTACAGCCCTGTGGACTGTGCCATGCGTCATGTCTTCTGCTTCTATGAGAGGGCAAGTGTCATGCCAAAATCTTATCTCATTGAATTGCAAATGATTGTTGGGCTAACAAGGCAAAACAGACAGCTCAAGCCGGCCATGCGACGTATTGCGACGTTGCACATGCTGGACAGAGTGTCGCAGTCACGGGCTGTCCTTAAGCGCGACGCGTCCTGTGCCGATAGGTAACCTTGCACAGTGGGTTACAGACAACAAAGATGTGCAGAGGGAAAACTGATGAACCCCTGGTCCTACGCTGGTTTGCTCCTTACGATGGTCCTCTGGCTCATGAGCTGCAACGGCGACCATGAGCAGAGCCAGGCTCAACGGCCCAGTCCTGCAGACCCAGTACGCAGTCACCTGCCAGCAACGCTGACTGACCTGCCGACACCACTACGTCTCCCGGACGCTGGGAGCCAGCCTCCGGGTAGCCCACCATCGCTCCCCACGGCTGTCGCAGAGGACAGCACCGTGCCAGAGCCACAAGACCGTCCAGTACGCTTTCGGCTAGACGAAGGCCGTCTGGATGATCCGCGGTATACTCTCACTACGGCAGAGCCCTGAGCGATACCACGAGTTGCGTCTTGACACTGCCCCATGGCCTGCCCTAGTCTTGCCCTACCTGGCAGTCTCCCTTGAGACGCTTTTTCCCTTCACCTCAGAGGCCAGCCCAACGGTGTGAGAGGAGCGTCCGCATCTTCGATGGAAACCGAGGTGCTCTGTGCCCCGTGCTTTGCTCATTGTCTCGGCAGCAGTGGCGTTATCCCTCCTGGGTGACCAGATGATTTACGTGGTCTTGCCCGTGGTGCATGAGACAGTCGGAGTCCCTATCGTCTGGGTGGGCATTCTTCTCAGTGCAAACCGCTGGGTACGCTTGGTGACCAACACCCTGGCCTCCGTGGTCGTCGCTCGCTGGGGCCGCCTCTGGCCGTTTGTTCTGGCACTCTTTCTCGGCGGACTGACCACCCTGGCCTATGGTGTGGTGTCTGGCGTCGGGGTCTTCCTGATCGCGCGTCTGCTGTGGGGCACCTCCTGGTCATTCATCCGCCTGGAAGGGCTGAGCACAGCCCTGGATGTTGCCTCCGAACACACACGCGGACGGTATCTTGGGCTCTATCAGTCAATCTCGCGTCTGGGTGGCGCCGTGGCCATGTTGGCAGGCGGTATTCTCCATGACCTCATCGGCTTCCGTGCGACCTTCATCCTCTTTGGCATTTTGACCTGTACTGGCGCGGTAGTGGTATATTATGAGCGCACCCGCCGGGAAGCCAGGGCCAGCGCCACGCAGGGTAGGAACATGGCAGCCGCTGCGCTAGAGCCCCAGCCATCGCCGGTGCAGGCCACTGCAGCAATCGACATCGATACCACGACGCGCTGGCGTATGGCGGTGGCGAGCCTGAACACGTTCAGCAATTTTTTGGTGACGGCGCTCGTCTCTGCGACGCTGGGCTATGTGCTCCGGCAGCGCTTTGGCACCACCATCACGTTGGACACGTGGACGATAGGTGTCGCCTCGGTGACAGGGCTTGTCCTCTCAACCAAAGGTTTTCTTGATCTGGCTTTTGCCCCTGTGGCAGGGCGTCTGGCAGACCGTTGGGGGCGCAACTGTGCCTTGTTGACTGCCATGCCAGTCGCCATGCTCGCTCTCGGCGCACTGGCCTTACAGCCACCGTTGTGGGTACTGACTCTAGCGGTGTTGGTGCTGTATGTTGCCAGTACCAGTCTCCATGTCACGCTGGATGCCGTCGCAAGCGACATTGTCCCTCCCGGCAAACGCCGTGCTTTTCTCAGCCTCTTTGTGACCTGGCAAGATCTGGGATCCGCCACAGGCCCATTGCTGGGGTACTGGATTGCGCCACACTTTGGCCTGGTGGGCCTGTATTGCTGCGGGGTAGCGCTACTCGTGCTGGGCACAGGACTCTATCTAACAACTTTTGTACGCTCGAGACAGCCGATGCCAGTCAACGCTGGGCTGTAAACATCGGCAAGCAACCCATGGGAAGCGAGGAACGGTGTGGCGTGTGTAGGTATTATTGCCAATCCATCGTCTGGCAAAGACATTCGACGCCTGGTAGCGCATGGCTCGGTGTTCAATAATAACGAAAAAGTCAACATTGTACGACGGGTGCTGCTGGGGCTGGACGCGACGGGGGTGGACACCATTGTCACCATGCCAGATGCGTTTAACATTTGCGCCAAAGCGTTAGACACGTTGCAACTCTCGGCGACAGTGTGTGAACTGGACATGATTGTAGAATCCAACCAGGGCGACACCATTGACGCCGCCACCCAAATGCGTGACCTGGGGGTGGATTGTATTGTCAGCCTCGGGGGGGATGGCACCAACCGTGTCGTCGCCAAAGCGTGTGGGAGTGTGCCGCTCTTGCCCCTGTCTACGGGGACGAATAATGTCTTTCCTTACATGTTCGAGGGCACCCTTGCCGGACTGGCCGCAGGGATTGTCGCGCGTGGCGTGCTGCCGGCGCCAGGGGCCATTGAGCAACGTCCTCGCCTGGACATCGAAGTCAACGGGGAGGTGGTCGATCTCGCGCTCATTGACGCGGTGGTCTGCGAGGATCGGTACGTTGCCTCACGGGCGATCTGGGATATTACTCGGGTCCGTATGGTCGTCGTAGCGCAGCGTATCCCGGCGCAGATCGGCTTTATGGCCCTCGCGGGGAACCTGCCGCTGGACGGGGCCCCGGCCACAAGCGGTCTGGTCATTGAAACACATCCTGAGGCTCCAACGGTCCTGGCGCCCATTGCGCCGGGGCTCATCGTCCCGGTTGGCGTGAAACGCCACGCCCCATTGACCGCTGGCGAACGAGTCGAGGTCACCGGGGGGCCCGGCACGATTGCCCTGGATGGCGAGCGAGAAGTGGTCATGCGACGCCATGATCAGGTGGCCATCCGTTTACAGCCGACCGGCCCACGCGTGGTCAACCCACAACAAGTGCTGGCCCTGGCAGCGCAGCATGGCTTTTTCGTGCAGGGACGCACCTGATATGGTGGCGGAGCGCCGCCCCATGGTGCGGTCTTTCCGTGCCGCGGAGGCTACAGAAGTGGCGTACGCCGGGGGTAAGGGTGCCACACTCGCACGGCTCTTCCAGGCTGGCCTGCCAGTGCCGCCTGGGTGCATCCTCAGTACGGACGCCTGTGCTGCAGTGTTGGCCATGCAGGCAACCCCACAGCCTCTGGGGCTGGACGCACTCCGCCAAACGCTGTTAACAGCTCCATGTCCAGAGACGCTCGCGCAAGAACTCGACGCGGTCCTGACGACCATAGGGCCAGCACCACACAGTTGGGCGGTGCGTTCTTCAGCCGTGCGTGAAGATCGGGCGACGGCTTCCTATGCTGGGGTCTACGAGAGTGTGTTGGCGATAGCCACAGAGGAGCTCTGGTCAGCGATCCGAGCCTGCTGGGCCTCGTGGTGTACGGAGCGAGCTGTCGCATATCGGCAGCAAGTGGGCGACACCGACCTGGTGCCCCGCATGGCCGTGGTAGTGCAGCACCTGATCCCGGCGCAGAGTGCTGGCGTCGCCTTTACGGTCGAGCCAGTGCACGGTGATCGGACCCGCATGGTGATTCAGGCAGCGCCAGGGCTCGGCGTAGGGGTCGTGTCTGGGGTCGTTGAGCCCGAGCAATATACGCTTACGAAAACACCAGATGTTCGCCTGTTAGATACCCGTCTCACACCACCAGCCCAAGTGCCGCTGTTATCGCCAGACGTCATACGAGACCTGGGAACGCTCTGCGTGCAGCTCGAGACCTACTGTGGCAGCCCGCAGGATATTGAATGGGCCTGGGATGGCACAGTCTGCTGGATCGTACAAAGCCGTCCTATTACCACGTTATCAGACGCCACCAACCCGCATGCCGAGGATGTCTGGAGCAATGGCAATCTCAAAGATGTCCTCCCAGGCATTGTCTCCCCCTTTACCTGGTCTCTCATGGAACCCCAGCTCGGGGGTGCCATGCGCCAGCAGTACGCTGCAGCAGGCTATCCCATCCCGGTGGAACGTCCCCTGGTCCAACGCTTCTGGGGGCGGCCCTATTTTAACATCTCCGTCTTCAACGAAGCCTCCTATGCCCTGTATGGTATCCCCCCAGAGATACAGGCCGCACAACTGGGAGGCATGGCGCTGCCCGGCGAGCAAGCCCTCCCGTCGCCCAGTCTCCGCCAACGTCTACGTTGGCTTGGCCATCTTCTGCGCTTTGTGGGGATAGCCAATCGGGCCTTGCACGCCGCCTCGACCCAATTTGCTCTGGTGCAGCAACGCTGGGAGGAAGGCCAGCAGACGCTGCCTCACATGGAGCGCACGGCCCTGCTGGAGCGCATGGACCACTATGCTATTGTGGGCCAGCCCTTTCTCCTGCTGCACCTGCATTTGACCTGGGCGATGAGCGGTAATTTTAGTGCATTACGGCATCTCGTGGCCCGCACGCTGCCGCAGGGCCAGGGAGACATCACGGCGGCAAGTCTCACGGCGGAATTAGTGACAGGTCTTGGAGAAGTCAGCAGTGCAGAACAGAGCTATCGCCTCTGGGATCTCTCACGGCTGGCCCAACAGTCGCCCCAGGTGATGGCTTTTCTCGCACAGGGAAGCTGGCATGCCTGGCGTCAGGAGCTCGCTGGTACGGCCTTTGGCGCTGCTTTGCAGCAGTTTCTGGCCACCTTTGGCCACCGCGGGCTCTATGAAGTGGACATGGCCAATCCGCGCTGGCGCGAACAACCAGACTATCTCTTCGAAGTTATTGCAACATACGCCCGTCTCACGCCCGCGCAGGCGCCTTTCGATCCGCCCGCGCAGGCCCAGAAGCGCCAGGCCGCTGTACGCCAGGTCCTGCAAGGCTTACCGATATGGCGGCGCCCCTGGTTTCGCCTGGTCCTCCAGCGCACGCAGGTCTTCTCACGCTTACGCGAGAACAGCAAGTCTCACCTGGTACAACTAATCGATCTGGGCCGCCTGATCGCGCTGCGGGCCGCAGAGCTCCTGGTACAGGATGGCCTTTTGGAAACCACTGGGGCGATTTTTGACTTGCGGGCGGAGGAAATCAAAGCTGCCCTGCGAGGTGAGCTCCAGCGCGAGGCCCTCCAGCGACTCCTCACCCAGCGTCGCACAGAGCGCCAGCAGCATGCCGCGCGGCATATGCCTGAGCTCTTTGTTGGTCAGCAGCCACTCTACGCGGAAATCCTTGTGACCCAGGGCACTGTGCTCACGGGCTTACCGTCCAGCCCAGGCCGGGTCACCGGCACGGCGCGTGTGCTGTTTTCCCCACAAGACGCCGCCCGGCTGCACCCTGGCGAGATTCTTGTCGCCCCGTCGACCGATCCTGGCTGGACCCCCCTGTTTCTCCTGGCCTCTGGGCTGGTGATGGAAACCGGGGGCTATCTCTCGCACGGCGCCATTGTGGCACGAGAGTACGGTATTCCGGCAGTACTGAACGTGCACCTGGCCACACGGCGCATCGTCGATGGCAGTGTAATCACGCTGGATGGCGCCCAGGGTGTCGTCCAGTTACTGGAGGCACGCGAGACGTAAGCTATGCCTGAGGCGCTCCGCATTGGACGGCGCAAGCCCGCTATTCTTCTGATGCCCTCTCAGGCCGACGGCGCTGCTGTTTGACAGCACTGGTGCGCTGTTTGGCGGCCAGGCGGCGCTCTTCTACCGCCAGAGATGGACGCGTGGGAATACGCCGTTTTGGCACGTGGAGCGCCCGCTGGAGTAACAGGGCAAAGCGCTCAACGACTTCAGCACGATTGCGGTGCTGACTCCGCGTGCTCTGCGAAGTGAGGTGCAGAACACCGCGCGTGTCGATATATGAAGCAAGTTTGCTCAACGCCCTGGCCCGCTGCGGCGCTGTCAGACTGGGCGAGTTCACCACATCAAACGTCAGCTCGGCTTGCGAGGCAGTGCGGTTGACATGCTGTCCGCCTGGCCCGCTACTCCGGCTGAACTGAAAGTGCAGCTCCGCCAGGGGAATGGTGACAGTGTCAGTGATCTGCAGGTCCGTGTCCGATGACACGAGCATACTCCTTGCCCAAAGCGAGCACGACGTTACCACGCCGCGCGCAGCACACTTAGAATGGGCCCAGCATCCGCGATGGGCCGTGGATTCGTCGCCAGCGCCCGGTCATGCAACGTCGCTGCCGCGATCGCTTCGAGACCGGCCTCTGGCACATCCACGTCCCGCAGCCGCGCCGGCAGGCCCAGGTGCTGGCAGAGCTGGGCCACAGCATCCGCCGCCGCCAGGCCAGCCGCTTCGGTACTCATACCTGTAGTGCTGAGGCCCATCGCTTCGGCAATCAGCGCCTGGCGCTCCGCACTCGCCTTGAGGTTGAAACGCATGGTGTGCGGCAACAGCATAGCATTGGCTTCCCCGTGCGGCACATTGTAGAGCCCGCCGACATGATGGGCGATCGCGGTGTTCAAGCCCAGCCCACCCACGCTCGCCAGGGAAGCCATACAGGCTGCGGTTTTGATGTGCAGCAGGTCAGGCAGGGCCTTCGCCGCACACCGGGGCAGGGCACGCACCAGCATAGTGATAGCATGCAGGGCCAGGGCATCGCCAATCGGGTTATGGCGTCGGGAATATACCGTTTCCACGGCAATCCGGAACTGCCCCATCGCCGTGGAGACCAGAATGGGCGTGGGCGTTGTAGCCAGGGCTTTACCGTCAATGAGAATGCTGCGTGGAATCGTTCCTGGATCTGACACAACGATTTTACGCCCCAGGGCTTTATCGGTGAACCCTGCGCCACGACTCAACTCTGCACCACCCATGGTCGTAGGCACAGTCAGGATCGGAATCTTTGGCTGCGTGAGCGGCGGGATCGATACTTTATCAGGCGGTTCAAAGTGAATTTCATAGTCGTGGATCGTGCCACCCTCTGCCAGCAGCGTCGCTATCCCTTTCGAGGTGTCATGCGTACTCCCACCCCCAACGCTGATCAGCGCCTCAGGCCGCGCCTCACGCGCCACCTCCACGGCTTCCTGGAGGGTCTGCACGGGTGCGTGCGGAGCCACCCCGGCAAACAGACCAACGGCGCGCGTACCAAGCGCCTCTTGCACACGTTGGATGACGTTGGCGCTGCGTAAAATCGACGGACCACAGACAATCATCGCCCGCCCAGCCCCAAGCCGGTCTAACGTCCCACAGAGACCAGCAATGGCGTCTGTATCACAAACGATTTCTTGCGCTACACTACTATAACGATACTGGAGCGCCTGTGCGAGTTCCATAGCGGCCTTCTCTCCACATGATACACGTCATGTCTCAACGCTGGACCATAACCCACCTGTAGAGTAGCACAGCGCACAGCGCTGTACGAGGGGCACCCGATCAGGTATGCTGCACCGACATGGTTCGTCAGCCCTCGACCATCAGCTTTGCGCACAGGAGAAAAGCATGCCACGCATCGCCCTTGATCTCAACAACGCCGCAGATCGTCACCATATTCAAGGCCAGTGGCGGGTAGCACCAGGTCTGGTCCCAGGACAGCCCAATGAGGGTCTGACCGCCCGACTCCTGGGCACGCCAGCGCGATTAGCCGACTATGACGACTCGGGCTGGGAGATCTGCACCAACATACGGCAGAGCCTGTCTGAGGGGTTTACCTTTGCCTGGTATCGCATTAGCGTCGAGCTGCCGGCGCAGATCAACGGGGTGAGTCTGACCGGCTCGCGGGTGTGGTTTGAGACCAACATCGACAATTACGGTGAGATCTGGGTGAATGGCCAGATCGACCGCAGCACCGGCGTCATTGTCGGGATTAATGCCTCACAGCGCGTGGAAATTAGCAACAGTGCCGTACCGGGGACGCGCTATGTTATTGCCTGCTTGGTGCTGAACGGCCCTCTGGCTGAACCACGCGGTGGTATTTTTATGCGTTATGCCACCCTGGCATTCGAGTCGTCCAATTAGTCGTGCAGAGCGTGCATGAAAAGGAGAGGAGCCCATGCCTGAACGCTGGGATGTAGAAGCGGAGGTGGTCGTCGTCGGGGCGGGAGCAACGGGGTTTCCCGCCGCTATTCAAGCACGCGATGGGGGTGCATCCGTGCTCGTGGTGGAAGCTAACTACGATGTCGGCGGGCACGCCATTTTGAGTGGGGGCAATGTGCCGCTGGGTGGCGGGACGCGTGCACAGCACAAGTACGGCATCCAGGATTCCCCGGATCTCGTCTTCACCGATTTGACGGACTGGACCATCGTACAGCCCAATGGCTGGCCGGATTACCGTTACAATGATCGGGCGCTGATGCGGGCTTTCGCCGATGCATCCGTCCCCGCATACGACTTTCTTGTAGCCAATGCTCTCCATGCTATGTCGATAGACCTCGCTATGACATCGAGACGCTGACAGAGTGTGGAAGGCAGGAGCACACAGCAACATACGTACACGAGCGGACAGGAGGAGTAGCAGCCTGGATGACATAGCCCACACCGTCGATGTTCAGCTGCGAGTGTACTGCGCTGCGCCGCCTTTGTACATGCCCAATTGCATCCATCGCACGGGAGACATCCTGGAAGCCTCCGACGAGACTTGCGCACAGTGAGCGTCCAGAGCTTTGATAAGGCACTTGTTTGTACAGGGACCATCCACTACTATTCTTTGCGACACAAAACATCACCTGATGAGAGGGAGGACGATCTTTGCGCACCAACTCACGGGCGACTATAGAGGGTTTGTATTACGTCGAAGGCAAAGCTGAACTCCTCAATGGGGAGATCGTGTGCATGTCACCGACCGGAGGGACACCAGGGCGTGCGGGGGGCGATATCTACATAAGCTTGCGTCAGTACGAACGGGCTCATGGCGGTGGCTATGCCTTCCCGGACAACGTCGGGTTTCTCGTCAACCTGCAACACCGCGAGTCATTCAGTCCTGATGCCGCGTTCTATACGGGCGCCCTCCGTGGTGGCGAGTTTCTCCCAGGAGCCCCAGTGTTTGCAGTGGAAGTCCGCAGTGTCTATGACTATGGGCCACGCGCCGAGCGCGCGCTCGCAGCCAAACGCGCTGATTATTTTGCCTGCGGTACTCTGGTCGTGTGGGATGTCGATGTCCTGCACGAGCAGGTGATTCGCGTATATCGCGCCAGCGCCCCCACGCAACCGACACTCTACCGACGTGGCGAGATAGCGGAAGCGGAGCCAGCGGTACCCGGCTGGCGGCTGGCGTTCGAGGAGCTGTTTGTGTAAAGGCGTTGGGAGCACGCAGTTGCCAGGGAACAGTTGCCACACCAACCTCAGCGCAGTTTGTGCACGAGGAACGGCGATGATTCTGGGCTATGCGCGGGTGTCCAAAGGCGACGAGCAGGACACCCGGATGCAGGAGACGGCGCTGCGCGCCGCTGGTGTTGAGCGGGTCTTTGCCGAACAGGCGTCGGGCGGGTGCTGGGAGCGCCCGGCACTGCACCGGATGCTGGACCAGCTCCAGCGGGACGACGTGGTCGTCGTGTGGAAGCTGGACCGCCTGTCGCGTTCACTGAAAGACCTCCTCCACATCATGGAGCGCATCGAAGCGGCCGAGGCTGGCTTGCGCAGCCTGACCGAGGCGGTCGACACCACGACGCCGGCCGGGCGCATGCTGATGCAGATGGTCGGGAGTTTTGCCGAGTTCGAACGGGCCATGATCCGCGAGCGCACCCAGGCCGGGCTGGCCGCCGCCCGCGTCCACGGCCGGATCGGCGGCCGACCCCCGACGCTCAGCGCCCCTCAGCAAGCGGCGATCCTCACCATGGTGACCAGCTGACAGACAACCCAGGCCGAGGCGGCGCGCCTCTTCCGGGTGCACCCCGCCACGGTCAGTCGCCTTGTGGCGCTGGCCCAGCAAGCCTCGGCCTCCGCCCTGCCTGGTGCGCCCTGTCCGCCGGATAAAGCGCCAGGCGGGCTCAGGCGAGTTGAGGCCGACCCTACCGCAGGAAGGAGTAAGCGATGACCGTCCGCGCATGGCGCGACGAAGACACCACGCACGCCCAGCAGTGGTGGGCCGGGTATCAACAGACCCACGATCTGACCGCACGACAGGGCGAGACCGCCGGGATTGATCCGGTCCAGGGGCGGGTCTGGTTCGGGGACTCCGCGCAGGCCATTGCCGAACAGGCGGCCGCGGACGGGGTCCGCACCCCGCTCTATTTCGTCCGGGTGGGGCGCGACTATTACCTGCGGAAGGGCGGGCGCCAGTGATCATCGGCACCGTCACGCCCGATGGGGTCCCGCGGATCGAGGTGGCGGTCGCAGACCAGCGATGGCCCGCCATCATTGACACCGGCTTTAACGGCGATGTCGAACTACCCCTCCCACTGCGCGAGGCCGTCAACGCCCGACATCTCGGGCGGATCACGTCCCTCTTGGGGAGCGGCCAACGGGTGGAGGAGGACCTCTATCTCGTCGACTTCCCCTTTGATGGGCAGAGTGTTGCAGGCCATCTCTCAAGGGAGAGGAGAGACGTAGGGTCGGTCGAGCTCGTCATTGTCAGATAGGCTTTAGCCTATTTGGCACGGCGTCATGGAGAGAATGCCTATTGATTTTGCGGGGATTACGGTCGCGCCAAAGCGGGGAACCCTATTTGGCAGCAATACGGGTCACAGCCACACAGGGTGAGCAACTGTCTTGTTTGTCAAGGGAAACTTTGTATGTCAGGCGATAGGCACCTCCCGAGGTTGCCAGGGGGTGTGATGTTTCATCATCGCGTTCAAGATCGTCAACCATGTGTGCATGCAGGCCGTCAACGCCACCTTCTTGGCTTTCCCCGCCGCACACAAGCGGTCGTACAAGGCTTTGATGACGGGATGAGGTTTTGTCGCGACCAACGTGCCCCTATACCAAACGGCCCGCCCGGGGGCGCGGCCGCCAGAGATCGTGCGCCGTCCCCGGAGCGTCCCACTGTCGCGCTTGCACGGGGCGACCCCCACCAAGGCGGCCAGCGGCTTAGGGGACAGCGTGCCCAGCGCGGGGACCTGGGCGACCAACGTCCGCGACAGGACCGGGCCGACACCCGGGACACGCGGCAAGCGGTCTTCCTGCGCCTGCCACACGGCGCTGGCCTTGAGGGTCTGGGCCAGCGTGGTCTCGAGGCCCGCCAGCCGGTCGGTGCGCCAGGCGATAGGCTGGCCCAGCTCGTCAGGCAGGCACGCAGGCGCACTGGCGAGCCGGTTCCGCTCCGCGGGGCGCATCTCGATGCGCTGGCGCCGACGCAGCAGCAGGGCCCGCAGGTCCTGCGTGGCGGCGTCAGGCAACGGCCGGGGCGTGGGGCGCACCGCATCCGCGCAATGCGCCATGACGCGGGCGTCCAGCCGATCGGTTGTTGCCAGGAGACCCACGGCGTGGGCCAAGGCACGGACTTGGCGGGGGTTGACGACGAGCACGGGCAAGGCCGCCGCCGCCCAGGCGGCCGTCAGCGCCGCCTGGAAGCCCCCCGGGGCCTCCAGAACCACCAGGGTGGGCTGTCGCGCCTGCCTCTGCGTCACCAGGGCCGTCATCCCGGCCGCATCATGGGGAACCGTCCACGTCTCGGCGGTGGGCCGGACGGCGACATCGAGGGTCGGTGGCGCCACATCGATGCCGACAAAAAGCGGGAGGGAAGTCATAGGGTCGCTCCTGCGCAATCGCCCAACCTTGGAGGATACGGGCTCGAGGCGCCCTGACAACTGTGCGGGCTTCGGAAGAGCGGACGCCGTGACGACCCACGCTCACCCACGCTCTCACGGATCTGAGGGACAACGGTCTCTCACAGCGCTATCATATTCCGTGTGCTCTCACTCTTATCGGTCCACAGAGCCCATAGTTAAAGATACAAGGGTCCGTAAGGTGGCGAAAGCGGAGCGGGGGGCATTGAGATAGAGCTTGGACTGTAGGGCAAAATGATGAAGCTTCGTCCGCATTTTTAGCCGCTCCAGTTTGATAAAGCCACACAGAGCGGCAAAGAAATGATTGGTTTGGGTCGTAACGGTTTGCGTGGGGGACTTGGCCAAAGAGTGTCAGCATATTTTACAATCCTGGTAACTACTCAGGTCCCAAAATCGTTGCACAACAGGGGCGATGCAGTTTATGCTCTATCTCATGAACTTGCACATGCCCACTGATACAGACATCCATAGAGCCTTTGAGCAAGGCGAAGCGGCCGTCATGGCCTTGTTCCATGAGGTGACTGTCCAAGTGGTCGAGCTTGCCCAGCAGATGGTGAAGCAAGGGGAAATCCTGCAAGAGTTGCAAGCGCGGCTGGCCAAGAGCAGCCGTAACAGCAGTAAACCGCCTTCCAGCGACGGCTATGGCAAAGTGCAGCGGACCACCAGCTTACGGAAGGCGGGCGCCAAGCCAACGGGCGGGCAGCCGGGCCATGACGGGCGGACGCTCATGGCCTCGGAGCATCCGGACCGGATTGCAACGCATGAGGCCGTCCGCTGTGCGCATTGTCAGGCGTCGTTGGTGGAGAGCGAGGTGGTGGGGTATGAAGAGCGCCAGGTGTTCGAGATTCCAGCCCTGCGGATCGAAGTGACGGCGCATCGCGCCGAGATCAAAGTCTGCCCAGAGTGTGGGCAGGCGAGCAAAGGCCGCTTTCCTGTGTCGGTGACGCAGGCGGTGCAATACGGTCCGATGGTGCACACCTGGGCGTCGTACTTCACCAATCAGCATCATATTCCCGTGGAGCGAACGACGGAGATATTTGCAGACTTGGTGCAGCATCGCGTGAGTGAAGCGACCGTGTTGAAGGCATCGGAGCAATTGGACAGGTGCATTGCGCCGTCAACGGAAGCGGTGAAAGAGCTGTTGCGTGACGCTGCGGTGCTGCACGTGGATGAGTCGGGGCTACGGGTGACAGGGAAGCTGCACTGGCTGCATGTGGCGAGTACCGAGCGCCTGACGTCGTATGAGGTGCATGCCAAACGCGGCCAAGAGGCGATGGAGGACGCGGGTATTCTGGGGGCGTTCCGGGGAACGGCCGTCCATGACCATTGGAAGCCCTATTTCAAGTACGACACGTGCGACCATGCATTGTGCAATGCGCATCACCTGCGAGAACTTGACTTTATTGACAAGCAATATCAGCAGTCCTGGGCGCACGACATGGCTGAGCTGCTTCTGGCGATCAAAGCGGCCGTGGCCGCGACCCCAGAGCCGGCGATGCGCTTGTCGCCGCCAGAGCTGGAAGCCTTTGAGCAGCGCTATGATGCGGTGGGGCAGGCGGGCTTCGATGCCAACCCAGCGCCTGTGACGACGACCGAGGGTGCCGCGACCCCACGAGGTCGTTCCAAACACCCGCCAGCGGTGAACTTGCTGCTGCGTCTGCGCGACTTCAAAGGGCAGGTGTTGGCGTTCATGGCCGACTTTCGCATTCCCTTTGACAACAATTGCGTATTCCGGTGATTTCTGCCACCCAGTCCGGGGGAAAGCTGCCACCCAATCCGGAGGAAGCCTGCCACCGATTCCAGAGGAAAGCTGCCACCCCCTCGGAGCGCAGCGACGTCTGGAGTGAT
>Ga0194121_10006118_pt1 | contig 16253 bp, 17 predicted proteins | sample TA2MahCa50mmetaG_FD_148609 | JGI IMG/M metagenome (GOLD analysis project Ga0194121, IMG submission 148609) | Freshwater microbial communities from Lake Tanganyika, Tanzania - TA2015020 Mahale Deep Cast 50m | ecosystem: Environmental > Aquatic > Freshwater > Lake | place: Tanzania: Lake... | reverse complement strand
ATACATCGCTCTTGGTTATCGAACGATATACTATAAGACGAATGTAATCGCAAAAAGTTTGCAATAATTGAAAAATTATTTACATTATGGCGTCGTTCATCCCACTACCCTAAAGGGCAGGCGTCGGTACTCCGACGCCTGCATCTACGATGTAGGGGTTTTCTCGACGCCGTGGATAAACTTAGAGATTTTTAGATTTATTTATCCACAACTAAATCATCACTGTTCATCTTCATCTTATCCCAAGGAGAAGCTTTTTGGTTGGGATTAGTTAAATTCGGCCAGGTTTCTTGACTTTGCCATCTCGACCAGTCATCTGTTCCACTATCAGCAGCACTTGGTTCCTTCATCTTGTAATCACCAAATGGCTTTAAAAGATAGGGGTTTGAAAGGTCTGGATACACATCTTTATCGCTGCAGTTACCCCAAGCGTTGTCTCTCATTTCCTTATCAAGACCGCCTTTATAGCTCTTTCCGTCGCTTACAGGAGCTTCACTGCCCCAATCGCCGGAAAACTTAGAAGGAACTCCATCTTGCTTAGCTGCCCAATTCATTCTTGGGTTATCGCCATTTACAGTCTGGTGAGGAGTATTGGAAACGTCCCAATTCTCTTCTGCTCCTGGCAAGTTGCTTTCAACCAAATTTGCCAACCATGCAGAGATTTCTTCGGCAAGGTCTAGATTTGGTTCACGGTCCTGAGAAATGATTTCATAAAGAGAACTTAGGTAATCATTTGCCTCAGAGGTAATCAACTCATTGCCTTCTTGATTTGCAGTCTGGTATACGTCAACCAATGCATTATACAGATCAACGAATACCTTTGTCTCAAGCTTCAAGGATTCATCTATGTGTGGGAAGAAGTTCTTAACAATTTCCTGGAAAGCTTCGTAAACATTCTCTTCAGGAAGTTTAGCATTTGCCAATCCAGCAATTTTCTGAACTCTGTCGCCAAACAATTCAGATGTTGTACGCAAGATAGCTTCAGCAAAGAAGTTGCACATATTGTCATCAAACTTGCTGATGTTGACTGCTTCTAAAGCTGTTCCAATCTTTTTGGCAAGTTCATCTTGTGTCAAGTACAAGAAATCAGGCCATTTGGTTGCCATAGCTTCGAGAACTTCCTGGGTGGATTTCTCATCAACTACTGCATGACACTTGTAAAGATCAGATATGGCATGGCAGAAAGCATTTGATTCATCAACTTTCTTCATCTTGCCACGTAGAATTTTAAGATCAGTATCCAACATGTGCTTGTAGGTCAAGTTAAGAATCTTAGCTTCGTTGCGAAGTTTGGTAACAGGAATTCTAACAGCAACAACATTACCTTTATCATCCTGTTTGATTTCAGATTCTTTCATTACTGGACCAAACTCTTGGAAATCGATATAACCGAATACATTTTCGACTAAAGACTTCCATTCTTTGACCATTTTCTTGATTTTAGGCTCTTTCTTGAATTTAGCAAAGAAATTAAACTTCTTCTTGCGATCTTTTTTTTCTTCGCCTTTGTCTTCATCTTCGATTTTGTCTTTAACCTTTTTCTTTGGAGAATCATCGCACTTCATGGTTGATTCTAACAAAGATTGTCTAATAGAAGGAATGCTCATATACTGGCTGAAATATTCATTAGCTTTAAGGTTATTTTTGTTGAGAATTTCTTCGACCATATTAGCTACGATTGTTCTTGCTTCTTTCCTTGCAGAGTCATCGTCAACCACTAACTCTTCGATATTCTCAAAAATTATGTCTTTTGGAGTAATTCTATAGCTAGCATGAACATAAGAATTACCTGGCGTCTTATAAGTGACAGCATTTTCACCAAAGCAATATACTTTTAAATTGTTTACCCTCAACGCTTTGGCTAGGATATCTTCTGCTTCCATCAATTCATTCTCGGCTGTCAGCAAAGAATTTCCCTTAATTTCCTTGAAGGCATCATAATTAATAAGTTTTCTCTTCATAAATATCTAAACTCCGTGCTAAATTGACAAAATCACTTGCTATTAATATAGATATGCAAGTAGGGCTAAAAAATGAAAACATTTCTTGAATACTTTGCTGATAAAGAGATACTTTCCGGCGATGGAAAGCAGTCTTCTGGACTTGGGGATCAATCAGGCAGTCCTCATGATTCATTAGACATACTTATGCGCATGTGCAAACTGGCTATGAAAAACCATAAAGATGAGCTTATGAAGTTCTTTGAAGAATTGGCAAAACAAGATAATTTACTACAACAAGAGCTAGATGACCTAAAACGATCACCAAATCATAATCAATACAAAAAGTCACCTGAGCATGACATGGTTGTTCCGAACACAGCAGACGGATCAGCCCCTGATTTCTGAGTAAATAGTTAGATATTTGTCGGCAATAATATCCCAACTGTTATTTTCAATATGATTTTTGACATTTTCTATGATTTTATTTCTATATTTGTCATTACTGAAAATCTCATCAATCTCTTTAGCAATTTCTAAATAATCAGATGGTCTAGGAACTACTCCTTCTAAATCATCAAACATTTTACTATTACTGGCTATAATAGGGATTTGGCATGCCATAGCAATTCTAATAGCCCCAGATGCTCCATACACGACATTTTTTGGGTCACTGACATATGGAAAAAGAGCTAATTTTGCTGTTCTAAGGTAATTTGTTATGGTTTCTTCTGTTTGAAATTTCTTAATTATAGCAACATTATCTTTTATGTCTAGATGATCAATTTTATCTAATAAATAATTATAATATTGAGCATGAATATTATTTGTGTGTTCATTTTCTGAGCATAGGTAGCAATAAAATATATCTTTAAATTTGGGGTCTGTTTTCTTTAAATAGCCAATTGCGTCTAGGGCTTTATCGACTCCTTTATAGTAGAATCCAAAACCAAATTGGACGATGCAATAAGGCGTTTGAAATATATTCCATAATTCTGAATTATTTGTTATTTTAGTACATCCATGAGGTATTACAAAGACATTTCCATTATGCCCTTTTTTGAATAATGCATCTTTTGCTTCTTGGCTGTGTACAATTATATTTTTAATTGCTGCTGTGCATATTGTTTTGTCTAAATGTTCATAGACAGAATGCATTGTTATGGCATAAGGTATATCATTTATGCCTTGTAACAGTTGTAGAAAATAGGTGGCTTTTGGGAATATGCCGAATTCATGTTGTATGATTATAAAATCTGGTTGCCAATCCTTTATTTTTTTGATCATTGGTTGCAGGGGTTTCCCTCTTTCCCAACAGTAGGTAACATCTTGAGTGTCTGATTTGTCTTGAATTTCAGAAAAAATGTGTATTTGTTTCACTTTGGGTTTTATGGCATCAATAAGAAATTTTGAATAAGTGCTAATGCCACAAGGAGCGTCCCAATTACAAATGAAGGCTATTTTTAAGTCTTTTGTGTTTTTTCCTTTTGAAAATTCCTCTAATGTCTTGCCTATTAATTTTTCTTTTTCTTCATAATCTTCCATTTCCACTACTTCATTTCCTTTAGAAGAAAATGGTTGATTAGATATAGCAGTGACGATTTTTTTGTTATTGAACGCCACAAACATAGTATTCCCCTTAGTAGCAAACCCACTCCAGGATACAGATGTTAGTTTTTATATCAGCTTGAACAATAAACTCCCCATTTTGCACTAATATTTTGAATTTATTTAAATCTCCTTGGCAAACAGGTATGCAATCACATGGAGTTTTGATGGACAATGATATTCTGCAAGGTTTTTCGTTGAGTTTAATTTCGTGCTGACCAAAACCAAGTATAATCTTATTCTTAACAGGACATCTGCAAAGATTCTTTAAAAAACACCATATCTTTTCTACAATGTGTTTCATGTCAATATTTAGTTTTACTAAAACCAATATTGATTTAATTTTTTAAGTAAATCTTCGTTTAAGGTGAAGTCTTTTTCTTCTGATATAACAGAATCCACATTACAGAATGGGCATAAAGCAGTATCATTGTTATCTGTCCATTCTGTAATATCTTGAATTGTGAAGATTTTTGCACAATGATAGCAACCACATTTATCTTTTAATGTGTTTCTATTATGCATAGCCATTTTTGGAGCATATCTAGGGTCTATCATTCCATTTCACTCCAGTCTACATCTTCTTCGTCCATGTCAAACATATAGTCTTGAATATCCAGATCATATCTTTCTATTTCTGTTTCGCTTGGCTCAGGAATAGGTTTAGCTTGTTTCTTTTGAGGAAGCATTTGTGGAGCTTCTTCCTTTTGTGCTGCATTAGGTTCTTGTGGCGGCGGTGGTTGAGGAGGTTCCATACCTGGCATTTGTTCCATTCCTGGTTGTGGCATTTGTTCTCCACCGAGCATTGGATTGGGTCCGCCTGGCATAGCTCCCATTTCTGTTTCTCCCTGTCCTGGAATTCCGACACCAAGTAATGATGGATTCTGTGCCAAAACTTGCATTTTCAGGTCTTCAAGTTTTTGTATCTTTAGTCTAGAAATTATTCCATTAGCCTCATCTTCTGAGTATTTTAGAATTTTAATCAGAATATCCCATGTGCCCATTAATTGAGAACTTTGTAAACTGCCAGCATAGTTAATTCTGTTTGAGGTTACTTCTGCTCTGCTTAACTCTCTCCAATCGGAAGGAGGAGTCATTTTTATAATTAAATCTTCATAACATTCAGGTGGAAAACCTCTCATCTTAAGGTGTCTATCAGCTATTTCCCACAATGCATCTTCAAATTTGCTTTGTAGACGTTCGATCATACGTGCAAATTTAACATCTTGCGCAGACAAAGTTATTCTGGTAGCATTTGGGTCTTCCATTGAAAAATAGTTTTTGGGGAAGTTTAATGCAGTAAACAGTTTGTTTCTAAAATAAACTGTGTCATCTACTTCCCCAAGATTTTGTGCCCCCGGCAATGTATCAATCTTTGTTTGGCTGTTTGGCCTGATGGGAACCCAATAGTCTTCATCTTGTGCAGGAGCATGCCATCTTTCTTCAACAGAAGAAGCTCCATGCTGGGCACCCATTCCAGCAGAAACTTTTTTCTTTTTAAATTGATCTTTCATCCTATCCATAAAAGCTTCAAGTCTGCCAGAAGAAAGATTGCCAACGTCGATATAAAAAACACGTCTTTCGGGCGCTCTTGAATTATGAACTGGAATACCATTGGCAATGAAGTTATGGATATCATTGTCTACACTAATATCATATACTCTTTCTTCGCCTGCTGGAGTTACCGAGATGATATTTTCTGTCTCTAGAAGCAAACAATCACTGATATCTAAAGAATAAACTCCAGACTCCTCTCTAATATGCCCAGAACATAGCCCTATAGAGAACCATAATTCTTTTATATCTTCTATGAGCGACTTTTCTATTGTTTTGATTGTAGAAGACCATTTGCCATTTTCATCAATTTGTTCACATCCTATAGCTTCAGACAAACCTTTTATGAATGCTTTTTTAATTTCTGTTGGAGATTCAAATAACCAATCTGGTATTCTGTTCAATTCTGGCAAAAGTTCTCTTGCAGGATGGCCAACTTCAAATTTATCATTACAAAGCCAAAACCCTAAAAATTCAGCTAAATTTTCATCAACATATTCATATGAGTTTTCGTTTAGTTTCTTTTTCTTATTGGTTATTTGTTTTGTTAAGATTAATTTGTCTTGTTTTGGCTCCAAATTCTGGATTTCAACATATTGAACCACACCATTCCTGCTTATAAGAATTGGATGTGTTTTAGTGCCTACTATCTCAACATGCTTGCTTCTAACTCTAAATACTTCTTTAATACCATTGTCAAGCAAATTAAGGACGTTTGCAGAATAAAGCATTCCATCTTCATAAGAAAACACAATGTCTTCTTTTGTTATATCTTTTAGAAGTTTATATCCTTTGGATGTACGAATTCTGGTGTTCCCAATAAGGCATAGACGATAAACAACCATTGCATCTTCCATCATTCTTAGTTGATGCGCTGGTCCTCTGGCTGCTTCAATTAAAGAAACACCATAAGGATAAAAAGTTTTTCTGTAATCGCCAATTCGAATATGAACAATTTCTTCAGGAGCAAATCTAATTGCAGTAGCTTGGGCTAACTCTGAGTCTGTAGCTGAAGTTATTGGTGCCCTTTGCAAAGCTTGAAAGTCTGGACCTTCTTTGCTCTGTTGGAATTCAATTAATTTGCCTTTTACAGATTCAATTCTAAACATTGTTTCTGGAGGTAAATCAGCTAATGCGCAAACTCCATTTTTGGGATCATCTGGGTTAACTACTAGTTCTAAAAATTCATCGCCTTTTATGAAGAGTCTCTTGCATTTATCCCAGCAATTGTGTTGATTTAGATTCAGTCTATCACGATGGAAAAAAAGGTATTCTAATTCATCAACTATATCTTTCTTTTTACAAGTAATTTTAAATGTTTTATTGTCTTCATCCTTTTGACAATTGTGCATTACTAAAGAATTTGTGCAAAAATTTTCATACACATCAACAGAAAGATCGTATACTAATGTTTCTGGATAAAGTTGGATACCTATTATTTTTCTTCTGTCTTGTTTCTTTCCTAGCAATCTGGCTTCATCTGGCGACCATCCTTCTGTTTTCATTTTACTGTTTAGAGTTGTTCTAATTGTCTTGGCAAGTTTTAGTAGTGGACGCCATTTCATCTGTGCAGCTACTAATCTTGTAAACTCATTTAACTTCTTATACTTTGGCAAATCTTTTCCTAATTTCCACTCATCTATAAATTGTCTTTCATGCACCCATCCTTTTAAATGCGTCCATATCCTTGGGAATTGATTTGTTTTTAATTTAGTGAGATTTTGATTGGCTGGTATTCTGTAGAATGGCATTAATTCATCGCCAAGTTTTAATTGCTCTGCATGTGCCCAATCACCATTTCTCCTAAGAATACGATGATCAGGAGTAACTTTGGCTACTTTGCCATCGTCAAGCAATATGTGTAAAACTTTGGCTTTTTTAACTATTCTTGGAGAATGTGCCCATCCGATTGTGTATTCTTCTTTTTTGAAATCATAACAATATACAGCAAAGCGTTCAGTAGGGATATTCTGTTGCAACCATTTAATTGTTTTTTTACCATAGAATACAGTTTCGACAATTGTATCTTCGGCAACACAAGCTTCATCTGCAAAAACTGTCATTGCCATTTCTATTTCTGGCACACTAGCTACTAATCGGTCATATTCTTTATAACGATTTGTCCTGTTTGTGGTGGTTGTCATGTCCACCATATCATTTTGAACACGAATATAACTATTGGCCCCGGCACTATAACTGTCAACATTTCTCAGGTCAGGAACGTCAGGGTGTGTAATTCCAGCCCCACCTTGTCCTTTTTGGGCATCTCTATCCCTTTCTAATGGACCTTGGGTGAAAATATAATTGAAAACTTTAAAAAAATCGTACCATGCTGCCATATCTTATCCTCTTTAGTATAAATTAGTTATTAAATACTCAATTAATTTTAAATGCATAAAGTGCTTTTTATAATCAGTCATGAAGGGTCAGGAAGTAACGATTTGTGTAATTTGCTGAAAGAAAACGCAAGAATTGAAGTGTACAATCCCAATCTTATCTTTTCGCATCCTTTTGATTTAAATATATTAACTGGTTTGCCACACAAATGTAATAACGTGAGTGCCATCTGGGGGGCGGAATTACTGCATAATTTTTATATTAATAGCAAATCATTCTATAAGATATGTAAATTTATTTATTTAATTAGAAATCCCAGGTCTACTTTTAACGAACTAATAAAGAGCAAAAAACAGTTTGCTCCAATGTATAATTACTATATCTTCAGGATTAGAAGAATTTACGAGATGGCCAGAGCCAGCGGCGGTGTTTTGTTAACATGGGAAGATTTGGCTAATGGTAAAGGTCTAAGATTAATTGAAGATTATCTTTATTTAAAAGATGGTTTAAAGGATTTTCCTGTTAAAATACCTGAACCTAATAATCACGTAGGTAATATCGAAAATGCTAGTAAATTATATGAAAAGTATTTATTTAGATTGAGAAAAAGAACTAATGGTTTAACCGTTCAGAATGTCAGTGTCTAATGGATCATTTTTTGTTATTTTAGCTTTTTCTTGTTCTATTAATCTATCAATTATGTCTAAGGTATGTTTCGTTAAATTAGGAGAAACATCATATTTTGGAAGATTTTGTTGTGCTTCTATTCTTTTTTCTCTTTTGTGTTCAACTTTACGGAGTTTGTTCATAGCAGAGAGCATGTGGTATCTGACTTCACTTAAGGCAAAATCAGTTGGCAAACAGTCAAAAGCTTTTTGTAATAATTTCTTGCTTTCTTCTGTATTTTTCATAATGTTTACCATCCAAATTCCGCAAGGATTTTTGCGTATCTTCTTCTATATGCCAAAGCAGCCGTAGGTAGAAGCTCGTCTTCTTTGCTTTCTTGATCTTTCATACTTAAGTAATCTTCTGGAGAATCTGCGAATATTTCTTTTTTAATCTCTTCGTATATATTTGCCTTAAAAGTATCAGTTGGGATTTCTGCACCTACTGGCAAATTTCTTCCAAATTGTTCATTTATGTATAAGCAAATAGCAGCGGCCATAATTGCATCATCGTGACTGCCTTCTCCTTCTGCCTTGGCTTTCTTTGATCCAGCATTATAAATGAATGTTGTAAGTTCTCTGACAAATCGCTTGCTATTTATTTTAATAGAATTGGTCATCAATCTGTGTCTTAAGGCTTCAAGAATCATAGGTCTATTAGCTTGTGTTGTTTTAATTCCGGCTCTTTCTTTGCCCCCTTTGCCAGCAGATTCAAAGTAAATATTGTCGTAATACTGCTGGAATTGCAAATTACTTAAAACTGAGCCTCCTGGACCCATGTTTTCGATAACCACTAAAGCATGGTTGTAATAAATAGCTAATTCATTAATTAATTGAGAAAATATATGCGTAGGTATAGTATTGCTGTAAAATTCAGCTACTTGTTCCATTGTGTGAAGATCGAATATCTCAATGCAGCTATTATCTCCTTCATCGGAAATTCCTTCTGCGCAATCTACTCCAAAGATATATTCATGTGAATCAACTGGTTCTTTCCACACCCACAATGCACCATCATTTTCCCAATCTTCCTCATTTTGGTCATTTTTATTAACCCATGAATTAAATTGCTTTCTTTTCTGCGGAATGACTCTTGTTCTTTCAAAAAGATTGCCCACAACATCAGGTGGGATGTAAGTTTCACCAGAACCTAAGAATTCTCCTAAGACTTCCTGTAACCAACCTTTTTCTCTTAATTGTTTCTTTTGACTTTTAACCCATGCTTCATTATGGTAATCTGGGTGTCTGCTATAATGTAAATCAATTATATTAAAATCATTTTTCTTTGATTCTGCTGCTTTATAAGTGCTGTGATACCAATTACCAACACCATTAACTGTAGAAATAACTATGCAATTACCACCAGTTGAAAGTGTAGGAAATATGCCTTTCCAATGATCAAACATATCTGGAATAAAGGCCGCTTCATCTAGAATTAAGTAAGTTTTAGCAAGACCTCTAGCACGTTCTGGAGTACCAAAGTTCATTTTGCCGCCAGTACCAGCAAAATATTTCTGGTGATCATTCCATTTGCCATCTTTTGCTGCTTGCATCCATGTCGGAAGATGAACATGAGCAGTATTTACGATTTCACCTGCTGTAATAGCTTCAAGGTCTGTTTTAGAAATAAACAGAATTTGCTGATCTAATCTAAAAAGACATCTCCACATTGCCCAAATTTCCGATATAGTCGTTAAACCACCTTGACGAAACTTTTTAATTATGTTAAATTTATGGCTATCATAACAGCTGATTACTTCTTTTTGATATTGGAAGAGAATTAATGGAATTAATCCACGTTTCGGATGTAATATTTTTGCATACTTTGTACAGAAATATGGAAAACTTTGTATACATTTTGCTTTTTCTATTTGTTGTCTGTTTTCATCATATGCATTTATTTGTTCGGCTGTTTCATCTGGATCAACAGACATTTCATAATTATCCAGTAAATAATAAGGTTCTGGATACGTATTTTTGTAGTAGTCCTTTAGATTCTTGTATTTTCCTCTCCACTCAGAATTATTGCTCATATATAAACCTTTTTAGCTATATTATTTATTAGGGAGTAATTTAAAATGAATAAAGAACAATTAATTAATCTTTTGAACGATGATTTGTCCAACGAATACAAGCATATGCATTTTTATTTGCATAGTTCTTTTATGATCCAAGGATTACACAGAGAGGAACTAAGCGAGTTTTTAGCTGAATCTGCGGCTGATGAATTCAAGCATGTTCAAGAATTTGCCAAACTTATTGTTGGTTTAGACGGTATACCCACAACTGTTATTAATCCCTTTCCGTCTTTGACTGACCCTAAAGAAATTCTTCAATATGCTTTTAAGATGGAAACCGAAGTGACAGAAAATTATGTTAATCGGATGGGACATGCAGCTGAACTTGGTGGCGTTTCAGGAAGATATGTAGAGATATTTTTAGAAGATCAGTTGATAGACAGCAGAACAGATGCAGATCATATAAAAGAAATGTTGAAAGGAGTCTGAATTGCCAACGGAAAATGAGAGGAAGATTGTCATAACATCAGTCTGTGAAAGTCAAATATCTGAGCTTTCTAAAAGACACTACTTAATTCACCAAGGGTATCTTATTGTAAGCCGTGGGACTTCTTTAAGGCTGAGGAAGACGCAATCAGGCAAGGTAGCTTCCAACGACTTGAGTTTTCAGTGTTATGGCGATATTAGACATAATTTAACCTTCAAAAGTGCTGTAAATGGTGGAAGCAGGGTAGTTGAGATAGAAAAAAAGATTGATAATAGAGACTTTAATGATTTATGGCCCCAATGTCTCAACAAACTGATAAAACATAGATTTTTAGTAAAAAACAATGATGAAATTTGGGAAATTGATTTTTTTAAAGATCATTATGATAAGACGTATTTTGCTTTGGCTGAAATAGAACTTCCAGAAGGCAAAAAAGAACCCAAATCTGTTCCTGATTTTATAAAAAGTAATTTATTATATAAAGTCCCATTGACAGATAGCAGATTTTCAAGTAAACTCTTAGCAGATATAAGATATGCTACAACTTTATTGAAGGAGTTTATTTAATGTATAGTTTTAAAAGAACATTGCCAGTAGCGAAATTTTTTTATAGAGGTCAACATCACGACCGTCCTGTACGTAGGACTGTCTTAATTATTGAGCAAGATAGGCAACACCTTACTGGATATGAGCTTAGAGAAGGTGCTAAGGTAAGAAAACTTAAGGATGCACCTGTAAAAACTTATTCTAAGTCTAAAATTGCTACAACAAAGCAACTTAAGCGAAAGAAACCTGGAAAAGAAATTACAACTTTACGGAGAGACAATTTAGTTAGTTTAATTATTTCTGGTGCTTAATGTGGTTAAGAGCTAATGGTCCCGGCATAGGTGATGCATTATTTTTAACAGCTGTTGCTCATGAAATTAAAAAGCAAAAAAAAGAATTTGTAGGAATAGCGTCGTATCATCGGGAATTATTTGAAAATAATCCAGATATTGACGCTACTACAGATTTACATGATTATGGGATAAATGCTGTTACTTTTAGAGAATTAGACGACCAAAAAAGCATAAAAGAACATAATGTCCAATTCATGCTCAAAAAAATAGGCTGTATAGCTCCTATTTGGGAAGATATAAGACAATATGTTTATTTAAGAGACGATGAGTTATTGCGTCATCCTAAGAAGTACATAACAATAAGTGCTTCTACAAGTAATTGGACACCAAATAAGACTTGGTTTGGTTTTAAAGATTTAGTTAGCCTAATAAAACAAAAAAGTGAATTTATTGTTTACCAATTAGCAGGCAACGATGAAGAAAAAATTCCTGGTTGCCAATTTTTAAATGTGCCTTTAAGGAAAGTGGCTGCATATTTAAAAGGTTCTCAATTACACATCTGTTGTATTACTGGCACTATGCATATGGCTTCTGGCGTTGGTACTAGAAGCATTGTTCTTTATGGTGGAAGAGAAAGAGCATTTGTAACGGGATATCACAACAACATAAATATAGAAACAAATCCTCCTCAAAAATGCGGTGGTTGTTATTTAGTTCATCCTTGTCCTTATGGCTATGAGCAGGATGGAAAATTTAAAAAACCATGTCTAGAAATGATAAATCCTGAAGAAATATACAAAATAGCGAATGATTTGCTAAAAATTGATTCACATAAGATTGGTCTATTATAATGGTATTTTTTCTGCTTTTGCACTAAATAATATCATGTCTTATTTTCAGAATGTAATGAACGCAGAATTTAGGGGAAATTGGGTATTATCTGACAGACAATATGTATTAACTTTCCCATGCGGCCCAAACATAAATTCATCTAACTATCAATATGCGTGGAATTTAGAACCATATGATTTTTCTGTTAGCGGCAATGTTACATTCAATTATGCATGGGATGTTGACTTTAAGGCATATTCTGCGCTCACAATTGATGTATCTGGGGCAAGTCCAGCAGCAACTACAGCGGCAGAAGTTGTTGCTGCTTTAAATGCTAATGCTACCTTTTCTGAAATGTTTGTCGCCCAGGTTAAGTATTTTTTGGACAAAGGCACAGGAGTTTCTGGCCCTTACAGCGTTTTAATTGTACCTAAACCAGCCAGACCCAAAAATGAAATAAGATTGTGGATTAGTAACAGTGTAGCTTCTTATAATCTTGGTTTTAACAAAAAAGCACCTGTAGCTGAATTGCCGACTTATATGGATAGGCATACTATTGCTAATCGCTATGCTTTTCCTGATTCAGTAGGGATGTTGATTGCTTTAGATGAAAATGACCCATTAGATCAAGATATTATAGAAGATGCTGGATTTGTTATTGCTGATATGAAAGCAGATTGGCAACTTCTCGAAGGCAGAGCATATGGCCTATTTTTATTCAGAAAACAGACAATTGATGGGCAAAATCGAGTTGCTCAAATTATCGAATATGGTGCCGGGGCTAGTGTTGGTGGATTTGCTAGAAAAATTAATTATTCTTACACTCCATCCACCACTCAACCTTATCAAATTACTGAAGTCCCATATGTGTTAACTTCTGGAGATTTGATCACTCCTCCGTAATTTAAATAAAAAGCAAATACATACATTCTGCAAGTAAAATTATAGCTAAAATAATTGAGCATATACACCAAAAATTATTCTTTGGTAAATTGTTTATTGATAACTCAAAACAAGTATCATTAGTTTCAATTTCTATTACAGAATTCATCTAAGCCCCCATTTAGTTTTTAACATTTCTAAAAAAGATTGTTTATCTCTTTTCGCTTGTATTGTCATTTCTTTATTATCTTTTTCTTTACTAATTTTTTCTTTATTTTTTGCAATCGCATGTATTTTATTTACTTTGGATATCCATTCTTGTTCTGGAGTATAACATTCCAAACCGCCCCCTACTTCCTCGTAAACTTTAATACCTTTGTATCTTACACTTAAAGATGCAGTAATGCCATTGTAAGTAATTTCCAAGTGTATTCCCATTTTTAATGCGTCATAGATAAAACCTCTTTCCGAAGAAATCTCCCATAGTTCCATAGTGGGCGTCTCTTCTTCATTATAAATATCATAAGCATCAGGTATTTCGTTACATTGATAAAGTCCTCCACCAACACTACACAAAATAGGTTGTCCCATATATTTCAGAATACAACCTAGTTTGCCACCCAATCCTACTAATCCTTCTGTTGTAGCTTCGATTAACCTTTGATCTTTTATGGCTTGTTCTTTTTCAGTCATGATTATTATTTATTAATTCGTAAATAATTTATGGCTGATTTAAATTACATATTGAATGACCCAACCACTCCTGACATGGTTATAGCTGTAAACTTGCCACCCAAACCAGCAGTAATGGATTTTGTTGTTGATGGGTATGCAGGTCCAACTCAGACAATGTATACGCTGGAACACCAAGCAGCATGTTGCTATTTTACTGTGGTAAATGCTATCAATTTAGCTGTTCGTTATGCTACAAAACCTTTAGTAACCTGGGCTGCTACACAGAATTTATTTGTAATTCCAAGAGCAGGAAGACAATTAAATGCTTTTTATGATAGGCGAGCATTAAAATTCTTTTATGCCCAAGACCCAATAACAAGACAAATAGTTTATGCTGCCAATTCTACTGATGTTGTAAGTCACGAAGCAGGGCATGCCATTTTAGATGCAATTAGACCAGATTTATTTCACATGCAAGCAATGGAAGTCTGGGCTTTTCATGAATCATTTGGTGACATTAATGCAATTTTAAATATTATGCAACATGATGAAATATTGGATCGTGCTTTATTAGAAACAAATGGTGACATAAAGCAAACCAATATCATTAGCCAATTAGCAGAAGAAATGGGCCATGCTATATTTAATTTAACAAAAGGTAAAATGGGTCATTCTGCTGCTTCTTTAAGGAATGCAGTTAATAGCTTTACTTATACAGAACCAGAAAGACTTCCAAGAAGTGGGTTGGATACACAATTAATTTCAGAACCCCACAATTTTAGCAGAGTTTTCACTGGTGCGTGGTACGATATTCTTGTGGGTATTTACGAAATTGAGAAAGCAAATGGGCTACCTCCTAAATCAGCTTTGATAATAGCTAGAGATACGATGGCTATGTATACTTTCGGGGCATTGCCAATAGCTCCAGCGACTATAAGGTTTTATGATGCTGTAGCTAAAGCTATGATGGTTATTGATAAGTCTAATAATTATAAATATAACCAATTGATGAATGATGTGTTTATCAGAAGAGGCATTTTATTAGGTAACTATAGACCATTGTTGAGCATGGATTGGACTGCATTTCAACTTATGCTTGAGCCTGCTGATGATGTCTTCCAACAAAATAGCACCATTGCAGTTAGAAATAAGAGAACTGAAATATTGAATTTGCCTCAACATATGGTTAACGTAGAAGCCCCTGGAGATTCTTATTATGAATTTAATGGCACAGGAGATTGCATTGACACTATTGCTTCTACTTCTTATGAATTAATAGATCACGTTAATGCTTGTGTGGACTTCTTAAAAGAAAATGACTTAATTCGTCCTGATAGAGCATCCCCATTTGAAATTGATAAACATGGTAATTTAATTAGAAGTCATTTTGCTTGTGGTTGTGGATGTTTGAATAACGCATCCATTCCTGGAGAACCAGAATACGGCAAACCTTGGAAATCATGTAATAATTCAGGATGTGGATGCAGTAGCTGTGGCAACAGTTGCGGCTGTGGCTCTACCTGTAATAACAATAATTGCACAAGCAAACGTAAAGTAATAATTAATAGGTCATATAGAGTGGCACCTGATATTGTTGTAGATGTACATGATCAAAGTCAGACTACTGTACCTGGCGAAATTATAATAAACGAATATGAAAAAAAGAGCATTTGCTGGACAAAAACAGCATCAGAATTTACTATTGTCATATTTACTGTTTTGCCTGGTTATACTTTCTATTTGCAAGGGTTTACTGCTTCAAGTAGCCTAGCAGGAGTATACAAAATTTATGCTGATGGCGTAGAGGAAGCCCAAGTATCAACAGTGAGTGCCCCATTGGATGTAGATTATGAGTTTTCTAGCCCAATTTCAGTTACTGAAGGGCTTCAAGTCATTGTTACTGTTATTAATCAGGGTTATCATGCAACAGATTATGAAGCCACAATCGAAGGCTATATGGTTCCTGCATAAATTTTAAAAAAATAGCCTTGACAAAATAAAAAAAATGATTTAATTAACTATATTCCTTTACCTGTTTTAAGGAGAGTAATATGTTTTTCTATGAAGACCTGGAATATGACGATACTTTTGCGGCCATTGATGAGGAAGACGATTGGGAAAGCGATGAGGAAGAGGAATCGGAAGACCCCGAAAGCGACGACGATTTAGAGGATGATGACGATATCTGGGAAGATGAGCTAGATGACGAGGACGAGTGGGATTCTGAAGATTCTGATTTAGAGGATGACGACGATATCTGGGAAGATGAGGAATAAATTGAAGTTGACTTGGCTTTAAATTTATTATAATGTAAATAATTTTTCAATTATTGCAAACTTTTTGCGATTACATTCGTCTTATAGTATATCGTTCGATATTAAGGTTCTTGTACCCCAGGAAGTGGGGGAATTTAAGCC
>Ga0194121_10006117_pt1 | contig 16259 bp, 8 predicted proteins | sample TA2MahCa50mmetaG_FD_148609 | JGI IMG/M metagenome (GOLD analysis project Ga0194121, IMG submission 148609) | Freshwater microbial communities from Lake Tanganyika, Tanzania - TA2015020 Mahale Deep Cast 50m | ecosystem: Environmental > Aquatic > Freshwater > Lake | place: Tanzania: Lake... | reverse complement strand
TCGGCGACGCGGCGCCCGCGGCGCTGGCGGAGCGGCTGCAGCGACTGCACGGCGAGCGCCGGCTGCCCGCCGCCGCCGGCGACGTCGCGCGCGCCCTCGACGACTTCCACGACGCGGCGGCCAACGGCGACGAGGACCGCTACTTCGCGCTGCTGCCCGACGACGCGGTGTTCCTCGGCACCGACGGCGCCGAACGCTGGACCGGCGCCGAGTTCCGGCGCTTCGCGCTGCCGTACTTCCAGCGCGCGTCGGCGTGGACGTACGTGGCCGTCGCGCGGGCCGTCGAACTCGCGCCTAGCGGCGATGTCGCGTGGTTCGACGAGACGCTCGACAACGCCGGCTACGGCGAGTGCCGCGGCAGCGGCGTGCTGGTCCGGCGCGACGGGCGCTGGGTCGTGCGCCAGTACAACCTGACGATCCCGGTGCCCAACGACCTCGCGGCCGGGCTCGCGCGCCGCGTGCGCGCGCTGCAGGCGGGCCTGCCCGCGCAGCCGACGACCGTGGTGCTCGTGCGCCACGCGGAGAAGGTCGACGCCAGCGCGGATGCGGCGCTGAGCGAGGCCGGGCACGCGCGCGCCAGGGAACTGGCGCGCGTGCTCGGCGACCTGCCGATCCGGGCCGTCTACACGAGCCAGTTCGCGCGCACGAAGGACACGGTCGCGCCGCTCTGCCAGGCCCTCGGCCTGACGGCGCAGGCGATCGACGCCAAGGCGACCGCCGACCTCGCCACCGTGATCCGGGCGCAGCACGCCGGCGGCGTGGTGGTTGTGTGCGGGCACTCCAACACGCTGCCGCAGCTGGCCGCGGCGCTCGGCGTCGGCGAGCCGATCGCGTACGGGGAGAGCGAGTACGACGCGCTGCGCGTCGTCACGATCGGCGCCGGCGCGGACGTCGGCGCGCTGGCCCTGCGCTTCGGTCGCTGAACGGGCGCGCTGGAGCGCGTCGCATGGCCCCGGAGGGCTCCCGCTGGCCGCATGCACGGCCATGCGCGAGGTTCGGCGGCCGGTCGGGGCGCATGCGGCGATCCGCGGAAAGTCCGGCGGTCCTGCTTCTGGCCGCCATGCCGTTGGCATAACCTGCGTCGCGGTTCCGAGCCCCACGTGCCGTGCCCATGCCGACTGTGACGCCGCCCCTGACCTCTCCTCGTCCTTCACTCGGGTGCGAACTGACGGCCGGGCTGGTCGTGTTCCTCGTCGCCCTGCCGCTCTGCCTCGGCATCGGGCTCGCCTCCGGCGCGCCGAAGATCGCGCCGATGATGGCCGGCCTCATCGCCGGCGTGGTCGGCGGCATCGTCGTCGGCGCTCTCAGCGGTTCGCACGTCAGCGTGTCGGGACCGGCGGCGGGCCTCGCGGCCGTCGTGATGGCCCAGATCCAGGGCCTGGGCAGCTTCCCGGCGTTCCTCGTCGCCGTCATGCTCGCCGGCGTCCTGCAGGTCGGTCTCGGCCTGCTGCGCGGCGGCGGCGTCGCCAACTTCGTCCCCAACAACGTCATCAAGGGCCTGCTCGCCGCGATCGGCCTGCTGCTGGTCCTCAAGCAGATTCCGCACCTGCTCGGGGACGACACCGACCCCGAGGGCGACGAGTCGTTCGCCCAGATCGACGGGGACAACACCCTCACCGAGATCTGGAAGGCCGTCTCCGACCCCCTGCCCGGCGCCATGCTCGTCGGCTTCGCGGCGCTGGCGACGCTGATCCTGTGCGAGAAGACGAAGCTGAAGAAGTCCTCGATGCCGGGCCCCCTCGCGGCCGTGCTGGTCGGCGTTGCGGTCAGCGAGCTGCTCGTCGCGCTCGGCTCGCCGTGGGCGATCGCGCCGTCGCACATGGTGCAGATCCCGGCGATGGGTGAAGGCGGGTTCGCGTCGCTGCTGACGTTCCCGGACTTCGCGCGCGCCTTCGACCCGGCCGTCCTGCTCGCCGGGGTCACGCTCGCCGCCGTCGCCTCGCTCGAGACGCTGCTGAACCTCGAGGCGACGATGAAGCTCGATCCGCTGCACCGCCCTGCCGACCCCAACCGCGAGCTCGTCGCCCAGGGCGTCGGCAACGCGCTCTCGGGCGCGATCGGGGGGTTGCCGATCACGTCGGTGATCGTGCACAGTTCGGTCAACATCAACGCCGGCGGCCGCACGCGCGTCTCGGTCGTGTTCCACGCCGTGCTCCTGGCCATCGCGGTGCTGTTCCTCGACGACCTGATGAACCGCATCCCGCTCGCTGCGCTGGCGGCGGTGCTGATCGTCACCGGCTGCAAGCTGGCGTCGCCGGCGCTCTTCGTCGCCAAGTGGCGCGCCGGCCTGCTGCAGTTCGTGCCGTTCGTGGCGACGGTGCTTGCGATCCTGCTGACCGACCTGCTGGTCGGCGTGCTGATCGGCCTGGCCGTGAGCCTGGCGTTTGTGTTCGCGCGCAACATGCGCGGCGGCTTCGAGGTCGTGCGCGAGGACCACATCGCCGGGCCGGTGCAGCGCTTCGTGCTCGGCAACCAGGTCAGCTTCCTGAGCCGCGCGCGCCTCGCGTCGCTGCTGTCGCGCTGCAAGGCCGGCGAGCAGGTGGCGATCGACGCGCGCGCGACCGACTACGTCGACCCCGACATCCTGTCGGTGATCCGCGACTTCGCCGACGAGGAAGGGCCGGCGCGCGGCGTCAAGGTCAGCCTGATGGGCTTCCACGACCGCTACCGGCTGCGCGACGTGATCCAGTACGTCGACTACGCGTCGCGCGAGGTCCAGGCGTCGCTGACTCCCCAGCGCGTGCTCAACCTGCTGCAGGAGGGCAACGAGCGCTTCCTGTCCGGCCGTCGCCTGCACCGCGACCTCGCGCGCCAGATCGACGGCACCGCCGAGGGCCAGCACCCGATGGCCGTCGTGCTCGGCTGCATCGACTCGCGCGCGCCGGCCGAGCTGCTGTTCGACCTCGGCATCGGCGACATCTTCGTCGTGCGCCTCGCCGGCAACGTCTGCGACGCCAAGGCGCTGGGCAGCATGGAGTTCGCCTGCAAGGCCGCCGGCGCCAAGCTGATCGTCGTGCTGGGCCACACCCGCTGCGGCGCCGTGAAGGCGACGTGCGACTTCGTGCATCAGGGCGTCGACGCCGCCGCGGCGACCGGCATGACCAACCTCGGTTCCATCACGTCCGCGATCAGCGACGCCGTGCGCATGGAGAAGGCGACGACGGGCGATCGCACGGGCAAGAACATGGCGTTCGTGGACGGCGTGGCGGCGATCAACGTGCACAACACGATGCTGCGCATCGAGCAGGACAGCCCTGCCCTCAAGAAGCTGGTGGAGACCGGCGTCATCGGCATCGTCGGCGCGATGTACGACGTCGCGTCCGGGCGCGTGCGCTTCCTCGAGAGCGTCGCCCGCAACGTCGCGCCGCCGCTCAGCAGCGAGAGCGAGCACGGCGTCGCCGCGCGGGGCGCTGCCCGGCCGGGCGCAGACGCCTAGGAGCCGGTGTCAGGGGGCGCGCCGTCACGAACTGCACGACAGCGTCGCGCACCCCGGCTTGTGCCTCGCCCAGTCCGGGCGCTTCTGCGCCAGGTCCTCGTGTTCCGGCTGGTCGTCGTAGGGTCGGCGGAGCACGCCGAGCAGGCGATGCGCCTTGCGCAGGTCGCCGCCATGCGCCGCGTCGATGGCCTCCTGCGCGAGCCAGTTCCGGAGCACGAACTTCGGGTTCGCCCGATCCATGGCGTCGGCCGCCGCCGCTTGCCCGCGCGTCTCGGCCCGCACGCGCGCATGCCAGCGCTGCAGCCACGCGAGACCGCGCGCGAGGTGGCCCGGCTCCGGCGCGGCGTACCAGCACGCCAGCAGGTCCGCCGGCATCGCGGTCGGCGCCGACGGCATGCGCGCGACGTGCGACAACCGGCGCAGCCACAGGATTACGTCGACTTCCGCCTCCTGCAGCCACGTCTGCAGCTCGTGGATGATCGTCGTGTCGTCGCTGTGCGCGTCGAACGTCAGGCCGAGGCGCCGGCAGTACAGGTCGGTCGCCATCTCGCGGAACGCCTCCTGGTAGTGCGCCAGCCCTTCTTCGATCGGCGCCTCGCGACCGCCGAACAATGGCAGCAGCGCTTCCCCAAGGCGCGCGAGGTTCCACATACCGACGGTCGGTTGGTTGCCGAACGCGTACCGTCGCTCCCGGAAGTCCGTCGTGTTCGGCGTGAACTGGTAGTCGAGCGGCTCGATCCAGCCGTACGGCCCGTAGTCGATCGTCAGGCCAAGGATCGACATGTTGTCGGTGTTCACCACGCCGTGCACGAAGCCGTGCGCCTGCCACTGCGCGACGAGGCGGCCGGTGCGCGCGGCGACCTCGCGCAGGAACGCCTCGTAGGTCGCCGGTCCGGGCGCGCCGAGTTCTGGGAAGAACGTGCCGATGGTGAAGTCGGTCAGCTGGCGCAGCAGCGGCACGTCGCCGCGCGAGCTCGGCAGCTCGAAGTTGCCAAAGCGCAGGAACGAAGGCGCGACGCGGCAGACGATCGCGCCGGGTTCGCGCTGCGGATTGCCGTCGTAGAACATGTCGCGCACGACCTGCTCGCCCGTGCCGATCAGCGACAGCGCGCGCGTGGTTGGCACGCCAAGCGCCGCCATCGCCTCGCTGCACAGGAACTCGCGGATCGAGCTACGCAGCACGGCGCGGCCGTCGCCGCGGCGCGAGTACGGTGTCGGGCCAGCGCCCTTGAGCTGTAGTTCGTGCACGCGTCCGTCGGGGCCGACGAGTTCGCCGAGCGTGATGGCGCGGCCGTCGCCGAGCTGGCCGGCCCAATTGCCGAATTGATGGCCGCCGTAACACGCCGCGTAGGGCGCCATGCCGTCCCACAGCGCGTTGCCGGCGAGCACCGCGGTCGTGCGCGCGTCGTCGCGGGCGGCATCGTCGAGGCCGAGTTCGGCTGCCAGCGGCTGCGACCACGCCAGCAAGCGGGGCTCTGCGACTGGCGTCGGATCGACCCGCGACCACAGCGCGTGCACCTGGCGAGAAGTCCGCGCCGTGTCCGGATCGCCCGGCAGCGCATCGAGGAAGCGGCGGACGAAGCGCCGAGGCGCGGACGCTGGCAACGACATGCTCGCGCTGGTAGGACGGGACAACCGGCCCATCCAAGGGCAATCCCATGGTGTTCGTCGAGAGTTTTCCGCCGGTAGCGCGCGCCGATGCGCGCGTGCTCGTGGTCGGCAGCATGCCGGGGACCGCATCCTTGGCGGTGAGCCGCTACTACGCGCATCCGCGCAACGCCTTCTGGCCGATCATGGGAACGCTGTGCGGCTTCGCCGCGAGCGCTCCCTACGACCAACGTCTCGCCCGCCTGACCGCGGCCGGCGTCGCGCTGTGGGACGTCCTGGCCGCCTGCGAGCGCCCCGGCAGCCTGGACGCGGCGATCGACCGCGCGACGGCGCGCAGCAACGACTTCGTCGCCTTCTTCGCCGCGCATCCGCGCCTGCGCGCCGTCGCCTGCAACGGCGGCGCGGCGCACGACCTGTTCCGCCGCCGTGTGCTGCCGCGACTCGTCGCAGCGGGCTTCGTGACAGAACTGGTCGCGCTGCCGTCCACAAGCCCGGCGAACGCCGGGCGCAGCCTTGCGCAGAAACGCGAGATGTGGCGTCGCGGACTGGCGCCGCTCTTGCGCGCACCCGTCCAGCTGTGGCATGAGCGTCCCCGATCCGACCCAAGTCCATGATCACGATCGTCCTCGAAGTAGTTGGCCTGCTTGCGACCGCGCTTGCCGCGCAGCAGCCACCGCAGTCGCAATCCCTGCTCTTGACGCACGGGCCGTTTCGCGGCCACGTCGACGCGACGGCGATGCACGTCTGGGCCCGTGCTGCGGTGGCCGGTGAGCATCGTCTCGAACTACTGCCGCTCGCGGGCGGCGCGCCGTTGATCGCCACCGCCGTAGCGCAGGAAACCGACGACCTCACGCTGCGCTTCGCCGTCCGTGACGTGCCGACTGGCAGCGCTTTTGGCGTGCGTGTCCGGCGCGGCGACGTCGTCGTGCACGAAGACCTCGCCGCCGGCTGGACAGGGGCCCTGCCCGACGAAGCGCGCGCGGCGACCGTCGCCTTCGGCTCGTGCGCGAGCGACAAGGGCGTGCGCGAGCAACCGATCTGGGGCCGCATCCTGGCGGCGCGACCGCACGCGCTCGCGTTGCTCGGCGACACGCCGTACATCGACAACGGCTCAGTCGACGCGCGCCGACGCAGGCACCAGGACTTCTTCGACGTGCCGGCGATCGCCGCGACGATGCGACAGATCCCGACGTGGACGACGTGGGACGATCACGACTACGCGCTCAACGACCAGTTCGGCGACGTCAAGGCGGCGGCGACCGCGCGCGAGGTGTTCGTCGCCTACCACGCGCACGCCAGCTACGGCGACGGGACGCGCGGCGTCTGGACGTCGTTCCGCCAGGGGCCGATCGAGGTCTTCCTGCTCGATCCGCGCTCGTTCGCCGACACCGGGCCGTCGCCACTGGCGCCGCACGCGCGCACGGCGCTCGGCGCAGCGCAGATCGACTGGCTGCAGCGCGGCCTGCGGGAGTCGACCGCGCCGGTGAAGGTCCTCGCCAGCGGCATGGTGTGGAACGGCGGCGTGCGGCCCGGCAAGAAGGACTGCTGGGGCAATTGGCAGGACGAGCGCGATGCGCTGTTCCGCTGGCTCGGCCAGGAACGCATCGAAGGCGTCTTGCTGGTCTCCGGTGACGTGCATCGCAGCCGCGTGATCGTTCATCCGACGCGCGCGCTCGCCGGCTACGACCTGCCCGAGTTCGTGACCTCACCGCTGGCGAACTCGGTGATCGAGGCCAACGCCGTGCCCGTGCCCGGCCTGCGCTTCGACGCCGGCGAGCCGCACAGTTGTCTGATGCTGTCGGTCACGGCGGCGCTCGACGATCCCGATGGCGGGCGGTTGCGCGCGACCTTCCTCGCCGGCGACGGCCGCGAGTTCCACGTGCACGAGATGGCGCTGGCGCGGCTGGCCGAGCGCGACGCCGCGCCGACGTACCGGCAGATCGCCGCCAGCCTGCGGGCGCGGCTCGGCGCCGACCTCGAGCTGCCGGAACTCGATCTTGGCGAACCGGGGGCGGACCAGCGCGCGCCGGGCGCGCCGTGGCAGCCGTTGTTGGCGACCTTCGCCGGCGAGCTTGGCGCATGGCATGGCGTCGTAGGCCTGCGCCGGTGCCGCCTCGCGCCTGCACCCGACGCCGTGGCCGACAGCGAACTCGTCGCCGAACTCGCGGCGCCGATGGCGGCGGCCTTGCAGTTGGCGGCAGCGCAGGCGTCGCAGTCGATCGCGGCGCGCGACGTCGCCACCGTCGAGCGCGTGCTCGCCTGCCAGCTGGCGTGGGCGACGCATCTGCGCGAGCAGCGCGATCCGTTGGCGTGGGCGCTGGCGAACGAAGCCGAGCGGCAGGCCGCCGACCTGCTGCGTCGCGCGGCGACGCTCGGCGAAGCCGCAGCGCCGCTCGCCGCGCGCGCGCGGACGCACCTACAGGCGCGGCCCAAGGCGCAGGCGGTGGTCGAGGCTGCGGTCGCGGCGTGCGACCGCCAGGTCGAACTGGCGATTCGCCAGCTCGGGCTCGGCGCCGACGCGCAGGCGGCGGTGGCGCGCCAGCACGGCGCGCGCGTGCGGCAGGCGTTCCGCGCCGAGCTGTCGGCGCTCGCGGATCGTGCACGCGCCCTCGGCGAACCGGCGACGGCGGCGCAGTACGCGGCGGTCGACGCGATCGCCGACGAATGGCGGGCGCGGTTCACGGCGCGGGCCGAGGCGCTGCGCGCGTTGCGCGCGGCCGGGCCCGGCAATGCCGACCTCGCCGGCGACGTCGGCTTCGTGCTGGTCAGGCTGCTGGCGCCGCCGCTCGCGACGCTGCACCGCGAGCACGTCGAAGCCGGCGAGCAGCTGGCTACCGCGGCGAAGTGAACGTGTGCGGCGGCCGATGCGCCTTCCCTGGCCTGGTCGTCGCAGCGGCGGCGATGCGGTCAGCGGTGCTCGACGACCTGCGCCGTCGAGAAGCGCACCTTCGGCGCCGTCGCGTACTTGTCGTCGGCGGCGCGGTAGCCGAGCGCGCAGCCGCACAGCGTCGCGTACGGCGTGCCCTCCAGGCCGAGGACGCGGTCGTAGGCGCCCGCGTCGATGCCCTCCATCGGGCAGGTGTCGACGCCGAGCATCGCCGCCGACGCCATCAGCTGGCCGAGCGCGATGTAGACCTGCCGCGCGTTCCAGCCGGCGAGGTCCTTGCTGGCCCAGCCCTGCGCGATGAAGTCGACCAGCATCTTGCGATAGCCCGCGAGCGACTCCATGGTCGCGCCGCGCACGTCGCACTGCCGCTGCAGGAAGCGATCGATGTCGGCGACGGTGGTGGTGCGCAGGCCGGTGAGCACGACGTAGCGGCTGGCGTCGGTGACCTGCGACTGGTTCCACGACGCCGCGCGCAGCTGCTGGCGCAGCGCGGGCGTGTCGACGACGAGGAACTTCCACGGCTGCAGGCCGAACGAACTCGGCGCCAGCACGAGCGCCTGTTCGAGCGCGGCCCACGCCTCGGCGTGGATCTGGCGGGTCGGATCGAAGCGCTTGGTCGCGTAGCGCCAGTTGAGCTGCTGGAGAACGGCGGACGGCGTGCTGGTCGTCATGCGGCGCGCCCTAGGTAGGGGCGGGGCGGCGATGGCGCAAGGGCCAGGGCTGGCTGCGGGCGGCAGAAGCGGAAGCAGAAGCAGAAGCAGCAAAACACAGAGGGCAGGCAGAGGGGCGGAAGAGGGGCACCGAGGGTCAAGCAGGGGGCCAGAAGCAGAAGCCGGGCTTCGTGGTCGGCGTTCGGCTTCCTGGCTTGCTGCTGGCTCTGTGCCGCTCGGTGGTCTCCCTGTTCGTCTCGGTGTTTATGGATTGGGGCGCACCCCGGCGCTGCCGCCGCCACTGCCGCCGCCACTGCCGCGCGCAACCTGCCCCGCGCAACCCGCTGCGCTCAGCCCTTCGCCATCAACCCCGTCAGCCGGCGCGCGAACGCCGCCGGATCGCTCGGCAGCGTGCCTTCGGCCAGCAGCGCCTGGTCGTAGAGCAGCGCCGACCAGTCGGCGAACTGCGCGTCGTCGAGAGTGGCGAGCTTCTTGACCACGGCGTGGTCGGCGTTGAGCTCCAGGATGCGCTTCTGCTGCGGCACGTCGTGGCCGGCGTCGCGCAGCACGCGCTCCTGGCGCGCGCTCATGCTGTGCTCGTCGCTGACGAGGCAGGCCGGCGAGTCGGTCAGGCGATCGGTGACGCGCACCGTCTTCACGCGCTCGGCCAGCGCCTTCTGCATGCGCTCGGTGACCGGCGCGAGTTCCTTCTCCTTGGCCTCCTTGGCCTTCTTGTCCTCGTCGGACTCGGGCAGTTCCAAGGCGCCCTTGGCGGCGGAGACGAAGTCCTTGCCGTCGAAGCCGCGCAGGGCGTCGACGACCCATTCGTCGATCGCGTCGGTCAGCAGCAGCACCTCGAAGCCGCGCTTCTGCAGCGCCTCGATGTGCGGGCTCGCCTTGGCGGTCGGCAGGCTGTCGGCGGCGACGTAGTAGATCGCCGACTGGCCGGCCGGCATGCGGGCGACGTACTGCTGCAAGCCGTGCCAACCGTCGTCCTTGGTGCTGCGGAAGCGCAGCAGCTTGGCGAGGCGGTCGCGGGCGTCGACGTCGTGGTAGACGCCTTCCTTGAGCAGGCGGCCGAACTCGCCCCAGAAGGTCAGGTAGCGGTCGGTCTTCTGCTTCTCGCCGTCGACTTCGCGCTCGGTCTCGCCCTCGGCGGCCAGTTCCTCCAGCAGCGTCAGCGTCTTGCCGACGACCTGCTTCTTGATGAAGCGCGTGGTGGCGTCGCGCTGCAGGATCTCGCGCGAGACGTTGAGCGGCAGGTCCTCGCTATCGACGACGCCGCGCACGAAGCGCAGCCACTCCGGCACGATCTCCTGCGCGTCGTCCATGATGAACACGCGCTTGACGAACAGCTTGACGCCGCTCTTGCGGCGCTCGACGAGGTCGAACGGCGCCTTCGCCGGCAGGTACAGCAGGCCGGTCAGCTCGTGCGCGCCCTCGACCTTGAAGTGCGTCCAGGCCAGCGGGTCGGCCCAGTCGTGCGACAGCGACTTGTAGAACTCGCGGTGCTGTTCGTCCGTGACGTCGTTCTTGCCGCGCGTCCACAGCGCGCGCGCCTGGTTGAGCGTCGTCCACTCCTGCTTCTTGTCGTCGCCGCCGCCGCGCTCGACCTCCATGCGGATCGGCCAGCGCACGTAGTCGCTGTACCTGGTGACGACCTCGCGCACTTGCCACTCGCCGAGGTACTCCTTGGCGTCGTCCTTGAGCTTGAGCACGACGTCGGTGCCGCGGCCGGCGCGCTCGGCCGGCGCGACCTCGAAGTCGCCCTTGGCCTCGCTGCGCCACGACCACGCCTCGCCGCTGCCGGCCTTGCGCGAGACGACGGTGACCGAGTCGGCGACCAGGAAGGCGCTGTAGAAGCCGACGCCGAACTGGCCGATCAGCGTGACGTCCTTCTTCTGCTCGGCGCTCAGCGACTGCATCAGCTTCTTGCTGCCGCTGCGCGCGATGGTGCCGAGGTTGCCGATCATCTCCTCGCGCGTCATGCCGACGCCGTTGTCGCGGATCGTCAGCGTGCCGGCCTTGTCGTCGCGGATCAGCTCGACACGCAGCTCCTTGTCATCGCCGAGCAGCGCGTGGTCGGTGAGCGCGCGGAAGTTGAGCTGGTCGATGGCGTCGGCGGCGTTGCTGATCAGCTCGCGCAGGAAGACCTCGCGGTGCGAGTACAGCGAGTTGACGACGAGGGCGAGGACTTCGTTGACCTCGGCCTGGAAGACATGCTTTTCCGTGGTGGCGCTCATGGGGTGGGTTGGTTCGCTGATTGGTGCGCGCGCGGTTTTGGGGCGAGCAGGATCGTGGCTTCAAGGGGGCGACGCAAGAGCGGCGGCCGGTGCGACCCGGAGATCGGCGCCGCCGGAGCGATCCGCAGGGCGCTCGGCGGCGGGTCGCCGGCGGCGGCGCGAGCGCCGGCATCCCGGCCCGGGCGGACCCCGCCGGGCAGGATGGCCGGTGCGTTCGGTCAGCAGGTATCCTTGCCCTGCGCTCGCCCCGCCACTTCCCGCCGCACTACGCCACCATGCTCACCGCCGTTGCCGCCGCATTGCTGTTTGCGCCCCAAGGTCCCGTGCTGTCGCGCCTCGAATGGCCGCTGCCCGGCGCGGCGAAGCGGCTGGTCGAGGAGCGCGTGCTCGACGAGGCCACCGGTCGCGTCGTCCGTCGCGCGACCGTCGACGGCGTCGCCGTCGACGCCGACGCGGCGCTGCGCACGGCGCTCGCGGATCAGCGGCTGCGCAACGGCAAGTTGCATCCGTCGCTGGTCGCCAAGTTCGCCGATGGCGGCGCGCACGAAGTGGCGTTCTGGCTGGTGACGCCGGCGGCGTCGCGCGGCCTGCGCGCGATCCTCGACGACGCGCTCGCCGCCGGCTTGCCGGCCGAGGACGCGCGGCGGGTCGCGCTGCGCGCCGCCGAGGCCGCCGTCGCGCCGGGCAACGCGGCGTTCGCCGCCACGGCCAGTGCGCTCGGCGGCGAGGTGACCTACCGCGACACGCTGACGCCGGTCGTGTTCGTGCGCTGCGGCGAGGCGCTCGCGCGCCAGCTCGCCGGCCGCGCCGACGTCGACCTCGCGTACTGGTCGTCGCCGGTGTCGCTCGACGAAGGCGGCGCTGCGTCGCTCGCGTCGCTGGCGGCGTTCAACGAGTGGGCGAGCCGCACGGCCCGCACCGACGCCGTGCACCGCCGCGGCGTCGACGGCGCTGGCGTGAAGGTGCTGATCAACGACACCGCGCCGGTCGCGACGACCAACCCGTTCCTGCCGCCGATCGTCGCCGGCAACACCGGCACCGCCGCCGCGCACGCCACCGCCGTCGCGGGCATCGTCGCCTCGCGTCAATCGCCGCACACCGGCGCCGCGCCGGGCCTCGCGCAGCTCTACAGCTACGGCGCCGCTGGCGACACCAGCGCGCCGCAGGCGTGGGCGTGGGGCATGCAGCAAGGCATCAGCTTCGGCAACTGCTCGTGGTGGAACGGCCAGAAGGGCCAGATCCAGTTCCTCGACCGCTACTTCGACTACGTCATCCGCACGTTCGCGGTGATGCTGTTCAAGTCGTCGGGCAACCAGGGCGGCACGGACGGGCTGATCACCACGCCCGGCTGCGGCTTCAACATGACGGCGTCGGGCAACGCCACCGACAACAACACCCTCGACTGGGGCGGCGACGCGATGTCGTCGTCGTCGAGCTGGGTCAACCCGATCGAGGGCCACGACAAGCCGGAGGTCACCGCCTGCGGCACCACGATCACCACCACGACGACGGCGTCGCCGTGGATCGGCGCGCAGGGCTCGGGCACGTCGTACGCCTCGCCGGTCACGTGCGGCATCGCCGCGCTGTTGGCGCAGACGGTCCCCGTGCTGCAGGCGCAACCGGAGACGGTGCGCGCGCTGCTGATGGCCGGCGCGTTCCACAACGTCGAGGGCGCTGCGGCGATGAGCGATCGCGACGGCGCCGGCCACGTCGACGCGGCAGCGTCGCAGGCGGCGGCGGCGAAGGGGCAGTTCCAGCGCGTCGTGCTGACGCCGGGCAGCTTCGCCGGCGGCCAGTACAGCGTCAGCGTGCCGCTCGTCCGCGGCGACGAGACGCGGCTGTGCGCGGTCTGGTTCTCGCAGGCCGACTCGGCGTACGCGACCGACGTGCTGCAGATGGATCTCGACCTGACGGTGTGGTTCGGCGGCACGCTGGTGGCGACGTCGGCGAGCGCGGCCAACCCGTTCGAGCTCGTGCAGTTCGTGCCGCCGCAGACGGGCACGTACACGATCCGCCTGCAGAACCAGCGCTTCCTCGGCGCGAGCGAGCCGCTGGCGCTGGCGTGGTGCACGCGCCGCGACGCCGCGACCAACGAAGTCGTGGTGACCGGCAGCAAGATCCCCGGCGGCACGGCGAACTACGAGTTCGTCGACGTCTACCACCCGGGCGCCAGCTACCTCGCGGTGCTGTCGATCACGCCGTCGCCGGCGACGACGCAGGTCGGCCCCAAGAAGGTGCTCGACCTCGGCTACGACGGCGTCACCGACCTCAGCCTGTCGCTGCCCGGCTTCGCCGGCGTGCTCGGCGCCAACGGCCGCGCCAACGCCGTGCTGGCGATTCCCAACCTGCCGTGGCTGACCGGCCTGCCGGTGCACGCGGCGATGGTGACGATCGACCTGACGCTCGCCGAGATCGCCGAGGAGACGTCGCCGACGACGTCGTTCACGATCCTGTAACGGCCGGCGCGGCGGCTCCGCGCCGCTACGGTGCGCGCATGCCTCGCCTCCGTCTCCGCGCCGCCGCGCTCGCGGCGTCGTGCCTCGCCGTCGTCGCTGCCGCGCAACAGCCCGACTGGCTGGTCGATCCGGCGCCCTTCGCCGCCCGCGTCGAACGCGCTGCCGACGGCGGCGCGGTGACACTCACCAACGGCCTCATCGCGCGCCGGCTGCGCGTCGTCGACGATGGCGCTGGCACGGTGGCCTTCGACGACCTCGTCGCCGGCAGCTCGCTGCTGCGCGCGACCAAGCCCGAGGCGACGCTGACGCTCGATGGCGTCGAGCACCGGCTCGGCGGCTTCACCGGGCAGGCGGTGCGCAACTTCCTCACCGCCGCGGCGGAGGCGGCGCTGCAGCCCGATGCGGCGGCGTGGCGGTGCGTCGGCCACGGCCCGCGCGCGGTCGCAGCACCGTTGCCGTGGCGGCCGCGGCGCGAGTGGTTGGCCAACGCGCGCAGCTGGCCGCCGGCCGGCGTCGGCTACGCGCTCGAGTTCACGCCGCCGGTGGGCGGGCCGGCGGTGACCGCGACCGTCGTCTACGAGCTGTACGACGGCGTGCCGCTGCTGATGAAGCGATTGGAACTGCGCAACGCCGGCGACCGGCCGGTGCGCATCGACGCCTTCGCCGCCGAGCTGCTCGCGCTCGTCGAGACCGGCTCGGCGGTCGGCGGCGATCCCGACGTCGGCCTGCGCGACCTGCGCGCGCTGCACGTCGAGACCGACATGGCCTTCGGCGGCGCGATGCAGGCCGTCGCCGACAACCCGTGCGTGCGCTTCGAGGCGGATCCCGAGTACGGCACGCAGGTGCACTACGAACGGCGCACGCCGTGCCTGCTGCGCTGCGCGCCGCCGATCGGGCCCGGCGTGGTCGTCGCGCCGGGCGCGAGCTGGCAGTCGTTCCGGGTCTTCGAGCTGGTCGAGTCGTCGAGCGACCGCGAGCGGCGCGGCATGGCGCGGCGGCGCATGTACCGGACGGTCGCGCCGTGGGTCGAGGAGAACCCGCTGATCTTCCACGTCCGCCACGCCGACGACGCGTCGGTGCGCGCGGCCGTCGATCAGGCGGCGGCGGTCGGCTTCGAGCTGGTGATCATGACCTTCGGCAGCGGCTTCGACGCCGAGGACGACAGCGACGCCAACATCGCGCGCATCAAGGCGCTCGTCGACTACGCGCACGGCAAGGGCGTGGCGCTCGGCGGCTACTCGCTGCTCGCCAGCCGTTCGATCGGCGCGGACGACGACGTGGTCAACCCGGCGACCGGCAAGCCGGGCGGCTTCGCGACGTTCGGCAACTCGCCGTGCCTGTGCAGCGCGTGGGGCCAGCGCTACTTCGCCAAGCTGCGCAAGGTCTACGCCGCGACCGGCCTCGACGCGCTCGAACACGACGGCAGCTACCCCGGCGACGTCTGCGCGTCGGCGGCGCATCCGGGGCACGCCGGCCTCGCCGACTCGCAGTGGCGGCAGTGGGAGGAAGTGCGCGCGCTGTACCGCGAGCTGCGCGGCCGCGGCGTCTACCTCAACGTGCCGGACTGGTGGTTCCTCAGCGGCGCCAACAAGACCGGCATGGGCTACCGCGAGACCAACTGGTCGTTGCCGCGCGAGGACCAGCTGTTGATCGAGCGGCAGAACGTCTTCGACGGCACGTGGAACAAGGCGGTGACGATGGGCTGGATGTTCGTGCCGCTGAGCGAGTACCACGGCGGCGGCGCGGCGGCGACCATCGAGCCGCTCGACGCGCACCGCGACCACTACGGCGCGCGCTTCGCCAACCTGCTGGGCGCTGGCGTGCAGGCGTGCTGGCGCGGCCCGCGGCTCTACGACACCGACGCGACGCGCGCGCTGGTGCAGGAGTGGACGGGTTGGTTCCGCGCGCACCGATCGATCCTCGAAGCCGACGTGCTGCACGGTCGCCGGCCCGACGGCCGCGACGTCGACTGGCTGCTGCACGTCGATCCACGCGGCGCGACGAAGGCGCTGCTCGCCGTGCACAACCCGCTCGACGTCGAGGCCGTGCGCTCGCTCGCGTTCGATGTGCGGTTCGCCGGGATCGCGCCCGGCCGGGCGATCGCGCTGCGCGACGTCACGCCGGGCAGCGGCGACGCGCCGGCGCTGCTGGTCCAGGTCCAGCCCGACGGCCGGCTGCTCGCGCCGGTGCGCGTGCCCGCGCGCGGCTTCCGCGCCTACGCGCTGCGCTGAGCCGCAACGCGTGGGGCGGGCGCTGGCTGCGGTTCCGCGGCCATCGTCGCCGCGCGCATTGGCCGGCGTGAACTCCGCCAACGCCAGTTCGCCGCGGTGGTCCGCGCGCGTGCTGTCAGCTCACCAGAGCGCCAGCGCGCTGCCGTCGGCGTAGCGGCGCGCCGGCTGCGGCGTGCGCGTCGTGCGGCCGAACCAGCGGCGCTCGTCGGGCGCTGCGAACAGCAAGCCCAAGCGGTGCGCGTGCGTGTCGAGCGGCGTCGTACGACAAGCGGCTCGACGGCACGAGCACGCGGTGGACGACGTGGAAGCGCCAGGGCGGCAGCAGCCGCACGGCGGCGATCGGCAGGCCGACGACGACGACGCGCTCGGCGCGTTCGCACAGTCGCGCGAGCGTCGCGTCGGCACACGCCAGGATCTGCGGCGGCGCGGCGCCGTAGAGCAGGTCGTTGCCGACGTTCATCAGCAGCGCCGTGGTCGCTTCGCGCGGGGCCGCGGCGGCTTGCGACCACAACCGGCTCGCCAGGATGCCGTCGATGCCGCGCCTGAGCAGTCGGCTCGGCATGCCGAACGAACGGCCGCGGCCGAGCGCGAGATCGGCGTGCACCGGGCCGCCGGCGCGCGCGCGTTCGGCGTCGAGCAGCGCGAGCGCCATGCGCGCGAGGTTGCTGGCGCCGACGGCGACGAAGCGGCGGACGGGAGCGGTCATCGCAGCGATGGCCGCCGTGGCGCGGTCAGTGCGCCTGGCGCC